>Ga0114968_10003515_pt1 | contig 11729 bp, 15 predicted proteins | sample M_130807_EF_Meta_FD_87020 | JGI IMG/M metagenome (GOLD analysis project Ga0114968, IMG submission 87020) | Freshwater microbial communities from Lake Montjoie, Canada to study carbon cycling - M_130807_EF_MetaG | ecosystem: Environmental > Aquatic > Freshwater > Lake | place: Lake Montjoie... | reverse complement strand
GCTTCAATACTTCCATATTTTGCTGCTAATAAATCATATTTTATTCTTCGTTCATAATTATCTTTCAATAGTTTATAAAAAACATGGTGTGACATTATTTATATTTTTTATATTAAAGCAATAAATAAATCAATATTTTTACACGGTACGATTCAAGTATTTAGATTTTGAAAAAACATCATAATTTTCCTATTAAAAGTTTTATTTGCCATATCTAAAATATTATTATTATATTTTGCTCCATATTTAGCTAATAATTCTATCATATCATAATTTTGATTATAAACAGCGTAATATAATGCATCTTCATTCGAAATAGCACCATTTTCTAATAAAAATTTAACCATATTTAAATTATTAGAAAAAGATGCATTTACTAAAGGAGTTCTATTATTATTATCTTTTTTATTTATCAAATATTTATTATTATTAATAACGAAAACCATTTCTTCATACTTTTCAAAATAAATATAACAGGTTAATAAGTGTAACATATCAATATTATACTTTATCAATAAGTTAACAATTTTAAAATTTTTATTTTTAAATGCTAAATGTATTGGTGAATATTCAAGTGATTTATCTGGACTTGGATTTGCACCAGATTTTAATAATAATTCTACATACTCAATTTTATTTTTTTGAATTGCTACTGCTAAAGGTGTATCATAATGAGAATTTTTTATATCCATTAAACTCTTATCTTTTTGAATTAATAATTTCATTATTTCATATCTATCATGAAAAATACAAATATCTAATAATGTAGCTTTACAAATATCTACTACTTGTAAATCAATTTTATAATGTAATAAATATTTAACAATATCAATATATCCATTTCCAACAGCAAAAATTATAGGATTATTAGATTGTTTATTCATCTTATTCAAATTTGCACCTTTTTCTGCTAATTTTTTAACAATACTTAAATTATTTAATAAAACAGCAATATGAATTGGTGTATCTTTTATTTTATTTTCCGCGTGAATATTTGCACCACTATTAATTAATAATTCAGCAATTTCTTTTGATTTCATTGAAGCTAATAAAGGTGTATCTTCAAATATTTTTTCTTTTACCTCTATAGAAGCACCATATTCAATTAATATTTTAACAATCTCATAATTTTGATTTGCAATTGCTGAAAAAATAGGATAATGACCTTGTTTATTACAAACATCTTTATTAATACCTTTCATACATAATAATTTAACTAATTCAATATTATTATGATGTACTGCTCCAAATAAAATATTTTCACCATCAATATTAATATGATGAATATTTGCTCCTCTTTGTATTAAATATTTAACTATATCAAAATATTTAAACCCCATTGCAAAAAATAAAGCAGTATTATTATATGCAGTTTCTACTAAATCTAAATTTACACCTTTACTACATAATTCTTTAATAATATTTAAATCACCATTACAACAAGCATACATTAAAATACTTCTATTATTTAGTAATCTATGATTAATATCTAAATTTTCTGATTTTGGAAGAGCTATTAAAATCTCTTCTTTTTCCTTATAAGAATCCAAAATTTGTTTGAATATATTAAGTTTTAACATAAAATAATAATTAATTAATATTAATTATTATATTCAATTTTTTCTATCAAAACGCTAATGTCAAGTCCTTTATACTAGGCAGTGAAGCTAAATTCATCATCATCTTTATTATTAAAGTCAAATTCAAAAGTTGTTTGAAATTGTTCCTTAATTGTTGGTTCTTCTTCTTTTATTATTTCTTTAATTAATTCTATATTATCTTCTTTAATATTTTCTTTAACTGAATCAATATTTTCTTTCATTACTATTTTATCATCTTTTTTAATTTGTAATGTTTCAGTTTTTTCATTATTTGATTCAAAAGTATCTTTTTTTATTTTATTTACAGTTTTAATATATTCTATTCTTTCATTATCTGTTGGATTTTTTATATTTACATATTTTTTAATTTCATATTGAATAAATTTTTCATCGTTATTATCATTATTATTATTAAAATACAATACTACAATTGGCACAACTTTTAATGGTAATCTGATAGGCCAAAATAAAGATAACAATAAATTATCAAACCAATTCTTTTGACTTCCATTAATTACAGAATCTAATTCATTTTTAAAAAACTGTTTATTTTTACGATATTCTAATAATTGTGTAGTGCTATTCGTATATATAGTATAAATATTATAGGATATTATTCCTCCAAAGTAAACTCCAAACAATAGAGTATTTGTTTTAAGAGAAAGATTCATTAATTAAATTAAATTATAATTTAATTTTATTAATTTTTAAACGAAAAAAAGATATTTATTAGCTTTTTCATAATAAATTTTTAAATTATTTTTCCAATAATTATTAGTATCTTTATTAAAATCTAATAATAAAGTTAATAATTTTTTTGAAAAATAATCAGAACTTTCTTTTGGTAATAAAGAAGGTAAATTATCAATTGCAATTATATCAACATAATTATTATATTTAAAAATTGGTTCTTTCCAACTTGTTGAATTATTATATAATTTAATCGGATTATTTGGTCTTGAATAATCACAACTAATATCAACAATTACCATTTTTTTTTGAAATTTTGTAGTTTTATCAAACCAAACTTTATTATAATTTTCATCTAATAGGATACAGTTATAAACAATATCAAAGTCTTTTAATTTAGAAATATCATAATCTTTTTCAACTGTAATATATTCTAAATTGAATGAATCTAATATAAATCTAACACCACTGCCGCATCTTCCATTTGGACCAACTACTGCTATTTTTATTCCTTTAATTAAATTATATTTAACAAAATCAATCATTTTTTGGTAAGAAGACCAACATTTTAAATCTTTTAAATCATCAAGAAAATTTATTTTATTATAATACTGTTTTAATCCTAGAATACAGCCGACAATACCTGAGTAATATCCAAAAGCTATATATCTTTTATTATTATCTAAAATATATTCAAAATCATATAATCGACTATTTGAATTTATAAATTTATTTAGAATATATTCCGAATTAATTTGATTTTTGAAACTGTGAGAAAAATATATGTGACAGTGATTATCTAATTTATCTAAATTATTTAATTCTTTAATGCCAATTATTATAGCATTTTTAAACCGAGGAGAAAACCATTCTTCTTTTGTAATTATCCCTCCTTGTTCAACATAATCATTATTATGATAAATACGATTTAAGCAGTATTGTATATAAACTATAAATCCATTGTTTATTAAAATTGTAATATGATTGGGAATTAATGGTGTTCTATATTCATTATTTATAATCTCTTTTCTTATATAAATAATTGTTTGCGCCATTATCTACTATAGGAGAGGAAATAATTTTTAATATATTTTATAATAAATCTTTAAAAATAAATATGTATATTAATTTATAATGCAAGATTCTAGAAAAGATGTTAGTAATCTAGAAGTAACTCAAGTTGAAGAAGTTGTGAAAAGTATTGGTGTAAATGTTGACAGCACTCTCGCTGTAAGAACATTACAAAATCCCATAGTTGATAAAATTGTTGCTGAATTAACAAATGATCCTAAATTTTTAAGTCGTGTAGAAGAATCTGTAAAGAAAATGTTACAAGATGGTAAATTAGATTCATCTGATGTTCCTGAATTAGTATTTTTAATTATGGATACATATAATACTGTTGGAAAAGTAAGAGTTTCTAAAGAACTTTTAGAAGAATTTGTTAAACAAGTATTTAAATTTATAGTTGAAAAATATAAGTTATTACCTCAAGATAAAATGGCAGAATACGAATCTATGATTGTATCATCTGTTAAATTAGTATTATTAACACCTTCAATTGATTCAGCACTAAAGTCATTTGGAGAAAAACTAAAAAAATTCTTTAAATGCTGGTAATGGTTTGGGAAGATGGAGAGGGAGACAATATGCGATTTAAAAAATAAAAATATTATTTATTTTTTAACTAAAAAAATTTTTCTTATTTTTTGCTCTACAAAACTTTCCTATTTTATAAAAAGACTTTCCAAATACTTTATAAATTAAAAATTCTCTCTCTCCCGTGAGAAGTAGATATCTACTTTAGTATAAAAAGTATATTATTAAAAAAAATTATATAAGAAAATAAAATCTTTAGTAAATATATACTATGGAAGAGAAGAAGGAATATAAATGCACACAATGTGATAAGTTTTATAAAAATTATAAATCTCTATGGAAACACAACTATATTTATCATAAACACCAAAATACACCAGAAACACCAGGACCTCCACCAATCGCCCACCAAACACCACCAGAAAAAAACAAATGCGGTAACTGTAATATGGTTTTTTCAAGAGTAGATTCTTTATCAAGACATATAAATAAGAACAGGTGCAAAGGTAAAAACGATGAACAAATAGATTTAGAAAAAGAAAATAAAGAAATGAAAAAAGAAATATTAGAAATTAAGAAGAATGACGAAATTAGACAAAAAGAGCTCGAAAAACTAAAAGACCTCCTACAAAAATCTCTAAAGATTCACCCTAAAACCCTTCAAAAAATCAATAACCAATTGAATAATCACGGTAACATTAACAATATAACTATTTATCAATTAGGTAAAGAAAATCTGAGTGAGCTTTTTACCAAACAAGAAAAGTTAGGTATTTTAAATCGTCAAGCAATGAGTATAAATGATATAGTAGAATTAGCACACACTTCAGGAAAATATAAAAGCTGTATGAATGTTTATATTACAAATTTACAAAACACAATTGGATACATGTATGACGAAAAACAAAATAACTTTATTGCAGTAAATAAAAATGAATTATTAAATGATTTATTAGATTCTCGTATGTATGATATTGAAAAGTTTTATGAAGAGTTTGAAGAAAAGTTAGAACCTAATAGAGCTGAAAAAATTAAATTATTTATTGAGAGAATGAATGATGAAGAAGATTGTTTGAAAGGATTAAAGAAAGAAGAAATTAAATTGATTCTCTATAATAATAAAGAAGCAATTGGGACTATTTTACCTAATGCAAAAAATATAGAAATTGATATTGATAGTGAGAGTGAAAAAGAAGAAGTAGAAAATGTAGTTCTATAGACTTAATTATAACAAGTCTAAAAATAAAAATTGAAGCAATAACCTACTTTATTATATACATTATAATTATGCAATTCAAATGTATGTCAATAATATTTCCATTTCTTTTTACAGTATTAGGTGCTTGTATGGGCGTTATGTCTTTGTTAGCTTTGAAAAAAGATGATTTCACAATTATTCCTATCGGTGCTGCAATGGGTTGTGGTGTAGGAGTAATAGTTTGGATACTTAATTGGTTAAGGTTAAAGTATTGTAAAAGTAGATTACCAACAGCACCACCAGTACAAGAACAAGTTAATAATATTTATTTTGTCTATCAATTAGATAAAAGAGAATTACCAGATATAGAGAATCTTTCAAAAGATAATATTATTGTATCGGTATAAAAGAAAAATAATATAATTATTATGTCAGATCCAGTTATATGGGCTCCTTGTTTTTTCACTGGATTCGGTGCTTTAACAGGTCTAATAACAATGTCTTGTTTATCAACAACAAATTGTCTTCCTGTTATAATAGGGTCGAGTGTTTGCGGAGGCTTTGGATGTATTTATTGCACAAGTCATTATTTTAGGTTGTGGAAATATCATGAGGAAAAATTACCCATTGCATCACCAATTAATAAAGAAGAATCAGTAATTGTTCAAAATAATTATTTTATTTATGTTATTGGTCAGAGCAAATAAGATTTCCATTTAGATAAAAGTTATAAGAGGGTCGGTAACCACCTTTTTCAGATTTAGTAAATATTTCCATTCTAGTATTAGGCCATTGTTTTGATTTTTCTATTGCTTCATCTTTAGACAAATAAACAATAATATCTTCCCATTCGGCACCGTTAACGACTAACAAATATATTGATTCCATTAATTATATTAAGTTGAAATCTTTATATAAACTTTTCTATATTACAAAAAGCATTTTCAAAAAAGTTATTTTTATAAATTTTTCTCTCTCTATAAAAAAAATAGTTCACATTTGTTAAGTTAACATTTTAATATATAAAAAATCATTTAAGAATATAATATCTAAATTAATATATATAATAAAAATGGTTAATGAATATAAATGTAAGCATTGTGAAAAAATATACTCTAGTATATCATCTAGAAGTAATCACATTAGAATTAAACATAAAAATGTAGATAATCATCCTAATCATAACGATAACCATATTGATAATCATCAAATAATCATTAACAATGAAGAAGCTAAGACATACTTATGCAGCAAATGTAATAAATCTTTTGAATTTTATCAAAACAGATGGCGACACGAAAAGAATTGTAAAAACGAAGAGAAAAAGAAAGAAGATGATAAAATTAAAATTTTACAAGAAGAAAATAATGAATTAAAAGAAACAGTTAAAAAAATATCTAAAGATTTTGAAGAAATGAAGAAACTTATTAAGAAAGCTGATAAACAAATTATAAATAATATTAATAACGGAAATATTAACAATGGTAATATTATTAACAATCATACTCATATTCAAATTAATGCTATTGGGTTTGAAGATTTAATTAAAAAATTATCAGATACACAACAACTTGATATACTTACTGCTGGATTATTTGACGAGTCCCCTATAGTTGAACTAGTTAGAAAGACTTATAATGATGAAAAGCTTAAAAAAAATAGAAATACTTATATTTCAAATTTACAAAGTCCTAATTGTTTAACTTATAATAATGAGAAGAAAAGATTTGATGCTGTTAATAAAAATAAACACATCGATAATATTATTAAAAATAGAATGGATGATATTATTAAAATGTATGCGGCTCACAGTAATAAAATGAAACCTGCACATAAAAAAATTTTTAACGAATATATCGAGAATATTAATAATAATGAAAATAATAAAAATAAAGAGCTTTATCAAAAACATAAAGAAGAAATTAATAGAATTATTTATAATGATAAAGAATTTATGAAGAAAGTGAAAGAGATTGTAGATAAAACGGAAATTAAAGAGGAAGATTCAGAAGATGAAGAAATTGAAGACCAAGATTCCGAAGACTCAATCGTTCTATAACAAAATAGGTAAAGCCTCATAATTGTCATTACCATCAATATCTATTTTATTAATTTGATATCCTAATGATTTAATATAATTCATTAATTCTACACTTGTATTAGGTATATCATTCCAATGAGGACTTTCATTGTCCCAGCATTCAAACAATATAACCGGTTTATATTTTAGAATAGTTTCTTTTCCGCTTTTTAATACATTCAGTTCATGTCCTTCTACATCTATTTTAATTAAATCTATTTTATCAAATTGAAATGAATCTAGAGTTTCTAGAATATATTTATTTTTTTGTTCAGAGTTATTTGTTTCTATTAATTTACATCCACCAATGTTAATAGATTCTGAAAGTTGTATTTTTGTTTTCATATTTATATTATCTGTAATTGCACAATGACGTGGATAAATTATTGATTCCTTATTATTTAAAAAAATATTTCCACAAAGGGCATAATAAGACGAATCAAATGGTTCAAATGAATATATTTTTCTGTTTTTAATAGCAAGAGGAATAGACCATGTACCAATGTTAGCACCAATGTCTAATATAATAGAATTGTCAGTTAGATATTTTTCAACGTAATTAATTAAATTATTTTCCCAATAACCACATGTGGCTAAAGAATTAGAGATTGTGTCATTATCATAACATAAATATGAATAATTATCAATACTTTTACAAACTCTTCTAGATGTCATAATATATTTAGTATAAGAAAACTCTTTAGATGCTTACTAAATTATAAAAAATTGAGAAATAAAATATAATGTACCTTTTGCATTATATTTTATGACTATACCTAAATATGTTTCAATTGAATTAAACACTCTAGAGTTAGAGAACGGAGTTCATATTCCACAAAATTTTATAGACGATACTCGTATTGCTATAAACTTTGGAAGATTATATCCAATTACTCCTCCTCAAGGTGTTGGAATAATTACTCAAACACTTTCAAAACATCCGACAGTTAATATTAAAGATTATAGATTAATTTTAGTTAAATCGTCAATTATAAAAGATATATCAGAGAGTTATTATTCTCAGGATTTTTTAAATTCTGAACAGTATAAAAATTATATTGAGAATAAAGCAAAACACAATAGTAATTATAAAATTTTTATGACTGATTTCAATAGTAAAATTTGCGAAAAGATTGGAGAAGGTTGGACTTGTTACGGTGGAACTTTTTCTTCTAGAACTTCTAGTGTTGACGGTTTTAATTGGGAAGATATTCGTTATCAAGCCTTGGTTATGTATGATAATAATAATATTAAATTACCTATACCAATTATTACTCCTGAACTTTATAATAAATATAAAAGATCTTTCAATTTAATTAAGATTAATTCTCCAAATTGTATTTGTCCATATTATTCAAAAGGAACTTGTCGATTTAATGATAGATGTTCAATGATTCATTTAAAAAAAATTGAAAATAAATAGTTATATAGATAGAATTAAATTAGAGGATGTCTACTACTATGAATTCTAATATTTTAAATTTTAATACTACTACTAGGGTCAATAAGGACTTGTTGGACTTTTATGTTAAGTTGAAGGAGAGAGTTGAAGAGGCGGTGATTGTTGAGTTCGTTAGAAATATTGTAAACTATGAGGGTATTAGTGGGATTTATGATTTGGTTATTCTAGCTTTCCACATAAGAGTTATAACTGGTAAGCAAGACATTTTCAAGAGCATTATTAAACATTTGCCTTCTGTTATTGTCGAGGCAATACTTCCTGGAGTACCTGATTATGGTGATTGGTCTGATTTGGTGAAAGATGTAGAACTTTTCACTAGGTTCGAGACTATAATCCTTTCTCTTGTCGCGATGCAATGGGATGAGGATGTGCGGTCATACTATATAAATTCTTCTGGAGATAATAAGTGGTGCAATGTGTCAGCTTTGGGTTTGCACTTACCACGAGAGCATTCTTCTTTTCCTAGACCTATCACCAAGAAGATTGCAAAAAAGGTTACAGGTAAGAATAAGGGCTTTTTACCAGAGTACAGAAAGATATGTCAGGATTTGAAAAAGGATTATATCATCTCAGAGAGTACAAGCACTCAGTCATACCTCGCAAAGTATAAAACCGAGTTTACAGAGGTTAGTGAAAAGTACAAGGGAGATGACCTTCTTGTGCTTCGTTTTATTCTTAACAACAAAGTTTTTGCATACGCTCACGCCTTGTTAAATAAGGTTCATTGGCTTGTGATTGACTATAGTATGCCACCTCCACCCCTGGCTTTGAATAGTAGGGAGAGGGTGATTGAAGAAGAGGAAGATGGTCAGAAGACACCTTGTTTAATTTAACCCATTTCTTTTAATAAATTTTAAATTCTAACTTTTTGTAATGGATTATGAAAAGTATAAAAAATATAAAAATAAATATTTAGCTCTTAAAAATAAATTTGGTGGTTCTGATCCTGATTTAGAAAGAGCAATAAAGGCATCATTAGAAGATAATTTAGAAGTTGGTCGTAAATTATTTGTTATTCCAAATAGTGGTGCTATAGAAGGTATGTCACAACAATGTTTCTGGATTTCTATTTTTAATTATTTACAAAGAAATCCTATTGCTAATATTGCTGAAGTTGAAAATGTAAGACAATTAAGAACTCTAGTTGGATTGGAAAAAGATACAGAACATTTACCTTTTGATGAAGATGATGTTAGATTTAGAAATGCTCTTGAATCTTTAACAGCTATTTTTGATTTAAAAATTATGGTACATTATATTAATGCAGGTGGTAATCAAATTATAATAAGACAACATATCACTGGTATTCCAGAAGAAGCTATAAGACCAATTAATGAAGCTGGAATAAATGTTGTTCATATTACTCAACATGGATTATATCATTTTCAATATATGGTTGAACCTGGAGTTGGTATAGGTGCAGGAGATAATGGAGTTTTAGTAGGAGATACACTGTATAAAGATAAAAAAATGGAAAATATAACAAATAGTGAAACAATGATTAGGGCATTAACTGAACGTAAAGTTAAAATGAGTAAAGAATTTAGTATGGAAGGAATAAGTCCTTCTGACTTACCTGCTTATATTTTTTCTTATAATGATGAAATAGAAAAAATAAATAAAGAAATTAATAAATATGAAAAAAAAAATACAAAAATAAATAAAAATGAAACAATGATTAAAATGTATGAAGAAGAAATAAAAAAATTAAATGAACTTAAAATTAAAATGAATAAAGAATTTAGTATAGAAGGAGTAAGTCCTTCTAAACTAGAGGCTCATTTTATTTTGTATAATAATGAAATAGAAAGAATAAATAAACAAATTAATAAAAAAGAGCAACAAATTATTAAGAAAAAAATAGAAATTAATAATGACGAGATAGATCGTGAGAATTTAAAGTTGATTGAAAAAACAAAAAACAAAAAATAAAAAATAAAATTGATTTTATTTTATTTTATATATAACTTATTTATATATGCAATTAAATAAACTATTACACACAATATTTTTAAAAAGCCCAACTAATTTATTTGATGAATTTATTGTTGAATGTCAAAAATTTTATGAATCACCTGCTCATAGTTTAATAGAAATTAAACAAAGAGAAAATAAAAAACTTAGAGGAGATATATTTGAAGAGTTTTGTGTATTGTATTTAAAATATGTTAAAAAATATGAAAATGTATGGCGATTAGAAGATGTACCAAATGAAATTTTAGAAAAATTATCATTAAAAAGAAGAGATATGGGAATAGATTTAATTGCTGAAAACAATGGAATGTTTTCAGCAGTGCAGTGTAAATATAAAAAGCCACTCGATTATAAAAAAACAAGTATAACTTGGAAAGCACTTTCTACATTTTATGCATTATGTATGAGGTCAGGACCTTGGGATAAATATATTGTCATGACTAATTGTGATTATGCTAGACACGTTGGAAAGAAAACTGAGAAAGATTTATCAATTTGTGTAGGTACATTTAGAAAGATTTCTAGTGAAAATTGGATAAGTATGTGTCAAGTTGTTGGACAAAAGTTAGAAGAAAATATAATAAAACCATTGTCACAAGAAGAGTTAAAGTTGAAACGATTGGCTTATTACGAAAAGGTTAAAGAAATAATTATATAAAGTATTATAATGGGAAATAATTTAAGTTTAAATATTGTTGTCGTTGTTCTCTTTGTTATTTTAATAATTGCTGTAATTATTATTTATTAAAGAAAAAATAATATAATATATAAAGTATTATAATGGATAAAGATTTAATTTTTATTATTGGTGTTGTTTTTCTCTTTTTACTTTTTATAATTGCTGCTTATTTTATTTATCAAAGAAATAAAAAGAATGGTGCTACTTTAGCACAACAATATGTTGGCAAAAAATTTGGTGAATTATGTACTAGTAATGCTATGTGTGGGTCTAATAAATGTGTTAATAATGTGTGTGTTTTGTAATTTAGAAACAAATTAAAAAATCGTCTTAACTTTTGGAATCCTATAAATAAAAATCAGAGATTTTTATTTATCGAATTGGTGGTCTATTAACAAAATATATAATAATTATTTCTTTTTTTCTTTAGGTGATGATTTTTCTTT
>Ga0114968_10003513_pt1 | contig 11737 bp, 19 predicted proteins | sample M_130807_EF_Meta_FD_87020 | JGI IMG/M metagenome (GOLD analysis project Ga0114968, IMG submission 87020) | Freshwater microbial communities from Lake Montjoie, Canada to study carbon cycling - M_130807_EF_MetaG | ecosystem: Environmental > Aquatic > Freshwater > Lake | place: Lake Montjoie... | reverse complement strand
TTTTAAAATTTTTAAAAAACTCCTAAAATTATTCATCTTTATCAGATACAGTAATAAATGGCCAAGTAGAAACCTTTTTAGTTAAGTCTGCTTGTGTATATGCCAACTTCATAAGATAACGCTGAGTCTCTTTTAGAGAATTTATTGTTTGCTCTAAAAGATGTCTGGTTATATCTAACTCTTTTTCCAAGTTATTAATTTTCTGTGCTGTCACGTCCAACTCTTCGTCTAAGTATTCCACTATACTTTTCCTTATCAATTTGTAAAAAGGGTTTATACTTTCTAATCAATCTGGAAATATCAGGCCACATAATATCACCACTTAGATATAAATCAAAGTTGTCTAAAAATGGATTAATTTTTTCCAGAATAACTAAAGTTTCTAGGGTAATTGTTTTCCGTAGAAATGCTTTAATTATATATGGATGTTGGGTTTTTGCAATCGTGAAGGCATCGTCGAATGTTTTGTTCTCAGCTTCTAACTCTTCTAATAGAGCATCTAAATCATTACTAAAAACGTAAGATAAGCTTTGAACTTTCTTTTGCCATTCTGTATATCGTTCGCTAGCTTCTGCGTCAAATAGTCCGCCCCAGCGATCTCCGGATGTAAAATTGGCAACTAAAAAATTCGCCACTTCTTCATCCGAATAAGTCTTAGAAACTTTTCTAATAGAGAATATATCTTTACGTTTAGCAAACGCTTGACGGCTTGCTCGTATCCTACCCTTTTGTTTAATTACATCATACTGATCTGTAGTGAAATGTAATTTAAGAGCCAGGTACATTTTATATACTGAATATTCATCCATAGTCACAGTGGTAATTGTCCTCTCTTTTTGAAGTAGTTGCCTTCTTCTGCTTCCATTTGAACTTTATCTTTTAAAGATTGATTTATAAGTTTTGATATAGATTCGACATCAATATCTACTTCTCCGCAATAGTTAATTATTGCATCCATATAACCAATCTTTTCTCGTACCACTCGTTCCTCGATGTAAAGAGAAAATTCGTTAGGTGATCTAAATTTCTTCGTTATTACTAAACTGTCAGTTAAGACATACGGTTCTAATTCGTTATTCATTTTTCTTCCGGGAAAAGAATCTCATCCATAAAATTCATAAACACATTTTTATCTACCCCAATATTAACCATCATTGCTGGGGTGTGAGGATTCAATTTCTGATTCTTACAATATATGTTATGTCTATCCTTATAATCTCTACCTGAGTAGATTACACCTATATTATATAGGTAATGATCTAAGTTGTCAAGCACCGTGTTTGCCAATTGGTCAAATTCTTCTTGTGTTTGTATATTGCCTGCTGCCAGCATCTGAGGACTAAAAATTCGTTTAGCCCATTCTGGTAATTCTCTTGGTTTATTCCAAGTTATATTTTCCATTTTATTTTGATACCATTTATAAATTGGAGATTCATCTACATGGGAAAAATCATGGAAAGCACCAGTAATTTTATTTTGTCCGCAAACTATATCAAATCCAAATATAGGATCGGGCGAATTATATTGAGGAAAGATACACATATGCATTACCCACATCTTTTTATGTTTGGTAGCATCTACTATTTCTATATGAGCACGTCTAAATGCAGAATCCGTCCAAAGATAATTTTTCCATACAAAATCTGTGGTATGATGCTGATACTTCTCATCCATTTCTACTACATCATATGTACCAAATTTAGAAATAATCTTTTCAGCAAGTTTATTAGCTTGTGGCCAAACTTCAATCATTGTACACCTTTATCATATTAATATTATGATCAAATGCAACATTAGCTTCTTCTGCAAGCGATACGTCAATTTTTTCTCTTATACCTTTTACTAAAGATTGAATATTGTCAAATTTGTAAAAGTTATTACTACCGGGCAATAACTTAGCTAGCATCTGTCCTCCGAAGAGATCTCCCATGTGCCTAACATATACATGAGCCATTATTTTTTCGGGCTCGTGTTTAATACTATGAATATAGTCTATATAATTTTCAGTGGGTTTATTAAGCATATTACTAGGTTTATCTCCTAGTAATTCTATCCAATCCATTTCAATTTGTTTTGATCTTTTGATATCCTCAACCCCTTCAAATAAGTTATGAGTATCGGCATAAAATTCTAAGACTTGGTATACGTGTAATAATTGATATAAGTAATCGGTATACTTATCTACATCTACATTGCTCGCAAATATGGATTTTAAAAAAGGTTGTGACTCTGCTTCTCTATGTTTATCGGCAGTTAATTCTTTTAATGAAGACATTATATACCTCTCCCAACCGGTGCAGGAAATCCAAGAAATTGTCTATGGTCCCATTTGAAATCTCTGTATTTGCCTTTTTTATCTACATAATGTAAAAATGCTTGATTCTGTCTAACACCTTTATATTCGTTTCTCCAATGAGGTAAGGTATCTCCTTTATATACTATCATATCTCCAGGATATAAACTAATTGCTTTCTGCTCACCTTTTAAATTTTCAAACCATATTTCCCATGGTTCTGGATCTATGGTAATATTAACTGTTGTTGAAAATTCGCAACTTGGTCTATCAGTGTGCCTATCCATAGTAGCACCAGTATAATAAATTCTTGCATATGTATAAGTAGGATATAAAGATTTGTCAGTAATTTCTTCAATCATAGGTTGCAACTGTAATGATAACGCTTCAAAACATAATGCAGAATAGTGTGCGAAACTATTAGTAACTTGTTTATCGTTAAATGAATACTTATTTTCTTCAGACATTTGAGAAGTTAAATATCTTAATTTTTTAAGCAATTCAAATTCTAAATCTAAATGTAAACATAATTCTTCAGAAATAGCACCTTTAACTACTTCGTACAATTCTTCTTTAAACATTATATACCTTTCGCTTTTTTATATTCTAATCTAAGTGTTTTAAATTCTTCAATCCAATCATCTCGTCTCTCATTAAAGACCAATGGTTTTTCGTCGTCTACTCCCATTAAAATTACTAATCTAGAAACAGGCATATTGGTCATTTCTTCAAAGGCAACTGCATATGCAGAACATTGAATAAAATAATCATGAATATCATCTCTGGATTTTAATCTTCTAGAAGATTTGAAATCTATAACTGACAACTTACCTTTATACTTAGCAATACAATCTACAGTACCGGCAACTTGTAAATGATTAGAAAATAGAGGTTGTTCTAAAGCATATATGTCGTCTATGTCATCAAGAAGCGGACGTAGCGAATTCCACATCTCATGGTCAAACATTCCTAATGGAACTTCTTCATTTAGAAGATACTTCTCGCAAAGTGTGTGAATTCTGGTGCCACGTCTTGCTGCGGTACTAGATATTTTATTTGCTTCTTCGTCGCCTACCTTTTTGCGCCAAGCTTGGATTATATCTTTTTTGAGTAATCCGGTGACCGTAGTGACAGATGGATATTTATTACCCGTGGGAGTTTCATACACACGAGTTCCGTCACTCGATGTTACTCTTTTTAAAGTTGGGTATTCATAATGAATATGATTGAACATCAAACAAACTTAGTTAAATCCGGGGGTGTCCAACCTTCAGGTTTTAAAATCTTACCATCTTCGCGGCGAATGACTTTGCCTGTTTTAGAATCTATTTTATTTAGATTACTGCGGGCAACTTCATCCCACGCACCTCTAATATCGAATTTTTTCATATGGCAATAACCGAGAACGACCCAAATCAAATCCATGCATGCATCGAGTTGGTCGATATCGTTCTCGGTATTATAGCCCTCAATAAATTCTCTAAATTCCTCTACAATTAAATCTTTGTAAAGATAAACATTGTCGCCGCCAGGTTGTTGATCACAAGCGTCTAGAAATATTTTCACATCAAGATCCATACTCATATCATAATTTCCTTTTTAGTCTGCGAGAACTTCTTTATTATGTTCCCAGTGTTTTTTACGATCCTCAAGTCCTATTGTACCACCGTTGATCTTCTTTGTCAATAGAACTATATCATTTTTATCGGCAATGGCATTCAATTTATTTTTTTGCCAAAACCAACAAGCGGATTCAATAGCACCATCCAAAGTTTCGCAATATTTAATTCCATCTTCTAATGTAAGACCAATAGAATTAGAAAATGCTTGATAATTGGCTTTACCGGTTAATTGAATAGCGCCTCTACCTCGATGGGCGTATCCTTCTCCAGATTCTTCTGGCCCGTTACCCATTCTATTAGCATAAATTCTATTTGCAATTTTTTCAGGTTTTCTTTCATATTGTTTGGCTAAAGCTTCGTTTGGAAAATATTTTTTAAATAATCCTAACAACCCTTTAGCCCCATAATTTAAATTTTCTTGTAGTACCGTAAAATCTGCAGATTCGTGTCCGCACTGTGCTAAAAATGCAGCCACTCTATCTACAGTTGTTATACCATATTTAGGCAATACCGTATTAAACGTCTCAAATAAGTCATGGATATTTTTGTTTCTCGATAAGCACTTTTTTAATTTTTCTTCTGTGAATTCGAATTCAAAGCTCATATTTACTCCTTATTATAGTTATTATCCCAATTCATACTGGGTTTCGTATTTTAGCCTTGCTAATATATATTCCTTAACTATAGCGGATCTAACTATGTCATCTACTCCAAATTCAAATGTTTTGAAATTTGGCATCATATCTGCAATAGCCATAAACTTCTTTAGACCAGACATATCTGTTTTCTTATATAAATCTGTTTGTCTAAAGTCTCCACAGAATATAATTTTTGATCTGTGTCCAATACGAGTCATTATTGAATTCAATTCCATGTCCGTCATATTTTGACATTCATCTACAATAATGATAGAATTGCTAAGGGTAATACCTCGAACAAAAGATGTTATCATAAATTGAACACCTTTTTGTTCAACTAATCTTTGATATGCATCTGGTCTATCAAATAAATCTCTACAAATTTCTACGTACGGCTCTGTGTATACTTCTGTTTTTTCTTTCTCATCTCCGGGTAAATGTCCTATCTCTCTACTAGGAACAGCTGACCTAACTATTACTACTTTCTGATATTGATTTGTTTTGTCTAAAACTTCTTCCAATGCATGATAAAGTGCTATGTATGTTTTACCTGTTCCTGCAACACCGTGCAATAACATAATCTTAGATTTATCATACGCATCAAAAAAACCTTTCTGATTGTCAGTTAATGGCTTAATTGTTTTCATATCATCTAAACTTAATTTCAACTTGTTATTTGCTAACGTTAGTTGAGGGGTTGGATTAGATTGGACTTGAAGATTGGTTTTAGTATTTTTTGCCATGGAGCTCTTCCTCTTTTTGGATAGTAAGAAAGGTGGCGACACTTATGTATTCGCCCCCTCGGTTGAAAAAAGATAAACTACCATAATTTATTTCCTACTCAATTTATCTGTAAGATTGGCTTTTATACCATTGGCATTACCAATCCTAGATAAGACTTCTCGAAACCCGTCATCGATCTTTCGCACTCCAAGACGGATCGGATCACCTATCATCATTTGTGAATGGTGGGTTTCGCTTTTTGTTGATTTACAGGACGGACATTCTTGATTTTCCTTATCGGAAAATTTACAAAAAACCTCAAAAATAGTGTCACAGTCGGAACACTTTAGATCGTACATAGGCATTAATTAAGCTCCTGATACATTATATATTACTTATGAATTTTTATAACCGATAGTATCCAGGATATTATCCAATGATTCGGCAAACGTGTATTTAGGTGCCCAATTTAAATCATTTGCTATAGCATTGATACTAGGAACACGATTAGATACATCTTGATATCCAGCCCCATAAAATTCTGAACTGGACTTAACTTTAATTTTTACAGTATCTACTAATTTTCTTTCTTTCAATTTATCAATTAAAATTTCTGATACTTCTTTTACTGATAAATTATTCCATGGATTTCCTACATTATAAATTTTACCTTGTGTTGTAACTTCATTTAATAATATTTCTTTTAATGCAGATACCCCATCTCGAACATCAGTAAAACATCTTTTCTGATGACCACCATCTACTAAGGTTAATTCACCTCTTTGTGTAGCATCGCCAATTAACTGTGTAATTAATCTAGATGATCCTTCAGAAGTAGAATCTAAAGAATCAAGATACGGACCTAACCAATTAAATGGTCGAAATAAAGTAAATCGCATTCCTTCTTTTTGATCCATAGCAAAAATAACACGATCTAATAATTGTTTGGAACAAGCATATATCCATCTGGAATATTTAATGGGGCCATATACTAAATCTGTGGTTTCTTCGTCAAACGGAGCCTCACCTTTACCGTATACTTCAGATGTAGATGGAAATATAACTCGTTTACCTAATTTCTGCGATAGCTTAATTACACGAAGATTTTCTTCAAAATCCAATTCAAAAACTCTCATAGGTTGTTCTACATATAATTTGGGTGTTGCTATTGCGACAAAAGGTAATACTACATCACACTCTTCTATCAATTTATCAACAAGATCTCTATCCTTAATAATATCAGCTTGATGGAAAGTAAATCTATTATTCGCCGGTATCATATTTGTTCTTGTTTTATATAAATCAACTCCAAAAATACTAACATCTTTAAACCTATCATCTTGTAGAATAGATGATGTAAGATGATATCCAATAAATCCGTCGGATCCTAAAATTAAAATTTTCATTATAACCTCTCAAGTTTTGTTTTACTATTTGTTTCTAAAATATTATGTATCATTTTTCCGACGGTATCTTCACCATATGTAGTCATGATAATTTTTTGGTCTGTTCCTCTAGGCACCATAATCATATTATTGTATTTACCTATTTTAAATGTGGCATCATATAGTGATGATTGTATGTGTATTTTAAAAAGCCTATATGGACTTTTTGTTACGGTATAACTAGAAATATTATCTATATTATATTTTCCATACTCATTATTATATATTTCAACTTGTTTCTTTTTTATATATCCATCTATGGATGCTAGATGATATAGATAATCTGATACAAAGTCTCTTTCAATTTTCCATGTGTAAGTGCATTTAGTTATTTGATTGACATCTTGTGCACCCATAAAAGAATCAAATATTGTAGAGTATCTGTGCTGTGATAAAATATAGGTAGGAATATTTCCTACAAGTTCTTTAGCTTGTTGTCTTTGATCGCTATTTGCAAACCCCTTTTCGACAAATATTTTAGATGGATAAAGGGATAGACATTGTTTTAAATCTTCAAGGTGAGATTCAGTTGCAGATGATATAAAGACAGGCATATCCCGATAAGACAAATTTTGTATTGCTTGTCGGGATATTATTGTTGGTGATATTTTGCTACCAACATAAATGGGCTTGACTTTTAGTTTTTCTAATTTAGAACCTATAAGAAAAGCCCATTTACCTGTACCATATATTATTGCATGCAGATGATTTCTCCAGTATGACCTCGTGCAACTAATTTAGCTTTGATATCATCAAATACATTCCATGCAGTAATTAAGACTAACGCATCTTTGTCCAATTCATTTGGACTTTTTATGAGTATGTCTGTACCTGGGAAGTAGTACTCCTGTTTTAATTCATTGTCGTCAACTACGCCTATTAAATTGTTAACAAGACCTAACATATACAAAGATGTTACTGCCTTTGCAGCTGCACCATATGCTACGAATTTTCTATCATCCAATAATGCTCGCATCTTATTTTCTCTAACATCTATTAGAGCTTCCACATCCGTTTTAGCCTTAGTCCAATCTATTTTTGGATGTGACCTATCCACAAATACTTTAGCATGTACTTTTTCTGCAATCAATCTAAAACTTAAACCATGTGTATTGATAGGTTCAACATTTATAACTTTTAGATTAACTCGTTCTAATAATTTAGCAAAAGAGTAGCTGGAATAGTAATCAATATGTTCATGATAAACATTGTCCAAAAACTTACCATTAATGATACCTTCTTGGTCTCCACATTCGACTATAAGTTTGCCGCCGACTCGTAAAGCCTTTGCTATACCGGATATTACATCTTGCATATTCGGTATATGTGCAAGAACATTATTTGCACATATGTAGTCATAATGATTACTCCAGTTATATCTATCTACCATTTCAGAAGTAAAAAATCCTATTACAACAGGAACTCCTAAATTATCATGTTCTTTGGCCATAAAGATAGAGGGTTCAATACCAATTACATTACAACCCTGTTTCTTAAATTGTTCTAATAGATATCCATCATTACTTCCAATCTCTAATACAGATGCGGATTTACCAAATCCATATTTGTTGACTATATCAAACGCATATTTTTTAAAGTGTTCTCTAAAAGATGCTGATACGCCAGACTTATATCTATATGATCTAAAGACACTATCTGGGTCTGGAGCAGTTGCTAGTTGCAGATGACCACACTCTAGACAATTATTAAGTTCTAAAGGATGTCTGGTAAAATCGGGTTCTGGAAAAAGAGCATTGGCAACAGGTGAACTTGGTAATGCTAACCAAGGTTGTATATTAGAGCTGTTGCAGGCTCTGCATGAATTATACTTCAACATATTGTTCGTGAAGAGGAGAGATTTTTACAATATCGTTATCATATGTGTCAGCATCACGTTTGTGTTCTGAGATAACTACCATAGTAGAATCGGTTTCAAAGACCATTTCATGGTCAATCATAGGACCAGTCTTAAACATATCGCCTTGTTTAAAATGTTCGCGATGAATTTTAGTATCACCATGATCACGCCAATAGAACATCATCTCGCCTGATACTAAATAACAAGTATGCGTATCAGTCTTGTGATAGTGATTTGCTCGTAATGCTCCAGCTTTAGACCAGATCATTTGAACATTAGCTTCGCCGTGAGTTAGGGGGAGGATAGTACCGCGGTCGTCATGAAATCCATTTTCAACAGGTACTCGGTGTGATTGTGACATAATTTTCCTTCAAGTAGTTACATACCAAGATGGTATAGATCGTTTTTTCCAATTTGCTAAGTGCCGTTTAGCCCCTAGGTAATAATTTATATATGCCTGCACAGAATCGCCTGGTACTTTGTATTCGTCGGGCATCGCAGGTGTTGGTTCAGACCAACCTTCATTTCCTATGTTCTCAGGAATATTTTTTAATAAAACATAGCATAACCCTTCTCTTTCTACCTTATGTGTTTTACCGTAGCGATACGTATATTCTTCACACAAAGCAATTAGCATATTAGCTAACCAAAGATAATTTTCGGAGGATTTTCTTACCCATATAGCTGAAGGATGATTGATATGAGTGGAAGCATAAAGAAACTTATCACGACTATCATGAAGAACATATCGGCTTTGCTTTCGACCAGTGTCAGAATGGCCAACAATGTGAGTGCCGTCAAGATAGCGATGAGCAGTAGAAAGTAACTGAGCATATTCAAGGATCATTTTTACAACGTGTTTATCGGGGTGCATTTTAGCACATTCAGTTACATCATTATGTAGGTAAAATATATTCACAATGTTTCAATAGATTTAAGTATATTAATTATAGATTGTTTTGCTTTTGTAGATAAAACAAAACTCGACTTAGCTGCTACTAATGCTTTGATCACTTCGACAGGTTCATAATTTTCCAATGTCTGAGATGTGACATTTTCTTTAACGCCGCCGAACATATTTAAAGCAAAAATAGTCAAAAAGATTTCCTCTTCTGTATAAAGAGGAATCTTGTAACCTTTGTAATAGGTTCTTCTCTCAGGAAACTTATAAATTGTAGCGGGCATATGAAATCCTCATTTCCCGAATATTTATAATTACTTGATAGATTTGCTAGATTCCGCTTGATCTTTATCTTCACGAAGTTCAATAAACACGGGTAAGAATAAACTTTCAACCCCAGATTTATCTTTAATACGAGCATTATATTTTACAGTAACAATTTTTCCTATTACTTTTTTGGTATATTCATCCCTCTGTTCGTCCGAATAACCTGAACCAACATTAACACGAATAACACCATCGCTTGATTCACATACTAATGCTCCAAGGCGACCGACATTCTTACCTGTGCCTTCTTCCCAATCAACAACCTTAAGTTCGCATTCTAATTCGCCTTTGAACTTAATTTGTTCTTTGGATCGCTTGTCTTCCCAAATACCTGTCTTAGATTTTAGAATAGTACCTTCTTGACCTTCGGATAAGAACTTCTCAAAGATTTTCTGAGCATTATAGATATCATTTACTTCTATATTCCAGACCGAACTAATGTAATGTCTAAACTGTGTATATTGAGCATTTACATGTGATATAGCATTGTTCAATTTAGCAAGTCTAACATTGTAGGGTTCTCTATCAATGCCTTCTGTAAATGATTCAAAAGGAATAGCATCCCAAAGTGTTGCTCGAACATTATCTGCTTCTGTTTCACTCATTGTGCCTTTGATTGACTTAGACAAAATGCCATTACCTGTTTGTCTATTGACAGGTTTGCCTGCAAAGTCTGCAATCAACAATTCACCATCAAACACCATGTCTGCTTTGTAGTGTTCTGCCATTTTAATGAACGGAATAGCAAATGATGGATTAGGAATATTTAATTCTTTACCATTACGAGATCTAAACTCTACCGTGTTGCCTTTGACGATTGCGTTGAATCGCATTCCGTCGAGTTTAAGTTGTACGTATGCTGGGAATGGGATTTTATCAACGAGCTTTTGGTCGTATCCAGAAGCCAACATAACTGGGTACGTCGAGATAGCTTTGGGCCAAATTTTATTAACTGTTGCTTCGGAGACTCCGCACCGCATGTCTTTTGCAATAATACGCTCAATAATTTTCGCATCTTCTTTACTCACCGATCCCAAAATAAATTGTAAATGATTAATTGCACTATGGCCTGTTGCTACTCGGTCAGACAATACGATAAGATTGTCCAATGCTTCTTCTAAGGAAAATAGATTGCCTGGCTTGGTATCATAGCTAGGAATTTTTCTGATATAAAATTGAACGAAGGGATCTAACGCCAAATAAAACACACGCTGAAGAGTAGCGTTATTTTTATTTTTTATAAGAATCGCTTCTTTAGCTAACCGAGAATTGTCAGATGCTAATTGCTCAAAAATACTGAAGATGTTACTCATGTTTGCTCCTTTAATGTCTTATTATAACACCGTTTGGAACAGAAGTCAAGCAATCGCATCTAAAAATGGATGAAATTGTGAAGTTATAGAAAATGTAACTTTATACTGAGTTTCCGCTTGGATAAGCTCGTCTTTTACCTTTTCCATAGAATTCAAATCCTTGAAAACACCAATAATAGTCTTACGCTTTACTCGATTAATTTTATCGAGATATTTTGCTTCTAGTATAAACTGATTATCCATTATCTTTACCTTGGGCATATACATTAGGAATACTGCCGTAAGTCTTATACCAGTTAATTTTATAATTTTCTAGTGGAGCTTGTTTATAGAAAATTTGATGATTTCCATAATTGAACTTTTCATCTGTAGGTGGATCTTTATAGAAAAAATGTTCAGGGGTTTCGTCCTCATCCGTATTTTCAAAATCATTTACTATTGCAAGCGATTCCTCACCTTTAATCTGAAATCCACATCCTCGCAGAAACTCTGCAAAACGATTAAGTACTTCGTCAATATGATATTCTTCGATCTCCATAGTAATTTTATGGTTCGGTCCGTGTTCGTGAGTGAATGTAAAATTAGACATTTTCTTTTCCCATGCTTGTAGTTTTAGT
>Ga0114968_10003507_pt1 | contig 11752 bp, 22 predicted proteins | sample M_130807_EF_Meta_FD_87020 | JGI IMG/M metagenome (GOLD analysis project Ga0114968, IMG submission 87020) | Freshwater microbial communities from Lake Montjoie, Canada to study carbon cycling - M_130807_EF_MetaG | ecosystem: Environmental > Aquatic > Freshwater > Lake | place: Lake Montjoie... | reverse complement strand
ATATCCCAATCGGGACATATTAGCTTAAATAATCTAATTATAGTTAAATAAATACTGATCGGGAATGAACTGTCAAGGATCTCTTGATAGTTGTGCGGCGAATAAGGATGCTATTCACCGCATTGATCTGTCATAAAATGACAATTAAGTACTTAAGGATTTCTTAATAGCTAAATAAGAAAAGATTAAATAACAAATAGCACCAGAATAAATACCCATATATACCAGTTTAAACCTTTAATAAGAAAAGCTTTTATTAAAGTTTGGTTATCATTTTCGTGAGGTCACGAATATGATCGGTTGACTTACGCTTGACTAACCCCTCATGATTCTGGAAAAGGATTCCAAATACAGCAGGGGTATAACATATATATAAAATGAGTAAATTGTAACATGAGGGTCAAGATATGTATACAAAACACAGAATTTGCGACATGACTTTGTTATAGATTTGTCTTGTTTATCTGACAAAGCTTGCTAGGTTGTTGCTTATATCAGACAATTTTTTGCTATTGACATAATTTTAATTTGCAGTACATTTGGTATATGACCATTGACCCAAAAAACATAACCAACTTTAACCGCAATAAGCTCGAACTTCAAGCTTTTTGGATATTCTGCATTCTAGTCGCAGGAAAGAATAGCGATATCGCAAGTCGAAAGCTATCACAACTTATGAGCAGAGCTAATGGCGATTTATTTCAATACTTCAAAGACCTTGGCGTTGGGTTACATAACTTTCTTGTTGCCAACAAGGTAGGCCAATATAACCGAATCACCAAAGCTATAAGACATAGTCTTGATTTAGATTTAGTTAATGACTCGCTAGAAAGACTTCTTAAAGTATATGGAGTAGGAAATAAAACAGCACGATTCTTTTTATTACATACAAGAGAGAATCAAAACATTGCTGTGTTAGATGTTCATATATTAAATTGGTTAAGAAAAGTAAGTGGAGATGATTCTGCTATTGAAATACCATTGTCAACACCTCAAGACGAAAAGAAATATAAACAAATAGAGAGTTTATTCTTTTATTATAAAGCTATTTACTTTCCTAATGTATCAACAGCACAAGCAGACTTATTGATATGGACTGAGATGAGTGGTCGAAATAACTAAATAAGAAACAAATAAATAACAAATAGAGCTTGATTAATAATAAATACATGATAATTCAATAGATATGATAAGAATATATTTTAATTTTGTGCTATTGACATAATTTTAATTTATTGTATTATCAGATTATGAAGTTAATTAATAGAACATTCCTATGCTCTGAGAAACTAAAAGAAATTATTAAATGGTGCATGCCAGAAGGAGTATTCCTTAAAGATATCCGAAAGATAGATTTTGGCAATACTAAAAGGGGTTGGCATGGCAGAGCATGGGGAAGTATGAGAGTGCATGTGGGAGTTCCAGAATATAAAAAGTATGTTAAAGTATACAAGAGTGGTGGATTCAGAGGCTATTTAAGTATACATACATATAGCTGGGAAGAATCATTAATTGAATTAATATCTCATGAACTAAGACACCTATATCAATTTAAAAAAGGTAAGTTTTATCATGGTATTAAAAAGATAAGAAAATATAATATTGGAACTAAAGCTAAATTATGTGAAGTTGATGCTAGTTTATATGCTAAGAGGAAAGTAAGAGAGTATAGAAAAGATAATATTAAGTTTGGTTTAAGTATTTGATTATTAAGGGTTTATATTGGGGCCCCCACCGCCCCCGCAAGTCGTTGACAGTCAAGGGGTTACAGATAGGAATATATTTTTACGATTTCCTATAAAGCATTAGCAGGCAGTATCTTATGATAGTAAAAAGTTCTTGTCATAACTTAAAACTGTGGTATGATTACTATATGGCAAGAACAACTAAACCAAGCTCAAGTGAATATGATTTTGATATTCATCAAGAGCCACTCCTCACAACAGACGGCAAGAGGACAGGATACTTCGGAATGGTGCGCCGTGACACCGCCGAACCCATAACACTCGGAGTTTGCACCGAGCAGTATGGTGTGGTGAAGAATGCAGACATGATCAGCATGGTGGAAGAATCGCTCACTAATCAAGGGCTTGGCGAGTATACTCGCAAGGCTATTGTGGTGCGCGATGGAGCTCGTTTTTATGCGAGCTATGACTTCCCTGAGTTCAAGACTGAGCTCAAGCCAGTTGGTAAGCGAGCAAAGGGTGATATCCTTGGTCTGCGCCTCACAGCTAACAATAGCTATGATCGCAGTTGCAGGGTATCGTTCTCGCTTGGGTTCATTCGTTTGGTTTGCACAAACGGAATGACCTCACTATCGAAGGAGTTCGGATTCACTAAGCGTCACACGCTTGCGGTGAATCTTGACTTCGTTGGTGACGCATTAAAGAATGCTCTCGCCAATGTAGACAAGAGCGCAAACGTGTTCAATCGTCTTGCTGAAAAGGCGATCACTGATGAGCAGGGTTTGACCTTGCTCACCAAGCTCGAAGAGAAGGATTACATCTCTGGCAAGGTGCGCGAAGGCATCGAGGCAGTTTGGCGTAATCCGTCCTACGAGTTGGACACTGATCGCAACTTGTACAACCTCTACAACGCCACTACGCAATTCTTAACGCGTAATGTCGCTGAAGAGCGGTATGAGTATAGCGAGAGGGTTAGCCGTGACTTGCTGAAGGTATTCAGCGGAGCCACTCGCGATGAAGACTTGCTCAAGCTAGTCTCCTAAACTAAAACGAAATCTTAACAGAGTGCGAGGGGTCAATCCCCTCGCATTCTTTTTGTCTAAATCTAATGAATTATAAGTGCTTATCCATCAACGAGTTACGCGCGCACGGAGGTTGCCTTTGTAAGTATTTGATATACAATGAGATATATCTCTTGACTTTTTATTCTATTATGTTATAGTTATGAGATGAGAGCCAAACATAAAGTATATTATAATTTGCATAAAAAATGTTTATCTATTATGCTTCGTGGAAAAGTATTAGAGCATAGCACAGAATTCTTTTTGAAGGATGTAGAATTTAGAGTGAGTCAAGCAGGTCGTTCCAGGGTTTTAAAAGAACAAAGAAAGAATGTTCACGCTTTTGTATGTGGTACTCCAGATGATGGTTGGCCAGTAGACCAAGTAGAAAGAAAAGTTACCTACAATCCTTATAAGTATAATAGCTTTGTTTATGCTGATAACCTAGAGCCAGTATATAAAGTTAAATGGGCTGGTATTATTAATCGTGATATATTTGTCTTGAATTAAAAAGAAAGTATAGTATAATCTTTAAATGGAAAAGATAACTAAAATCAAAAAACTCGCTGAAGGTGGCTACGCTATTTATGCAGTAGACCCCAAAACTAAAAGTGAAATGCAAGTTGGTTATATTGGAGACGGACTCGACATCAAGGGTTGGCTTCCAGAAGGAGTAAAAATTGAAAATTCTTGAAGATAATTTTAACAGCAAAGGATTTAACCTTTCTCTCGTCAAACGAGAAGGAGATGTTGCTATCTATAAAAAGACACTAGAAGATTCTGAGTCAGGCGAAAGTAACTTCGAGGTAATTGCAATTAAGCGTCACAATGGTTACGAGATTGCAGGAATCAAAATGCCTCCAGCAGAGATGTATCCTTCCAACACTCAATGGGGAGATTGGGCTTATACTTGTACTAGTCGAGAAGATGCAGACAAGCGTTTCATTCAACTCAAAGACAAACTAACAAACTACACCGCAACTTCTGTTTTAGCTAGTGGCGAGAAGCGTAAGCGTGGTCGTCCTCGGAAGAGCAATATTCTTCCAGCACCTCCAGCAGAAATTCACTTGACAGAAAATCAAATGGAGGTAGTATAAGGTTATGACATATAAATGTTCAGTAAGCGGTGAAGCACTTTCACCAGAGAGAGTCGAGGCTCTGCAAGTCCTTGGCGTTCCAGAAAGTAAATGGACAAACATCAAACATAGTCAAGTAAAGAAACTCCGAGCCGTCTATGCTGGTGACGATGGCAGTAGCGATATTGTTATTTGTGATGCAGTAGATGGTGGCTCATTATTTGACAACTCAGTAGTAATGGAGGTAGAAAATGAATCTTAAGTATATTGTTTTGAGAGATGGTATTCGGGTTAGTTACGATATGCACAACAGCTTGGAAGAGGCAGAAGCCGAGGCGAACCATTGGAGAGCAATCATCAAGCGTTGGCCAGACGGAACAAAAGTAGTGATCAAGAAAATTGGCGAGTAACTTCGGAGGCTGACACTACATGCTAGAGTCGTCTAACTGGTTAAGACCCACGACTTATACTCGTGAAGCTCTAGATTTGAGCGCAATGTAGGTTCGAATCCTACCTCTAGTAAGTCACTGATAGTCAACGAGATTCTTTTATTGACAAAAACTCAAGTTGTGGTATTCTTACATTATGACAAAACAAAAAGCACCATTCTATGTGATGAATGTGTTCGGCCAAGACCGAGCCGTTATCCTAAACTCAGCAATCCGTATGTGTACGCCCAAGGAAACTTGTTCACTCAAAGACTTGGAGAATTATTCCAAGGCTTTTGCAGTAGAGTTTTTCCAAGTGCCGAAACCTTCCAGTTTTCCTTCTAAAGTGGGGCAAGTAGTTTAAAGGTGAAACAGAAAACTCATAATTTTCCTAGTGCTGGTTCGAGTCCAGCCTTGCCCACTCTCCTTTCTTCTCCGTGCGCTGATTGGATGCTTCATTCATATAACAAGCACTCAGAGTTAACAGAACAAGATATCAAAGATTACTTTACCAACAAGGAAAGACTTGCTAAAAAAGGGTCGTTAACTCAATGGTAGAGTAGTTCCCTTTTAAGGAATTTGTTATAGGTTCAAGTCCTATACGACCCAAAACAACTCTTGACAAAAAACAAAGAAAGTATAATATAAAACTATGACATTAATTAAACAAAATCTTGGGGCACATTGGGTTATTGGAATGAAAGGTAAAGTAGATGACATTGAGCAGTTTCACAACCGCATATATAACTGGGGCGGAACAAACGGAAGTATTCAATGGATGAGTGAGAGCTTTGGATATTTTTGGATTACTATGGAGAAGCTGGAACGAGTTATGTTTAAGTATATGTTGAATGGAATGAGCGACAAGCTTGGCAAAAAGTTTAGAGGCAAGAAGGGTGGAATGAAAGCGGTTGCTATGCACAGAATGAAAACCGCGATTGCAAACATTCCAGTAGAATCTTTTATGCATACAGCAGAAGCTCAAGACTTTTATTCTATTGGCACAATCTCTGCTGAAAAATTAGATACGGATAGTTAATCTATTCGCCTAGTAGCCCAATGGCAGAGGCAAACGACTTAAAATCGTTCAAGTGTCAGTTCGAGTCTGACTTAGGCGAAGTTTTCTTGTTGCTCCTATAACTCAACTGGATAGAGTAACAGTTTTCTAAACTGTAGGTTGCAGGTTCAATTCCTGCTAGGAGCGAATTATTTTCTCTAAATAATAATTAAGATGTAAGCCAGTATGTGAATAAGTTTTTTATTAGATACTTTCCAGAATTTTTAATTTTAACTATAATGTTGGTAATAAGCTCGAGCGTAGTAGAGTCATTGATCAAAATATTAATTACACATCTAAAATAAAAAAACAATTAATAATTATAAAAATAGAATTTTATTGATATTAATAGCAAATACATGTAATATATAGTGATATGAAACATGAAAATAGAATAAGCAAAATATTAGAAAAGAAAATCCTAAAGGACGAAGATCCTAAGCTTATCTCTGAAATAGAAACATACTTGGCTGGTTTAGAAATACATTATAGCAAATGGGCAAAAGCTCATCCTAATTGGAAACAGTTAGAAGAATAAAACAACACTCCTAAGTCCTTACCTATCAAGGATTTACAAAAGCAACCCTCTCGTTTGCGTAAGTCGTTGACCATCAACGAGATTTAACTAAAGATTTTTCTTGTGAAAAAACAAAGATGTGGTATATTTAAGTATGAACAAAATTAAAAACGCAATCATATACGCAACCTCATATCTCAAACACTTCATCCTTTTCCTCTTGGGGCAAAGGTATTTAATCGAATACAAACCCTACGGCGGTGAGCAGGTTTATACCTACATCATCAGCAAGCCTAGTTCTTTTACGATTAGCAAAGCTGGCAACAAGCTCTTTACGAGTTTCTGCTTCTCTGGTCGTATGGATTCTGGCGTGAAGCAATTCCGCTATGATCGCATCGCTGGTGGTCTCTCGCCAGTCTAACAACAGAGAGATGGGTGGGGTTATCTTTCCCCTTCCCTTCATATAGAAAGGGCGAGACCTAAAAAATCTCGTCTTTTTTATTTGACTCTGATCTAAGTTCTGATACTATACAGATAGTTCTTTTCTATTACTTGATGGATCGGCGTGGTAGCTGTGAGTTTGCAATAATAACTTAGGTAGAAACTGGAGACACGCAACAGAATGATTCTTAGGAGACTTTTATCCAAGAACTTCTGTCTGAGCCGAAAGGCGTAGACGAGTTGGGGTAGCGTCCAACACCATCGAGTATAGTTTATATTTTATTGCGCCACTTGTCTCTGTGATGGCAAACCCAACTTAATAAAGCTTTTTCAAAACCAATATCATGTCCTGCTTTTTCGCTTTCAATCCATTTGTGCTTTAAGATTTCTTCTCTTTCGCTCAAGAAATTTTTATATAACAATGAATGACTCAGTATATAATTCATATCTTCTTTAATATTATCACTCATATAATAAACTGCAAATTATATTACACAAAATTGCAAATAGTAATAGCAAAATAGACAAATAACAAATACAACAACTTAAACTAGCTAAATCATTTAGTATCAACGAGTTACAAAAGCAACCTCCCTGTGTCCCTAAGTCCTTGATAGTCAACGAGATTTATTTCTTATATTTTCGTGACAAAAAGTAAAACTATGATACTATACAAGAATGACAACAACACTAACACAAGACATCAAAAAAACAATGCGTGGACATTTAACTACAACCATGAGAACTTCGTTTTCCACATCGAAGTCTCGCCAAAATGCTTCGCTTCGTATGGGCGTTTACTGCCTTATCAAAGCGAGTCCGTGGGGATGGCGTGTTTATATCGGGGCATCTCGTGATATTCGAGTGCGCTGGTATCAACATCGTTCGCTTCATGGAAATGGAACGGGCTGGAACATTGGAATGTTTCAAGTCGTTAGCGTTCCTTCTTCTCCTATGTTGAATTATATCGAACAGATAACAATCAACACAGCGAAAGAACTTGCTAACAAGTATAAGTATAGGGTTCAAAACAAAATTGACCCGCTATATCAAGTTATTGATACAGATACTAAAATTGAAAAGAAACTTACTAACATATTTGCACGATTTAAACTTGGAGAAAGGGGATTTAGTTTAGTTTGATTTGTTAGTGGGAACTGGCGCAAGTCCTTGACTATCAGGGGCTTGCGTCAGCAACCTCCCTGCGCTTCTAAGTCCTTGATGGTCAGTGAGATTTATTAGTAGACAAAAAGAAAAAAACTGATATATTTAAGCTATGAAAGTAAACGAAATTATCACAGAAAAGTTCATCGAAGCCCTCAACAAAGGAGTCTGCCCTTGGCAGAAGCCTTGGAAAGTATTTGAGATTTGTAATGGCGTTTCAAAAAAGAATTACAGAGGCATCAATCAATTTTTGCTTAGGATGGTTTCTTCTGATGATTTCTTTTTTACATTTAATCAGATCAAGGAACTAGGCGGAAGGATCAAAGCTGGGGCAAAATCTCATATGGTAGTTTACTATAAATTACTAAAGACAGAAGCTAAGAATGAATTGACCAGAACTTTCCCAATGATGAGATATTACAAAGTTTTTGGGTTGAGTGATGTAGAAGGAATTAAATGGAAGCAACCAGAGACTCCTAAGTTAGAATTTTCACCAATAGAAGAAGCAGAGAAGTTGATCAACAAGTGTGTGATTCAGATTAAGTATGGTGGCAGTCGTGCCTGTTACTATCCACAAGATCACAAGATTGATTTGCCTTTGAAAGAAAATTTCAACAGCGTTGAGGAGTACTACTCCACAGCGTTCCATGAGATTGGTCACGCTATGCATAAAAGCACAAGTGACGATATCAAAAATGGTTTTGGCTCTCAGAACTATAGCAAAGAAGAATTAACCGCAGAGATTTTTGCTAGCCTCTGTCTTAACTTCTGCGGAATTGATTCTGAAAAATGTTTTAACAATTCTGCCAGCTATCTTTCCAACTGGCTGGGGGTATTAAAGAAAGACATGAACTTTATTATCTCAGCTTCTAGCAAAGCACAAAAAAGATTTGACGCTTTTCTCGATAAAAAAGATAACGAAGAATTGCATATGAATTATTAAGAGTTGCAACTGCTTAAGTATCAACCACTTACGCAAGCAGCCTCCCTGCGTTCCTAAGTCGTTGACTATCAACGAGATTTAAATGGTAAAAAAACTTGCATCAAACTTAATTTATGTTAAGATTTCTTATGTTCAAAAACAAAAAACAAGCCGAGGAGATTGTCGGAACACTCTCAAAACCTTCGAAGATGCCAGGATTTGCTTATTCAACACCCGCAAAGCGTTGTCTTATTGGGCAGAAAATGCGGAATGTTGTAGGAAGTATGTGTGCTTTTTGCTACGCTCTTAAAGGGCGTTATGTTTTCCCCAATGTTCAAAAAGCTATGGAAAAGCGTTTTGCTTCACTCACTCACGATCTTTGGGTGGAAGCTATGACATATCTTATCGGAAAGGTTAAGAATCCTTATTTTAGGTGGCACGATTCAGGAGACTTGCAAGGTGTGTGGCATATTGAAAAGATTGTGAAGATTGCAAAGAATCTTCCTAACATTTCTTTTTGGCTTCCAACTCGTGAATATGCTTTTATCTCAACCTATATCGAACAAGGCGGTGAAGTACCTAGCAATCTTACCATCCGTTTGTCTGCTCTTATGATGGATGGCCCTGCACCCGTTGGAATTGCTCAAAGACTAGGCTTATGTGTTAGCGGTGCGAGCAAGTTAGGTAATTTTAATTGCCCAAGCTCCAAACAAGGTAACAAGTGCGGAGATTGTCGCAAGTGTTGGGATAAAAATGAGTTTGCAATTAACTACAAAAAGCATTAAGATGTCTAAATGGAAATATTTTTATGCCTTGTTATATTAGGATTAGTTCTAACACTAGCAATATCAAAATGAACATATCAAACATATTAAAAGAAAACCTAGAATCTTTTTATCCTTGGAGCGATAACGACACTCCTCCACTCGATACGAATAAAAAAACCTTTGTAGAAAAAGAAAGAGAAAATGATGAGTTCTTCGAAGGATGGCGAGCCTCTATGTAATCTATCTGTTGTTGTAAGTCGTTGACCATTAACGATTTACAGCCGCAGGGACCTTGCCGTTGCAAGTCGTTGATATTCAGCAACTTAGCGACGCTCTATAATTGATCTAATCAAAGCATAAATTAATTGCACAAAAACCAAACCAAAGTATGCCCAAACACAGGTTAAAAAAATTTCCATAATTATTCTCCACAGATTTCTGAATCACCAGCCCAACCAAAGTCTTCCATCTGGAAGCACCCGCCATTGTAATCCTCATCAGTGCCGTGGCCAGCAGAAGCCATAGCAGAATCATGGTCACCATCCATCGACTCATCAGGTTCACAAGACGATTCTGAAGAGCCAATGATAAGAGGATCACTTTGCTCAGAGTAAGACCGATGCACGATATTGTTGGCCATATTCTCCTCACGAATATCTTTCAAGATATCACGCACATCCAACACACCCAGCATATGCTGGCTCATCCATTCCTTGAGAGAGGCTTTATAATCCATATTAGACAACCTCCACAAGGGTTTCAGAATTAGAATAAGTACCATTCAACGCATCCAACATAGCGTTGACATCAGCATTGGAGTTGATGTAATCGAAGAACGCATTTGCGTCCGCATAAACTTCCTCGCAGGTTTCCGTCGCTAGGGATGTGATTTCGTTTCTCATAGTTAGAATATATCACAGATTTAATTTGGAACAAGGTTTATTTTCAATAAAAGTAAATAGTAGAAAATCTAATCTTGCTTCGCTCAAAAACTTATCTTCCTAAGTCGTTGATGGTCAAGCACTTGCGCGGGCGGCCTCCCTGCGCTTGTAAGTCGTTGATACTCAGGCTCTTACAAGAGGTCTCTAAGATTCAAACAAGCAGACGAAACATAGTAGAAAAATCTTTCACGCAGAAAGTTTTTCCTCTCACCATTTTTCACAGCGAGTCTATAAGTTTTTTTATTTAGTTTGAAAAGGATTTTTTTCATTTAGTCTCCTTTATATTTTGAGGATTCATTGAAACTTCCGATGAAGTTCATCGTTCCATTTTTGCGTTCTTCGCATTGTTTGAGAAGTTCGGGAGTCATTTTGACTTCGGTCAATTCATCATAAAAAGCTAGGACACTTCCAACACCAGAGATTCTGGAAAGGCATTTTTTGTTAGAGGTTGAATTGAGCATCTCGCAGATTGCGATATGGTTTTCGATTTGGTAGTATTTACCCACTACGAGGGATTCTATTGTGTTTTTCATTTCTTTATCTTTCATACTATTTAGTTTATCACAGATTGAGTTTTTTGCAAGGTATTTCTTTGAGTTAAATTTCATTGACTATCAATGACTTAGCGGTACCAGACGAGAGAACCTGTATCGACATTATACAATCCGCTACGAAGGTAAATGGTTGTCCACTTACCTTTGTCCTCACCTTCGAGGATTTCAGCAGTTGCAGTCATAGTTTTCCAACCGATAGTGGAAGGAAAAAGTTTCACGAGTAATTTCTCGTGGCCATATCTGTATATGTTTTTATTTTCGTATAGTTCAGGATTTATTTGTATATTCATTTTATTTATTCTTTCTTTCATTTTCATTTCTTATCTTGTTATAAGTATAGTTTAGCATATTCCAGAGAAAACGCAACAAAAATCTTCATTTAAATTTCATTGATCATCAACGAGTTACAGCCACAGGGAGGTTGGCGCCGTAAGTCGTTGACTTGTAACAATTTAGAGTTTATGCGTTCATTCAGTTTTTGTCTCAAGATCGGTTTTGATCTTTTGCTTTCAGTCATGTTTTGTCGTAAGATCGAACATCTATAAGTCTTTGACTATCAAGAACTTACACAAGAGCCCTCCCTGCGTCTGTAAGTCGTTGTCTTGTAACAACTTACATCAGCTAATTTTGTCAAACTCCAAACTTGTTACGATATTGTTTGTAAAGCTTTTGGTATTCTTCGCCACCTTGGGCGATAGCTTCATCTATCTCTTTGAGTTGTTTTTGACCTCTACGATAGTAGTATGAGTCTTCACTCATTTCGTAAGTCCAATCGTGATTCTTTAAGAGTTCTTCGAATTGTTGTATGTTCATTTATTTATTTTCCATTAAGTTTTGCCTTTAGTAAGGCGTGAGCTTTAGCCTTTTCAGGATTATTTTTTTTCCATTCAGCCCATCGCTTTTTGCGATTAGCCCAAAGAGTTTGATTTTTTTCTTTACGTTGAATTTCCCATTCTTGGGAAGTTAATTGTTTTTTATTATCGTTATTCATTTTATTTATTTTCCTTTACTAGTTTAGCATTGTTAAGGTTGATAGTTCCAACCTTATCTTTGTCTATACCTTCAAGGAAGGTTACAACCGCAGTATTTGCAGAAGTTTTGTAAGAAACTTTTACTAGAGTTCCTTCGTAAAGGTATAT
>Ga0114968_10003505_pt1 | contig 11753 bp, 3 predicted proteins | sample M_130807_EF_Meta_FD_87020 | JGI IMG/M metagenome (GOLD analysis project Ga0114968, IMG submission 87020) | Freshwater microbial communities from Lake Montjoie, Canada to study carbon cycling - M_130807_EF_MetaG | ecosystem: Environmental > Aquatic > Freshwater > Lake | place: Lake Montjoie... | reverse complement strand
CCTTGATAGCGAACAGGATTTACGTATAAACCTTCATTCCTCACGTTAAGAGAAGAAGCTGTGGCGTTCAAAATGATCGAATTTGCAGGTTGATTGCAAAATCCTGCTTGATTTCCTATTGCAATTGCGTAGGCTCCTTGATTACAGAATCCTGCTTGATAACCTATGGCTATTGATGAGGTTTGTTGATTACAGAACCCTGCTTGGAAACCAATAGCCGTTGCTGCGTATTGTTGATTACAGAATCCTGCTTGGTAACCCATAGCAATTGAATTCTCTGCTTGATTTGAATAACCTGCTTGGAATCCTATAGCTATTGAGGAAGCTTGTTGATTACAAAATCCTGCTTGTGTACCTATCGCAATTGATAGAGAAGACTGGTTAAAAAAACCTGCTTGGAAACCTATGGCTATAGACGAGGCCTGGCGATACTGACCAGCCCCTGCCCCTATAGCAATAGCGTACTGCCCTTGACTACTGAGACCTGCTTGGTAACCAAGAGCAACTGCATACTGTCCTTGATTTGCTGCGCCGGCTGTTGTGCCGATTGCAACGGCGTTACAACCCTGTGTGGATGCCCCTGCTAAGTATCCTATGGCAATGGCAAACTGTTGTTGAGAAGATACACCTGCTAAAGTTCCAATGGCTGTTGCATACGTACCTTGGCTATTCATACCCGCATTACAGCCTATAGCAACTGCTTGTGCTCCTTGGGTAGAATAACCTGCTTGAACACCTATAGCAATTGCATTAGCTTGTTGATTTCTAAATCCTGCTTGGAAACCTATAGAAACTGATGCATTAGCAACAGTATTTGCAGTATTTGTATAACCTGCTTGATAACCAATTGCAATTGAATTTGTCCCTTGATTACAATATCCTGCTTCTTGTCCAATTGCTTGTGCAGACCCCCCTTGAGAAGTCCATCCTGTACTTACTCCCATAGCTAGTGCAGAATTACCTTGATTACAAAATCCCGCCTGTGTACCTATAGCTACTGCAAGAGCCACTTGATTACAAAACCCTGCTTGATATCCTATTGCAATAGCAGTACCCCCTTGATTTCCATAACCTGCTTGATATCCAAAAGCACCTGCAGCCAGTCCTTGATTACAAAATCCTGCTTGATATCCAATTGCAGTGGTATTGCCACCTTGGCGATAATATCCTGCTTGATATCCAATGACTACACTAGGATTGACCACTGATGTACCAAACATTCCTGCTTGATATCCAATGAATACCCCTACCTTTTGATTACAAAATCCTGCTTGATATCCTATGCACATAATACCTACATTTTGTCCCGCAGTACCGGTAGCAGGCCAATACCCTGCTTGGTACCCTATCAATAAATAGTTAGCTAGAGTATTAGAATAATTATACCCTGCTTGATACCCTATAGCAATTGTATCATTAGCTTGATTCGAATATCCTGCCCCTGCTCCAATAGCAATTGCGTTACACCCTTGATTCGAATACCCTGCTTCTGCTCCAATAGCAATTGAGTTACATCCTTGATTCGAATATCCTGCTCGAGATCCAATAGCTATTGCATTACACTGTTGTGTAGAAAATCCAGCATAATATCCAATTGCAACGGCAAAACTACTTTGATTTATAGAAGCAGTACTGATACCTATAGCAATAGAATTTGCACCTTGATTACTATACCCTGCCGAATTTCCTATAGCGATAGCATTCGTTTGCTGTGTACAACAAGCTGCCTGGTATCCTATCGCAATACCATATACGCCTTGACCCGTCGACCCAGCATTAGAGCCTATGAATATAGTACTTACTTGATTGAAATTTTGCACACCTGCAGGCAAAGTACTCAAATAAAAGCTACCAAGTCCAGCCATTGTAGAATTCAATGTAGGGCTACTAAAATATCCTACACTACCCAACCCTCTTACAGTAGATGTTATAGGAAAAGTCTCAAATGAACTCAAATACGACTGAGATCCAAGACCTCTTACTGTAGATGCTAAAGTCGGTCCCAAAGAAGTTGAACTCAAATAGTTCAATGAACCGATACCCGCAGTTGTAGACAATAATGCAGGAATTAATGCAGCAGTGCTCAAATAACTCAATGAGCCTAGACCAGCCGTTGTAGAGGCCAAATTCAGTACCACAAAACTACTCAGGTAATTCAGGGAGCCTAATCCAGTCACTGTAGAAACATAAGTACCTGAAGAACTTATAAAAAACAGACTACCGAGTCCTTGAATCGTTGAAGTGAGAGAAAATGAACTTACATAATTTAATGTACCAAGTCCAGCAACAGTGGAAAAGCTTGAAAGCTGTGCAATATCAAAAGAACTTACATATCCTATCGAACCTAACCCCCTCATAGTTGAAGCAAAAATAGGTCCAAGGCCAGAAGTACTCACATATCCAGCCGAACCAAGGCCTGCCACACTCGATGCGAATGTTAAAGGGGAACTTATATATATTGAGCCTAAACCTGCTACGGTCGAAGTAAACGTTGACTGAACATATGCACTCGTAACATATCCTAATCCAGGAAGACCCTGGATTGTAGATTGTAGACTGAGTGTGCTGATATAACCAAAAGAACCAAGGCCTACTGTCGTAGATTGTAGCATTGAGGTACTCACATAGGAGAGAGTTCCCAGTCCAGCTACAGTTGATATGAGTGAGTCTGCCACACTGCTCAAATATCTCATAGAACCGAGACCTTGCACAGTTGATGTGAATAATGTGACTGAACTGATATAACCCAGTGAGCCAATACCTCTAACACTAGAAGTCAGTGGAATCAAGGAACTTAGATAACTTATACTAGCCAGACCAACAATACTCGAAGTTAGAATAGGTTGTGAAAGTATGGCAGCATTATTGAAATAGAGAGAACCGCCTTGGTTGTACAAAGAAGCAGTGGTTACCCTTGTTTGAATATCCACTAAATTGGTGGACTGGAGCGTGGGGACAAAGGCGGAAACTGGGCTCGTTCCTACATTGGGAAGAACGCGGCGAGATGCTATTCCGAATACTTGAGCTGTTACAGCCCCTGTAGAAGATGCAGCAGTCCAATTATTTCCATCATATGAATAAGCTATAGCAGCAGTAGCACCGTCACCTCCACTAGCAACCCATAGAGAGCCATTCCATGCGACTGCATATACAGCATATAGTATACCACCTGTTGAAGATGCAGCAGTCCAATCAATTCCATTAGAAGAATAGGCTATAGCAGCAGTACCATAACCTCCACCAGCAACCCATAAAGAACCATTCCATGCTATTGCATTTACTATTGATTGTATACCACCTGTTGAAGATGCAGGAGACCAATTAATTCCATCATAAGAGTAGGCTATACCAGGACCGCTATTTACTAGACCTCCACCAGCAACCCATAAAGAACCATTCCATGCTATTCCAACTACTTGGCCAGCTATATCTCCTGTGCCAGTTGTAGGATACCAATTAATTCCATCATAGGAATAGGCCATACCAACACCAGAAGACTCACTACCTCCACCAGCAACCCATAAAGAACCATTCCATGCTATTGCATATACTAATGTTTGTATACCACCTGTACCATTTGCAGCATTCCAATTTATTCCATCATAAGAGTAGGCTATACCAGAAACGGCATCAAAATAACCTCCACCAGCAACCCATAAAGAACCATTCCATGCTATTGCACTTACTAATGAGTCTATACCACCTGTAGAAGTTGCAGAAAACCAATTAATTCCATCTTGGGAATAGGCTATAGCAGAGGTACCACTATGGTCACCTCCAACAGCAACCCATAAAGAACCATTCCATGCTATTCCAACTACTTGGCCAGGTATACCTCCTGCAGAAGCTGCAGGTTTCCAATTAATTCCATCATACGAGTATGATATACCAGCACTACCTCCAACAGCAACCATAAAATTCTCAGATATCGGTGTGTAAATCGCATTATTGTTAAAATACAAGGTCAAATTTGAATTATATAGAGTCGCAGAATTACCTAAGTTTGTCAAATCTGTCATAGTCATGGTCGATGCCACCGTCATAGAACTTATAGAAATATAAGGTCCTGATAAATAATTTATAGAACCAAGTCCAACAATTGAAGAAGTTAGACCTAGTGTGCTCACATATAAAATCGATCCCAATCCTCTAACTGTCGAGAATAAATTCGCAGTACTAAAGTATCCAACTGAACCAAGTCCTTGTGTAGTAGATGCAAGTGAGGCAGTACTCATATAATTTAATGATCCCAGTCCAGCCGTTGTAGAGACAAATGTCGACCCCATGAAACCCTGTAATAGACTTGTTGAAACATAACCTGAAGAACCCAGGCCTTGCAAAGAAGATATAAGTGAAAGAGTACTCATATAATTTAATGAGCCCAGACCAGCCATGGTAGAGACAAACGTTGACCCCATGAATCCCTGTAATAAACTTGTTGAAACATAAGCTGAAGACCCCAAACCTTGTATAGAAGACATTAAATCTAGTGTACTAATATATCCTAAAGAACCAAAGCCAATAATGGAAGAACCCAGAGTGTCTGCAAAAGAACTAAAATATCCAAAAGAACCAAGGCCAACAATTGTCGATTGTAAGTTTGCCGTGCTAAAATATCCTATGGTACCAAGTCCTCGTACTGTTGAAATTAATGAAGCAGAACTTACATACGATATAGAACCAAGTCCAGAAGTTGTAGATGCAAAGCTCGCTTGTAAATAGCTTGCAGAGACATAGTTCGCAGAACCCAATCCCTGTATTGAAGAAGTTAAGCTAAAAGAACTTACATATCCAAGAGAAGCAAGGCCTTGAACACTTGATACTAAGACTGTTGAAAACGAACTAAAATAACCTACACTTCCTAATCCAATAAGAGTTGATGTTAAACTGAAGGTACTCACGTAACCTGAAGACCCAAGGCCTGTGATAGAAGATAATAAATGTAAAGAACTTATATAAGACACAGAACCAAGCCCTGCTGTCGTTGATATTAAATAGGGGTCAAACGAACTCAAGTAGCTTATAGAACCTAAGCCAATTACTGTCGATTGTAAACTCTGGCTACTAATATATCTAGCAGACCCAAGACCCCCAATGGTAGATGTTAAAGAGATAGTGCTCATATAGAGAGCAGACCCGAGTCCTTGTACAGTAGATATAAGTGAATTTGTACTCATGTACGTTAACGAACCTAGACCAATAGTAGTAGAAATTAAACTTGTCTGAAAAAATACTGAAGAAATGTAGTTTAATGACCCAAGTCCTGCGACTGTAGAAAGTAAACCAGATGTGCTCAAGTATTGAGAAGAACCAATGCCGGCTACGGTTGATGTTAAAAGGGGGGTGACTGTGTTCAAAGAACTAAAATACAACAGACTACCCAAACCTATTACGGTAGACTGCAGGATAGAAGAACTTATATAGAGTGCTGAGCCAAGGCCTTGTATACTAGATACTAATGATGCTGTGCTCATATATATTGCCGAACCTAGTCCAGTAACAGTGGAATTTATAGTTGTATTGAGAAGGGGTGTGGAAATATAATTTAATGAGCCAAGGCCTGCTACACTCGATTGTAAAGCGGATGTACTGAAATATCCAATAGAGCCAAGCCCAGTCACGGTGGATGTTAAAAGGGGGTTGACCGTCATCAAAGAACTGAAATAAGATAAACTTCCTAATCCAGCTACTGTAGAAACAATACTTGCATCAAAACCTGTATTAATTACATATCCTATGTTTGAAAGTCCTACAATAGTTGATGTTAAAGAGGTGGTGCTGATATACCTTAACGAGCCTAGACCTATTGAAGTAGATGTTAAAGTGAATTGTAAGTAAATTGATGATACGTAGTTGAGTGAACCAAGGCCTGCTACTGTAGAAACTAAAACAGATGTACTAAAGTATCCAACAGAGCCAATGCCAGCGACGGTTGATGCGAGGAGAGGGTTGACGGTGTTCAAAGAACTAAAATACGACAGACTACCCAAGCCTACTACTGTAGACTGTAAAACGGAAGAACTTATATAGAGTGCAGAACCTAGACCTTGTATACTAGATACTAGCGACAGTGTGCTCATATATGATGCCGAACCTAGTCCAGCAACAGTCGAAACAATCGTACTATTCATTATTGAAGGGGTAATGTATATATTTGATATTCCCACTATACTTGACTGTAAACTTAATGTACTAACATATCCTGAAGATCCAAGGCCAAGTACTGTAGAATATACGTTCGTAGTAACATCACCCACTGAGCTTAGATAACCGAGAGAACCAATTCCAACAATTGTAGAAGTAAGCGTAGAGCCGAGTGTATATCCTGCATTATAAAGACCTCCAACTGTCGATGTTAGTGAAGCTGTACTCATGTAGTTTATAGAACCGAGACCTGCTGTGGTAGATGTCAAAGTGCCTTGTAAAAGGGGTGTAGATATGTAGTTCAGAGAGCCAAGGCCTACTACTGTTGACTGTAGGCCTGTAGTGCTGATATACCCAGCCGAACCAATGCCAACCACAGTTGATGTTAAGTTACTGGTAATTGTAGTCAAAGAACTATAGTATCCTAGACTACCAAGGCCAACAACTGTAGAATTAAAGGTAGATGCAAGAACGTATCCTGAATTATAAAGCCCTCCAACTGTCGAGATGAGAGAAGCCGTACTCATGTAGTTTATAGAGCCGAGGCCTGCCGTGGTAGATGTTAAAGAGGTTTGTAGATAAGTTGTCGATACATAGTTTACAGAGCCAAGGCCTGCTACTGTTGACTGTAGACTGTAGGTACTGATATATGACAACGAACCCATGCCAGTAAGAGAAGATGTCAGATTTGATAATACTTCATTTCCAATACTGCTCAAGTATCCCGAGGATCCTAGGCCGGTTACTGTCGATGTCAAGTTCGATGTGAAAACAATCGTTCCACTGCTCAAATATCCTACACTTCCTAGACCAGCCGTTGTAGATACTAAAGAAGATACACTTTGATTGACGGTCACTAAAATCGATCCATTCACACTAAGTGTATTGCCATGATAAATGGTTATAGGAGTATACGCCCCATTTATATCATTCGGTAAGTATAATGTATTTGTATATAATGATCCTTCGACTGTTAAGTTATTCGTGGCCATAGAATACGTTGAAATAGAAGATGCATTCAGAGAATTAATATTCGCAGTAAATGACGTTATAGAAGAAGTGGCAAGAGTAACTGAACTGATTACTCCAGATTGAATAGTACTTGCTATTACAAAAGTAGTACTAACACCTGCACCAAAGTTTAGAGCTTGTGATGTAATGTTATTTATAATTGCGGTAAGTCCTCCTATTGAAGAAACTAGGGATGTTGTACTCACATATCCTCCTACCAAGTTACTTCCTAGATTTCCCATAGGTCCTGCATTCGCAGTAATCCAGTCTAAATTACCCAAATGGGTTATAATATCATAAAGTGTCGTAGAACTGATGAACCCGTATTCTCCAGACAAATTTTTTATCTGATTCTCAAAATATTCTGCGCTGCTTAAATATCCAGAATTTCCAAGTCCTGCAACAGTACTTACAACAATAGGGTCAGTATCTCGCGTAGCAATCTTCGCAATAGTACTTACTCCAGCCTGTACAGTATCGAGGATATCAAATACAGAAGAACTCACCGAGGAAATATAAATAGTACTGAAAAAATCTAGCGGGTTATACCATACAAATTGCCCATATTCTCCAATACTCGGAAGATATCCTTGCTGAATAAAGCTTGCATTTGCTGAATCAATTGCAATAACTTCGCGTATTCGTAAAATATAAGTGTCTAGCGTATATCGACTAGACATTCTACCTGTAAGAATAAATTCTAATTCTTAGTCTAGCCGATGAAGTCGGAATGATATAGAATATAGAACTATGGTCTAAACAAAGATATTACTAAGACGACAGTATGAATATTGCCGTATTAGTATTTGGACAATTTCGCTCGGCAGAAGAAATCATTGAAAATAATCTTGAACAGTTGAAATTCATGTTCTCTCCCCTCTCCTGCACCTTTGACATATATATATTAACAGATAAATTAGAATCAGGAAATTATTCTACCGAACTAGAAAGTCGTTTGAAAAAGATTATAACAGACCGAGGATTTCGTATACAAATGTTCGAATATTGGGAAGATTTCCAAGATTGTTATGCTTCTGAAAACGAAATAAAAAAACATATTCAAAATATAAGTGCTAATACACAATATTCAGGAGGAATTATTGGGGCTTTAGAATATCGTAGGTATATTTTATGGAAACGATTCGAAAGTGTATCTATAAATAAGACCTATGATTTTATAGTGCTAGATAGATTATTTGATACAACAAAAAGGCTACTGCGCCCTATACTACTCATTATGCAAGAGAAGGACGCCCATAAAACCCTTTATTTCTATATGGATCATTTCTTCATGGGTTCGCCAAGTATCATGAAACAGTATTTCTTATTCGGCTCAACTGCTGAAAACTGGAAGAGTTTCGAATGGACCCCAGAATTCACCCGCGAGTTTGCCGAGTTCGACTGCTGCCTAGCTCACACAAAACCAACCTTTTGCACAGAAACGCAATTATTTCAGTACATCCGCAAAACCTTTCCGCTTTGGAAGAGCATTCGTTATGATATGAATGCGCCTCCTGATACGCCAAACAATAAGGAAGCTTATTTATATATGAAACATGTGCGTATGGATGTAGTCCCTAAACGAATTCTACAAATTGCTATTGGTGCTGAATACATTCGTGAGTTACCTCTCGAAGAAATCAAAGAAACCATTCTTAAAACTTATAATACAGAATATGAATATACCCTTCTCACAGATGAAGGTTGCGAGTCATTCTTACGTGAATTCTTTCCAGAATACTATGGTTTGTATAGAAACATACAAAAACCGCAGCATAAGTCAGACCTCGTGCGTTATCTATATCTCTATAAATATGGTGGTTACTATATAGATATTGATATCTTGCCCTTACTCCCTCTTTATACAATCTTTGAATATTCCAATAACTCACCCACCTTTTTTTGTCTAAGTGCCCATACAAATTCTCGCAAGAATACTTTCCAAGTATGCAATGGATTTATTGGAACACGCCCCCAGAATCCCTTATTCTTAGACCTTGCAAAAGCTATAGAAAAGCAACCAAATCCTGAAGACTATGGAGCCAATGTAAAATCTCTCTATAAAATTATTTCTGAAAAACATCCTATGACTCCCTTCAAGGCCGTCAATGGGATTTATTTATTCCGCGAAGTACAGCATGGAGGAACCTATTTTATAATCAATTCAGGTAAGGGCAGAGGTTCCACGAAATTCTATAATCGTGAAATCATTGCCCATTCCAATGGACACGACTATCCTCGTAAAATTTTGTCAAAGGTCTAAATCTAGGAATAACTACACCTCAGAGATGTTATATTTGGCATATGATAATGCCGCTCTTCCTGATGGAGCAGGTGGACAGATACAAAGAATCTTAAGTATCTTTCTTATTGCCCGTCACTATGGCATTGGATACATTCATCAAGGTATTCAAAGCCTTTCGTACCAAGGTTCAACCTGTATGGAAAAAAACAAGGATGACCCTGAGCAAATTGCCAAATATAATGCTCTCATCGACCTTCCATCCACCCCTTTTACAAAGATTGACGAAATGGCCAAAGTGTACGATATCTCAGAGGAAATTATATTCAGATTCTATAATTCTGAAAAGAATGTACTCTTACTGATTCAACATGCAGGAACGTATATTGATGCGCACCCTGAAAGAATCTTGGACGCTATTCACCTTCCCTGGAATTTTCCCTTCAAACAACATAGTGATGATACAAAATATATAGTTAAAGTCGCCATTCATGTTCGCAGAGGTGAACTATTCGTTGTCGATTCTACACGCATGTTACCGAATTCTTATTACGTTGAATGTATGAGAGCTTTGGACTCTGTTTTGACGGAAGCCGGAATGAAATACGAATTCCATTTTTACACTGAACAAATGACAAAAGCTGTGACAATTACACCGGGACATCATGGAATATGTAATCGTATTAAGAATTCTGTGGTTGTCAAGCCGGAGGATAATCACTTGGAAGATTTTGCTGAATTCAAGTCAATGATTTATCACATTAATGAGTGTCCTGTGCAAACTCTTATAGACTTAACTCGGGCAGATATCTTACTGGCAAGTCGTTCTTCCTTCAGTTACGTGGCGGGGATGTTAAAGGGTCATGGTGCAGTCTTATTTCATCCTTTCTGGCATAGTTTATCTCCTTCTTGGATTCCTACAAAGTCTGGGGCGGATGTCTATGCTGCAAAGGAGGATATTCTGCAACATGTGCGCGGAGGGTATGTCGCGTAGGTAAGAGCCTAAGAGAATCTTCCAACACACTATAAATGACTCTTGAACCTACGAGCGACCTTTCAAAAATCTTGCAGAACTCTGGCGTATTCGCTAGTAAAACCAAGTCTGAAGCGGAATTCGTAGTTACGCGCTTTCAAGAAGACTTGGCATGGCTTTCAGGCCTTGAGCACTTGGCAACGATTTATAATAAGGGTTCTCCTGACTTTCACTTCGGGAATGCAGAAGTCAAGTCTGTACCAAACTTTGGCGCCGGACTGGAAACATTGCTACGTCATATTATCAGTCGCTATGATTCTCTTGCTGAAGTCACTATGTTTTGCCAAGGAGGTATTGCCGACCGACCTGACCAGCCTCTATATCCCTTAGAATGGTACTTTGATTTTACAAGTGTGGATACTACGTCAGAATCTACATTTCTTCGTAGAGATAATGACATGGTTTCCAAGAAGGGTGTAAAAGGGGTGTTGACGGATGCTTACGATGTTCCGAAGAGTCGGTTTCGTGGTCGTTTGACAGATTCTGCCACGCATGCTGTAAGGAATCGGACTTTGCGGGAGTTTCGTGACAGGGTTGTGGGAATTCCTTATAAGTACTTGGTGGAATTCTGGGTTCGGGGAGATTGGATATCCGTTCAGCGTGATGTCATTCGGAAGAAGCCGCGAGAATATTATATGTATTTGTATGAATCGTGCAAGTTCGGGCGAGGTATTTTCGTAGAAGAGTGTTGGTTCTTAGAGCATTCTTTATATTCTATCTTTACCCAGAATGTGCGAAGGGATTTCACGTATACTTCGGAAAAAGAGGTTTTATTAACGTAAAACTTCTTTTGTTTTTTATTTTTCTATTTTTATTTTACTTTACTTTACTTTACTTCATCTTCTTGGCCTCACGCATGGCATCCATAAGCTTGAAGTTGGGGTTCGTCTTGCGCTTCTCGCGGAATACCTTCATCACCTTCTCATTCCACGCCTTCAGGGCGGGGGACAGCTTACGAGTACCCTTCTTGGACTTCTTCTGAGCCTTGCGAGTAGCAGAACGTTTAGGAGCCATTTCTAATGAGGGCTTAGGTTTTGTCTAACGACGGCAAGATTTACGCGACTTCTTCGTGGCTTTACGTTTCTTGGTAGCCGTGCGCTTCTTTCCACCGGATTGTCTTTGTTGCTGTCTGATGAGAGGCAGATGAGCATTTTCGATGTTCACAGGGGCATTTGCAGAAGCAGAAGCAGAAGCATTCGCAGGTGCACTTCCAGAAGTTACAGGATATTGAGAATTATTAGCCTTTGCATTCACCTTCACATTCACATTCTTAGGTGAAGCAGTACCATTTTTATTATTCATAGGTGAAGGTGAAGGAGCATT
>Ga0114968_10003504_pt1 | contig 11754 bp, 12 predicted proteins | sample M_130807_EF_Meta_FD_87020 | JGI IMG/M metagenome (GOLD analysis project Ga0114968, IMG submission 87020) | Freshwater microbial communities from Lake Montjoie, Canada to study carbon cycling - M_130807_EF_MetaG | ecosystem: Environmental > Aquatic > Freshwater > Lake | place: Lake Montjoie... | reverse complement strand
GCCTGGCGCTGCGCGTCATCAAAATAGGCGGGCACGGTGATCACCGCGCCAAAAATATCGTCGTCAAAACTGTCCTCGGCCCGAAAACGCAGCGTGGCCAGAATTTCAGCGCTCACCTCGACGGGGCTTTTTTCGCCCGCGACGGTGTGCACTTTGACCATTCCGGGCGCGTCGATGAGCGTGTAGGGCAGGTGCTGGGCGTCGGCCACATCGGCCAGGCCGCGGCCCATCAGGCGTTTGACCGAGACGATGGTGTTGGCAGGGTCTGCGCTTTGCTGGGCCAGCGCGTCCTGCCCGATTTGGCGGCGTTGGGCGTCGATATAACGCACCGCGCTGGGCAGCAAGACCTGGCCCTGGCCGTCGGGCAGGCATTCGGCCACGCCGTTGCGCACAGCAGCTACCAGCGAATGCGTGGTGCCCAGGTCAATCCCGATGGCAATACGCCGGGTATGCGGGTCGGGCGACTGCCCGGGTTCAGAAATTTGCAGCAAGGCCATAAATAATCAGCGCAAAGCGTCAAAACGCGCGTCCAGGTCGTGGCGGAATTTGTCGATAAACAGCAGGCTGCGCACCACCGGCACGGCTGCGGCATAGTCGCCCTGGGTATCGAGCAGCTCGGCGCAGCGCGCCAGCAAGGTGCTCTGGGCCAAGTCTACCGAAGCGGCCAAAGCGTCCAGCGCGGGCTCGGTGGCCGCCTCGTCCAGCGCCTCGCGCCACTCGATCTGCTGCATCAAAAACTCCGGCGCCATGGCCGTGTTGCTATGCGCCTGTATGGGCTCGCCGTGCAGTTCGCACAGGTAGGCGGCGCGTTGCAGTGGGGTTTTCAGGCGCTGGTAGGCCTCGTTGATGCGCACCGACCATTGCATGGCCAGGCGCTGGGCGGCGCTGCCCTGGGCGGCAAAATTGTCTGGGTGGGCTTGTGCTTGCAAGGCCTTCCAGCGCTCTTGAAGCAGGCTTGGCGTTTGCGCAAACTGCGTGGGCAAACCAAACAGTTCAAAGTCCGTGGATTGAAGGTTCACACCCGAAAGGACTCACCGCAGCCGCATTTATCGCGCTCGTTGGGGTTGTTGAAGCGAAAACCTTCATTCAAACCCTCGCGCACAAAGTCCAGCTCCGTGCCGTCAATATAGGCCAGGCTTTTGGGGTCCACCAGCACTTTGACACCGTGGCCTTCAAAGACCATGTCCTCGGGGTTGAGGGCGTCCACGTACTCGAGCTGGTAGGCCAGCCCCGAACACCCGGTGGTGCGCACGCCCAGGCGCACGCCCACGCCTTTGCCGCGTTTACTGAGGTAGCGGGCTACGTGGCGCGCAGCCGCCTGGGTCAGGGAAACGGACATATCAGTTCAGGTGTTTCTTTTTGTAGTCGTCCACGGCCGCCTTGATGGCGTCTTCGGCCAGGATGGAGCAGTGGATTTTGACTGGCGGCAGCGCCAGTTCTTCAGCGATCTGGCTGTTTTTGAGGGCAGCGGCCTCGTCCAGCGTTTTACCCTTGACCCATTCGGTCACCAAGGAGCTAGACGCAATTGCCGAGCCGCAGCCGTAGGTTTTAAAGCGCGCATCTTCAATCACGCCGGTGAGCGGGTTGACCTTGATTTGCAACTTCATCACATCGCCGCAGGCGGGCGCGCCCACCATGCCGGTGCCTACCGTGTCGTCGCCCTTTTCAAAGCTGCCCACGTTGCGGGGGTTTTCATAGTGGTCGACCACTTTATCGGAATAAGCCATGGGTTAATTACCTCGTCAAAAATTCAATACGTTCCAGCCAAGGGGCGCTTTAGTGCGCGGCCCACTGGATGGTGGAAATGTCGATGCCTTCTTGGTACATATCCCACAAAGGGCTCAGGTCGCGCAGCTTGGCGACGTGGAATTTGATGGTCTCGACAGCATAATCAATTTCGGCTTCGGTCGTCCAGCGGCCAATCGTCATGCGCAGGCTGCTGTGGGCCAACTCGTCGCTGCGGCCCAAGGCACGCAGCACATAGCTGGGCTCCAGGCTGGCCGAAGTACAGGCCGAACCGCTGCTCACCGCCAGACCTTTGATCCCCATCATCAGCGACTCGCCCTCCACATAGTTAAAGCTCATGTTCAGGTTGTGCGGCACCCGTTTTTCCAGGTTGCCGTTGATAAACACCTGCTCCACGTCTTTGAGGCCGGCCAGCATGCGCTCGTGCAGTGCACGGATGCGGATGTTCTCAGACGCCATTTCTTCCTTGGCAATGCGATAGGCCTCGCCCATACCGACAATCTGGTGCGTTGGCAGTGTGCCGCTGCGCATGCCGCGCTCGTGGCCGCCGCCGTGCATTTGGGCTTCCAGGCGGATGCGCGGCTTGCGGCGCACAAACAAAGCGCCAATGCCTTTGGGGCCGTAGGTTTTGTGCGAGGTCAGGCTCATCAAATCGACCGGCATCTCGGCCAGGTTGAATTGGACACGCCCGGTGGCCTGGGCTGCGTCCACATGAAAAATAACGCCTTTTTCGCGGCAGACAGTACCTATGGCGGCGATGTCCTGGACCACGCCGATCTCGTTGTTTACAAACATCACGCTGGCCAAAATGGTGTCCGGGCGGATAGCCGCTTTGAACACGTCGAGGTCCAATAAGCCGTCTTCCTGTACGTCCAGGTAGGTCACTTCAAAGCCTTGGCGCTCCAGTTCGCGGCAGGTGTCGAGCACGGCTTTGTGTTCGGTTTTCACGGTAATAAGGTGCTTGCCCTTACCCTTGTAGAAATGCGCAGCGCCCTTGATGGCCAGGTTGTTGGACTCGGTAGCACCCGAGGTCCAGACGATCTCGCGCGGATCAGCGCCAATCAGGGAAGCGACTTGGCCGCGGGCGGTCTCCACCGCCTCCTCAGCCTCCCAGCCCCAGGCGTGGCTGCGCGAAGCGGGGTTGCCAAAGTGCGCGCGCAACCAGGGCACCATCGCGTCCACCACCCGCTCGTCGCAGGGGTTGGTGGCGCTGTAGTCCATGTAAATTGGGAAATGAGGGGTGGAATCCATAAAAAATCAAACCTTGGAGAAAGCGTTGCCCAGGGCAAATACCGAATTGGGGCCACTGACGCGCACTGTCTGGGACACCGGAATGGCAGAAATGGCCCGCTTGATGCTGGGCTTTTCTTCCACATGCAGGCCTTTGGCGACCTGGTCATCCACCAGTTTTTGCAGGGTCACGGAGTTGAGAAACTCGACCATGCGCGAGTTCAGCGAAGTCCACAGATCGTGCGTCATGCAGCGCGAACCGTCGTTTTGGCAGTTTTCCTTGCCGCCGCAATGCGTGGCGTCGATGGGCTCGTCCACCGACAAAATGATGTCGGCCACCGTAATTCCGGCCGCGTCACGCGCCAAGGTGTAACCGCCGCCGGGGCCGCGGGTGGACTCGACCAGCTCGTTGCGGCGCAGCTTGCCAAAGAGCTGTTCCAGGTAGGAAAGTGAAATCTGTTGGCGCTGACTGATGGCGGCCAAGGTCACCGGGCCGTTGGCCTGGCGCAAGCCCAGGTCGATCATGGCCGTGACAGCAAACCGGCCTTTGGTGGTGAGACGCATCGCAAACTCCTGAAGTCGTGTTAAGTTGACTAACAAACTCAAGTATAGCAAACAACCAACCATTTTGCTCGGGTAAGTAGACTGGGCAGTCACAAAACCGCCTTTCAAGCCGGCAGCGGCAATATTGCGACGTTGTCGCGCCCGCCAGCGCCAAAGGCCTGCTCTTTGAGAATGCCCAACTGGTCACGCACGCGCGCCGCTTTTTCAAACTCCAGGTTACGGGCGTGCTCCATCATGAGTTTTTCCAAGCGCTTGATTTCGCGGGCCACGTCTTTTTCGCTCATGTCCTCCACCTGGGCGCGCTGCATCGCGTCGCGCTCCAAACGGTCGGCCTCTTTGCCGGCCTTTTCGCTGTACACGCCGTCGATCAGGTCGCGCACTTCTTTCACGATGCTGCGCGGCGTGATGCCGTGCTCCAAGTTATGGGCCACTTGGCGGGTGCGCCGCCGCTCGGTCTCACCGATAGCGCGGGCCATGGAGTCGGTAACACGGTCGGCGTACAAAATCGCCCGGCCATGCAAATTGCGGGCGGCCCGGCCAATAGTCTGGATGAGCGAGCGCTCTGAGCGCAAAAAGCCTTCTTTGTCCGCATCCAAAATCGCCACCAGCGAGACTTCGGGCAAGTCAATGCCCTCGCGTAGCAGGTTGATACCAACCAGCACATCAAACGCGCCCAGGCGCAAATCGCGCAATATTTCCACCCGTTCCACCGTGTCCACGTCGCTGTGCAGGTAGCGCACTTTCACGCCGTTATCGCTGAGGTAATCGGTTAGCTGCTCGGCCATGCGCTTGGTGAGCGTGGTGATCAGCACGCGCTCGTTTTTGTCTACGCGAATACGGATTTCCTGCAACACATCGTCCACCTGCGAGCTGGCCGGGCGCACTTCCACTTCCGGGTCCACCAAGCCGGTGGGGCGCACCAATTGCTCCACCACCTGGCCGGTATGGTCTTTTTCCCATTGCGCGGGTGTGGCCGACACAAACACCGCCTGGCGCATCTTGCGCTCGAACTCTTCAAACTTTAAAGGTCGGTTGTCCAGCGCGCTGGGCAGGCGAAAGCCATATTCCACCAAGGTCGTTTTGCGGGACCGGTCGCCGTTGTACATCGCACCCAGTTGGCCGATCAGCACATGGCTCTCGTCCAAAAACATGATGGCGTCTTTGGGCAGGTAATCGGTCAGCGTGGCTGGTGGATCGCCGGGCGCGGCGCCAGACAAGTGGCGCGAGTAGTTTTCAATGCCTTTGCAATGCCCGACTTCGCTGAGCATCTCCAGGTCAAATCGGGTACGCTGCTCCAGGCGCTGGGCCTCGACCAGCTTGCCCATGCCGACCAGTTCCTTGAGCCGGTCCGACAACTCGGTCTTGATGGTTTCCACCGCCATCAAAACCTGCTCGCGCGGCGTCACGTAATGGCTGCTGGGGTACACGGTAAAGCGTGGAATCTTTTGGCGAATCCGCCCGGTCAGCGGGTCAAAGAGTTGCAAAGACTCGATCTCGTCGTCAAACAACTCCACACGGATCGCCATTTCGCTGTGCTCAGCCGGGAAGATGTCAATGGTGTCGCCGCGCACCCGAAAAGTGCCGCGCGAAAAATCCATGTCATTGCGCTGGTACTGCATACGTACCAATTGCATGATCATGTCGCGCTGGCCCATCTTGTCACCGGCGCGCAGCGTCATCACCATCTGGTGGTAGGCCTCGGGCTGGCCGATGCCGTAAATCGCCGACACCGTGGCCACGATGATCACATCGGGCCGCTCTAGTACGCTCTTGGTGCAGGACAAGCGCATCTGTTCGATGTGCTCGTTAATCGCAGAGTCCTTCTCGATAAACAAATCGCGCTGCGGCACATAGGCCTCGGGCTGGTAGTAGTCGTAATAACTGACGAAATACTCCACCGCGTTGTTCGGGAAAAATTCGCGGAACTCGCTGTACAACTGCGCGGCCAGGGTTTTGTTGGGCGCAAAAATAATGGCTGGCCGTCCCAGGCGGGCAATCACATTGGCCATGGTGAAGGTCTTGCCCGAGCCGGTCACGCCCAGCAAGGTCTGAAACACCTCGCCGTCACGCACACCCTCAACCAACTGCGCGATCGCGGTTGGCTGGTCGCCTGCCGGGGGGTAAGGCTGGTACAGCTCGAAGGGCGAGTCGGGGAAGCGCACATATTGGCCGGGGCGGGCGGGCGCTACAACTTCCAAGGGTTCAGACATAGGTGGGGGGCGTGCGGACAATCCGATAGCTTATCGCAGTCCCTGCTCGCGCTCTGCCTGCGGCCTGCCTCGGTCAGACGACGAACACAGGTGCGCCGCTAAAATAAGCAGCTCTCGCCTCCGGCCGGCGCTGCGACAGCGCTGCGCCCTTTTCCCCAACCTGATCCAGGACGCTTTCATGTCTCTTTTCTCCGCCGTCGAAATGGCCCCGCGTGACCCGATTTTGGGCCTGAACGAGCAGTTCAACGCCGACCCCAACCCGAACAAGGTCAACCTTGGCGTAGGTGTTTATTTCGACGAGAACGGCAAATTGCCCTTGCTGCACTGCGTGCAAGCGGCAGAAAAAACCATGATGGACAAGCCCAGTGCGCGCGGCTATTTGCCCATTGACGGCATTGCCGCCTACGACAGCGCCGTCAAAAGCCTCGTGTTTGGCCCCGACTCCGAGCCCGTCCAGTCCGGCCGTGTGGCAACGGTGCAGGCCGTGGGCGGCACCGGCGGTCTGAAAATCGGCGCCGACTTTCTGCGCCACCTCAGCCCCACCGCCAAAGTGCTGATTTCGGACCCCAGCTGGGAAAACCACCGCGCTTTGTTCAGCCATGCGGGCTTTGAGGTCGGCACCTATGCGTATTACGACAGCCAGGCGCACGCGGTGAACTTTGCTGGCATGCTGGCCTCGCTGCAAGCCGCTGCCGCAGGCACCGTGGTAGTGCTGCACGCCTGCTGCCACAACCCTACCGGCTACGACCTGACGTCCGCCCAGTGGGACCAAGTGGTCGCGGTCATCCAAGCGCGCGGCCTTACTGCCTTTCTGGACATGGCCTACCAGGGCTTTGGCCACGGCATCGCCGAAGACGGCGCGGTGATCGCCAAGTTCGTAGCCGCCGACCTGAACTTCTTTGTGTCCACCTCGTTTTCCAAGAGCTTTAGCCTGTACGGCGAGCGCGTGGGTGCCTTGAGCGTGGTCTGCGCCGACAAAGAGGAATGCGCACGGGTGCTCAGCCAGCTCAAGATCGTCATCCGAACCAACTATTCCAACCCGCCCATCCACGGCGGCGCGGTGGTGGCCGCCGTCCTGAACGACACAACCCTGCGCGCTCAATGGGAAGCGGAGCTGGGCGGCATGCGCGAGCGCATCAAAACCATGCGCCACCAGCTGGTCGAGGGCCTGAAAGCGGCCGGCGTGCAGCGCGATATGGGCTTTATCACCAGCCAAATCGGCATGTTCAGCTATTCGGGCCTGAGCAAAGACCAAATGGTGCGCCTGCGCAACGAGTTTGGGGTCTACGGCACCGATACCGGGCGTATGTGCGTGGCGGCCTTGAACAGCAAAAACATGGCCTACGTCTGCCAGTCGATCGCTAAGGTGGTGTAAACCTGGCTGCGCGCTGCCGGAACCGTCGCTTGGTTTACACAATGTAAGCCTTTGTCAGCGCGATTGCTGTTATATTGCACTGCAACATTTCCAAAGGACAGTGGCATGCTTTACGAGCTTTACGAGACCCAGCGCGCATTGATGGAGCCTTTTTCCGATTTGGCCAATTTCGCGGCTAAATCGCTCTCCAACCCGGTCTCGCCCCTGGCCCAAAGCGCATTTTCTCAGCGCATGGCCGCCAGCTATGAGCTCATGCACCGCCTGGCCAAGGACTACGAAAAGCCCGAATTTGGCCTGCGCTCGGTCGAGGTCGAAAGTGTCGAAGTGGCCGTCCATGAGCGCACCGAGTGGAGCCGGCCTTTTTGCAACCTGCTGCGCTTTAAGCGTCTGACCGACGACACCAACACCCTGGTGGCCATCAAGGACCAACCGGTGGTGCTGATCGTCGCTCCGCTCTCAGGCCACTACGCCACGCTGCTGCGCGATACCGTGAAAACCATGCTCAAAGACCACAAGGTCTATATCACCGACTGGGTGAACGCTCGCCTGGTGCCGCTGTCCGAGGGCCAATTTACGCTGGATGACTACGTCAACTACGTGCAGGACTGCATCCGCCATGTTCAGAGCAAGTACGGCAACTGCCACCTCATGAGCGTGTGCCAGCCCACCGTACCGGTGCTGGCCGCCGTCTCGCTGATGGCCGGTCGGGGAGAAAAATCGCCGTTGTCCATGACCATGATGGGTGGCCCGATTGATGCCCGCAAATCACCCACCGCAGTCAACAACCTGGCGATGAACAAGAGCTACAGCTGGTTCGAGAACAACGTCATTTACAAAGTCCCCTCCAAATTCCCGGGTGCCGGGCGCCGCGTCTACCCCGGCTTTTTGCAGCACACCGGCTTTGTGGCCATGAACCCGGACCACCACGCCAAGAGCCATTACGACTACTTCAAAGACCTTATCAAAGGCGATGACGTCAGCACCGAAGCCCACCGCAAGTTCTACGACGAGTACAACGCCGTGCTGGACATGGACGCGGACTACTACCTGGACACTATCAAAGTCGTATTCCAGGACTTCAGCCTGGTCAATGGCACCTGGGACGTCACATCGCCCGAAGGCGTTGTGGAGCGGGTGCGCCCCGCAGCCATCAAAACGACGGGCCTGATGTCGATCGAAGGCGAGCTGGACGACATCTCCGGCTCGGGCCAAACGCGCGCTGTGCATGAGATCTGCACCGGCGTGACGGCGGCGCACAAGCGGCATTTCGAAGCGGTCGGCGCAGGCCACTACGGCATTTTCTCAGGCCGGCGCTGGCGCGAAACGGTGTACCCCGAAGTGAAAGCCTTTATTGCCAGCTACCAGCCCGCCGGCGCGATGAAAACGACCGTGGCGCGTGCCACCCCAGCCAAAAAAACGGCTGCCAAGGCCAAGCGGGCCGGCTGAATCTGCAGATGGTGCCAGCGCAGTCGACGCCCGCCGACGCGCTGGCTGCGCGCATCCTTGATGCGCTGCCTCAAACACAGTGCACCCGCTGTGGTTACCCCGACTGCGCCGCTTACGCCCAAGCTATTGCCAGCCAAGAAGCAGCCATAAACCAATGCCCGCCCGGCGGCGCCCAAGGCATCGCGCGCCTGGCCGATATCACCGGCGCCCCACAAGTGCCTTTAAACCCGCAATTTGGCGTCGAGGGCCCGCGCACGATGGCCTTTATTGATGAAGACTGGTGCATCGGATGCACGCTGTGCATCGAGGCCTGCCCGACGGACGCAATCTTTGGCACCAATAAACGGATGCACGGCGTGATCGAAGCTTTTTGCACGGGCTGCGAACTGTGCCTGCCGGTCTGCCCGGTCGACTGCATCTTGCTAGAGCCAAGCAGCCCCGCAAGCGACGGGCATGCGGCGCCCACCGGGTGGGACGCGTGGTCTGCTACGCAGGCCGACCTCGCACGCCAGCGCTACGCCGCCGCCCAAAGCCGCCGCAGCGCCATGCACCGCGCCAAAAAAGAGGCCAAAGGCCGGGAAGCCCAGGCCAAACTGGCTGATCTGGCGGCCTTTTCACGCATCAGCGACAACGATGCGTTGGCGCGCAAAAAAACCTATATCGAAGCCGCCATGGCCCGTGCCCGAGAGCGCAAGACCTAGGCATCGATTCGGCGATTTAGAACGCAGCGCCTTGCGCTAACCGGCCAAAGGCACTGACGACTTCGGGTGGCGCTTGCACCAATTCAATCAGCACGCCCTCGCCCGAGATCGGGAATTCTTCGCTGCCCTTGGGGTGCAAAAAGCAGATATCAAAACCGGCGGCGCCCTTGCGTATGCCGCCCGGCGCAAAGCGCACGCCTTGCTGCATCATCCAGTCCACGGCGGCGGGTAAATCGTCAATCCACAGGCCTACATGGTTGAGTGGCGTGGTGTGCACGGCCGGTTTTTTGTCCGGGTCTATGGGCTGCATCAAGTCCACTTCCACCTTGAACGGGCCGCTGGCAATGGTGCAAATATCTTCATCCACGTTTTCGCGCGCGCTTTGAAACGTACCGGTCACTTCCAGCCCCAGCATGTCCACCCACAGGGTTTTAAGCCGCTGTTTGTTGGGCGCGCCGATGGCGATTTGCTGGATGCCTAAAACTTTAAATGGACGTGGGATGTGGGGGCGGGTCATGTGGAAGTGTCCTTAGGAATGAATTAGATGGATTCGTTAGGGAAATTTTCCTGGAACCATTTTTGGTATTCGGGGCTTTGGCGGATGGGGTCCAAGTCAGCGTCTGTTCGCCAGTGGCTTGGACCAGCCTCCAACTCGCCTGAAAGCCTGCACAGCTCCAGCTGCGCTACAGCCAAGCCGGCTTGGTTTTGAAGTGCCCACACACAAGCCAAGTTGTAAGCCACCACCTTGGCCGCTGCCTCGCTCATGTCGCGATGCCGCACCAACAAGCTTTGCGCTTGCGCCAACACAGCAGCCGCCTCAGCAGGGGCACTGTCCTTGATGGCGTGCCTCTCAGTTAACAAAGCACTGCCCCAGTTGTAGGCCGCTTCGTGGTCGTCTTTCTTGATCTCCAGCGCCAGTGCGTATTTCTCGCCCGCCGCCTTCCACAAGGCCCGAGCCGCTGGCAAGTCTTGGTCTTTCAGTGCCTGCGCTTCGTCATTCAAAGCACCGCCCCAGTTGTTGGCCGCCTCGTGCATGTCTTTCTCGATCTCCAGAGCCAGCGCGTATTTCTCACCCGCCGACTTCCACAAGGCATTCGACTCTCGCGGGTCTTGGTCTTTCAACGCCTGCGCTTCGGCAGCCAAAGCAATGCCCCAGTTGAAGGCCGCTTCGTGCAAGTTTTTATTTATATCCAGCGCCTTTTCATAATGTTTTCCAAGCAGGTCAAGCCAATAGGCACGCCCTGGGGAGGCAGACATTTCAAACAAGTTTTGAGCCCCATAGCCGGCGTTAAAGTGCGCGTTTTCATCTTGAGGGTGAAGTACTGTCAAGGCAAACCATATTTCATATGTTTGCATCACTTCTGCAGTCGTCGGGTGCTCTATACGACTGGCTTTAATGGCTCTGGCTCGCAATTTGTCTGCGTCAGATGTATTCGCATCGTCTTGATCAATCGCTTTTGCAGCTTCAATAGCGTCAGTATTTTTTGAACTTTCAGTGGACTCATTACTACCGCCACCTCGACTTGGTGGCTGAAATTGCGCCATCTTTTTACGCGTTTCATCGGCTTGCGCCTCCTGAGCCCTTGTATTCGCCAAGGAATTGGCACCTGCCTGCTCATGCTGCGAGAGTTGCGCCAACGTCTTCTGTGCCAGTGCTTGCATCCGGTCAAACTCTGCTTGTGCTTGGCGCAAACGGCTACGCTCAGAACGCTGCCAGTACAAGGGGAGCAGCACCCCTGCGACTGCAACCACCAAACCAATTACTGTCAAACCTATCCCAATGGCGGTGAGCCACCAATCGATGCTTTTGCGTTCGGTCTCTAACACGCGTTTTTCTAATTCGCCTTGACGGGTTTCTAGCGCAGCTGTTTGTTCTCTGAGTTGGCTTTGCACCAAAGCTTGGGCTTTTTGATTCAGGGCGACCTCTGCGCCTTGCTTGCCTGGTGGCGTGTCAGCGGCCAAGGCTGCCTGGCACAGCCACAGGTTCGCCAGCAGCAAAACGGTCCAAGTATTTAATGACAAGCGCGAAAGTTTCATTTGGCGATTCCCAAAAATACAGCCAAGCCACGCTCGACTTGGGTCAACTGATCTGAACTCACGCGCCCCAACACCGGTCCGATTTTTTCGCGCTTGAGCGTCATGGCCTTGTCGATCATGATTTGGGATGTTTTTTCCAAGCCATTGCTTGCAGAGGCTGGCACCGTTACCCGCAACAAGGGCGCATCAACCAAGGTGCTGGTCACGAGCAAGACAGTGACGCTGGTGTGATTGGCAAAAAGTGGCGACTGAATCACCAACGCTGGTCGAGGTTTGCCAAAGTCGCCCTGTAGGGCAACTGACACCAAATCCCCGCGCTGCATCAGGCCGTCCAGCCCTCTACGTCTGCCAAGCTTTCATGCATCAGCGCGTCCAGCGCTTCAGAATCCAGCTGATCGGCTGCAGCCACTATCCTGACTTGGCGCTCGCACTCTTGTGCAAATTC
>Ga0114968_10003502_pt1 | contig 11760 bp, 6 predicted proteins | sample M_130807_EF_Meta_FD_87020 | JGI IMG/M metagenome (GOLD analysis project Ga0114968, IMG submission 87020) | Freshwater microbial communities from Lake Montjoie, Canada to study carbon cycling - M_130807_EF_MetaG | ecosystem: Environmental > Aquatic > Freshwater > Lake | place: Lake Montjoie... | reverse complement strand
TGATGAGGCGGAGTTTGGTGTCGCCAGCGCTGGTGGCGATCAGATCGGCTGCACCTAGATAGTGAATGCCGGTGACTTCCTTGTCCCAGCCATCGACGCTCTTGCGACGGTCGCCAGTGGTCCAGTCCCAGACTTTGACGACGTTGTCAGCGCCACTGCTGGCCAGCACGCGGCCATCGGCACGCCATGACAGGCCAAGCACGTGGTGCGTATGGCCTTCAAAGACTTTCACGACTTTGCCCGTGCTCAAGTCGGTGATGCGAACGGCTTTGTCCGCGCCGCCAGAAGCGAGGAGCTTGCCATCGGGTGAAAAGTCGAGTGCGAAGATGCTGTCGAGATGACGTTCGGCATAGTTCGTGGTCAGTTTTCCCGTCGCCATGTCCCAGAGTGTGATGTCACCGCTGCGAGAGGGCTCGCCGCTGCCGATGGCGAGCGTTTTGCCGTCGGAGCTGAAGGCGAGACTGTTGGCGCGGTCCGTGATCTGCGACCTGCCATCGCCGGTGCCAAAGGTGCGTTCGAGGGTCCACTTTGCGCTTGTGCTGCCAGGCACGATGGGCTTGCCATTCACGGTGCTCCAGGCGAGGGGCGGACCGCTGTCCTGTTCGGCGATGAGTTCGAGGCCGTTGACAGAGAATTGGAGAGCTTTGGCCTTCTTGAGGCTCGTCGTTAAGGTTTTGGCAATGAGGTCACGATCTGCGTTCGCTTTCTCTAATTCCCTCTTCACCACTTCGAGGCGTGCCTTGGCATCAATGACGGATTGTTTGGCCTTCTTTTCGTTTTCGGTGACAAGTTTGATTTCATTCGTGGTGTCGGTGATCGCGGCTTCGGCACGAGTGAAGGCTTCCTGTGCGAGTTTGAGATCCGCAGCTGCCTTGGTGGCCTTATCCTGGGCTTCGGTGTTCTTCTTTTTCAAGGCTTCATCCGGCTTTTCTTGCGGCACTTTGGCAACTTGGTCGGCTATTTCCTTGGCTGCTTTCTCGGCAGCGACTTTGGCATCTTCCTTGGGCTTGATGTCCTTCTTCTTGTCTTCGAGCGCCTTTTTGGCGAGCTCGGCGAGTTCGTTGGCTTTCTTCAAACGATTGGTCTGTTCGGTGGCATCGGTCTCGGCCTTTTTGATGGCCTCATTCTGATACGTCACTTCCAAAGCAGCGCGCACAGCGGTGAGGTTGTGCTGACCCACGGCCTGCTCAGCGGCGAGATCGGATTTGATGTGGGCGATGAGCTTGCCGCCGGCGGTTTCGGTCAGCTTGATGGAGTTATCCGCTTCCTGCGTTGCGGTGAATTTGGCCGAAGGAGCGAAGGCGGGAGCTGCAGGGGCGCTGCGTTTCCACAGTTTCACCTCACGAAAGCTGCCGGTGGCAAGGCGTGTGCCGTCCGGGCTGAAAGCCAGAGACTGCACAAGATCGCGATGGGCGACGCCGGGCTGCTTGTAGAGGCCGGATTTGAGCAGGGTTTCATCCGTGAGCTTGGTGACGAGACTCTGCGTGGGCAGATGGTAGATGCTGATCTGGTTTGCGCGAGCCGCAGCAGCAAAGTCGCCCTGGGGGGCAACGGCAATGGCATAAATAGACTGCAAGCCTGCGGGCAGCGGCTCCCATGCGATGACCTGAACCTTCTTGGGTGAAGCTTTCGCGCCTTGATCGATCCAAGCTTTGAAGAGCGCGAGTTGCTCCGGGGTGAGATTCACTGCGCCGACCTTGTTGCCCTTTGGCGGCATCTCGGAATCCCAGGTGTGCGCGGCAGCCTGATACATGACGCTTTCCGCGCCTTTGCCGGGAATGATGCCTTTGTCGCTCTCGCCGCCCTTCGCCATGAGCTCCGGCGTCTCCATGTTGAGGCCGCCCTTGGTCGTGGTCTTGTTGTGGCAGGCGATGCAGTTGTCCTTCAAGAATGGACGGACCTGCTGGTCGTAGTCGATGGGCGCAGGCGAGGCTGCAATGACGAATGACGAATGTAGAATGACGAATGACGAGAAGGCTCTCATTTTTTGGCGACCTCCTTCACACGGATGCGGATGGGATTGGAATAGACGATGAAGGTGGCTTCTTTCGCGGCGGACTTGGCGGCGAGGTCTTTGACGAGTTTGTCGGCAGTGGCCTTGGTGGCGTCCGCCGCCTTGAGGGCGGCGGTGGCGACTTTGATGAGTTCGGCTTTTTTCGGAGTTGCGTCGGCATTGGCAGTGTCGAGCTGCTTTTTGGCGGCGGCCTGCGCTTCAGCAGTTTTTTTGGCGTCGGCTTCGGCTGCATTGAGTTCTTCGACTCCACGGCGGAATTTCATCTTCGCAGGGCCTTGCAGAATGAAGCCGTAATCCCCAGGGGCGAGTTTGAGCGCTTTCACATCCAGTGTGAATTTGCCTGCGGCGGCTTTGGCGGGGATGTCGGCTTCAGGAGCTTTGGCGGCGTCGATGAGACCGAGGGCTTTGAGTTTGATCGCCTCAGTGAAGTCGGCATGACGGGTAACTTTGAGGGCGATTTCGAGTTTGGCGTCGGGGGCGACTTCGAGGATATCGGTCTTCTCCGTCTGCACAGATGCAGGAGCGGGCTGTATGCTGACACCGAGCGCGGGTGCGCCGGTGGTGCGGTAGAGGATGTTGTCCTTGGTGGCATCGGCCACTGCAAAACTCGCAAAGCGGCTCTGTGGAATCCCGCCAAGAATGCTGGCTCCTGTAGGGGCATCGGCGCTCGCTTGAAACGCGATGTAGCCCAGAGACTGGCCTTTGCCGATGAAACCGCCGAGGCAGGTGACGCCTGCGGGGAGTTTCTCGGCCTTGAGTTCAATGGGCTCGCTCATAGCGTTGCGATTGGGCGCGATGATTTCGAGCGCGGCGATGCCTCCGCGCGGGACGTTGGCGCTGCCCAACTCGGCCCCCTTGGTCTTGGCTCCGGGTAGAATGGGATTGAGGGCGATGAGAGGCGCGGGCTTGGGAGCTTCTTTGAGGATGCGCAGCTCAAACGGCTGGGTGGTGTTGAAGTTGTCGCTGAGGGTGATGCGGAAGGTGCCATCGGCCTTTGCTTCGTAGGCGTAGGAGGGATCGCGACTGGGAATGCTGATGCTGGATACAGGCGTGATGGCGGGCGCGTCCGCCACCTCGGCCTGCGGCTTGAGGGTCTCCTTGCCTGCCGCGTCTTTTTGAAGGCTCTCAATGAACAGATGTGGATCGGTGGAATGCCCCAACTGGTGGGAATGCGCCTCAATGATGAATTTTTCTCCCGCCTTGAACCTGAGATCAAAGGTGTGAGCGAGGCCATGAGGCAAAAAAGAGTCTTGCACCATCTGACCGATCTGGAGGGGACGCACCGCACCGGACTTGCTCAGAGCAGGGGCAGGTGGCGCCGAGGGCGACAGCGTCACGCGGTAGCCGTAGTCGTCACCTGTGCGAAACATGAGGTCATTGAAGCGGAGCCGGTAGCTGGCATCGGCTGTAGCGGTGAACGTGAGAACTCCGCCGCGCATGCGGGCAAGTTCGCGACCGGTGGGAGCACTCAGAGCGCCGAGAAGTTCAGTGCGTGTGTCAAAGCGGCGACCCTCGAAGGCTGCGGTGAGATGCTGGCCTTGTTTCAGATCGATGGTGAACCAATGAGGTGAGTTGGATTTGAAGCAGCCCTGCACGACGGAATTGAGCACGACCTTGAGAGCTTTGTCGGGCGTGGCGTTGGAGCCCGAGGAGGTGATGGATTCGAGGGTGCTGATTTCAAACACACGCGGATTGGAGACGCCGTAGCGGCCGACGAAACGAAGATCGTAAAGCGCGGGCATCAGGTCTGCGGGGAGTGTGATGCTGAAGAGATTCGGCTTGATGCTTTTGATCGGAATGGAGCGCTCGTCGAGAAGAACCGACTGCGCTCCTTCGAGATCTGAACCGCGCAGGGCGAGTTCGAGGGTGGTGCCGGGCTTGGCGCCGAGAGGAGAAATCGATGTCAGAGTCGGAGACGGAAAGGTGGCTTGAGAGAATGCTGGGGCGGCGAAGACCAGCAGCATTGCAAACTGAGAACTGAAAACTGAGAATTGAAAACTGGGGCGGGGCATGACGCAGGCGCTTAGTGATTGAACAAGAACTCCTTCGTGTTCAGCAGCGCCCAGAGGATGTCTTCATAGGCCTCCTTTTTGCCTTTGAAGGCTTCATCGCCTGTCTTGCCTGTGGTCTTCTTGTCGAGATGAGTGTGGGCAAATTTGACTTCGGCGGCGTTGGGATCGCGGCTGAGAGCGATGTGGTAGAGGTCGGCGATTTTGTCGTCGTCAGGACGTGCGTCCTTGGTGAGCGTGTCGGCACGGCCATTGCCGCGAGAAAGCTGGGTCTGGATCTCGGCGGCGTTCAGCAGATGCAGACTCTGCGCGAGGCTGGCTTCCTGCGTGCGCTCGCACTCGCAGGCGCTGGAGGAGTCGGGACGGCCGAAGACGCTGAGGAAGTAGGTGGTTTGGTTGTAGCTGTTGTCAGGCAGGGCGACGGCGCGCGTGCCGGGGGCCTGACCTGCGAAGCTGGTCTGGACGTCGAGCAGGGTATTGACGGAATCATAGAGCACCTCGGCGTTGAGGCGCTTCGGATAGTAGCGGCTGAAATTCTGGCGGTCCTTCGCGTTGTAGGTGTTTGGAACGGCGCTGAGCTGGTAGGTGGTGGAGTTGGTGATGGTGCGGATGAGTTTTTTCAAATCGTAGCCGCCTTTCACGAAGTCCGCCGCGAGGGCACTGAGCAGCTCGGGATTCACCGGTGGATTGGTCTCGCGCATGTCGTCCTCGGGTTCGACGAGACCGCGATTGAAGAAGTGCTTCCAGTAACGATTCACCAGCGTGTGGGCAAAGAACGGATTGTCTTTCTTGCTCATCCATTCAGCCAGGTACTGACGCGGGTCCTGCTCCGGCCTCAGCTTCAAGGCTTGGCCGCCAAGGCTGGTAGGGGTGACGGCTTCCTTCGTGCGGATGTTCGTGGTCTGGGCCACGCCGCGCTTGTTGAAGATCATTTCCTCACTGGCAAAAGTCGAAGGCTTGCGGCTGACGTTGCTGAAGAAGGCGGCGAAGCCGTAGTAGTCCTGCTGGCTCCACTTCTCAAAGGGATGATGGTGACACTGCGCGCACTGCATGCGCGTGCCGAGGAAAAGCTGCGCGACATCCTCCATCTGCTGCTTCATTTCTTTGACCTGACGATACCAGGCAACGGGAGGATTTTGATCGAGATCACCGGAGGCAGCGACGACTTCTCGCACGAACTGATCGTAAGGTTTGTTGTCCGCGATGCTGTCGCGAATCCACGAGTAGAACAGATAACTGCCGCGCGCATACATGGGCTGCGTGCGCTGGTTGCGCAGGAGGGCGCTCCACTTGTTGGCAAAGTATTCAGCGTAGTCCGGGCTGTCGAGCAGGCGGTTGATGAGGGCGCTGCGCTTGCCGACTTCTTTGGAGGCCATGAAGTCCTTCATTTCTGCTGCGGTGGGCAGCCGGCCCGTGATGTCGAGGGTGACGCGGCGAATGAAGGTGCCGTCGTCAGCGATGTCGGATGGCGGCATACCGATGGCCTTCAATTTCGCGAAGACGAGATCGTCCACAAAACCGCGCGAAGCTGGCAGTTTATCCACCGGAGCACCCAGTGGAACGGTGGCGCGGAAGGTGGATACCTTGCCCTGATAGCGCACCATCACGGCGACATCGCCAGGCAGATCAAAGAGCTGCACGCGGCCGGTTTCATTCGTTTCGGCCATCGCTTTCTCGTTGGCTTCATACAGCGCGCGTTTGGTGACGTCACGGGTGCTGCCATCGGTGTAGTGTGCGGTGACCTTGAGCTGCTGAGCTCCTTTGAGCGGCATGGTGAGCTTCGCGGGCTCGACGCTGATGCTCGCCATCTTGGGATCGGTGTCCTTGCCATAGGGCATACCCTCGCGGATCCAGCGCGCCAGGTCGGCGTAGTCTTCGGAATTCGGATCGAGCTTTTTGCCCCCGCCGTGCGGCAGCTGGGCGGTGCCTTTGGTCAGGAGCAGGCTCTGCTCCGCCGATGCCGGAAAAACGCGGCGTCCGCGCGCCTCCTTGACGATGTGCTCATAGTCTTCCTGCGGCTCGAAGCCTAGCAGTGAGAGCTTGAAGCCGTTCTGCCCGCCCGATTTCCCATGGCAGCCACCCGAGTTGCAACTGCCCTTGGTGAGGATGGGCACGATGTCGTTTGCAAAATTCAGCGGACGCAGGGCCTCCGCCGCGAAACTGGGTGCGGCGGCAAACAATGCGGCGATGAGGGTGAAACGTGGCAAATTCATGATGACTGAAACCTACGGGGCTAGAGCTGAAATCTTGTCTCTCAGATCAAAAGGAGAGCGAGTTTCCGCCTCGACCCTGTTACACCAGCTCCGCCATCGGCAGATGCCCATCAACGAGATACTGCGGCCTGCCGGTGAGATCGGTCAGCGTGGCCTTGGTGACATCAATACCCATCTGCTTGTAGAGCGTGGCGAAGACCTCGCCGAATGCGACGGGACGTTCGGTGGGCTCGCCGGCTTGTTTGTCGGTGGCACCGATGACCTGACCGTGGCGCATGCCACCGCAGGCGAGGAGAGCGGAGGCGACGCGCGGCCAGTGGTCGCGGCCCCCTTTGGCGTTGATCATCGGCGTGCGGCCAAATTCACCCCAAACGACGACGGATACATCCTTGTCCATGCCGCGCTCATGCAGATCGGCGATGAGCGCGGTGAGTCCGCTGTCGAGCAACGGCAGATCTTCGCGCAACTGGCCGAAGTTGTTGGCATGGTAGTCCCAGCGGCTGAAAGCGAGGGTGACGACGCGTGTTCCGGCCTCCACGAGACGACGTGCGGCAAGGAAGTGCTCGGGCAGACGCGGGCCGCCGTCGTCGCGATTGCGGTTTTCACCTTTGCCATAGCGTTCGACGACGCGCGGATCTTCACGGCTCAAGTCCAGTGCGTGGAGCAGCTTCGGACTCGTGAGAACATTGAGTGCCTGCTCATTGAACACATCCACTCCGCCCATGAGGCCGGTGGCGTCGAGATCACGACGAAGATTGTCAAAACTGGAGAGCAGCGACTTGCGATCACGCAAACGATCAAGTGTGATGCCGCGAAGAGACATGTCCTCCGTACCACCACCGCGATTCGGCTGGAATGGAGCATGTGCGACGCCGAGGAAGCCCGGCTCACCCGTGCGCGCCCATTCCATGTGGCCCATCTTGGGAGCGAGACCTACAAACGGCGGCATGGCAGGATTGGTGCCGCCTTGCAACCGCGACACAATCGATCCGAGCGAAGGCCAGCCGCCAGGGGGCTGCTGCTTGGAGTTGCGGCCGGTGAGACACTGAAAGGCATCGTGGCGCGAGTCGCAGTCGGCCAGCGAGCGGATGAGCGTACACTTGTCCATCATCTTCGCGAGACGCGGAAGATGCTCGCAGATCTGGATGCCGGGGACGTTGGTGGAGATCGGTTTGAACTCGCCACGAATCTCGCTCGGCGCGTCCGGCTTCATGTCGAACATATCCTGATGCGAAGGCCCGCCGGGCAGAAAGATCATGATTACCGCCTTGTGCGACTTGCCGGATTTCTGCACGGATTCGGCACGCAGCACATCATTCAACGACAGCCCGCCCATGGCGAGCCCGCCGATCTTGAGGAAATTTCGACGTGACACACCATCGCAAAAGCCGCCGCTGGGATGAGAGTAGAGGTTGAGCATAATTGCTGGTTGAGCAAACAAACCTACGGGGCCGCCCCGGTTTCTCTTGCCGACTCAAACCAATCCGCCAATTGGCGAACCCATGTACAGCGTGTGCGGGCGGCCGGTGAAGTCCTTCCAGATCGTTTCGCGTGGCAGACCCAGCGCCTCGTAAATTGTCGCGGCGAGGTTTTCAGGCGTCTGCGCATCACTGGCGGGATAGCCGCCGATTTTGTCGCTGCTGCCGATGACGCGACCGCCTTTGATGCCACCACCGGCAATGAGCAGGCTTTGCACATGGCCCCAGTGGTCACGACCCGGCAGAGCGGTAGCGGAGATGCTTTTGATTTTGGGGGTACGGCCAAATTCGCCACCCATGACGATAAGCGTTTCATCCAACTGACCACTGGCGTCGAGGTCTTCGAGCAGGGCGCTCACGGCCTGATCCATCGGCGGGAGGAGGTAGTTTTTGAGATTGCCCCACGCGGCTTGATGCGTGTCCCAAGTCTCGCTGTTGCCAAGATTCACCTGCACCATGCGCACGCCGCTTGCCACCAGCCTGCGGGCCATAAGCAACGACCAGCCAAAGCTGTTTCGGCCGTAGCGGTCGAGCATTTTGGGATCCACCTTTTCCAGACTGAAGGCGTCATGCACCTTGCGATTGCTCAACAGGCCGATGGCCGCCTGCCGGGTAGAATCAAAGGCCTCATCACCCGCCAGCGCGGTGAGATCATTGGTTTGCTGCTCCAATGCATTGCGCAGTGAGACGCGGTCCATCACACGATCCATCGTGAGCCCCTGCGGCAGCGAGAGATGCGGGGCTTGGAAGAGCAGTGCAGGGTCCGTTTCAAAGCCGCGCTCGTGATGAAATAGGTACTGCGGATACGCGCCATAGTGCTTCGGATGGTAGGGCGGCATCTCCAAAAACCACGGATCGTGCTGCGCGCCGAGTGTGCCTGCAAACTGCCCGGCGAGCGTGCGGCCTTCGCGATGCACGAGCTTGTCTGGCAACACGATGGCGGGCGGCAGGTTGTCTTTGCGCTTGGGCAGCAATGCGGTGGCCAGCGCCGCCATGCTGGGATGATCGGACTTCTTCGGCTTGCTCGGATCAAATCCCAACGGCGCATCGCTGCGGCCGGTGAGCATGATGTGGTGGCCCAGCGAGTGATCGCTACTGCCATGCGTGAGCGAACGCACGAGCGACCACTTTTCCGAGATGCGCGCGAGATTGGGCAGGTGCTCGCAGATGTGCAACCCAGGCGTGCGCGTGCGGATGGGCTTGAACTCGCCCCGGATCTCCATGGGGGCGTCCGGCTTCATGTCGAAGCTCTCATGCTGCGCGAGCCCGCCGGAAAGGAAGATGTAGATCACGGACTTCGCCCTTGGCGGTTGCGTGGCCGCCGTCATCGCCTGCAGGGCGCTGAGATGATTCATCCCGAGGCCCAACAATCCCACCGCCCCGGCCTGAATCACTTCACGGCGGGAAACGGGATGTGCTGGATGTGACCATGACATGCGCATGGGAATACGCAGCGCAGACACCAAGCCTTTCCAGCCGGTCTATTTCCGGTTCCAGGCGCCCAGCTTGACCTTGTAGTCAGCAGTTGGGGAATCTGCGGCAGCCTTGAGCCGCAAAATTTTGGTCACCACCAGCGCCCCATCCTGGATCACCACGCGCAGATCGGCTTCATCCCCTTCTTTGAGTGCCAACCCTTCAGGAATGGTGGTTTTGATCGGATACATGTGGCTCTGTATAAGCCCTGTAAGCGACACAGGCAAGCCGCCTTCACCCTCAAATCAGCTCCGGCATCGGCTGCCAGCCATCCACCAAATACTGCGGACGACCGGTCAAATCGTTGAGCGTGGTCTTTACGGTGTCGATGCCCATGTGCTTGTAGAGCGTGGCAAAGACTTCGCCGAAATGAACGGGACGTTCGGTGGCTTCGCCGCCGAGCCGGTCCGTGGCACCGATGACCTGACCTGTGCGCAATCCGCCACCGGCAAGTAAAGCACCGCCGACGCGGGGCCAGTGGTCGCGACCGCCCTCTTTGTTCACCATTGGCGTGCGGCCAAACTCACCCCAGGCGACCACGGCGACATCTTTGTCGAGACCGCGCTCGTGCAGATCTTCAACGAGGGCGCTCATGCCTTGATCGAAGAGCGGCAGATGGCGCAGGAGCTGCGGGTAGTTGTTGTCGTGAAAGTCCCAGCGGCCAAAATTCAGCGTCACCACGCGGGCACCGGCTTCAACGAGACGGCGGGCGAGCAGGAAGTGCTCGAGATTGAGCGGAGCGCCGTCACCGTAGTTCTTCGGGTCACCTTTGCCGTAGCGTTCACGGGTTTTGAGGCTCTCCTGATTCAAATCGAGCGCGGTGAGCAGCTTGCTGGACGTCAGCACATTGAGCGCCTGCTGATTGAAGGCATCCATGCTGCCGACGAGGCCGCTGGCGTCGAGTTCGCGGCGGAATTTGTCAAAGCCGGTGAGGAGGGAGCGGCGGTCTTCCAGACGGTCGAGCGTGATGCCGTTGAGCTGAAGATCTTCCATGCCCGCGCCGTTGGGTCGGAAGGCGGCATGCGCATTGCCGCAGTAACCCGGATGCCCTGGCGATCCGTAAGGCGGATGTCCGGCCTTTGGAGCGAGGCCGATGAACGCAGGCAGCGCGGGATCAGCCTGACCTTTGAGCCGGGAAACGACGGAACCGAAGGAGGGCGGGTCGGACAGCCGACCAACAGGGGCACCGCCACCGTTTGGCGGGGGTGGCTTGCCGGTGTAGCAGATGAAGCTGTCATGCGCACCGTTCGGCGAGCCGTACATGCTGCGAATCGGCACAAGCTTGTCCATGATCTTGGCGAGACGGGGTGCGTGCTCGGAGATGTGGATGCCCGGGACGGCGGTCTTGATGGGCTTGTAGGGGCCGCGAATTTCCAACGGCGCGTCCATCTTCAAATCATACATGTCCTGGTGCGGCGGCGCGCCGCACATGTAGATCATGATGACGGATTTGAAGCTGCGGCCCGTGCGTGCCTCCGCCTCGGCCTTCAGCAGTTCTGGCAACGAAAGCCCGCCCATGGCCAGACCGCCGATGCGCAGAAAGTCGCGACGCGAGACGCCGTCGCAAAATTTGCCGTGGGATTTGCCAGAAAGAGTGAGCATGAGAGGGGTCCAAAATAAGCACTCAATGTGCCGGAACTATCATCAAAAAGACGTTATGTGCCAGTCATGCTTCGCCCGCTGCTCTGTCTCATGTCCCTCACATTGACCGCCTCCGCCGCCGATTTTCAATGGTCGCCCCTGCCTGCCCTGCCCGATAAACGCGGTTTCGCTGGTTCATTTGCCGGAGTGGTGGATGGCACTCTCTTGGTCGCCGGTGGCACGCATTTCATCGATAAAATGCCCTGGGAGGGCGGCACGAAGCTCTGGTATGACACGCTCTTCGCACTGGAAAAGCCGGACGGTGACTGGCGGGTGGCGGGAAAACTGCCCCAACCCAATGGCTATGGGGTGAGCATCACGACTCCCGCTGGCTGGATCATCCTCGGCGGTGGCAATGCCACAGAGCACTTCCGGGAGGCGTTCTGGGTGCAAAAAGCCGACAAGCTGCCGCCACTGCCGCAGCCCTGCGCCTTCATGTGCGGCTGTGAGTTCGATGGCGTCATCTACCTTTCGGGTGGCATCGAAACCCCGACCGCTACCAACGCCATAAGCACCTTTTGGTCGCTCGATTTGAAACAAGCCGACGCAAAATGGCAGGTGCTGGCCCCCTGCCCCGGTAAGCCGCGCATTCTGGGCTGCATGGCGGCTGTGGATGGCGTGGTGCACCTGTTCAGCGGTGCGGCGCTGCATGCGGACAAGGATGGCAAACCGGAGCGCGAATGGCTGAGTGATGCCTGGGCGTACCAAGCGGCCACGGGTTGGAAGAAGTTACCCGACATGCCCCGCGTGGCCGTGGCGGCTCCGAATCCGGCACCGGTGATCGATTCCAAGATTTACATCCTCGGCGGTGACGATGGAGCGAACGTCAACTTCATACCCAAAGAGAAGCATCCCGGCTTTCCGCGCTCGATTTTGGTCTTTGATGTGAAGACGCAAGCGTGGAGTCATGGGGGCGAGGTGCCTTTTTCGCT
>Ga0114968_10003501_pt1 | contig 11761 bp, 7 predicted proteins | sample M_130807_EF_Meta_FD_87020 | JGI IMG/M metagenome (GOLD analysis project Ga0114968, IMG submission 87020) | Freshwater microbial communities from Lake Montjoie, Canada to study carbon cycling - M_130807_EF_MetaG | ecosystem: Environmental > Aquatic > Freshwater > Lake | place: Lake Montjoie... | reverse complement strand
GGCAGTCATCGGCGCCATCGTGACCTCGGGCAAGCAGGCCTTTGTCGCCGGTGCCGATCTGCTGTCCATGGAGGCCAATTTGGACTCCATGCGCGATGACAGCATGCAAGTGCTGTTTGACAAATGCGCCTCGCTCTCGCGGCTGCTGCGCCAGATGGAGACTTGCGGCAAGCCCTTTGTGGCGGCTATCAACGGCACCGCCATGGGCGGCGGCCTGGAAATCTGCCTGGCCTGCCACTACCGCGTCGTCTCGGATGCACCGGGGTTGCTGCTGGGCCTGCCCGAGGTGCAGGTGGGGCTCTTGCCCGGTGCCGGTGGCACCCAGCGCATGCTGCGCATCCTGGGTATCTCGCGGGCCATGCCCTATTTGCTAGAGGGCAAGCACTTTGACGCCGCCAAGGGCCTCAAAGATGGCATCGTGCAAGCAATTGCCAGCCCCGATACCTTGCTGGACACAGCCCGCCGCTGGCTGCTGGACCAACCCACGGCCATCCAGCCCTGGGACATCAAGGGCTACACCCTGCCCGGCGGCGGCCCCTTTGATGCCAAAGTGGCGCCTAGCTTTGTGGTGGGTAACACCATGCTGCAAGCCCAAACCTTTCACAACTTGCCTGCCCCGCTGGCCATCCAAAGCTGCTTGTACGAGGGCGCGCAGCTGCCCATGGACAAAGCCTTGCGCGTCGAGAGCAAGTACCTGGCCTACCTGACCCGCGACCCGGTCTCGCGCGGCATGATCCGCACCCTGTTTGTGAGCAAAACCAAGGCCGAAAAAGGCCTGCACCGCCCTGCCGGTATCGCGCCTTTGCACTGCCGCACCCTGGGCATTGTGGGCGCGGGCATGATGGGCAGCGGTATTGCGCAAATGGCGGCGCAGCGCGGCATCGACGTGGTGCTGCTGGACCGCGACGCAGCCGCGGCCGAACGCGGCAAAGAAGCCGCCCAAAAACGCCTGGCGCGCCTGGTGGAAAAAGGCCGTATGGAGGCAGGCAAAGCCCAGGCCTTGCTCGCACGTATTCGTACTACAGCCGACTATGCCGACCTGGCCACCTCCGATGTGGTGATCGAAGCCGTCTTTGAAAACCGCGCCATCAAAGCCGATATCTTGCGCCAGCTCGACGCCGTGCTGCCCGTGCATTGCCTGGTGGCCAGCAACACCTCCTCGCTGCCGATTACTTTGCTAGCACAGGCCGGCGCCCACCCGGAGCGCTTTATTGGCATGCATTTTTTCTCGCCGGCCGAGCGCATGCCGCTGGTGGAAGTCATCCGCGGGCGCGACACCTCGGACCAAAGCCTGGCGCATGCCCTGGACCTGGTCGCCCAGCTGCGCAAAACGCCTATCGTGGTCAATGACCACCGGGGCTTTTTTACCAGCCGCTTTATCGGCGCGTTTGTCGACGACGGCATCGCCATGCTGGCCGAAGGTGTGGCACCCGCGCTGATTGAAAACTGCGCGCGCCAAGCCGGTATGCCCGTGGGGCCGCTGGCCATTACCGACGAAATGTCCATCGAGCTGTCCAAGCAAGCGGGCGACGCCCAGGCGCGCGAATTCCCCGACAGCTACCGCCCAGGCCGCTCGGTGCCCGTGATTGAAAAACTGTTTGCCCTGGGCCGCATGGGCCGCAAAAACGGCAAAGGCTTTTACGACTACGACGACAACGGCAAAAGCCTCTGGCCCGGCCTGGCGGACCACTACCCGCTGCGCACCGAGCAGCCCCAGCCGCAGGATTTGCGCCAACGTGTTTTGTACGTGCAAGCCATCGAGGCAGCGCGCGCCATGGAAGACGGCGTCTTGCTCTCGCCCGCCGATGGTGACGTGGGCGCGATTTTGGGCGTAGGCTTTCCGGCCTATACCGGCGGGCCGTTCTCGTTTATGGATGGCATTGGCATCGCCGAATTTGTGCGCGAGGCCGAGCGCCTGGCCGCCTTGTTCGGGCCGCATTTACAGCCGCCGGCCTTGCTCAAGCGCATGGCCGCCGAAGGTGCTACTTTTTACGGGCCCCGCGCCCTGCGTTTGCCATGAACTTCGACTTTTCTGAAGACCAACACGCCCTGCGCGAGCAGGTGCGCAAATTCATGGTGGGCCAGTCGCCGGTGTCGGCGGCGCGCCAGGTGATGGACCAGGGCCTGAGCCACGCCCAAGCCGTCTGGGACGGCCTGCAAACCATAGGCGCGACCGCGCTCATGCTGCCCGAAGACTGCGGCGGCGCAGGCCTGGACGCATTGGAGTTGTGCGTGGTCGCCGAAGAAGCCGGTCGCCAACTGGCCGCCGTGCCGCTGGCCTCGACGCTGTACTGCGTCACCCAAAGCCTCTTGCTGGGCGCCAGCCCCACCATGCAAAAAGCTTGGCTTTCGCGCATCGCCCAGGGCGAGATCGCCTGCATGGGCGCGCCTTTGGACCCGCAATCGCGCGCACCTTCTTTGCCGCGCTTTGACGGCCACAGCCTGACGGGCACCCTGCCCCTGGTGGCCGATGGCGGCAGTGCCGCATTTGCCGTCGTGCTGGCGTGCGCCCATGACGGCACGCCGGTCTGGGTGGTGGCCGATCTAGGGCCGCAGGTAGCGCGCAGTGCCCTGCACACCCTGGACCCGTCCAAGCCGTATTGCCGCCTGGACTTTGCACAGGCACCTGCCTACGCCCTGGACGCTGGCGTGCACTGGGAAAGCCTCTTGGTGCGCGTGCGCCAGCGCGCCGCCATCTTGCTCGCTTTTGAACAGCTGGGCGGCGCCGATGCTGCGCTGGAGATGGCCGCCCACTATGCCCGCGAGCGCAAAGCCTTTGGCCGCGCGATTGGCTCCTACCAAGGCATCAAACACAAGCTGGCCGATATGTACACCGCCAACCAACTGGCGCGCGTGCATTGCTATTACGGCGCCTGGGCGCTGGACGCCGATGCGCGCAGCGGCGCGGACGGCGACAGCGCGCTGGGCATAGCCGCGGCGGCAGCGCGCGTCAGCGCCACGCAGGCCTACAGCCTGGCGGCGCAAGAGAACCTGCAAACCCATGGCGGCATGGGCTACACCTGGGACTCCGATTGCCACCTGCACTACCGCCGCGCGCGCCACCATGCACTGGTCTTGGGCAGCGTGCACCACTGGCGCGAGCAGCTCAGCAGCCATTTATGCACCCAATTTCGCAGTGACGCCACGCAGCGCAAAGACTAAGCACCATGGACTTTCAAGACTCCCCCCAAGACGCCCAGTTCCGCGCCGAGTGCAGCCAGTGGCTGGCCGCCCATGCCCGGCTCAAAACCCGCTCGGACGAGATTTTCGGCCCGGACCTGGCGCCTGCCGAGCGCTTGCAGGCCGCACGCCAGTGGCAAGCGCAAAAAGCCGCCGCCGGTTACGGCGCCATCACCTGGCCCCAGGCGCTGGGCGGGCGCGGTGGCAGTGCCGCGCAAGAGCTGATCTGGCGCCAGGAAGAGGCCCGCTTTTGCGTGCCCTCGGGCTATTTTTCGGTGAGCCTGGGCATGGTCTTGCCCAGCATCCTGGCCCATGCCAGCGAAGCGGTGCGCCAAGCCCATGTCGCCCCCGCCCTGCAAGGCGAGCACCTGTGGTGCCAGCTCTTGTCCGAGCCGGACGCCGGCTCTGACCTGGGCATGGTGCGCACCCGCGCCCAGCGCTGCACCGACGGACGCGATGGCTGGCTGATCAACGGCCAAAAAGTCTGGACTACCCTGGCCCAATTTGCCGAATTTGGTTTGGTGCTGACCCGTACCGACCCCGAGGTGCCCAAGTTTGACGGCCTGACCAGTTTCTTCCTGGACATGCAAAGCCCGGGCATCGACGTGCGGCCGATTCGCCAGGCTAATGGCGAGTCCGAATTCAACGAAGTCTTTTTCCAGGACGTTTTTGTGCCCGACAGCCAGCGCGTGGGCGCCTTGGGCGCGGGCTGGAAAGTGACGCTCACCGGCCTCATGAGCGAGCGCCTCTCGATTGGTGCGACTATGCCGCCGGACCTGTGGCGCACCGCAGCGGCCATGATGGACGCCGCCCCATGGGACGGACAAAGCGCCCTGCACGACGGCCGTATGCGCGAGCGCCTGGCTGACCTTTACCTCAACACCCACGGCCTGTGGCTGATGCAGTGCCGGGGCCTGACCGAGTTGTCCAAAGGCCGCGCCCCTGGGCCCGAGCTGTCGGTGGGCAAAATCATTGCCGCGCGCACCCTGCAAGATTTTTCTTACCTTGCCATGGACCTGCAGGGCAGCGCGGGCGTGCTGGGCCATGAAGAACAGGGCCAGGCCTGGCGCCAGGTCGAGCAGCTCTGGTTTGGCTCGGCGTCCATGCGCATTGCCGGCGGAACCGACGAAATTGTGAAAAACAGCGTGGGCGAGCGGATACTGGGGCTCCCGCCCGGGCCGCGCACCGACAAGGGCGTGGCATTTAATGCCCTGCCCCGCTAGCGCCCGCCCAAATAAAAATTCCAGGAGACACGCATGACCACCCCCACCCAGCCCACCTGGCGCAGCCACTACACCTTGTTGGTCTTGCTCTTTGTGTACACCATGAGCTTTATCGACCGGCAGATCATGGGCATCCTGATTCAGCCGATCAAAACCGAATTTGCAGTGTCTGACACCGCCATGGGTGTGCTAAGCGGCCTAACCTTTGCCTTGTTTTACAGCGCGCTGGCCATCCCGTTTGGGCGCTATGCTGACCGCAGCAACCGGCGCAATTTTGTGGCTTATTGCTGCGCCGCCTGGAGCGCCATGACCGCCTTGTGCGGCATGGCGGTAGGCTACTGGACGCTGGCGCTGGCCCGCGTGGGCGTGGCCGTGGGCGAAGCTGGCGGTGGCGCGCCCTCGATCTCCATGATTGCCGACCACTACCCGCCGGCCCAGCGCGGCCGCGCCATGGGTATTTACATGCTGGGGCCGCAACTGGGTATTTTGTTTGGCCTGACGATGGGCGGCTGGATTGCCCAGCACTATGGCTGGCGCAGCGCGTTTTTGTGGATGTCCTTGCCCGGCCTGCTAGCGGCTGTCATGCTGCGCTACAGCGGCACGGAGCCAGCGCGTGGCCATTGGGATGTCAAAGGCAGCATCAACACCCAAGCGCCCACCGAATCGCTGCGCGTGCTGGTCACGGACCTGATGCGCTCGCAGGCTTTCAAGCGCATCACCCTGGCCTCTTTGCTCATGGGCTTTAGCGGTTACGGAATCGGCATTTGGACCTCGGCCTTTTTGGTGCGCTCGCACGGCATGACGCTGCAAGGCGCCGGCATGGTCATGGGCCTGATGGGCGGCTTGGCCGCAGCTTTTGGCGCGGTGGCCAGCGGCTGGCTGAGCGACCGCCTGGTCAAGCGTGATGCACGCTGGCGCTTAGGCGTCCCAGCGCTGGGCTGCTTGCTCTCCATCCCCAGCGGCCTGGCCTTTTATGCCATGCCCATGGGCGAGCAGTGGCAACTCGGGCCTATGCTGATTCCGCATGCTGTGGGTTTTTACGTCTGCTTTGGCTTTACCGCCGTGTGGTGGGCAGCACCCGTCTATGCCACGCTGTCCGAATTGGTGGCGCCGCACCGTCGCTCCTCGGGCGTCGCCATTTTCAATTTGGGCGTGACCATGTTTGGCGGCGGCCTGGGCCCACTGGCCATCGGCATGCTTAGCGATGCGCTCACACAGAACTATGGCAACGAGGCACTGCGTTATGCGTTGGGCGCGACCACCGGTATTTGCTTTTTGCTCGGTGCGCTGTGCTTTATCTGGGCGCTCAAGCCCTATGCGGCCGAGCGGCAGGTTCCACACGCTTTGCCGACGGCCTAAACCGACTGGCGGGACAAGGAGTTAGGCCGGCTGGCTGTACGCGATCGCGCCTTTGGGCACGTACACGCCCTCGCACTGGTCCAAAAACTCTTGGGCCTGCGCGCGCGGGTTGTAAAACTGCCGGTACCACATGCGCGCCTTCATGAAGGGGCCGTCGCTGGGGATAAACAGGCCCGACAAACAAGGCGCCTTATTGGTCCAGACCTCAAAGTCCTGGCAAAACGCCAGTCGGCTGGACTCCTGGTACTGGCGCGCGGCCACCAAATCTGCGCTAGTGACCTGCGCGTTGTTGAACGGCGATTTCACAATCAGCGTATGCCAGACCTTGATCAGCCCGTCGTCTATCGGCGTATGGGTGATCATGAGCACGGTCTCAAACATGCCGGTCAGCATCGAAATCAGCACGCCAGGGCCGTGGTAGGTGGTGTCGGTATGCAAGACCGCGCTGCCGCCGTCGGCCGAGGTCAGTGTGCGGTGGCCGCCACATTGGCGCTGGGTGGCCATGTGGCCGCGAAACTCGTTTTCGTAGCGGTCTACCGTCGAGCCGTGGATCGGCCCTAAGTGGCCGTAATCGACGATGTTGTCCACCACTTCCTGAGGGTGCTGGCGCAGCTCGCCCAGATGGTCCCAGTGGCCGCGCACCCAGGCGCTGTCGTCCCACTGCGGCAGGCTGGGGTGCGCCCACTGCGGGTCGCCTCCTTCGGGGTCGTACCAGACAAAAATCCCGCCCAGCGACTCGACCACCGTCCAGGACTTGACGCAGGCAGCGGCCGGAATGGGGCCAACGTGGTACGGGATGTCATCGCATTTGCCGTCAGCGCCAAAGCGCCAGGCGTGGTAGGGGCAGCGGATGGAATCGCCCTCGACATTGCTGCCACCGCCGTCAATGACCACATAGGAGGTGGTATTGGGCGCAGCCAAATGGGTTTTCATGTGCGGGCAGTAGGCATCGAGCAAAACGATCTTGCCGGTAGCCCGGCCCCGGTACAGGGCGAAGTCTTTGCCGAAAAAACGCACGGCCAGCGGCTTGTGGGTGTTGAGTTCCTGCGCGTCGGCAATCATGAACCAGCCCCGGGGGAAGGTAAATTCGCCAAGGCGGTAGTCTTTGGTGGTGGCCATAGGGTCCTTCAGGAAATAGCTGTGGTGCAGGGTATTTTGCCGCTGGCGGGGTGCGTGGCATCCCCCGTTTGGACGATGATCGGGGCGCCACCTGCACCCAATATCGCCCCATGACACGCAGCTTCAACCTCGCCGATCTTTTCGAAGTCGTGGCCCAGGCCGTGCCCGAGCGCATGGCCTTTGTGTGCGGCCCCCAATCCTTGCGCTACTGCGACCTGGACCTGCGCGCCACCCGTCTGGCCAGCGCCCTGCATGCCAAAGGGTTGCGCCGGGGGGACCATGTGGGTATTGCCCTGTTTAACTCGGCCCAGTATCTGGAAGCATTTTTAGCCTGCTGCAAGCTAGGCGCGGTGCCCGCCAATATCAATTACCGCTATGTCGCTGGTGAATTGGGCTATCTGCTGCGCAGCCTGGACCTCAAAGCCTTGTTTTTCGAGGCCAGCCTGGGTCAAGCCCTGGCCCCGGTCCTGCCCACTGTGGCCAGTTTGCAATGGCCTGTCTGCGTGCGCGCAGCAGACCCCAGCGTGGCGCCGGTGCCGGGCGCGCTGGATTATGAGGCCCTGCTCGCGGGCGGCAGCGACACCCTGACCGACCCGCAACGCAGCGGCGAGGACCGCTACCTGCTGTGCACCGGCGGCACCACCGGCATGCCCAAGGGCGTGATCTGGACGCACCGCGCGCTGTTTTTGGGCGCGCTGGGCGGCGGCGGCATTTACCAGCAGCTCCCGCCGATTGCGCAAGCGCAGGAGCTGGCCGAGCGGGTGGCGCTGGCGCCGCACCTGACCTTCCTGGCCATCGCGCCCATGATGCATGGCGCAGCGCTGTGGTCGTCCCTGATCAGCCTGTTTGCCGGCCACACGGTGGTGGTCAGTGAGCAAACCCACTTTGATGCGGCGCATATCTGGAGCCTGGTGCAAAGCGCCGGCGTCAACGTGATGACGGTGGTGGGCGACTCCATGGCGCTGCCCTTGGTGCAGGCCCTGGAAGCCGAGCCGGCGCGCTGGGATTTGTCACGCCTCATGATCTTTGGCAACGGCGGGGCCCTGTTGTCCAGCCACCTGCAAACGCGGCTGTTGGCGGCGCTGCCGCAACTGCGCCTGTCCAACGGCATGGGCTCCTCCGAGACTGGCGTCGTGGGCGGCGGCGAGCGGCCAGCCCAGGGGGACGGATTTATGGTGCTCCAAGCGCGCCCCGACCTGGCCGTACTCAGCGACGACTTGCGCATTTTGCGTGCACCGGGCGAGCGCGGCGTCCTGGCGCGCACCGGGCCCACGCCCATCGGCTATTACGGCGACGCCCAAAAAACAGCCGAAGTCTTTGTCACCATTGACGGCGTGCTCTGGGTGCGCAGCGGCGACCAGGCGCGCATCGATGCCAATGGCGACATCGTGGTGCTGGGGCGCGATTCGCAATGCATCACCACCGGCGGCGAAAAAGTGTTTACCGAGGAGGTCGAAGAGGTGCTGCGCCGTGACCCTGCGGTGGCGGATGTCTTGGTCGTTGGTCTGCCCGATGCGCGCTGGGGCCAGCAGGTCACCGCTGTGCTGTCGGTAGCCAACGGTGCGGCGCTGGATACCGCAGCGCTCCTGACCATGTGCCGCCAGCATTTGGCGGGCTACAAAATCCCCAAAGCGGTGTTTGTCGCCCCCTCCATCCGGCGCAGCGACGCTGGCAAAGCCGACTACCGCTGGGCCCTGGAATTTGCCAAGGGGCAGGCTGCTGCAACGGCACGTCCATCACCCTAAACGGCACCCTCGTCTTTTCAGACTAAGCGGCGCAGGCCCCCGCCCGTTAGCATGGGCATTTGCTTAGATGCATCCCAAAACTATAGGAGGCTGTATGTCCGATTCACTCCCATTCCCCGGCCTGGCAGCCCTGCTGCAAACCCAACAAACCGCTTTTCGCGCCGAAGGCCCGGTCAGCGCCAACACCCGCAAAGCGCGCCTGCAGCGCGTGATTGATATGCTGGTCAAGCACAACGAAGCGCTTTGTCAGGCCATGGGCGAAGACTTTGGCGGCCGCCCGGTGGTTTTTTCCATGATGAACGATGTGCTCGGTTCGCTCGCCTCGCTCAAATACGCCCGCGATAACCTGGAGAACTGGCTGGCCGATTCGCCGCGCCCCAGCGTCGCACCCTTTGACAACTTTGGCGCCACCGCCTGGGTCAAATACCAGCCCAAGGGCGTGGTAGGAATTATTGGCACCTGGAATGCGCCTTTGTTTACCTTGCTCTCGCCGCTGTCCAGCGTGTTTGCGGCAGGCAACCGCGCGGTGCTCAAGCCCTCCGAAATCGCGCCGCGCACGGCGGCCGCCCTGGCCCTGGCGGTAGCCGAATTTTTCCCGGCCGACGTGCTCGCCGTAGTTAATGGCGGGGCCGAACTGGGTGCCGAATTTGCCCGCCAGCCCTGGAACCACTTGGTCTTTACCGGCTCCACGCAGGTGGGCAAGCTGATCATGAAAGCGGCAGCCGAAAACCTCACGCCGGTCACCCTGGAGCTTGGTGGCAAGTCGCCGGTTATCGTGGGGCAAAGTGCCGACATTCGCAACGCGGCCGAGCGCATCGCGGTGGGCAAAGCGGCCAATTCAGGCCAGCTGTGCGTCTCGCCCGACGAGGTCTGGGTGCATGCCTCGCACAGCGCAGCCCTGCTGGCCGGATTGCAAGAGTTCTACAGCGGCCTGTACCCCGACACCGGCGCCAACGCCGATGTGACGCCGGTGGTCAATGCGGCGCATTTCGCGCGCATCGAGTCCTATGTGGCCGACGCCCAAAGCCGGGGCGCGCAGGTGGCGACCGCTGGTAGCGCAGCCGACGCCGGCGCCCAGGCCAGCCGCCGCATGCCGCTGCGCATCGTGCTGGACCCACCGGCCGACAGCGCCATCTCGCAACACGAAATATTTGGCCCGGCCTTGGTGCTGCGCAGCTACAACGCTATCCACGAAGTCATTGACCGTTTAAACCAAGGCCCGCGCCCTCTGGCGCTGTATTACTTCGGCGCTGACGCGCAAGAGCAGGCCTGGGTGCTGGACCACACTTTGTCCGGCGGTGTGTCGATCAATGACGTCACCATGCACCCCGCGCTGCACGACGCGCCCTTTGGCGGCGTGGGCGCCTCGGGCATGGGCCATTACCACGGGCGGGAAGGCTTTTTGGAGTTCAGCCATGCGCGCAGCATTTACAGCGCCGGGGGCCACGACCCGCGCCGCGAATGGGGCATGCTGCCGCCCTACAACGACGGTTTTGTGCAAATGATCAAGGGCGCGGTTGCACCCTGAGTTCCCGCTTCAACAAGGTTTATTCATGTCCGCTGCTCCTAGCGCCTACGGGCCGTTTTCTTTGGCTGGCCACGTGGCCATCGTTACCGGCGCGGGCAAAGGCATAGGCCGGGCCTGCGCCCTGATGCTGGCCCAAGCGGGCGCCGACATCGCCCTGTGCGCACGCACCCAGGCCGACCTGGATGCGGTAGCCCAAGAGATTCACGCCATGGGCCGGCGCGCTATTACGGTAGCGGGTGATGTCAGCGTGGAGAGCACCTTGGACACCCTGGTCGCGCGCACCGTGGCCGAACTCGGCAAGCTCACCCTGCTCATTAACAACGCAGGCGGTGCCGGACCGAACAATCCGCAAAAAATGGGCGGCGAGGCCTTTAGCGCCGTGCTGACCTGGAATGTGACGCCCGCCTACATGCTGATTCAAAAAGCCGTACCGCTGATGCAGGCTGCGGGCGGCGGTGCGGTGGTCAATATCTCGTCGGTGGCGGCGCGCTATGCGCAAAAACGCTTTAGCGCCTATGGAGCGGCCAAAGCGGCGCTTAACCAAATGACGCGCAACTTAGCGCATGACTTTGCGCCTACGGTGCGCATCAACGCCATCGAGCCCGGCACCATCCTGACCGAGGCGCTGGCACCCTACCTCAACGCCGAGCGCACCGAGCGCATGCTCTCCAACACACCGATGGGCCGTATGGGCCAACCCGAAGACATCGCTGGCGCCGCCGTGTTCCTGCTCTCGCCCGCAGCGAGCTGGATCACCGGCAAAATTTTGGGCGTCGACGGCGGTGTAGAAGCGCCTAATTTTTAAAACGGATTTTTCCTCATCATGTCCAACCCCTACGACGCCCTTTTGCAACCGGGGCGTATCGGCACGCTCGCACTGCGCAACCGCATCATCATGGCCCCCATGGGCTCGAACTTTGCCGAGGCCGACGGGCACTGCGGCGAGCGCATCCAAGCCTATTACGAGGCCCGCGCCGAAGGCGGCGCTGGCCTGCTCACCATGGGCGTGTGCTCGATTGCCTTCCCGCACGGCACCGGTGAGCCCTACCAGGTAGGCATCTCACGCGATGACTTTATCCCCGGCCTGCGCAGCCTCACCGAACGGGTGCACCGCCACGGCGCCAAGATTGCTATTCAGCTGCAACACGGTGGCAAAACCGCGGTGCAAGACCTGGTCCACGGACGCGAGATGTGGGTGCCTTCCATCCCCAAGATGACCAAGAGCGACATGATGCAGGCCATCACGCCCGAGGAGCTGGCTAATTTTGTAGGCATCAGCGCCCACAAGCCGCGCATCCGGGTCATGGACCTGGACGATATTGCGCAAATGGTGACCTACTTTGCCGACGCCGCCGCGCGGGCCAAAGAAGCCGGCTTTGATGCCATCGAGCTGCACGGCGCACACACCTATATCTTGGCCGGCTTTTTGTCGCCCTACTACAACCAACGCGAAGACGCCTACGGTGGCCCGCTAGAAAACCGCGCCCGCCTGTTGATCGAGACCTTGCAGGCGGTCAAAGCACGTGTGGGCGCTGACTTTCCAGTCTGGGTGCGCTTGGACGCTGAGGAGCTCAACACGCCTGGCGGCATCACGCTGGCCGAGTCGG
>Ga0114968_10003498_pt1 | contig 11766 bp, 12 predicted proteins | sample M_130807_EF_Meta_FD_87020 | JGI IMG/M metagenome (GOLD analysis project Ga0114968, IMG submission 87020) | Freshwater microbial communities from Lake Montjoie, Canada to study carbon cycling - M_130807_EF_MetaG | ecosystem: Environmental > Aquatic > Freshwater > Lake | place: Lake Montjoie... | reverse complement strand
TAGGGTATTTACTATCCAAACCGACATCGACTCATCTGCATTGGGATCGCCCAAACCTGGAATAAAACGACCCTCCCTTTCAACCCCTTCGATGGATTCTTTTGAATGTGCGCCGTAGGCAGGGAAATGCAACAAAAAGGAATCCTTAGTGACTTCATTGACCCCAGGAACAACAGGGTAAGCGTACATTCCCACGTTGGCCACTAATAATTTATGATTCTTGGCCGAAAGCGAAAGTCCAAAAGGAATGCGTCCAGTAGGAATCATCGCCTTCAACTTTTTATCCTTTAATCCGATGCGATAAAGCTGAAACCATGCGCGATCCAAAACCCACAAATCATCGTTCACATCGTCTACTAAAATATCCGTCACAAAAGCCTCTTTGGGAGCCTCCGGATGAAATTGATTTACATCAACACTATCAATCACTCTCTTTAAAATCACATCGAACATCCAAATTTTCCCTTTGTCGCCCCCACTCAAATAAACTACCCGATTATTATTTGAAAAACTCGCACCAACAAACGATGCCCCTTTGATGATGTCCACTCCTTTACCATCAAATTCTGGAAAACGACTTACGTTACTGGACGATGCCGACATCTCAACCAACGTTACTGCGCCGCTATGCAAAACCACTGCAAAATTACCGTCATTGCTTACCGCCAATCCATAAGGTGCACGATGTACTCTGATTTTCTCACCCACCGGCGATACAAATCTTCCGCTAGGTAAAACGGAAATCCCATTTTCGTTGATCTTGCAATAGTCCAACCTACCTGGAACTTCGTATTCTACTTGGGCCGAAATCCCGCTGGCAAGCATCATAAAACAAGCGAAATTGAAAATCTTTTTTACCGGAATATACATACTCCAAAGAATCTCATTTCTTGTGTTTTTAGTATTGAATAAACATCAATCAAATGTTAAATCCTTTAGAAAACACATCTAAAAAATAAATAAAAATTCACAATTAACATGTCACAGCACAATTTCAAAATTGATAATTTGAAGATTAAAAATTCAAGGTTTCAAATGGTAAATTTCAAAAGTATTCTCCCAAAGACAAACCTATCGAAAAGAGAAATCAGGCTTTTGACTATTCTATTTCCAATCCCAGGTTGGACCATATTTGTCGCCGTATTTGCATTGTACAAAGTGATACAGCAAAAGCGGAAACCTCAAACAATCCGCACCGATACGGCTGACTAGCACTTAGGTAAATTGTGAGAAATGGGTAACGATCGAAAAGCAAAAACGACAGTTTTCATCGAACAGAATCAAGTTTAATATACATTTTGTCACGATTTCTGACAGAACGACATACCAAGTCCGGTAAAGTTTGCTTGGTACACAGATTGCTAACAAGGGGCAAAGGAAACCAAGACAATGAGCAAAATAATTGGAATTGATTTAGGAACTACAAACAGTTGCGTATCCGTATTGGAAGGAAACGAACCCGTAGTAATTGCCAACAGCGAAGGCCGCAGAACTACCCCCTCTATTGTAGCCTTTATGGACAATGGAAATGGTGAACGTAAGGTTGGAGACTCCGCCAAACGTCAGGCCATCACAAACCCCCAACACACAGTACAATCCATCAAGCGTTTCATGGGTGAGAAATTCTCAAACATGACTGTGGAAATTGGACGCGTACCTTACGAAGTGGTAAAGGGCGACAACGACACCCCACGTGTAAAGATTGGTGATCGCAATTACACCCCCCAAGAAATCAGCGCCATGGTACTTCAGAAAATGAAGAAAACCGCCGAAGATTATTTGGGTCAGGAAGTAACCCGCGCCGTAATCACCGTACCCGCATACTTTAACGATGCACAACGTCAAGCTACCAAAGAAGCCGGTGAAATCGCAGGTTTAGTGGTTGAGCGTATCATCAACGAGCCTACCGCTGCCGCCTTGGCTTATGGTTTGGACAAATTGGATCGCGATATCAAAATTGCCGTTTACGATTTGGGTGGTGGAACGTTCGACGTTTCTGTCCTTGAATTGGGCGATGGTATTTTTGAAGTAAAAAGCACAAATGGCGACACTCACTTGGGTGGTGACGATTTTGACCAAGTAATTATCGATTTCTTGGCCGATGAGTTTAAGAGTCAAGAAAACATCGACTTGCGCAAAGACCCAATGGCATTGCAAAGGTTGAAAGAAGCGGCTGAAAAAACCAAAATTGAATTGTCGGCCAGTACCGAAACCGACATTAACTTACCTTATATAACAGCAGTAGACGGTGTTCCAAAACACTTGGTGATGAAAATGAGTCGTAGCAAATTCGAGCAATTGGCTGCCTCTTTGATTCAACGCACGTTGGAGCCTTGTAAGCAAGCTTTGAAAGATGCGAATATGAATCCGAGCGACATCGACGAGGTGATTTTGGTAGGTGGATCAACACGTATCCCAGCGATTCAGAAGTTGGTTGAAGATTTCTTTGGCAAGGCGCCTAGCAAAGGGGTTAACCCAGACGAAGCGGTTGCCGTAGGTGCTGCTGTTCAGGGTGGTGTATTGACAGGTGAAGTGAAAGACGTGGTTCTGTTGGATGTTACGCCATTGAGCATGGGTATTGAAACCATGGGTGGTGTAATGACCCGCATGATTGAATCAAACACAACGATTCCAACCAAAAAGACAGAAACTTTCTCTACAGCGATGGACAATCAGCCTTCGGTTGAGATTCATATCCTTCAGGGAGAGCGTCCGATGGCCAACGACAACAAAACCATTGGTAAATTCATTTTGGATAGCATTCCACCTTCGCCAAGGGGTGTTCCGCAGATCGAAGTAACGTTTGACATTGATGCCAACGGTATTTTGAGCGTTCATGCGAAAGACAAGGCGACAGGAAAAGAGCAAAAGATTCGTATTGAAGCTTCTAGCGGTTTGAGCAAGGAAGACATCGAAAAGATGAAGAAGGATGCTGAAATGAATGCTGAATCTGATGCAAAACGCAAAGATGAGGCTGACAAAGTAAATGCTGCGGATGCATTGGTATTCAGCACTGAGAAGCAGATCACAGAGTACGGCGATAAAATTCCAGCGGAAAAGAAATCAACCATTGAATCTGCATTGGGTGATTTGAAAAAAGCCATTGGCGAGAAAGATTTCGCTGCGATGGAAACTGCGAGTGCTGCTTTGAATGCTGCTTGGCAGGCTGCAAGTCAGGATATGTACAACGCTACGGGCGGAAATCCTGAAGGCGGAGATCCAGGTGCTGGCGCAGGCAATGGCGGTGGTAATGGCGCTGGAAACGGCTCTACTGGCGACCAAGTGCAGGACGTAGATTTCGAAGAAGTAAAATAATTATATGGGGTGTGTTACGCACCATAGAATCATTGTTCATAGTTAGTTTAGTTCACAAAGGGTGCCCAAATGGGCACCCTTTGTGTTATTTTTGAATTTCATCACTCAAAGAACCCAAACCATACGATGATAAATAAAATCCTTAGCACCCTTGGCCTTGCATTACTGTGTATCCTTGCATTGGGAATGTTTGGCTGCGGCCAAGAATCGAACGATGATCATTCGGATTCAGCAAACGTAAGCACCGACCCGTACCTCGAAGCGGCACCAGGCAGTGAAACTCCAGCAGGGATTGCACCACCAAAATACACAGACACCTTAAAATTTAGCGACCCCCTGGCAAAAGACAGTGTGAAATTGTCAATTGCATTTCAACGCGCCGCCAATGAATTGGGCACCGCCTATTTAAATAAAGACGTGAATGGATACGCCAAATTCTGCTTACCCGCCATCGAAAAAATGGCAGGTGGACCGGCCGGTTACAGATCCAAGTTGCAATCGATTTTTACAGATAAAAAAGCAACCCAATACTATAAAATTCTTTCCGGACCCATTCAGCGAACCAGGGCTAGCCTAGACGACCAAGGGTATTTGCAAGGTTGGTATTGCTTGATGCCAGTAAAAATGTTTCGTCGTGAAGCAGGAAAAGTCATGGAAGACATCAAGTGGATGGGCGGTCAAACGTTGGATGAAGGCAAAACTGTTTATTTTATTGATATCACCAATGTACCACCAGAGAACATCATGCAAATCATGCCTGATTTAAAGGTGGTGTTGATGAAATAGCATTCAACAAACCTCTTAAAACAAAAAAGGCGCCCATTGGGCGCCTTTTTTAATATCCTTACAATAATTTATTTTGTAGTCAAACGCATCTTACGACGGGTGGTCTTTTCAACCTTCTCCTCGTCTACCGCTGCAATACCAGTAATGGTTTGGTCAACCAAAATACGACCGCAACTTTCACAATCGATAATACGATAGTGTGCGCGAATGTCGCTATGACGTTGTGGTGGAATCTTACTAAAGCAACCTCCGCAAGAACCACGCATAATCGAAGCAACTGCAATCCCGTTGCGCACGTTGCCACGAATCCTGTGGTAAGCACGGTGCAAACGAGGATCAATCTTCCCATCTGCAGTATTGCGCTCCAACATGATTTTATCAATCTCCTCCGCGTTTTCCTTCTCAATCTCCGTCAATTCAGCCTTCTTGAATTCCAAATCCTTGTTACGAGAATCCAAAGCATTCTGAGTATTTGTCAAAGTCTCTTCCTTCAATTCAATCTGCTTGCCATATTCGCGCATGCGCTTTTCGGCCGACATGATCTCCAATCCAGCGATTTCCTTTTCTTTGTTGATCGCATCGTACTCACGGCTGTTCTTGATGTTGTTCAACTGATCGTCGTATTTTTCAATCAAACGCTCAAAATCTTTGATCGCGTTTCTCTTATTGCTAATCTCTTGGTTTAACTCTCCGATTTCAGTAGCAATGTGCGACACACGCGTCTGCAATCCGGCGATATCATCCTCCAAATCAGCTACTTCCATTGGCAATTCGCCCAATACCGCACGAAGGTTGTCAAGCCTTGAATCAATCTGCTGCAATTTCCACAGATCTTTAAGTTTTTTGTCGATGGTTACGTCCATGTTTATGTTAAATAATCAATAGGGTTGGTGATAGTTCCTGCAAAAATGGTTGCAAATTTAGGGAATTTCGCTGACAAAATGTTAGAAAACAAATCAATTGTATATTTCTCGCTTTCGTAGTGACCAATATCGCACAATAACATCTTCCCTTCCGCATCAAAAAACTCGTGATACTTCACATCCGAAGTAATAAAAGCATCAGCACCAGCCCGCAAAGCATCGCCTATCAAAAAGCTGCCCGCACCGCCACAAATGGCCACCTTGCTCACCATCTCAACATCGCATTTCGTGTACTTCACCACTTCCACACCCATCTTGGCTTTTAGATGTTGCAAAAAATCCAAAACATTCATGGGCTTTTGCAAATTACACAAAACACCCGCACCGGCCGTTCTAAAGACCTCGGAATAACCTAACTCGCCAATACCAGCAAAAGAACCAAAATCCGCAGCAACAGGCCTTAAAACGCGCTCAGCCTCAAATCCCAACTGCTGAGCAATCCGCTCATTCACCCCTCCGCGCAAAACATTGTCTAAATTGGTATGGCATGCATAAATCGCAATGTTATTTCGAATCGCCTTAATCAACGCCCTCTGGACATAATCGCCGCCCGTGAACCGCTTTAATCCGCCAAAAACAATGGGATGATGCGCAATAATCAAATCGCAACCCTTCGCAATCGCCTCGTCAACCACCGCCTCCGTGCTATCCAAACACAACAACGCCTTGCTCACCTGCGCACCCATCTCCCCCACAATCAAACCCGAATTGTCGTACGACTCCTGCAAAGCCAAAGGCGCAACCGCCTCAAACGCAGAAACTATTTCATGTATTCGCAACATCATGATTCAAATTTCATAGAATTCAACCAACTTTGCACCACCCCGTGAAAAAAGCCGTTCTAAAACCCGGAAAAGAAGTCAGCCTACTCAGAAAACACCCTTGGGTATTCTCTGGTGCCATTCAAGAACTCGACGATGCCTATATCGGTGACTGGGTGCAGGTATTCGATAGTCGCGACAGACTTTTGGGTACCGGACAAGTGGGCGACGGTTCCATCGCCATTCGAATGATCGCTTTTGAAGCCATCGAACCGAATGTAGAATTTTGGAAATCTAAACTACAAAACTGCCTTAATCTCAGACAGCACCTGGGATTTGGACCCGCAACCCCAACCAATGCCTACCGATTGGTGCATGGCGAAGGCGATAATCTTCCCGGCCTCATCATCGATATTTACAACGATTGCGCGGTAATACAAGCCCATAGTTTAGGGATGTACAATAGCTTAAACGACATAGCAGAAGCACTGGAGCAATTGGAAAGTCTGCAACTAAAAACCATTTACAACAAAAGCGCAGCGGCCATGCATGGCACCGTGGATGAAGATGGCTTTTTGCTAGGCGACACCCCTGAAACCATCGCACAAGAAAATGGATTGCAGTTCAAAGTCAACTGGGTCACGGGTCAAAAAACAGGATTTTTCCTAGATCAGCGCGATAATAGAAACCTTCTCAGACAGTTCGCAAAAGGCAAAACCGTCTTAAATACCTTTTGCTATACTGGCGGATTTTCTGTCGCTGCCCTCGCTGGTGGCGCATCAAAAGTCGTGAGTGCCGATATTAGCAACACCGCCATCAACCTAGCCAATGAAAATGTGGCATTGATGAAACTCAAAAAAGGCCAAACCCACGAAGGCATTGCGGTTGACGTGATGAAATCTTTGAGCGAAGACACCGAACAATTCGATATCGTAGTGCTCGACCCACCCGCGTTCGCAAAGAGCCTATCCAAAAAACACAAAGCGGTCATGGGCTACAAACGACTCAATGCAATGGGAATCAATCGCGTAAAACCCGGCGGATTGCTTTTCACTTTTAGCTGTTCTCAGGTGGTTGACGATGTGCTTTTCGCCAACACGGTGACTGCGGCCGGCATCGAAGCCAAACGTAATTGTAGGATCCTATATCGATTGGGACAAGGCGCGGATCACCCGGTAAATTTGTATCACCCGGAAGGCCATTACTTAAAAGGTTTGGTAATTCAGGTGGAGTAATCCCTACTGCTGCGCGAATCGATAAAACAGATACGCCACAGGCACAAACAACGCATTGGGCAACCAAACTGCGAGCCAAGGCCAAATCACGCCCGAATTTCCCAGCGAGACAAAATACTTGCTAAAAAACAAGAAAAACAGGATCACAAAAATCCCCACCCCCAGCGAGAACCCCAATCCGCCCCGCGTTTTCCGTCCGGCCACACTCACGGCAATCAAAACCAATATAAATGTGCTAAATGGCGATGCATACCGTCGATATAGTTCCGTCTGCAACAACTCAACATTGGTAGAACCCCGCATTTTCTCTTTAGCAATCATGCTGCGCAACTCGTTCTGATTGAGACTCTGCACATCCTCGATCCGAAAAAAGAAATCCTCTGGATTAAAGGCAATCATCGTATCCATCATCGATTGATATTGAATCTGCTGATTCCCACTGGCCAAAAACTTCCGCTGCCAAACCATTTCTAATCGCCATTTCTTGGCCTCGGGCGACCATCGAATGAACCGACCAAACAAAGAGCTCTTCAATTCCTTCCCCTTATACTCCTCCAACGTCACCCCCACCCCTGAACTATCGTTGTTGTTGAAATACTCCATGTACAAAATCACCCCCGGCTTGATCTGCCTAAAAATGGTCGATTTTGCCTGGGAATAATAATCGCGCATGTATGCATTTTCGAACCTCACCCGGGCCTTGTCGGTAATGGGAATCACCCAAGCGTTTAACATGTAGCTACCCATCGCAAGCAGAGCCGCCGTGGCCATGTAGGGCATCAAAATCCTACGCAACGACATACCCCCAGCGAGCATAGAGATGATCTCCGTCCTAGAAGCCAATCTCGACGTCATATAGAGCACCGAAATAAAAATAAATATCGGCGAGAATGTATTGAGCAAAGTGGGGATAAAATTGAGGTAATAGACGCTAAAAATCTCACCCACCGGCGCAGACTTTTCCAAAAAATCATCCAGCTTTTCCGCCACATCAAACACCATGATGATCACAATAAAAAGCATCACGGTTACAAAGAAGGTCTCAAGGAATTTCTTTGCGATGTACCAGTCTAACTTTTTAAATTTCATAACGAAGCGAGGCGATGCAATCTACTACAATTTTCTCGACACTGTTTTTAGGATGCTATCTTTCCAATGATGGAAATCACCTTGTAAGATCCTCTCCCTGGCCTGTCGCACCAACCAAAGGTAAAAACGCAAATTCTGAATACTGGCGATGATCGGGCCCATCATTTCATTCGATTGAAATAAATGTCGGACATAGGCTTTGCTATACTCCGGCGTGAGCAACGAATCCAAGGGTTCAAAGTCGTCCGCCCACTGCTTATTCTTTATATTGATGATGCCTTCGCAAGTAAATACGTTACCATTCCGACCATTTCGGGTGGGCATCACACAATCAAACATATCCACCCCCAACGCAATGGCATTGAGTAAATTTTCCGGTGTTCCCACACCCATCAAATAGCGAGGCTTATCGAAAGGCAAAATATCCGTGACCAACTCCGTGATGCGATACATATCCTCATGGGGTTCTCCCACGCTCAAGCCCCCAATGGCATAACCTTGGGCATCGTGCTTTAACACATATTCCGCACTTTGTTTGCGCAAATCATCGTAAACACTGCCTTGAACGATGGGCATCAACGCCTGCTCATGTCCGTAAACGGGTTCTGTTTCATTAAACCGCGAAAAGCATCGATCCAACCAACGATGGGTCATATGCATCGAGTTTTTTGCGTAATCGTACTCGCAGGGATAAGGAGTACACTCATCAAAAGCCATGATAATATCCGCCCCAATGATGCGCTGAATATCCATCACCCGTTCGGGACTAAACATGTGCTTTGATCCATCGATATGACTGGCGAATTTCACGCCTTCATCGGTGAGTTTGCGCGTCCCAGAAAGCGAATACACTTGGTAACCACCGCTATCGGTTAGTACAGGTCGATCCCAATTGCTGAACCCATGAATCCCACCTGCTTTTTGTAAAATATCGAGTCCCGGCCTCAAATAAAGGTGATAGGTATTGCCTAGGATGATATCGGCATTGATATCGTTTTTGTTGAGTAGAAAATTGCGATGCACCCCTTTTACAGTGCCGGCGGTACCCACGGGCATAAAAATGGGGGTTTGGATGCGACCGTGCGCAGTATCAATCACTCCCGCTCTTGCTTTGGTGAAAGGATCTTTATGTTGTAAAACGAAATTCAATTCTGGGCCATCAATGAAATGCTAAACAAACGGGGGAAAATCGCCGAAAGGCTACCCGAATAATAGCTATTGGGTACGCGGACCAAGGCATTATTGAGGCCGTTGCTCATTTTCAATTCCACCGACATATCTACAAAATCTAAACGAAACTCCATTCCTGCACCAAATTCATAGTAATACGTATTGGCTTTTAAGGCAATCAGGGGCTTTGACTCACCAATTACCAAACCCTCGTTGCTCTGAAAATCGTGAGACCAACGCACCCCACCCAAAACATACATTCGGGTATTGTTGGGCATATCGCTGCGATACTTAAGGGTAAGCGGAATATCAAAAGAAATCGTTTCGATTTTAATGTTTGGACCTGGTGAATGCTGCCAAGTATACTGGATATCACGCTGATGCAATTGCAACATCGTCAGAGTCTTAACTTCCCAATACTTACCCATCCTGTAGGCAACTGAACCACCAAAGCCCCCACCCGCTTGTCCGCCCGGACGAATACTTTGGATGGAATCTGTGCGTTGCCAGAAAACCGGATCCAACTCCATTTTCATTTTTGCTGAGGTGCCTGCAAAGGCAATGCCCCAGAAGAAATGCTTACGATAATCCCGATTGTAATCGCGGGGCTGGGAAAAGGATTTTCCAGCCACAATCAATAACAATATGAGGACAATTATTTTACGCATGTATACATGGTACAGATACCAAATGTAAGGGGTTTATAGGTAACGTGAGAAAACCCCACAGATTTTGCTTTTTGCACAAATTCTTCGCCCTCTGGAAATGCCGCAACACTTTGAGGCAAATAGGTATAGGCGTTGGTACTGCGCGACAGCAGCTTGCCCATCAACGGCAAAATATTTTTGAAATAGAACCAATACAATCTAGAAAAAATGGGATTGGTAGGTTTGCTAAACTCCAATACCACCATGGGACCACCGGGCTTTAATACGCGATGCATTTCGGCCAAACCGGTCAACAAATTCTCAAAATTCCTTACGCCAAAACTTACCGTTACCGCATCAAAATCACCCTCTTGAAAAGGCAATTTCTCTGAATCTGCCTGGGTTAATCGAATGCGCGATGTCAGATTTTTTTGATTCAATTTGATCTGACCAAAATCGAGCATCCCTTGACTGATATCCACGCCAACGATATTTGAACCTTCGATTTTTGTCATCTCGATAGCCAAATCCGCCGTACCCGTTGCCACATCCAAAATGTGCTTTGCGCCGAAGGAATTGACATTCTTCCTTACTTTGGTACGCCAGGAGTAATCTACGCCCAACGACAAAAAGTGATTCAAAAAATCATAGCGCGGAGAAATGTTATCGAACATCTCTTCCACTTGTTGCTTCTTGGAAGCATCAGAATTTGGGTTGGGTTTTACTTGGCTTGACACGATAAAGTTACAAATATACGCAATTTCGAGGGCAGTGACCGACGAATCGAAGTGCAAACACACCGATATTTGCAGACGCAAAATCGTAATAAATGGACATCAATACCGCAGAATACATTGGAAGTTGGCAAAAGAATGCGGACATGCCTCATACAGAATTGCCCGAATTCGCCTTTATCGGACGCAGTAATGTGGGTAAAAGCAGCTTGATCAACATGCTCACGCAGAGAAATGGGCTGGCCAAAACGAGTTCAACACCGGGTAAAACGCAGAGCATCAATTTGTTTTTGTTGAATAAGAAAATCCAATTCGTGGATTTACCTGGCTATGGCTACGCGAAACTTTCTAAAGACAAACGTGAGATTTTTGGCAAAATGATCAAGCATTATTTGCACGAAAGGGTGAATATGTATTGCTTATTTGTGTTGATCGACCTACGGATTAAGCCGCAGCAGATCGACATGGACTTCATCAATGAATGTGGCGAGCACGATATCCCGATGGCTTTGATCGGAACCAAGGCCGACAAACTCAAACCGGCAGAATTGGTGGCCAACAAAGCAGCGATTGATGCAAAATTATTAGAATTCTGGAATGAAATACCCCCGTTTTTCATCAGCAGCGCAGAAACCAAGGTGGGTCGCGATGAGGTTTGGAACTTCATCAAAGGCACCTTGCCGAAGTAATGGGATAGGCAATCCGTGTAATTAATTAGGTTCAATTAAATAACCTCACCCGTTGTGATATCAAATTTTTGTATTGACGCTTATTATCATCATTTAAAAACGATATATCAATTTGTTGGATCGCTTTTGGAAACCAGGTAACTAGTTTGTTGTATACGGATTTAATTTGTTTATCATTCAATTTCAAAACCTGCCCAAACTGAGTAAAATACTTTTGATTAAAATTCTTCTTCTTCCCTCCCAATAAAAGCGCCGTATCGTCCATATCCTTTGGTAATATGATTTTAACATTCAATAAATCGTACGCTGGAGACAATACCCATCCAATATCCGACAACCACATCGAGAAATTTTTTAAGTGCATATCGTTATTGCCAATGACAAAATTAAATATTGCAAGCTCAAAAAATCGAAGTT
>Ga0114968_10003496_pt1 | contig 11768 bp, 9 predicted proteins | sample M_130807_EF_Meta_FD_87020 | JGI IMG/M metagenome (GOLD analysis project Ga0114968, IMG submission 87020) | Freshwater microbial communities from Lake Montjoie, Canada to study carbon cycling - M_130807_EF_MetaG | ecosystem: Environmental > Aquatic > Freshwater > Lake | place: Lake Montjoie... | reverse complement strand
CATGACTGCTGCCGTGGAACGCATCAAAAAGGAAATCCGAAGCCTCGAACCTTCGGACATTGAAGATCTCCTCCGCGATCTCCAAAATGAATATGTGATGCCCTCTCCTGATGGCGCTGATGAGGCTTCCGTCGAGGCCGAGTGGGACGCCGAGATTGATCGCCGAGTGCGGGAGATCGAAGAGGGCAAGGTCGAGTTGATTTCCGGAGAGGAACTGCGCCGCAGCACGAATGCCCTCCTGGCAGAGCTTGGACTCAGACGTCCCGCATGAGCGATGAATTCAACATCCACCCCGCCGCACGGGACGAGTTGCACGATACGATCCGCTATTATGCAGGTGCTGATGGGGATGGCTCACTCGCCTTCGATTTCGAAACGACATTCTATACTCACACTGCTACAATCGTTGCGAATCCGCTGCTCTACAACATCCGTCACGTATCCGTTCGCAGGGTGAACCTCAAGCCCCGTTTCAGCGAATACTATATCGCTTACATGATCTGGCGGGACAAGGTCGTGATCCTTGCCATCGCCCACGCCAAACGTCGTCCCTACTACTGGCGCAGACGCATTGATGAGGCGAAAGAGATGTTCTGAGGGGGGCGCGGTTGTGAGGTTTTAAGCTGGCTGCTCGCCCTCATCCTCCGGGTGTTCCTCATTGAGTGACTTTCCCAGCTTCTCCAGATAAGCCTCCATGTCCGCCTCGTTGAGCGCCTGCTGCGCCGCGTGTTCATCGGGATCGAGTTCCCACTGTCGTTCGGAAATGGTGATCTCATACTCGGTTGTCTGCACCACGATGCGGCCGTTGTAATCACTGAACCATTCGAGATAAAGCGCATTCTTCATCTCCCACGGCACTTCATGCAGCCGCTCCTCTTGGAGGGCCTGCATCCATTCCTCATCAGGCACCGTGAACTTCTTCACCTTTTGTGAGGCGGTGATGTCTCCCACCGATCCCGTCTGGTTCAGGCGCAGACCTTCATCATACTCTGGTTGCGGCACGGGACTGGGATTCACAAAGGTCAGTTTGGTCCCCGCCACATCCGGCCACGCATCGCCGCTCAAGTCGAGAATCATCGGCTGCTCACGCCCCAGCAGCCAGAGGCTTCCGGTCACCCGTCCTTTGACGGTGTTGTCGATTTCACCACGAATGATGCATTTGTCGGGTCGCCAAGCCATGGTGGAAGAAAGATGATGAGAACTCGAATTCAAGCATCAGTCTCGCGAAGGCTGTAAATCATCCAGCATTTGCGAGACCGGTTCGCCCTCAGAATTTCTGGCCTCCGCCTCCATGGCGCGCAGCGGCTTCAGGATGCGTCCCTCCACGTCCAGGGTGTGTCCAAAAAGGCTGGTCCACAAATCATCAACGTTCAGGCGAAAATAATTCACTTCATTGTGCTCCGGCAGACGAAAGTAGGGCGCACATTCCAGCAGATCCTCGATCACATCCTCCTCGTTCGGATGTCCGCCGCAGAGCTGACGCACGCGCTGAAACGCACGCAGATCTTTTGGTGCAAGTCCTTCTTGTTCCGGCATGCGGGAACGGTGAAGTTTGCCGATCAGCACATCGCGCACATGGGGTACAATGACCTTGATGCGATGCCGTGTCTCGACATGCGCACGCTGGAGATAATGGGCGGTGGTCCGGAAGAAATGGCGCGGGCACAATTGCAGGCCGAAGACGGGGCGCAGTGTCCCGCCTGCTGTCAGGTGCAGTTTCCGCGCCACCGCACGCAGCTGTGTAGGATCACCCGACACCATGATGTCCGCATCGGCGCTGGTGAAGGCATCGTCCAGACAGAGTTGGATGGGAACGGAACCAAACAGAGTCAGTGGCTCTGCGAAATCAGGCAGCTCCGCATGCAGTCCCGCAAAGAAAGCATCCAAAACATGCCCGGCAGCACACGACCAATTTGGTGGTGGCACGGTCCAGTTCATCACGGGGCCTTGGACTTTCCAGGTTGAATCGACAGCCAGCGCATCGCCTGCCGGACCAGCCGGTCTTCCACACACGGATCAGCCGCCACGCTGCGCGCCACATGGCACCATTTCCGGCGCTGTTTCAGCCTTTGGCTCACGAGCACCCGTGCCACCAATCGCGCCAGCCGCTGCGGTGTGTCCAGCTCTCCTGCGGCTGAAATCCGCTGCAGTCGCTCCAGGATCTGGGCGGCATCAGCTTTCATGGCGGGCTGCGTTTGCATGCGGATCAGTAGCTTCTGAATCCGTCGGTATCAAGCTTGAGGAAGGCGGGACGGCCGCAAAGCGCGACTATCTGAAGAGCAGAAAACGAGTCACGCCGAGCCAAGAATCATCCTCATGATCCAACAGACGATAACACCACCCGAAAGCCATAAGCCGCCATAAGCAATCCTGGCGCAGGTGGTGCACTTCGAGAAGCGCTGGCCGCAGACATGACACTCAAAGTCATGGGGTGTCGATTCGCGATGCACCCAGGCAAGTGGAAGGGCGAAGAGCGCGAGACAGCCGGACGGATAGAGCGTATACCGTTTACCATGGGGTATGATCTTGTCACATTGACACTTGGGACAAACGATAGAGTAAGAGGATGCCTTCTTCATGGCGGAAGGAATCCGTGCAGTTAATGCGCCTGCAGCCAGTTCAAACCCGTCCCCGCTTCGACCTCCACCGGCACGCCCTCAAGCGGCAGCGCGTGCTTCATCGCATGTAGAATGATCGTGCGCGCGTGCTCCACTTCGCTCTCGGGCATTTCAAACAGCAGTTCATCGTGAACCTGCAGCAGCATGCGGGTTTGCAGCCCTGCTTTTGTCAGCGCGGCATCGACGTGGATCATGGCGAGCTTGATCATGTCTGCGGCGGTGCCTTGGATGGGCGTGTTCATCGCCACGCGCTCGGCGGCACCACGTACGGTGGCGTTGCCACTGGCAATGTCGCGGATGGAGCGACGGCGACCGGTAAGGGTTTTGACGTAGCCGCACTCCTTCGCTTCGACGATGATCTGCTCCATGAAGCGCTTCACACCGGGGAACTGCTTGAAGTAGTTTTCGATGATGGTGGCTGCCTCGCCACGTGGAATGCCCAGACGCTGGCTCAGGCCGAAGGCAGAAATACCGTAGATGATGCCGAAATTGACCATCTTGGCCGTGCGGCGCATCTCGGGCAGCACCCCGTCGAGTTCCACACCATAGACGCGCGCAGCGGTGGCCTGATGAATGTCGAGACCATTGGCAAAGGCTTCGATCATGGCCTGGTCACCGCTGAGCGCGGCCATGACACGGAGTTCGATCTGCGAGTAGTCGGCGCTCATCAGCACCCAGCCTTCGAAGCCAGGTACGAAGGCCTTGCGGATCTCGCGACCGAGATCGCTGCGGATGGGGATGTTTTGCAGATTCGGATTGCTGCTCGCCATGCGCCCGGTGGCCGCCATGAGCTGATGAAAGGTGGTGTGAACGCGGCCAGTGACGCGTGAAACGGCATGCGGCAATGCCTCGACGTAGGTGTTGTTGAGCTTGGTGACTTCGCGGTAGTCGAGGATGTCTTGAATGATGGGGTGCAGGCCCATGAGGGACTGCAGCACCTGCTCGTTCGTCTGGTACTGGCCAGTGGCCGTCTTCTTCGGCTTCTCGATGAGCTTGAGGCGGTCAAACAGCACCTCGCCGAGCTGTTTGGGGCTGTTGAGGTTGAAGGGGCCGCCCGCGTTCTCCTGAATGCGCTTTTGCAGTTCGGCCGCCTTCCGGTCGAGTTCCACGCCGTATTCGCGCAGCGCCTGCACGTCGATCTTCACGCCGTAGTTTTCCATCTTCGTTAGCACGGGCAGCAATGGGCACTCGACTTCGTCGAAGACGTATTGCTGCTCCTTCAATTCAGGACGCATCTTCGCCGCGAGCTGCCACGTCACATCGGCATCTTCAGCGGCATAGTCCGCCACCTTGCGGGCATCCTGCGCTGCGACATCGGCCATGGTGGCCTGGCTGAAAAGGTCGTTCTTCTCGGTGCCAATGAGGCTGGTGATCGGCACGGGAGTATAGTGCAGATACGCTTCCGCGAGGTAATCCATGCCATGGCGCTGATCCGGATCGATGAGCGAGTGGGCGAGCATGGAATCGAAATACGGACCGCGCACTTCGACGCCATGCGCAAGCAGCACGCTGAGGTCGAACTTGAGATTGTGGCCGATCTTCTCGGTGCCTTCGCGGGAGAGCACTGCACGGAATTCTTCCAGCACCGCTTTCGCCGCTGCCTTCTCGCGCGGGAAGAGCACGAACCATCCTTCATGCGCCTGCCATGAGAGCGCGATGCCGACGATCTCGGTGTCGCGTGGGTCGAGTCCGGTGGTTTCAAGGTCGAAGCAGAAGGATTTCAACGCGGCGAGCTGGGCGATGAGTTTTTGCCGCTCCTCGGCAGTCTGCACCAGATGATAAAGGTGCGGTGTGTCGGTGATGGTGGTGAGCTTCGCAGCGGCAGGGGCGGTAAAGAGATCCTCGGGAGCAGGCGCCGCTTCAGACGGCTGGCTGGCCGCCTGTTCCACTTTCCGGCCACGACCGGCTTTGAATTCCTCTCCATAAACACGACGACCGAGGGCGTTGAATTCAAACTCGGTGAAGAAGGCTTTCAGCGCCTCGTCGTTATGTGGCTTGATCATGAGATCGGACACCTGCGCGTCATATGGCGCGTCCACAAAGATGGTGGCGAGCTTTCTGGAGAGCAGCGCATCCTCCTTGCTGGCTTCGAGTTTCTCACGCTGCTTGCCCTTGAGTTGATCGGAGTTGGCGAGGAGATTTTCGACACTGCCAAACTGCTGGATGAGCGCGGTGGCGGTTTTTTCGCCGAAGCCTTTCACGCCGGGGATGTTATCAACGGCGTCGCCCATGAGTGCGAGGATGTCGATGACCTGCTCCGGGCGTTCGATGCCCCAGCGCTCGCAGACTTCCTTCACCCCGAGGATTTCCACGTCGGCTCCAGAGCGGCCAGGTTTGTAGATTTTGACGTGATCGGACACGAGCTGGCCGAAGTCTTTGTCCGGTGTGACCATGAAGGTCTCGATGCCCTCCTTCTCGGCACGTTTGGCCATGATGCCGATGATGTCGTCAGCCTCGTAACCGTCGCGCACCAGAATGGGCACATTCATGGCCTCCATCAGGCGTTTGATCTGTGGGATGGCCATGCTGATGTCTTCCGGCATCTCTTCACGCTGCGCCTTGTATGCCGGGAACATCTCATGACGCGGCGTGGGCGCGGAAGTGTCCAATGCCACGGCGAGATGCGTGGGCTGCTGGTTTTTCAGGATGTCGAGCAGTGTGTTGGCAAAGCCGTAGAGCGCGGACGTGTTCAAGCCGTCACTGGTGCGGATGGGGGCTTTGATGAAGGCAAAGTGCGCGCGGTAAAGCAGCGCCATGCCGTCGAGAAGGAAGAGGCGTTGGGACATTGGCCCGCAGACTAGGCAGGCAGGGGGCCTGCGCAAATGATGCTCAAGCTCCCTGCAATGTGATCGCCGCATCTTCCATGGCGCGGCTGGCCTCCGTCTCGTCATTGACCACCTGCGTGGCACCGAGCCGTTTCAGTCTCTCCACATCGGAGCTGAAGCGTGCGCGGGCGAGGACTGCGATGTCCGGCCGATGCTCGCGGATCATGGCCAGGGCCTGCGCGTTGACCGTGGCGTCGGGAAAGGTCAGCGCGACCATGCGGGCATGCTTCAACTGCGTGAGTTCCCAGGTTTCCTCGTGGCTGGCATCGGCAAACAGCACGGCCTGGCCCTGACGCTTGAGCTTCTGCACGGTTTCAGCATTCAGTTCGACCACGAGCGTGCGCACGCCGGAGTCGAGCAGTGCTTTGTTGAGCTTTTCACCCACCGGACCATGGCCGCAGATGATGGCGTGGTCGGTGAGCCCGCTGATCCGCTGGCGCAGGTTGCCAGCATCGGCCTTGACCGGCTTGCCACGACCCCAGCCGCGTTTCACCAGCCATTCGCCGAGCGGTATGCCAAACTTCAGCAGGGCAGGGAGGAGACCCATGGAAAGCGCACTCGCAGCCAGGAGGGTCTGCTGGGTATCATTGCTCCAAAGATGGGCGCTGCCCGCGTTCTGTAGCAGAACGAGTGAAAACTCCCCCGCGCTGCATAGGCCGATGCCCGCCATGAGCGCCTGCCTATGGGCGAGGCCGAGTCGCTGGGCGATGAGAGTAATAAGGCCCGCTTTGCTGAGCATGAGCGCTGCAGTGAGCATGCAAATCGGTAGCCACAAAACCATGGCGGCTTTCACGTCGATCATCAGGCCGACGGAAACAAAGAACAGCGTGAGGAAGAGATCCTTCAGCGGCATCACATCCGCCAGAATGCGGTGCTTGAAGATGGATTCGCTGACCGCCAGTCCGGCGACAAACGCGCCCAGTGCGAGCCCGAGCCCAAGCAAACCGCCGACGAAAGCCAGGCCCACGCAACTGCCGATGACCGAGAGCGTGAAGAGTTCACGGCTGCGGGTGCGCGTCACCGCGTTCAGCAGCCATGGAATGACCCACCGTGCGGCCACGCCCGCGAGAATCACAAAGGCACCACCCCGCAAAGCCAACGAGCCCAGCCGTGGTAGCAGCGCCGTGGCAGCGCCTTCATTCGGTAGCAGCAGCGGCAGAAACAGAAAGAAGACGATGATGAAGAGGTCCTGAAAAATCGCCACGGCCAGCGCCATGCGTGCGCCGGGGCTGGCTTCGAGGCCGAGGTCTTGAAAGCTCTTCAAACTGACCGCAGTGGAGCTCATTGCGAGCGCGACGGATACAAGCACGGCTCCCTGCCAGGACGTGGAATGCAATGCGGCCGAAACAGCAGCGACCACCGCCATGCAAAGCCCCATCTGCCAGCCGCCACCGACGAAGGCGAGCCGGCGCAGGAAGCGCAGTTCCCCCAGGGAGAACTCCAGTCCCAGTGTAAACATGAGCAGCACGACACCAAACTCCGCCATCTGTGAGACCTGTTCGTGTGATTCACCACCGCCCAGCAGTCGCAGTATACCCGAGTTCGCAATTAGCACGCCGCAGATGAAATACCCGGCCAGCATCGACTGCCGCAGCCTCAGCAGAAGCAAAGAGACCAGTACCACGCCGGCAAGCATCAGCGCCAGCAGGGCAAACAGCGGCGGGATTGAGGCAGATGCGATGGTGAAGCCTTGATGCATGCTCAAATTTTCTTTTCGGTGATCAGTCGCGGCAGATCAAGTTTCTGATGCAGTCACTACGCCTCAAACAGATGAAGGAAGCGAGGTAAAGAAGTCACTTAAGCGCTGCGGAAATTTCGTTCCATTCATGGCTTGTGACTCCTTCGATGCTATGCCGGAGTCACCTTGGTTATCGATATCAACGTTCAGGTTTCACGCCGCTCATCACTGCTGAACTGAAGATTGTAGAGGTTCTGATACACCGCGTTGCGGCCTAGCAGTTCCGCATGCGTGCCGCAGTCGAGGATTCGGCCCTGGTCCATGACGATGATCTGATCTGCTTCAAGAATGGTCGAAAGCCGGTGTGCGATGGCGACGACCGTTTTGCCCGCCGAGAGGGTGTGGATGGCATCCTGAATGATCTTCTCGCTCTCGGTGTCGAGCGCTGAGGTGGCTTCGTCGAGCAGCAGGACCGGTGCATCGCGTAAAATGGCGCGGGCGATGGAAATGCGTTGCTTCTGGCCGCCGGAGAGATTGCACCCGCCTTCACCGACGATCGCATCATAGCCGTTGCTGATCTGCTCGATGAATTCATGCGCATGCGCCTTTTTCGCAGCAGCGATGATTTCCGACTCGCTGGCATCAAGACGGCCATAGCGGATGTTTTCACGGATGGTGTCGTGAAACAGAAAGGTGTCCTGATTGACCATGCCAATATTGGCGCGCAGTGAATTCTGCGTGATCGCGCGGATATCGTGTCCATCCAGCATGACCGAGCCCTCGTCGGGGTCGTAGAATCGCAGCAGAAGAGAGAATAGAGAGCTTTTGCCGGCGCCACGGCGACCGACAAGAGCGTAAAACTTGCCGGGGTCGAGCTTGAGAGTTATATTCGTTACAGCCGGAGCCTCCTTTTTTTCACCATTGCTCTCACGATAGTAAAGCGCTGTGTTTTGAAAGGCGATTTCACCACGCGAACGACCGATGTCCTTCGCATCAGCTGCGTCTAGAATGTCAGGGGTTCGTTCAAGCAGTTCGAAAACCATGCCTGCCGCGACGGTGGTTTTCTGCAGCATCATCTGTACACGGCTCAATTCCTTCACGGGTGGATAGATCTGCGTGAGCGCCATGACGAGCAGGAAGAAATTTTCCGCCTCAAGGCCGCGATCCCACGCATACACCAGACCTGCGGCGATGCCCAGAGAGGCAATGGTTTCCACGCAGGGACCGACAAATTCGACCGCTTTGGCCCAGCGCACCATGTTGCGAGTCATGCTGGCATTGGTGCGTTCAAAGCGCTGCTCGGCATGTTTTTCACCGGCATAGGCTTTGACCAGCCTGATGCCTGCAAACGATTCCTGCATGGCCACCATCAGCTCTCTTGAATCATATTCCTCACGTGCGCCAGATTTACGCACCCGTTTGCCGATGCGAATGATCGGCATGAGACATAACGGGAAGACGATAAGTGACATGAGGGTGAAAAACCAATCCTGAGCAAAAAGGACAACCAGAATGGAGATGATGGTCAATGGACGCTGCGCAAGGATTTGAATGAGCTGCATGGCATTGCGCTGGACCGTGGCAGTTTGGTTGGTGACCGTCTGCATCAGTTCGCCTGTTTTGGCGGAATTGAAAAAAACGGGAGACTGCCGCATCACGCAATGAAAGGCATCATTGCGAAGCTGGTAAGCAACCTTGCTTGTCACCCACGCCTGCAGGTAGCTGGAAAGATAACCAAAAAAGCCGCGCAGAAAGATCAGGACTGGAATGAAAGAGCAGGCGATCATGACACCCGTCAAACCGATCGGGGCGTCAGCGTCGAGCCCAAACATCTTTGCCAGATTGATTTCACCAATCAAGGGTAGTTCGGTACCCTCTCCCAGGGTGCGTGTCTTGCCTTTCAAAACCAGTGAGAAGATCAACTGGAACCCAATCAGCATGAGTCCGTTGAAGACAGCGCTGAGCATTCCAAGCAGAACGCTCAATGCAAAACGACCGCGATAAGGAAGTACATACTTCCATATGGATGAGAGCGTTTTTTTTACCAGAGCTGCGAACTGAAGGTCTTCCGTAAGGTGCATGAACGATGATTTAACAGTGGATGAGAAATGCCGGATGTCTTTGCCATACTAACCGCCGAACTGCCACCAGCACAAGGCTCAACAACCTCCCAGATGCTCCCGATAAATGGCATCCAGTCGATCAAGCATGGCATCGAGACTGTGCTGGCTCATGACAAGCTGCTTTCCTGCGAGGCACATGGCCTGGGTTTGGAGCTTTTGCTCCAAGGTTTCACGGATGGCGGCGGCCAGAGCGGCAGCGTCACGAGGTGGTACCAACCGGCCTGTTTCACCATGCCTGACAATGCTGGGAATGCCCCCGACATCGCTGGCCACGACGGGAATGCCCATTGCCAGGGCTTGCAGACCCGACTGCGGGATGGCTTCGTGAAAAGAAGGGATCACAATGAGGTCAAAGGTGCGCATGACTTCAGGCACATCTTCACGGTGGCCTAAAAAAGTGAACTCGGCCTCAACCGAGAACTGTGAAATGGCGGACTTCACAAAGGCCAGAGAGGGCCCCTCACCCGCGACGATGCAGTGGACATGAATGCCGTGTTGAGTTTTGAGCAGATGAACGGCTTCTGCCAGGACTTGAATGCCCTTGGCGGCACGAATAACCGTGACCATGCCAACGAGCGGCGTCTGAGGAGGCAGCGCACAGGCTGTGTGGTCCGCTTTGGGCCCCTCGGACTTGAAACGTTGGAGATCGACCCCAGTAGGCAGGGTGGTGATTTCCCCCGGGGCGAGATCAAAGGTGGAAACAAGTGAACTGGTAATTTTGGGACTGGTCGTCAGGATGTGATGGGTCCATTCCTTGTATATTAGGCGGCTGAGAGATTTGTTTGGAATCGGAACGTCAAAATGACGGCTGCGGATGATCAATGGCACGCGTGCGATGCGCGCAGCGATGGTGAGCATCCACCCATCCCGCGAACTGTGTGGGTTCACGATATTGATGCGCTGGCGACGCAGCCACCAGGTAAGCCTGAGGATGTGGAACGGCAGCAGGTAGCGCTGATCGAATCGCTGGGCCACCGATTGCACCCCAGCCTGGCAAGCACGTTGATAAATCTGGCTGTTCGCAGGAGCGATCAGCCAGACCTCGCAGCCACGGTTGCGGAAGCCGTTAATTTCCGCCAAAATGCGATGCTCCTGACCTCCCCAGCCCATGGAAGCTTCGGAGTGGGCTATGCGCCAGATGCGTTGGGGAGGTGAATCAGTCATGATGTCCGCGCTGCTCCATTGCCTGCGCTGCGGGTGAAATAAAGGTTCTTTTTGGCAAAAAGTTCTGGCATGCTTCCCGCCTTGCCTTCATATCCTCTTTTTCTGAAATTACCAGATCCCTCTACATGACGTCAACGACCATCGGTATCATTGGCCTGGGCTATGTGGGCTTGCCATTGAGCCTTCAGTTTGCCCGGACGGGCAGCACCGTGCTGGGATTCGACATTGATCCCGACAAGATCAAATCCCTCGACGCAGGCGAAAGCTACATCCTGCACATTACAGCAGACTCCGTGCGGGCGCAGTGTGAGGCCGGGCGATTTTCAGCCAACACGGACTTCTCACGAGTTCGCGAATGCGAGGCTGTCATCATCTGCGTTCCCACCCCGCTGGCAAAGCACCGCGAGCCTGACCTCACCTATGTGCTGAACACCGGGCGTGCCATCGCCCCCCACCTGCAGAGCGGCCAGTTGGTGGTCCTGGAGTCCACCACCTATCCAGGGACGACAGACACCGAACTGCGAGAGGTACTGGAAGCTGGGTCCAGTCTCAAGGCAGGGGTGGATTTTCACCTCGCCTTCTCACCAGAGCGTGAAGACCCCGGCAATCCTCAGAGCGACGTGGCCGTGATTCCGAAAATCGTCGGCGGCTTCACCCCGGAGTGCCTGCAGCATGCGCTGCGCGTGTACGGTCGGGCCATCAAGACGCTGGTGCCGGTGGAGTCCTGCCGGGTGGCGGAAGCGGTGAAACTGACGGAAAACATCTTCCGTGCCGTGAACATCGCCATGGTAAACGAACTCAAGATCGTCTATGCCGCGATGGGCATCGACATCTGGGATGTGATCGACGCGGCGAAGACTAAGCCCTTTGGCTTCATGCCGTTTTATCCCGGTCCCGGCCTCGGCGGCCATTGCATTCCGATCGATCCCTTCTACCTCGCCTGGAAGGCCCGTGAATACGGCCAGGAGACACGCTTCATCGAACTCGCCGGCGAGGTCAACACCGCCATGCCCGCCTATGTCATTCAGCGCGTGGGGGAGGCGCTGGCCTCCCTGCACCTGACCATCCGCGACAGCCGCATCCTCATGATCGGCATCGCCTACAAGTCCAACGTGGATGATGATCGTGAGAGCCCGGCCTACGTGCTGTGGGATCTGCTGGAAGAGCAGGGCGCGCAGGTGGATTATCACGATCCGCATGTGCCGGTGATCCGGCCTTCACGTGAGCACGCTCATTTTGCCGGACGTCAGAGCGTCGCTCTGGCGGCAGGCACACTGCAGGATTACGATCTGGTGCTGGTGGCTACCAATCACCGGGCGGTGGATGCCGCGCTCATCGCGGAGCACGCGCGGCTGGTGGT
>Ga0114968_10003491_pt1 | contig 11781 bp, 4 predicted proteins | sample M_130807_EF_Meta_FD_87020 | JGI IMG/M metagenome (GOLD analysis project Ga0114968, IMG submission 87020) | Freshwater microbial communities from Lake Montjoie, Canada to study carbon cycling - M_130807_EF_MetaG | ecosystem: Environmental > Aquatic > Freshwater > Lake | place: Lake Montjoie... | reverse complement strand
TTTATTTGTTTATTTATATGTTTTTTTTTTTTTTATTTATTTGTTTTTTTCTTTTTTTATTGGCTTTTTTTTCTTTTTCTTTTTGTTTTTTTAATTCTGCTTTTTCCGCTTCTTTTTGTTTTTTTAATTCTGCTTTTTCCGCTTCTTTTTGTTTTTTTAATTCTGCTTTTTCTTCTTTTTGTTTTTTTTTATCTTCTTCTAACTTTGCCTTTTTTTCCTCTTTTTGTTTTTTTAAATATTCTTGATATATTTTTTTATCATTTTCTTCTGTTTTTTTAATAGATTCCATTTCTTTATGTTTTACGTAAAAACTTTCAACATTATTTGCTATTTTTTCCTTTTTACTCGCAATAAGAGTTTTTAATTCTTCCGTTTCACGTTCAACATCAAGATCATCTAATTTTTGTTTTAACTTTAATGTTTTATTAAAATTTTTTTTCTTATTTTTCAAATCCTTTTTATATGTGACTTTTATTTTTTGTAATATTTTTTTTTTATCAATTTCATATGATTTTTTTGTCTTTTTTAACTGATTAGTAACTTGTTTAATATTTTTTTTTCCTAATTTAATTTCATTTAATGTTCGTTTTTTTTCCGAAATAATATGAGTTTTTATATTATTTTTTTCTATATTAGACAATCCTGGAGTTTTTAATTCTTCTTTTAATACTTCTATATGTTTTTTAAATGATTCTATTTTATTTTTAAAATCCAAATTAACTTCTTTTATACGTTCTTCCATTTCTTTAATAAGATTATTTATTTCAATAATTTCCGGTAATTCTTCAGTAACGCTTTTTAGTGTTTTAATATCTTTTACTTTTTTTCCACAAACATTTTTTAAATTATTATATATTGATTCTTTGAATTGATTATAATCTTCTCCTGCGTTTTTAATATTATTACGTATTTCACGAATTTTGTTTTTTTTAAATACATTCATTTCTTTTAATTCATCTTTAATTTTTTGAATTTGTTCTTTGAGTTTTGTTGACTCATTTTTAGCGGTATTTATTATTTCTTCTATATCTTCTTTTACGGATTTTATACATTCTTTTTTAATTTCTTTATAAAGACCATCGCATTTAGCAAGTAATGGTTTAAACTTTGCTTTATTTGATACGGCTACCCATTCATTTAATGTTTTTGAATGTTTTTCTATTTCCGATTCTAAATTCATAGCAATTTTATATTCTTCACTTTCGGGGTCTTCTGTAGATGGAAGATCATATTTATTAATAAGAGCTTGTATTTGATCGTTTTCCACCAAAGGAACAACTACTTTTTCTATAATTGGTTGAGCAAATTGTCGGGCATCTTTTTCACGGTTTAAATAACTTATATATCCAGCTATTTCGTCAAGAAACCTGGCTTTACCTTCAGGTGAAAATGTACCGTTATCTGTTAAAGAAAATTCCTGCGCAAATTCTTCGAAATTATCAGGCATTTGACTATTCGGTGTTTTACAAAGATTTAATAACTTAATTAATTCCATTGGATTAACAGTTATTGGCGTAGCAGTCATTAAAAGAACACGAACGGATTCTTCACCAGATACAATATATGAGTTCATTAAAGCATTGTGTAAGGCATTCATATCAGGACGTTCTAAAGAAGACAAGTCGTTTCCACCATATAATTTATGGGCTTCATCGATAATAAGAAGCGTTTTATGTAATGGGTCACGTGTTCCATTTTTTTTAACAAGACTTTTATAAAAACTATTTTGCTTAGAAACGAGATTACTGAATTGTTTATAGGACATTGGACGAATAGACCATGACTTGGAAAGAAGACGCATTCTTTCTGCTTGTTCAGTCGGGATAGATTTACCGGTTGCTTCTGAATTTTCTATAATTTCACGTATTTTATCACTACAAACTTGGTCGAACATATTTTTCCATATATCGTTTTTTAAAGTTGTTCGAGTAACCCATAAAATTGTATAACCGGCATTTTCAAATGAAGAGGTGGCGGTAGCAATTGCCGCACACGTTTTTCCTGTACCAACGCTCCAGTTTAAAAGAACCCCTTTTTGAGGTGTTTCTGGTGTAAAATATGCTTTTATAAATGCTTGACTAGGGGATAGTTTTACAATTGAAGAAGCACCACCAAACATTATATTACCTATACCACCCCCACCTCCTCCAAGTAACCATTTAGGTAGCGGACCATTATATAGATTTAATTCTTTAAGAGGATTTTTTATAATTTTCGGGGAAGAATTGTCAGGGATAGTAGGTAACTCTTGTATAACTTTATTATTATCAGTTAAAGTACTAAGGCCGGAATAGTCAGAGCTTAATTTTGATAAGGATGAGTTAAAGGCGGCAGAGGGAAGAGTTAAACTGCTCATATTTGAAGATGAATTATTTACCGATTGTGGTATAATATCTGTTGTAAGTAAGTCAGTAAGTGTAGTATTTTGTGATTTTTTTGATAAAAGTGGATTAGTTGGAAGTTTACCTTTTTCAAATGAAGGGCCTGCGTAACCACATAAATTTTCCATTTTTACATCATTCCATTTATACTCATTAAAATATTCTTTTATAAATTCTCGGGTTTTATAAAATCCAAGTGGAGTAGGTGGAAATATACCACCTCCACCTCCCATTATTTTAAAATCGTCTGATTTTAAAGAATCTATTGTTTTAATACTTGAATATAACGAATTACTGTTATTGTCCGTTTTAGAATTTGATATAGTAAAATTATGAATATTACTATTTAATTCATAATCAACAGACCCTAAAATAACAGTGTTTTCAAGTTCAGACAAAAAATTAAATAATCGTAAATCTATATTTAACGTTTTTAAATAAAGGTCGAATGCTGTCTTTGAGTAATTAAAAGACTTTTGAAAACGTTCGTTTATTTCAATATCATAATTAAATACATATAACGGCCAACCCATTGTTGGATGAAATAATAATCCTTTTTGACCACATGTTCTTGTTCCACGCCCTATAACTTGTTTTTGATCGGCACCAGTTGACTGTGGTTCAAAGATATGAATATATTTAATATCAAATAAATCAATACCTTCTTTAAATCCACTATCCATGACAATAAATCTTGCTATATCCCCATAAACATTGTCGGGACGACGGTTAAAATTAGCCAATATTTCCTTTTTTTTTGAAACGCTAATTGGTTGATCAAATACACCTACCGAAGAAAGAAGATAGAAATTATTTGAACGTGTTTTTAACAATGTTTCTGTAGGAATAAGTTCAATTTTACCGTATTTAACGTTTGAAACACTGCTTTCATTTGAAGAAACAGACTCATTGTCTTCGTTCGGTTTATTAATTGTAATTACTTTTGATTTATATGCCAAGTTTACACCTTTTGCGATTAAAGAACTTGTAATAACTTTTGCTCCTTGAAACCCCTTTATATCAGAAAATATAAAGTGTTTAAAAAGACGTCCGTGGTTACGCATATCATTATTGTCTAAATCGGAAATAACATTTAATAATTTGTTTAATTTTGGTGAAATTACCGGTAAATCGTTTAATAATTGTGTTGGATTAAACGCGGGATTATCAAATTTATATATTTTTGATAATTTACCCCAATTCGCTTTTTTACGTACACAATCGCTATTAAAAACAGTATAAGATGGATTATTTAATATATTTTTTAATTTATTTATTTCTGTTTGAAAAGATTCTTCCTCGTTTTTATTTGAATCAATACTTTTGTTGCTAACGTAAGAACCCGAAATTGTGGAACTAGACCTGTTACTTGTATTTCCGGAGTCTTCTGTTTTTAAACTATTTTGAGATGTAGATGACATTTTAACCTACTTTATATATTATTTTATTATTTTATAACAAAAATGTTAGTTAAACCATTTGCCGTTTTTTGACTTTTTAAAAGTTTAAAATTTATAGACTATATTACAAAACATGTAAACCCGTAAAAACATTTACCGACAAATCAGACAATATAACCGGTAAATGGTTAATAAAATGGTTAATAAAATGGTTAATAAAATTAAAAACTCGAAAAATTGATTATCGAATTAATACAACTAACATAACAATATAAACCTATCTTAATATATAATACAATCTTTTGAATTATTACAATGATGAAAACTGACGAATATAAAATTCCTTCTAAAATTGTTGGAATTCAGCTTAGTATGTTAAGTCCAGAAGAAATACGTAATAATTCAGTTGTAAATGTAACAAGTCGTGATACATATGTTAACAATAAACCGTGTGTAAATGGACTATTTGATGTAAGAATGGGTGTTTTAGAAAATTCGCTAATTTGTCCTACAGATGGTCAAAACTATTTAAATTCTCCTGGTTATTTTGGACATATTGAATTAGCAAAACCCGTATTCTTTATTCAACATCTCAAAGAAATTATAAAGATTCTTCGTTGTATTTGTTTTAAATGTAGCAAATTACTAATTAATAAATTGCAACATTCTCATATTCTTAAAAAAAGTGGAGAAAATAGATGGGATTATGTATGTGGTATTGCGTCAAGTGTTAAAAGATGTGGAGAAAAAACTGACGATGGTTGTGGATGTAAACAACCTACCAAAATTAGTTTAGAAGGAATGTCAAATATATTTGCTATTTGGGAAAAAATGGGAGAACAAAAAGAAACAATTAATATTAAACTTATTCCGGAATTAATTATAAAAATGTTTAAAAGAATTAGTGACGAAGATGTATTCTTTATGGGATTTAACCCAAAGTGGTCACGTCCAGAATGGATGATATGTCAAGTATTGCCAGTTGCTCCTCAAAGTTGCCGTCCTTCAGTAAAACAGGACGCACAACAAAGAAGCGAGGATGACCTAACACATATTTATAGTAATATTATTAAAACGAACAATATTCTATTGGAAAAAATAGGAAACAAGGATACACCAGCAAATGTAATTGAAGGATGGACGACAATTCTTCAACATTCAATAGCAATGATTGTAAATAACAAAATTAAAGGAATTGCGCCTATGGCTCAACGTTCAGGACGCCCTCTTCAATGTATTATGGGACGTATTAATAGTAAAAATGGGAGAATTCGTGGTAATTTAATGGGTAAACGCGTCGATTTTAGTGCTCGTTCCGTTATTACTGGTGATCCGAGTATTTCTATTCGTCAATTGGGCGTTCCAATGAAAATAGTAAAAAATTTAACAAAACCAATAGTAGTAAATGACCGTAATCGCAATTTTCTTATGAAATTGGTTGAAAATGGTCCGGATCAATACCCGGGAGCTAAAATTCTTGAAAAGAAAACGGGCGAACAAATTTCCCTTAAATATGTGGATAGAAGTTCCATATATCTTAATAATGGTGATATAGTTCATCGTCATTTAATGGATGGTGATCCGGTTCTCTTTAATCGTCAACCAAGTCTTCACAGATTGTCAATGTTATGTCATATTGTAAAAGTAATGAAAGTGGGGGATACATTTCGTATGAATGTTGCAAATACCAAGGGATACAATGCCGATTTTGACGGTGATGAAATGAATATGTTTGTAAGTCAATCGACCATTGCGGACACGGAACTTCGACATTTGGCCGCTGTTCCATACCAACAAATATCTCCTACTAATAATTCCGCAATAATTGGTATATTTCAAGATTCTCTATTAGGTTCTTATAGATTTACTCGTAAAGATGTCGTATTTACTTCTAGACAAGCAATGAATTTATTAATGTCATTTTCACGTGTAGATTTGGAAAAGTTAAAAAGTGCGGGTAAACGAATTACCAGTTTTGACCTTATTTCGCAAATAATGCCTCCACTTTCAATAAAAAGAAATACAGGATTATTTCAAGATGGCGAAAATCCAAAAACGTCAAACAATGTATTGGAAATTAAGGTAGGCGAGTATTTACGCGGACAACTCGACAAAGGATCGCTCGGTTCAACCAGTAAAGGTATTTTACAGCGAATTTTCAACGATTTTGGGTCTATAAAATGTGCTGAGTTTGTTGACGATTTACAAAACATTGTTACGGAGTACATGAAAACCAGTTCATTTAGTGTTGGTATAAGTGACCTTATCGCAAATAAAAAAACAAATGACGAAATTGTACAAGTAATTAATACACAAAAACTGGGGGTTCAAAATATTATAGATAAAGTTCACCTTGGAATTTTTGAGAACAATACTGCCTATTCAAATATGAATGAATTTGAAACAATGGTTAATAATACTCTTAATAAAGCAACTGAAGAATCTGGTAAAATTGGACGTAAATCTCTTAATAAAAATAACAGGTTTATGATGATTGTTGAATCCGGTTCAAAAGGGTCACTTATTAATATATCTCAAATGTTGTGTTGTTTGGGTCAACAAAATGTGGACGGAAAACGTATTCCGTACGGATTTGATAGTCGAACCCTGCCACATTTTACAAAATACGACGATTCACCTGAAGCACGTGGATTTATTCAAAATTCATTTATATCAGGATTGACCGCACCGGAACTATTCTTTCACGCAATGGCTGGTAGAATCGGTTTAATAGATACGGCGGTAAAATCAGTTACATGGGAAACAATGATTATTGTAATTGATAATGGAAACCCAATTCATACCGAAATTGGTCAATGGATTGACAACAAACTTGATAACCCTATTGTTTCCGATAAAATACAAAAATTTAAAGAAAAAAATATGGAATTATTAAATATTGAAGGTGTGTATATACCAACAACAGATGAAAACGGTGTTGTTACATGGGCAGAATTAACAGCTATAACACGTCATGATTTTGGTAAATCAATGTATAAAGTAAAAACTCTAAGTGGTAGAGAAGTAGTTGTTCCTGAAAGTAAATCACTCCTGGTATGGGACGAAGAAAAACACGGTTTTTTTGAAAAACCTACTCCAGAAATAAAAATAGGCGAATATATGCCTGTTACGGTTGAACTTCCCGATGTTAACCCGTGTTATTTTATTAATTATCAACAAGAAAATAATGCTGATTTCTTACCCTCCACAAATTACACAAAAGAAGATGGTATATTTATTGGTTTATATTTGGCAAATGGTTATATTATTAATGAAGACTCTATTGGTATTCTCACTGAAAATAATATACATTTTAACAAGTTTATTAGTTCTTATTTTAACAAAGAATGTATAATAAAATATGTTGGACGTTCAACAGTTATTTCAAGTAAACCGGTATCTTCGTCTTCAACTTCATTCTTACGATTATTAATAGAAAAAAATAAAAGTACTTTTAATAAAAAACTTGTTCCTGAAATGGCATTTATTTCAAATACTGAATTTGTTAGTGGAATATTAAATGGGTACTTTTCTGCTAAAGCCGATATTACATACGACAGTATTATTATTAATTCATCCTTATTTTACAATAATTTCAAATTATTGGAACAAATATCGTTTTTAGCATCTAGACTCGGTATTTTCGGCGAATTGTCTTTTCCAACTTCTACTACGTGTATATACACTATATCCTCACAATGGGGACAAATATTCTCAAATACAATTAATTTAATAAATAAAAGAAAAGACATTGTTATAAAAGCAAATAAATGGCAATTAGATTATATTAACTATAAACCACATAATAATGTTGTATTGGATGAAATAGTTGAAATTACACAAATATCGAACACCGATGCGGGACAATTAGTACACTCTAAATTATATGATGTTACTGTTCCATCAACTCTTAATTTTCAATTAGCAAACGGATTATGTGTTCGCGATACGTCTTCTACCGGGTATATACAACGCCGTTTAATTAAAGGGTTAGAAGACTTAAAGGTTGAGTATGATATGACAGTACGAAATAGTCAGGGTAAAATTATACAGTTTTCGTACGGAGATGATGGTTTCGATTCAACAAAAATTGAAAACCAGGTTATTCCGTTAACCGGAATGTCAATAGAAGATATATATTCCCATTATGACATTATAGGAATTAATGAACCAGATAGTACCAGCAGTGTTGGAGTAGGAAATAAAACGACAAAAACGGCAATATTTACATCCGATACAATCGCACGAATGAAAACACAAAAAGAGGCCACATTGGTAAAATCAAAAAAATACGTAGAAAAAATGTTAGAAGCACGTAATGACATTGTTAAAAAAGTATTCAAAAGTAAAAATGATAATATGGTAAAAACGAGTGTTGCTTTTCAATCAATAATTAATAATATTCACGGACAGTTAGGATTAAATAAACATTCTGCGGTAGACATTACCCCACTTGAAACATACGATCTAATTGAAGAATATTACGCAAAACTAGGACAATTAACAAAATATATAAAACCGAATTCTTTATTTGAAATACTTTATTATTTCTATCTTACACCCCGTGATTTATTAGTATTTAAACGATTTCATCGTAAAGGACTGATATTTCTCTTGGAAACAGTATTATTAAAATTTAAAGAATCGATTGTCCATCCGGGTGAAATGGTAGGTATTATTAGCGGCCAAGGGTGTGGTGCTGAAATGACACAACTTACCCTTAATACATTTCATAGCACAGGTAGTGCTACAAAATCCAATGTTACACGTGGTGTTCCTCGTATTGAAGAAATACTTCGTTTAACAAAAAATCCAAAAAACATGTCAATGATGGTATATTTAAAACCGATTGAAGAAACAAACCAGACGAAAGCAATGAATTATTCAAATATACTGGAACATATGAAATTGGTGGATATTGTTAAGTCCGTTCAAATATACTACGATCCAAATGATAATTTAACCACCGTTGTTGAAGACAGATTATTTATGGAACAATACAAAGAATATGAAAAATTAATGGAGGATACAATAAAAGATGGGGTAGGAGAAGAATCCTTATCTATAGATAAAGAAAAATATACCAAATCAAAATGGGTAATTCGTATAGAAATGAACGCAGAAACAATGTTGGATAAAAATGTAACAATGGATGATATAAATTTTGCTATAGTAAATAGTGAGTACAATAAAGACGTTCAATGTGTATATACTGATTATAATAGCGATAATCTTGTATTTCGTATTCGTGTCGGAAATAGTGTGTTTTCAAAAATAACTAAACGCAAAGTAGCAAAATCATTGGATCAGTCGGATGAAATATACCTATTGAAAAATTTTCAAGACGCATTGTTAAATAATATTGTTCTTCGTGGAATAAATGGAGTACGCAATGTTATTGCGCGTAAAATACAAAATACAGTTGTTTTAGAAGAAGATAAATATGTACGAAAGGATACGTGGGTATTAGATACAACTGGTTCAAATTTACTTGAAACACTCAGTCTTGATTTTATTGACTATAAAAGAACTACCAGTAATGATATTAAAGAAATATTTGATGTTCTTGGACTAGAAGCCGCACGTCAGGCAATATATAATGAGTTGACAGAAGTATTTGAGTTTAGCGATATATATATTAATTATCATCATACTAGTCTTTTATGTGACCGCATGACATGTAATAAAAATATGGTGGCGATATTTAGATTTAAATCTGGACTTTTAAATGAAGATACTGGACCAATTTCGAAATCAACATTTGAAGTTCATACAGAAATTTTATTAAATGCTTCGCGTCACGGCGAATTTGACAATATGCGTGGAGTAAGTGCGAATGTTATGTGTGGCCAATATGGTAACTACGGTACAAGTTGTTTTAATCTTATGCTTGATAAAAATGCTTTTGAAAATGCGTCAATTTTGAATGATTTATCGGAAAATTCGGAGGAAACAGACGGGGATGTTTCAAAAGAAATTGAAAAGTCATTTCAGTTAGCAGAAGCAAATACATCCAAAATGGATGTATGTAATAAACATTCGTTAACTATTCAAAATAATATAGAAAATATACATACAATTGGAGGGACAAGTGGGAATAATATATGTGATGATAACTATAATATGGGATTTTAACCCTTTGCCGATTATATCGACGGATTTGTCGGTAAATGAATTTTGTGGGTTGTGTTTTGTAACGTAATGTATATAGTTTATACCATTTATGGTTTCATTTTTTATTACAATATAAAAAATGAAAAAATAAAAAAATGAAAAAATAAAAAAATGAAAATCCAGAAACGGCAAAGAATAAAATTATTTGAATTGTAAGGAATTATGTATAATTAAAGTTACGTATACTTTTTCGTAAAATATTAATATTCATATAAAATGTAAATAAAATATTTTGTTGTTTGTTTTTCTTTTTTCGTGTAGTTTTTTTTTATTATTTATATTTTTATTATAATTATGAATAATAAAATTAATATTTACGTAATTAATTTAGAAAAAGATACAAATAGGTTAAATGAAATAAAAGATAAACTGTCTCCTTATACATTTACCAGAATACCTGCTATATACGGGAATCAAGATGATTTATCCATATTTAAAGATGTAATAATTACAAGTAGAGTTTTAACTCCAAAAAGCGTATTAGCAACTGGATTAAGTCATAAAAAAGCAGTAGAAACATATTTAGCAGATATAGATTCCGATTCTACAATTGGTTTAATTTTAGAAGATGACGCAACACCTATACATAAAAATTATATGGAAAACGTTAAAGATGCTATTCAAAACGCACCGAGTGATTGGGAAATTATTAAACTGGATTATTTACCAAATACGTCTTTGGGATATTATAATAAAATTCCAACAACTTTATTTACCGCCTATTTAATTAACCGTAAAGGAGCTGAAAAGTACGTAAAAACCCCAATATATTACCACGTTGATTTAGATGTGTGGTTTAAAAATATTGTTATATATAATAATCCATCTAGAGAATTTGAACAGAAATGGGATAACAATAATGGTTCAAATAATCAAATATATAATATATATAATCCTTTTTCGAGAAAATTCTATATATTAAATTACAAGGCATTACGACTCTTTGAAAATGAATATACTATTGCTGATTTAATGCTTTTTTTGTTTGTTTTTATATTTGTATTAATATGTTTTTATTTTTATAAAAATCATTATTCTAAATTTACCAACGTAATACAAATAACAAATCTTTCTAAATAGCCAGTCCAGGTTGAAATGGAATATCGGCCGCACGTTTTTGTTCAATTACTTCTAATGTTAAATTACTTGGTATTTTATCCGGCTTATATGTTTCGGGAGGTGCCTGAATTGAACTTATTTCGTGTGTTGCAGGAACGTAATTATATAAATCTCTTGCTTTCGATGTTCCTTTTGCGTTTAAATCTTCCGGTGTTAAATTGTAATTAGTAAATTTTTCAGATGAAATAGTTGTATTAAACGACCCACCTCCCGAACTACTAAATCCATACGCAATTGGTTCACCGTTTGATTGTAATATAGGACTACTTAATTGTTGATTACCATATTGCTGATTTAAATATTCAATAATTTGTAAATCGCCTAAAAGAACAGTATAGTTTTTATTAACACGAAGAAGAGCAGGAACACTTTGAACATTTGGCGGAAGAATTATTTTCTTTCCATTTTCCAAAGAAATTATTATATTATTATTATTGTGATCTCTTTGACGTTTGTCAATACAAATACATGATAGTTTATCAATTAAACCAGTTTTAACTATATGTTGAATAACTTTTTGGGAAAAATTACAATTATTAGAATAATATAATACGTCCATAGAACTATATTATTTATACGACTAAATACTATATTTTTTGACGAAAGTAATAAAGTTGGTACGCATAATATGGGTATTGTTTTTTAAATATATACAATTTTATTTACAAATGCTTTACAAATGCTTTACAAATGCTTTACAAATGCTT
>Ga0114968_10003487_pt1 | contig 11787 bp, 9 predicted proteins | sample M_130807_EF_Meta_FD_87020 | JGI IMG/M metagenome (GOLD analysis project Ga0114968, IMG submission 87020) | Freshwater microbial communities from Lake Montjoie, Canada to study carbon cycling - M_130807_EF_MetaG | ecosystem: Environmental > Aquatic > Freshwater > Lake | place: Lake Montjoie... | reverse complement strand
TTCCTGCTTCCGGCAACCAGTCGGACAGCCTTATCGGATGTTGAGTTTCATGGATCGCGTAGATGCTGTAGTTAATCTGTCCAAACGTCGGGGATTTGTATTCCCAAGTAGCGAAATTTATGGTGGATCACGATCTGCCTGGGATTATGGCCCGCTAGGGGTTGAACTTAAAGAAAATGTTCGTCGTCAGTGGTGGAAGGCAGTAGTCCAATCCCGCGAAGACGTTGTTGGTATTGATTCTGCGGTTATTTTGGCGCCTCAGGTTTGGGCCGCATCTGGACACTTAGCAACCTTTACCGATCCGCTAACCGAATGCACCTCATGCCATAAGCGCTTTCGTGAAGATCATTTACTTGAAGAATTTGAAGAGCGAAAAGGTCGGGCACCTGAAGGTGGCCTTGCTGGAGTGCCTTGCCCTAACTGTGGAACGAAGGGTGAATTCACTGAACCAAAAATGTTCAATGGAATGCTTTCAACAAATCTTGGTCCAGTAATCGATGAAAACTCATTGCACTACCTTCGCCCAGAAACTGCCCAAGGTATCTTCACAAACTATGCAAACGTGGCTGCCTCATCACGGAAAAAGCCGCCGTTTGGAATTGGCCAAACCGGAAAGTCTTTCCGAAACGAAATCACACCAGGAAATTTCATTTTTCGAACTCGCGAATTTGAACAGATGGAAATGGAATTCTTCGTACCACCAGGCACAGATGAGCAATGGCATGAGTACTGGCTGGAAGAGCGATGGAACTGGTACGTCGACTTAGGACTTTCTACTGAGAATTTGCGACGCTTCGAACATCCAAAAGAAAAACTTTCGCATTACTCCAAGCGGACCACCGACATTGAGTATCGATTCCAATTTGGTGGCAGTGAATTTGCTGAACTTGAAGGCATTGCAAACCGCACTGACTTTGACTTGAAGGCTCACATGGAAGCCTCCGGCAAAGACTTGTCATTCTTTGATCAAGAATCTGGCGAGAAGTATGTGCCATACGTGATTGAACCTGCCGCAGGTTTAACTCGCGCCGTTCTGGCATTCATGCTCGAGGCCTATGACGAAGACGAAGCTCCTAACACCAAGGGTGGCGTCGATAAGCGAGTAGTTATGCGCTTTGATAAGCGCCTAGCTCCAGTCAAGGCTGCGATTCTGCCGTTGTCGCGTAATGCGGATTTAAGCCCTAAAGCGAAGGACTTGGCAACAGAGTTACGCAAGAACTGGAATATCGAATTTGATGATGCCGGCGCAATTGGACGGCGTTACCGTCGTCAGGATGAAATCGGAACTCCATATTGCATAACAGTCGACTTTGAAACTCTCGAAGATAATGCGGTAACAATTCGCGATCGAGACACTATGGAGCAAGAACGAGTCGGACTTGATTCAGTTGTGTCTTGGTTAGGTTCTCGCCTCATCGGCTGCTGATGTTTGCAGATTTATTAGCCACTGATCCGGTCATCGAACTTGCGCCAATGGCGGGAGTTACGAACCGGGCCTTTCGCAGGGTCTGTCGCGAAGCATCGACACAGATTCGACATTCTGCTGGCCAAGTTGATCTTGATCACACGGTTTATGTTGCAGAGATGACGACTTCGCAGGCTTTGTTGATGCGTCATCCTGAAACTCTTGATCTAGTGACTTTCGATTCCGACGAAAAAACCCGAAGTGCGCAGCTCTATGGCGTTGATCCAGAAATTGTTGGAGCAGCAGTAAAGATGATGGTCGATGAAGACATGGCCGATCATGTTGATTTGAATTTTGGCTGCCCAGTTCCAAAAGTAACTCGCAAGGGTGGTGGCAGCGCATTACCTTGGAAGCGTGACTTGTTCGCCAGCATCGTTAATGCAGCAGTAAAGAATGCCCAAGGCAAAGTTCCTGTAACTGTGAAAATGCGAGTTGGTATTGATGCTGATCACATCACTTATCTGGATGCCGGAAAGATTGCCTCACAAGCAGGCGTGACCTGGGTAGCGCTCCATGGCAGAACTGCAGCGCAGTACTACGGCGGCAAAGCGGACTGGACAACAATCGCGCGGTTAGTTGAACATATTCCGAATACCCCAGTGCTAGGCAATGGTGATATTTGGTCCGCGTCTGACGCGCAGCGAATGCTAGACGAGACAGGCGCTCGTGGCGTAGTAGTTGGAAGAGGATGCCTAGGCCGGCCATGGCTGTTTGGTCAGATTCGCGCATCGTTTGCCGGCGAGTCAGTTCCGAGTGAACCAAGTGCTGGCGTCATTGTTGATTTAATGCGACGTCATGCTGATCTACTTGTGGAGATGCATGGCGACGAATTCCGCGGGTGTCAGGAAATGCGAAAGCACATGGCTTGGTACTTAAAAGGCGTGGTTGCTGGCAGCGAAACTCGTGGCGCATTGTCACTGATTTCCAGCCTGGCCGAATTCGATGAATTGTTAAGTGGAATCAATAGAGACCAACTTCTTGACGAAGAACTTGCCAAGCTTCCACGTGGCAGGACGACGCCTGATCGCAAAGTTAACCTGCCTGATGGCTGGCTAAACTCGCAAAGTATGTCGCAAACCGAAGTAGAAACTGTTCGTGAAGCTGAGTTAGCAGTCAGTGGTGGATAAATGCTAGGTAACTATTCCGACTTTGATTCCCAGCGCTGGGTTAATGAACCCAACAAAAGTGTGGAGCGCACTGAGTTCGCACGCGATCGCGCCAGAGTCATGCACAGTTCGGCGCTACGAAGGCTTGGTGTAAAGACTCAGGTGATGGAAGCAGGGCAAGAGGACTTTCCAAGAACCCGGCTAACGCATTCTCTTGAAGTTGCTCAAGTTGGCCGCGAACTGGGCGCAGCACTTGGTTGCGATCCGGATTTGGTTGACACTGCTTGCCTTTCACATGACTTGGGACACCCACCATTTGGTCACAATGGCGAAACTGCGCTTAATGAACTTGCAAAAAACATCGGTGGCTTTGAAGGAAACGCCCAATCCTTTCGCTTACTTACTCGGTTAGAACCGAAAGCAGTTAGTCCAGCATCCGGTCCACGCCCAGGCCAAACCATCGGGCTTAACTTAACTCGGGCATCGTTGGATGCAGCATCGAAGTATCCGTGGACTAAGCAACTAGGCGAAGTTAAATTCGGCGTGTATGACGATGATGCAGATGTTTTTACCTGGGTTCGTGAAGGTATTGCGGGAACTACTTCATGCTTTGAGGCGCAAGTCATGGACTGGTCTGATGACGTTTCTTATTGTGTTCATGATGTTGAGGATGCAGTTTTTGCTGGACACGTGAATATCGATATCTTGAAGTCAAGTACTGGCCGCAGCGAAGTAGTTGAGGTTGCCCAGAAATGGTATGGATCCGATTTTGCAAAGGCAGAGCTTGATGCTGCCTTGATTCGAGTTAGCTCACTGCCAAGTTGGCCAGCTTCCTTTGATGGAACCATGCGCTCGTTGGCCGAACTAAAGAATCTCACCAGCACTTTGATCGGTCGTTTTTGTATTGCAGCCCAGCAGGCCACTCAGGCGCAACATGGCAAGCAGGCTTTAACAAGATACGACGCCTCGTTAGTGGTTCCCGATGAGGCCCGCTACGAAGTTACTGCGCTAAAGGCCTTAGCTGCAACGTTCGTAATGAACCGAGCCGGCGCAGATGAGATGTACGCCAGGCAACGTCAGCAAATCAAAGACTTAGTTGAGTTCTTAAACCAAGACCCAGAATTGAGTCTGGATCGCTTTCACGCAAATCTCTGGCTAGAGGCAAGTTCTGCCAATGCAAAATTCCGCGTAGTTATTGACCAGGTTGCTGCCCTCACAGACGTCAGCCTTGTGCAGTGGCACCAACGTTGCTGCACGTAAAGTAGGGGACGTGGCAGGAAAAATTCGGGAAGAGGACGTAACCTCAGTTCGCGAGCGAGCCCGGATCGACGAGATAGTTCGCGAAACCGTAACCCTGAAAGCTGCTGGCGGCGGCAGCTACAAGGGCCTGTGTCCATTTCACGATGAACGCTCACCGTCTTTTCACGTAACGCCTAGTAAGGGTTTGTATCACTGCTTTTCCTGTGGTGAAGGCGGCGACGTAATTACCTTTGTCCGCAAGATTGACGCCCTTTCATTTACCGAAGCCGTGGAAAAACTAGCTGTTAAATACGGAATTGTTTTGCGCTACGAAGAAGGTGGCGGTTCCTCCGCGGGCCAACAGGGACAGCGGGCTCGCTTGATTGAAGCCCACAAAATTGCTGGTGCGTTTTACAAAACTCAGCTTTTGACCCCGGAAGCGCAGCACGCCCGCACCTTCCTTACCGAACGTGGATTCGATCAAGCCTCGTGGGATCTTTTTGGCGTTGGATATTCGCCTTCTGGTTGGGATGGTCTGCGAAATGAATTACGTAGCAAAGGCATCACTGAAGAAGAAATGATCGCAGCTGGTTTGGCGGTCTCTGGACAACGAGGCGCATACGATCGATTCCGAGATCGCGTTATGTGGCCAATTCGTGATTCCAGTGGCGACACAGTTGGATTCGGCGCTCGCAAACTCACTGAAGCCGATCAGGGACCAAAATATTTGAATACTCCTGAAACTCCGATTTATCGCAAATCCCAAGTTCTTTATGGAATTGATTTAGCTCGCCGAGAAATGGCAAAACAACAACAAGCTGTCGTAGTCGAAGGATATACCGACGTTATGGCATGTCACTTGGCTGGAATTACGACTGCTGTAGCTACTTGTGGCACCGCATTTGGTCCCGATCACGTAAAGATGTTGCGACGAATTTTGATGGACGATGACACTAAGCACGCTGAGGTCGTATTCACATTTGATGGAGACGCCGCTGGTCGAAAAGCAGCACTTAAAGCTTTTGGTGAAGATCAAAAATTTGTGGCATCGACATTCGTTGCAATCGAACCACATGGCTTGGATCCATGTGACCTTCGCTTAAAGCATGGTGATGATGCAGTTAAGAACCTAATTGCGACCAAGATCCCATTGTTTGAGTTTGTAATGCGATCAACTATTGCAGAATTTGATCTCGACACTGCTGAGGGTCGAGTTTCCGCGATGCGCGCGGTAGCTCCGGTATTGGCTGGCATTAAAGATTCAGCCCTTCGACCGGAATACATTCGCACGGTTGCTGGTTGGTTAGGCATGGACGATGCCACAATCCGAAGTGAAATGAATTCCGCTGGAAAGAAAGCTGCGCCGCAACAAACACGAGCTCAAAGCACGGCGTCTTCGCAAGCTGCACATGTAGAGCGCGAAGCCTTGAAGTGCGTTTTGCAAACACCGCACCTTGTTGGGTCATGGTTTGAATCACTTGAAGAAAGTGTGTTCACTGTGCCAGCAGCATCAGCGGTTTACGCAGCATGTGTAGCAGCGGGCAATCCATTGGAATTTGATTCGGCCCAAGTTTGGATCACGAAAGTTATAGAGCAGGCTCCGGATGACGAGATTAAATCCCATGTCCGAGCCATGGCAGTTGAACCATTGCCAAATGACACTCCTGATGAGAGGTATGTCCAGGCTGTGTTGGCCAGAATATTAGAAATGGATGCAAGCAGGCGAGTGGCAGAGATCAAAGCAGCTCTTAGCAGAGCTGAAGACGGTACCGATGAAATTGATCAAGCCCGTCTGCTGACTGACTTGCTATCACTGGAAAGCTATCGACGAGACATGCGCAATTTTGCAATCGGAGACATCTAGTGAGTTGGTTTAAACAAACCCCTCCCATGCCTGTTGAGTTGGCGGCTGCAGTAGCGCCACATGGTCGCCTGTTAGGTTGGGCCAGCCATTCTGAGGGACTGATTGCCGTTACGAAAAACGCTTTAGTAGATATTCATGGCCAAGTTACAACGGTGACTCCTTGGATAGATTCAGTGCAGGCCAAATGGGAGCCACCCCATCTGACGATTGTCTTCCAGGGGCAATTGGACCCCGAGCCAACGACAAGATCCTGGATTTTGGATGAGCTAAGTCAGTTACCACGAGCCATTCGAGATCGAGTGACTTCTGCGGTTGTAGTGGATCGAGTCTTCGATTTACCCAATGCTGGCAAGGTCAGATTCGTGGCCCGTAAGGACGAAAAGTCGGTTTATTGGAGTGCGATCGCACAAGATATGACCGCAAGCCAAACTGAGATCGGACAACAAGAAATTGCAAAGGCCATCGTCGAACTTCGCTCAGCGTTTGGAATCTAGGGCGTTTCGCCACAGCGACATCATTTTGTTAAGATTGGCGAGTTAATCCCCTGTAGCTCAATTGGCAGAGCACTCGACTGTTAATCGAGTGGTTATTGGTTCGAGTCCAATCGGGGGAGCCAGGCGAGAGTATTGCCATAGGTTGATTAATGAAGAAATTGTTTTCTTTTGCGCTCCTTGTCGCGCTCGCCAATTTTGGTGTGGTGGCGTCTAGCCAACCTGCGGATGCAACGCCAAACCCGTCGGATTACAAGTATCGTTCTTGCAGTTACCCGAAGGGTAAGCCTGGGGCATACAAACCAAATGCAAAATCTTGGGAAGCGCAAGGATTTACTGAAGCAGTTATTAAAGGTATCGATATTTCGGTTTGGCAACACCCAAACGATAAACAAGTAGATTTTGCTGCCCTCAAAACTAAGTATGACGTTTCGTTTGTTGTCATCAAGGCATCCGATGGCGGAACTCGCGGAAACGATAACGCTTTGAAGTGGTTTCCAATCGACAGCTCAGCAGCTAGAGCCGAAGGCTTAGTGGTTGGCGCTTACCACTACGCCCAACCTGGAAACCTAGACAGCAACACAACCACTGATGCAAAACTGCAAGCCCAGCGCGCAGTGAAACAAGCCGAAGGTGCCAAAGTAGGTGACTTGCCTTTAACGCTTGATCTGGAAGAACTTCCCTGCGGATGGACGATTCAACGATTAGCTAAATGGACGAAAGCATTTTTGATTGAAGCTGAAGCTCTAACCGGGCGCACGCCAATTATTTATTCAAATGGATTGTTTATTGGACGTTTGCTCGATGCAGGAGCAACCGATTTATCTCGGTATCCATTGTGGCTTGCGAAGTGGGGACCAAAGTTGGGTACGGATCCGAAAGAAACTCGAATCTGGAATAACAATTGGACTATTTGGCAATTCACTGTAGACGGCAAAATCAGTGCAGTGCCATCACCCACAACGGATTTAAATGTATTCAACGGAACCAAGGAGCAGTTCCAAGAATTTGTAAATCGCTAAGCGAATGCTGCTTCGAGTGCGACTTCAACCATTCCTTTAAAGCCAGTCTCTCGTTCTTCGGAAGAAGTTTTCTCGTGAGTGCGAATCATGTCGCTGACAGTGCAAATTGCTAAAGCGCGACGCCCGTATCTTGCCGCGATCGTATAAAGTCCGCTGGCTTCCATTTCGACACCAAGTACACCATGTGCTTCGAGAATGTCTAGCGCATTGCTGTCATCGTAAAACAAGTCCATAGATGCAATGCCACCAACGTGATAAGTAACGCCGTGAGCTGCCGCTGCGTCGACTGCAGCTTTTAACAAGTCGTAGTTCGCAATTGGTGCGAAATCTAATCCGCCGGTGGCGCGACGATTTACTCCAGAGTCAGTTGATGCGGCCATGCCAATAATCACATCACGCAGCTGAGTTTTACCTAAGCCACCACAAGTGCCAATTCGAATTGCAGTTTGGACATCAAAATCCTTAAACAACTCAGTAACGTAAATCGAGATCGAAGGAATTCCCATACCAGTTCCTTGAACTGAGACTCGGTTTCCTTTGTACGTCCCGGTGTATCCGAACATGTTTCGAACTGTGTTGTATTGGACCGCGCCTTCGAGCATGTTCTCTGCAACCCATTTGGCGCGCAGGGGATCGCCTGGCAGCAGGATAGTTTCAGCGATGTCACCTTTATTGGCACCAATATGTACAGTCATAACCCTTAATCTACTGGGCGGTTCTATTAAGGTTGCGATTAGTCCTCTAGAAGTGCCAGGTACAGGAGTTACAAGTGGCTGCCAACCAAGCAATCTTTAATGCTCAGATCAACACTCAAAATCCTGATGCTCCAACTGCATCAGCAATTGCTTGGTCGGGTGATCACATCATTGCCATCGGTAATGATGATCAGGTTCGGGAAGCGTGCGATGGCAATACTGAAACTGTTGATGCACATGGCGCTGCTGTAACGCCTGGAATAGTTGACGGACATCAGCATTTATTTCATGGCGCTGAGTTTGCTCAAGGACTTGACCTAGATCGAGTTTCTAATCTTTCCGATTTGCGCGCAGCGATTGCAGCTGAACGCAAACGAATTGGGCCTGGGAAATGGTTAATGGGTTTCGCGCTTGAGTATTCAGCCATCGGCGGTGCGTACCATCACCGTTTGTTAGATGAGGCTGCTGGTGATGGACCAATGTTTTTGTACACCTTAGATGTTCACACCGGCATGGTAAATGCCGAAGCGATGAAGATTGCAAACTTAACGGGTCCAATGCGAGTTGCAGATAACTCGATTGTGGTTGTTGACGAGAACGAAAAACCAACTGGTGAGTTACAGGAAATGGCGGCAATGCAGATAGTTCTGAAGCATGCCCCAGTTGCGACTAAGTCGGATCGCATGAATTGGTACGCCGAAGCAATTCGCCGCCAAAACGCAGTAGGCATTACTGAAGTGCACTTAATGGATGGCAATCTTGAAACTGTTGACATCATGCGTGGACTTGAGGAACAAGCCGACTTAAAGCTTCGAATTTTGCTACATCACTTCGTTTACCCATACACGCCAATCGAAGAAGTCGAAGCCATGATGCAGACTCATAATGTAAAGGGATTGCGTTGGCAGGCTGACGGTGTGAAGTTCATGCTTGATGGCGTAATTGATACCGGAACTGCCTGGCTCGAACATCCAGATTCACAAGGAGCTGGAACCGAACCGATGTGGCCAGAGCTTTCGCTTTATCACCAACGCGCGCGGCAATTTCATGATGCAGGTTTCCGGATAGCCACGCATGCAATTGGTGACCGAGCCGTGCGTGAAGTTCTTGACGTTTACGAAGGTTTGCCTGGCGGCTCAAATGGCCGTCATCGAATCGAACACATTGAAACTTCACCAGATCACACCATTGCTCGATTCAAACCCCTAAAGGTAACGGCTTCAATGCAGCCAGTACATATGCGCTGGCTTGAATACGACTTAAGTGACCCTTGGTCGCAGCGCCTGGATACCACCCAATGCGGCCATGGCTGGCGATCTGGCGACATTATGAGCACAGGCGCGCTTGTAGTACTTGGCTCAGATTGGCCAGTCGCGCCGTTTGATCCACGTATGGGTATGTTTGCCTCACAAATGCGCAGAGCGCACGATGTTTCTTATGACGGTCCCGTCGGAAAAACTCGAGCGTTAACTGGAGCCGAAACTTTAACTGGCTATACCCGCAATGCCGCAATTGCCGTTGGAGCGGATAACGAACGAGGAATGCTGGCACCGGGCATGAAAGCCGATTTGGTTATGTGGCAAGAAGATCCTTCAAAGGTTAATCCAAACGACGTAATAGATCTTCCGGTTCTACGCACTGTCGTTGGGGGAGAAACCGTTCACCAGGTTTGATCGAAATTTCGCTACTGACATTTCGAAAATTTCTTCTGGTCCATCCTCTTCATCTATCTGTTGGCCAATGTGAGAAAAGCCCAGTGAATTGATAATCGCCATGGATGGCGCATTGGTAGCGCTCACGGTGTATCGAAGTGTTGAAACTCTGGGTTGATCGATAACCCAAGTCCACATACCGAGCAAAGCTTCTTTTCCAAATCCTTGGTTACGACATGGTTCACAAACGCCAAAACCAATTTCGATCATTCCAGTTTCATCTGGTGGGGCATGGAAACTTATTGAACCAACGACTTCTTTTGTGTCCCGAAGCACAATCCAGCGAATGAACCAAATATTGGAGCTCGGATCCGCTTTAACTTGTGGCACTCGCCAACGCAATGGACCTGAGTGCTCATGTGTCAGTTCGTTATAAGGATTAGTGAAGTCACGATCGGACAAAAGATCGGTATTGTCAGGATCTTCATGCAACATGAATAACTCAAGTGGTGGAATCAAATGCAGATCAAGACGCGCAGTTTGAATAAGTTCCGTTGATGAGAGCATGTTTAACTACCTAGCGTTCGCACGATTCGAATCCACACCATGTAGGCACCGGTCAACAGACAAGCACCTGCTAGTTCAAGTTCTGGACGAATTGGAACGTAATCCGCGGGCGCGTTAAAGGCTGAAACAATTCCGATGTTGTTTACTAAGGCAAAGCCGACCCAAGTTAGCCACCAAGTTAAAGTGTCCTTACCGGTTAGAGATTTTGCTTCCTCGCTACCGTCAGCCTTGAGCAAGTCTTCAATCAACCGTTTTGGAAACCAGAGCGAAACTACGGGAACAATCCAACTCCAAAAAACCCATGGGCGTTTTAGGGTCATTGCTGTTGGACTTACAACAGTTGCCTTCACATGCAGCTGCTTTAGCCAGAGACTGGTGATCACCCAGGAAATAATCATGGTGATTGGAATAATCACCGTAATTGCGTCATACGCAGTAACAATCTGATCCGCGGCCGTACCCGAAGCGAGTTGATCTCGATAACTTTGGGCACTTGGAATGGATGCCAATGCCACAATCCAGGCCGCAGCTAGCAGCGAAGAGCTTGCGGCAATGACCTGCCGACCAACTATCGGCTTTGCGGTTTTTTCGGACATGCCTTTAATTCTGCACCAAGAACTGTGAATTTCTTTGCCGTACGTCTATGAAAACCAGAATCACTTCGCCCTACACTTGGATTAATCCAAATTGAAAGGTCTCAAAATGTCAGAACGCGTAGAGCCAACAATCACAGTTCTAGGTGGCAGCACTGTTGCCGTTCCACCAGCAGCCCTAAAGCCAAACAGCATTGATGGCCAGATGGAATCAGTTCTAATGGCATGGATCTCGCCAGATGAAGCAATTGAAACTGGAATCTGGGAATGCTCACCAGGAACTTTCATTGTGCATCGTGATGGTTATGACGAGATCGCACAAATTCTTTCTGGTTCTGCAACTATCACGGGCGAAGACGGCGTTGTCGTTGAGCTAAAGGTTGATTCCACGATCGTCACCCCCGAAGGCTGGCGCGGAACTTGGGTTGTGCACGAGCCAATTCGCAAAATGTTTGTTATCCGTCGCTTCAATAAGTAAGTAGGTATCAGCCATGAATCCAGAAGACATCGTCGGTCCTGTTGAAGGAACCAAGGTACCTCGGTTTGCAGGCGAATCAACTTTCTCGCGCCTGCCGCGTATCGATCAGGTTTCTGATTACGACGTAGCGATCTTGGGCGCACCATTTGATGGTGGAGTTTCGTATCGTCCCGGTGCTCGTTTTGGTCCAATGGCAATTCGTCAAGCGTCCAGGCACTTACGTCCGGCCTACCATCCTGATTTACAAGTTGCGCCGTTTCGCACGATTCAGGCAGTTGATGCGGGCGACATTCCTTGCAACCCGTTTGATATCGATAGTGCTCTAAAGCAAATCGATGATGGCGCCAGCGAATTAGTTAGTGATAGTCGCAAACTTGTAACCCTTGGTGGCGATCACACCGTAACTCTTGGATTGCTTCGCGCATTAGTTAAAGTCCACGGCCCAATTGCAATGATTCACTTCGATTCACACTTGGATACCTGGGATAGCTACTTCGGCGCTGACCGCACGCATGGAACTTTCATGCGTCGGGCATTCGAGGAAGGCTTGTTAATTGAAGACAAGTCACTTCACGTTGGTATTCGCGGACCACTTTATGATCAGCAAGATTTGAT
>Ga0114968_10003485_pt1 | contig 11789 bp, 10 predicted proteins | sample M_130807_EF_Meta_FD_87020 | JGI IMG/M metagenome (GOLD analysis project Ga0114968, IMG submission 87020) | Freshwater microbial communities from Lake Montjoie, Canada to study carbon cycling - M_130807_EF_MetaG | ecosystem: Environmental > Aquatic > Freshwater > Lake | place: Lake Montjoie... | reverse complement strand
TTTTAAAAAAGCTGATATTTCCACCTGCCGAATATGTTTTATCAGTTCCAACGCCTGCATAAATCCTTCCGAATTGAGCGTTACTGATGCCGGCTTTGGTAATGATATTTATGGATTTTTGAGAATTCCCATCGTCTATGCCTGTTAGTTGTGCTTGATCGCTAAGTCTGTCGAAAACCTGGACTTTATCCACTACGTTTGCTGGAATATTTTTTAATGCCGCTGTAGCGTCGTCTCCAAAAAAGTCTTTTCCATCAACGGTAACTTTTTTCACTTGCTCACCATGCGCTGTGATGCTACCATTTTTATCTATAGAAATCCCCGGCATTTTTTTAACCAAGTCTTCTGTAGTAGCATCAGGGTTTACTTTGTATTGACTCGCGCTGTACTGAGCTGTGTCATCTTTCTGACTTACAGCTGGCGCTTTGGCTATGATAGTAACTGTTGAAAGGTCTTTTGTTTCATTCTCTAAATAAACAGTTCCAATATTTTTATCATTGGCGCTCATTGTCAACGATATGGATATTTTTTTATAACCAACAGCCGATATCATAATATTGTATTCACCTTCATTCATATTCATGAATTGAAAATTACCTGTGCTATCTGAAATGGTGTTTTGAAGTACTTTATTTTTTTCTTTTGCGATTAATGACAAACTGGCCCTTTTAATGGCAACATTATTTATTTTGTCGGCAATATTTCCGTTTAAGCGTGACTGTTGTGAAAAGCCGGCAAAACCGGAGAGTAAAATGTATAGAAACAACAAAACGGCTTTCATATTTCGGGATTTAATTTGCATTTATTTAAATAGTAAAGAGTAATTTATTTTGAACTGAAAGAATTATCTTGCGACCTCAAATTTATTACGATTATGGAGTACAAAAAATTAGTAGCTGTTACCGGGCTTAGCGGTTTGTTTGAATTGGTATCTTCTAAAGCCGATGGTGGTTTGGTTCGTTCTTTAGATGACAAAAGTACCAAATTTGTAAGCAACAGAGCACATAGTTTTTCTCATTTGGAAAGCATAGAAATTTATACAACATCTGAAAACGTTAATCTGGTTGATGTTTTTAATGCTATGAAGGCTAGTACAGAAGCATTGCCGGAAGCCAATGAAGCCAAATTGGTAAAAGCTTATTTTGAAAAAGTTTTTCCTCAAATGGATTTTCAACGTGTTTATGGAAGCGACATGAAAAAGATGGTGAAGTGGTTTGAAATCCTAGCCAAAAACAATATTGAAATCAAATTGTCTGAAGAAGGCAGTGAAGATATGGCTGCTGAACAAATTGCTGAGAAAAAAACAGCAACTGCTTCAAAGTCTGCACCTAAAACAGCAGCAGTAAAAAACGCGCCAGCAAAGAAAATCAACACACCTAGAAAGATGGCGTAACAACTGTCTTCTGATTAAAAAATAAATTCCGCCTTTGGCGGTTTTTTTCTGATATTAATTTAAAAATCATTCCCTGGCTTTGGCTTTAAAACCAATACTGGGGAATATTCTTTTGCAAACTTTATTATGACGTACACAGCAGACATTCAAAAAACAGCCCGCCATTATTTACCAACTGAATTTGTAGTTACCGAATGGAGTAGTTTAGAGCCTTATTTTAAAGAGTTATTAGAAAGAGATATTACTACTCTTCCTGCTCTTGAAAAATGGCTCCTGGATCAAAGTGAGCTTGAAGCGGCTATCAGCGAAGATGCTTGCTGGCGTCAGATAAAAATGACCTGTGATACCCAAAACAAAGAACTAGAAGATTCTTTCAATTTCTTCTGTCTCGAAATTCAACCTCAAATTCAACCTTATGCTGATTTGCTGAATAAAAAATTATTGGCTGCTCCTTCGCTACATTCTCTTGATGCAAATAAATATTTCACTTATCTGAGAAATGTAAAAAAGAGTATTGAATTATTCAGAGAAGAGAATATTCCTCTACAAGCTGAAGTTGCTGTATTACAACAACAATACGGGCAAATTACAGGCGCGATGACAATTGATGTAGATGGTAAAACATACACATTACAACAGGCCGGAAAGTTTCTGCAAAGTCACGATAGAAAATTAAGAGAAGAAGTCTATCATAAAATTCAACAAAGAAGATTACAGGACAAACAAAAACTGGATGAGCTTTTTGATAAACTAGTTTCCATCAGAAATACAACCGCAATCAATGCTGGCTTTGAGAGTTATATTGATTATCGCTTTAAAGAACTCGGCCGTTTCGATTATCAAAAAGAAGATTGTTTTAAATTTCATGAAGCAGTAAAATTGCACATTCTTCCATTGGTAAATGAAATTTATAAAAAGAAAAAAACTGCACTTGGTGTTGAGCAATTACGTCCATGGGATTTGGAAGCAGAGCCTGAAGGCATTACGCCATTAAGACCATTCAAAACAGGAGAGGAGTTGCTTCAAAAATCAATCGCATGTTTTCAACAACTCAATCCTTTCTTTGCCAATTGTCTTTCTAAAATGAAAGATTTAAATCATCTTGATTTGGAAAGTAGACAAGGCAAAGCTCCCGGCGGCTACAATTGCCCGTTAGCTGAAAGTGGTGCGCCTTTCATTTTCATGAATGCAGCCGGACAAATGCATGATGTCACCACAATGGTACACGAAGGTGGACATGCGGTACATTCATTCTTAGCGCATCATCTCGAACTTAGCGGCTTCAAAGAATATCCAATGGAAATTGCTGAAGTGGCGAGTATGTCGATGGAATTATTCAGCATGGATTACTGGAACAGTTTTTTTGATAACAATGAAGATTTACAAAGAGCTAAAGAACATCAACTCGAAAGGACCATCACCATCTTCCCATGGATTGCGATTATTGATAAATTCCAATATTGGTTGTATCAACATCCCGTTCATACTCATCAAGAAAGAACGGATGCTTGGGTTTCAATTTTAAAAGAGTTTACTGATGAAGTAATAGATTTCAGTGGACTTGACGCATATAGAAGCAATGCCTGGCAAAGACAATTGCATCTTTACGAAGTTCCTTTTTACTATATCGAATATGGCATTGCTCAATTAGGCGCCATCGGCATGTGGATGCAATTCAAGAAAAATAAAGAAACAGCCATTCAAAACTATTGCAATGCTTTAAGCTTGGGCGGTACAAAAACACTTCCTGAGTTGTATGAGGCAGCCGGACTTTCGTTCGACTTTTCTCCTGAAAAAATCAAAGTACTGATGGAGTTTGTAAAATCAGAAATGGCTTAGTTTTTACAATCGTTACATGTCCCTTTAACAATCATTGCGGATTGCAAAGGAACAAATCCTTTTGGAAGTTTTACCTGAGGAACCACAACTTCATCCATGCAAACTGTCTTTTCGCAATCAACACAAATAAAATGCACATGCTCATCATGATGATGACCTGCTTCACATTTGTCTTTGCATAAGGCGTAAAGTATGGTGTTGTCTGTAGTTGGAATTTGATGAATGATTCCGTTTTCTGTGAAAGTTTGTAATGTTCTGTAAACGGTCACTCGGTCGAAATTGACAGTTGTATTTTTTTCGATATCAGCATGAGCCAAAGCGCCTTCCGTTTTCAGAAATAATTCAAGAATAATTTTCCTGCTATCGGTAATGCTTAGACTATTTCGTTTTAATATTTCGAGCGTTTCTTTCATTAATTTGGCGAGTTGCTAAATCCGTTGAGAAATCTTGTGTGGTCTACTTTTTCTTTCATGAGTTCAGGAATATCAATCATCAACTTTGTGACTTCGTCTTCTATTAATCCATCGTAAATGCCTCTTACCCTTCCATATCTGTCGACCAAAGCAAAAAACTGGGTATGTATAAATTGATTTTCGATTCTTTGAGTGCTGTCAGGTTTTCCATTATCAATCATATAACCTTGGCGCGCCATTTTATATAATTGAGCTTTATCACCGGTAAGGAAAAACCATTTTTTATTATCAGAAATTAGGGCGCTGTCATTATTATTTCTCAATTTATAAGTACCATCATTGATTTGATACAATTCGCCGGACAACATTCTAGATTCATAATGTTTCAATACATTGACGCTGTCAGTTTCGGGCATGCATGTATGTGAGAGCACTAGAAAATCAGATTCGTCTTTGAACTTCTCATAAATTCTTCTCATGTTCACATTCATTTTTGGACAAATGCCTTTGCAACTTGTAAAAAAGAAATCTGCTACATATACCTTGCCTTCTGTCTTTTGAGAATTGATTATTTTGCCATTTTGATCGGTAAATGAAAACTCAGGAATTGCTGGGTTGATTACAGCAAGTTTGGCATCACTGAACTGATGTTCATTTTTTATGGACAAATAAAATAGGATTAAAAGCACTCCAAAAAATCCCAAATAGATCAACAGCTTTTTATTTTTTGTAAAATTTATCATTGCGGTGCAAAGGTAATCATCATTGCTATTTTTTTCTTTTAAAAAACAAGAAAGTTGCAACGATATTGCAAAAGCCATAACTTTGCCCACGATGAATATTAAATTAAATTGGGATGGAATGGGCATTGCGACATCTATTTTGTGCGCTATACATTGTGGTCTTTTACCAATATTGTTGCCTGCATTACCATTATTTGGTATCAATATCATACATAACGCAACTTTCGAATGGGGTATGATAGCCCTGGCATTTTTTGTGGGTATTTATTCGCTTTATCATGGATTTAAAAAACATCATCATTCTTATAAACCCATGATTATTTTTATTATCGGATTTGTATTTTTGATTGCCAAACAATTTTCAATTCACGAATTTATTTTTTTGATCTTCGCAGTTCCATTGATCATAACTGCACATATCAATAATTACAGATTGTGTACAAAAAATAAGTGCAATTCTCCTCATCACAAACATTAATGGATATGCGTAAATCTCTTTTCACTATAGTTATAATGTTGTTGATTGTATCAGGATTAAATGCTCAATCCAAAACAGAAAAGAAAATAATCAATTTGTTGCATCAACAAGATGAATCCTGGAACAATGGAGACATTGAAGGTTTCATGACAACATACTGGAATAATGATTCGTTGATGTTTATTGGGAAATCAGGAGTTACATATGGTTGGAAAAATACGATGAATAATTATAAAAAAGGTTACCCGAATACGGAAGCGATGGGTAAACTGAATTTTAATCTTATTCAGATAAAAAAACTATCCAGAAAATATTATCATGTAACGGGTAAGTGGCATCTTACAAGAACGGTGGGCGATTTACAAGGCCATTTCACTCTGTTGTTGAAAAAGATAAAAGGGAAGTGGCTGATTATTTCAGACCATAGTAGCTAATTACAAATTCCAGGTTTTCTTTAAATGTCTGAGTAAAAATAACAGTGAGCCTGCGAAAAAAATATAATAAATAATGTTGGTCCAGTTTGGTTTGCCTTCAAAAAATCCATAGCCCATATAAATCCCTACGAACACATTAATCATCATCCACAACAATACTTTTGAAATCGTATTGATGATTAATACCAAAAAATCCCTTGTCTCATTTTCCATTCCCATGTGTGTAAGATAATACAGATGAATTAGTTTATCAATAAATTTTCAAATGATGTGGTATCGCCGTTGAAAACGTTGAAATCTACAGGGCCTTTAATGCCATTAACTCTGCCTGTTTCATGATGTTGCCAGAAATGCCATTGACGCTTTACTCTTGGATTTTTATTCGCGGTATAATGCGCAATCCATAAAGGATAATCATCAAATTTTCCGGCAAGATGATCTTCATAAAAATCTGCATAGGTATAAATGATTGGCTTTATGCCAAAATGCTCTTCTGTATATTTTAAACAAGTGTGTAATTTTTTACAAAGCACTTCATCAGAAACGCCGTTAGTATTTTCAATATCAATTACAGGAGGAAGGTCACCACTTTTTAAATTGACAACTTGTGAAAAAAGAACGGCTTGCTGTTTTGCATCATTTGAGGCATCGAAATAATGATAAGCGCCTCTTATAATTCCATTCTCTTTGGAGTTCTTCCAATTTCTGAAAAAATAGGCATCAACTTTATAATTACTTTCCGTTGCTTTGATAAAGGCAAATTGGATTTTAACGTTTTTCTTCTTCATTGACTTTACCAATTCCCAATTTATGCTTCTTTGATAATGACTTACATCAATCCCATGAATATTATAACCGTTGGGCATGTAAATACCAAAGTCTTTATAATAAATTCTGTTTGTTTTATAAGGGAAAAAGAAAATGAAATAAACAGTGGTAACACCCATTAAAAAAAGGATACCAAGCACTATCAATATTGGTTTATGTTTTCTTTTTTTTGGCACTATTTGATTAATGATTTCGTGAGCTTTACGCCTTCAGCAAGTATTTGTAAAGTATAGTTACCCTTAGACCATTTGCTGCTGTTGATATTAATATATTCTGCACCATTTATAAGTTGGAATTTATTTTTAAATAGCATTTGACCGATACTGTTATATACAACGATATTAACCTCATTGGTTTTGAAATCGTGTAAATAAACTGTGAAAGCATCGTTGATGGGATTTGGATAAATAACAGCGTCGGCATTGCCTGAGTTAGGAAAATCTATTTTCTCAGAACTATTGTCTTTACTGATGATTTGATAATCTTGATCGATGATAACGGTGTCAGGAATAAAGCCAATGTCTTTTAAAAACCATTCATTATTAACATTATTGTTTATTAAAATTGTTTTTTCATTATTAGTATTTTTGAATGTCACTGGTACTGTGATTTCATAAAATGAAACAGAGTTGTGTGAAGTGGTTTGATTGATTTTAAATTTCACATTGTGGGTGCCAATTGTTCCCCATTCAATATGAAATGAAGGATAACCTTGTCCTTCAAACCATTGTTGAAAAAAACGAGATAAGGATTGTCCACTGGTATTTTCAAGATGATGTTGTAAGTCTGGTGTTAATGCATATCGATATTTCAATTCTGCGTCTTCAAGATAATTTCTTATTCCTTTAAAAAAAGCGGAATCTCCAATTTTGATTCTCAGCATATTGAGCAGATAAGACCCTTTGCTGTATGAAAGTCTTCCGTTGAAAATTCTACCCACATTAGTTGTATCGTCAACCTTTACGGAACCATCAGGTAATGAGGTAATATTCTCGATTTCTGATTTTCGGTTATCCCTTGCCGTAAGTGGGTATTTGTTTTCCATATAAAACCTAGACATATAAGTAGCGAAGCCTTCATTCAACCAGATGTGTTCCCAAGAAGCGCAAGTGATTTTATCTCCGAACCATTGATGGGATAATTCATGTGCCACTAAAGATTCTTCTGTATTGTACAAAAATGTGGATGTTTGGTGCTCCATACCACCGCCCCAACCGAATTGCACATGGCCATATTTTTCATTGATAAATGGGTAGGGTCCAAAAGTATTATGATACAATTGTAAAGCATCCAAAGTATTTTGAGTTCCCGCTTGAAATACATCAATACTTTCAGGATAACAATAAGTAATCATTGGCAGTGACTTGTTTCCAAGCATCACGCTATTATTAAAAACAGTGTAATTCGTAATCGCCATGCAAACCAAATAGGTTGCAATTGGATAACTATGTTTCCAGTGTGTGGTAATTTTTGTGCCGTCTGGAGAAATTGTTTCTGATTGTAACAACCCATTCGATGCTGCTTTGAATTGAGAGGGGTGTGTGATATAAACATCTATCGAATCCGCTTTATCATCAAGCCCGTTTTTACAGGGCCACCAATCACGCGAACCGTAGGGCTCACTTAATGACCACATCACAGGAGTTCCAGAATGATTGGTTTGAATGAAAGAACCATAGCCAGTTTGAGCTGGAACTCCCTGATAATAAATACTTATAGAATCTTTTTCCCCTTCTTGTTTTTGATTTAAAAAGCTGATAGTTAGTGTGTTGTTTGTGTTAGTAAAACTCAACTGCCGATTCCTTTCTAAAACGCTATCTGCGGTTAGTGGACTCATTAAATCCAGTGAAATTGTGTTTGATTGGGATAAAAAAGTAAAATAAACTGTCACTTTACCTTTTATATATCTGATTGTTGGGTCAACTTCCCATTCGCAGCGGTAATAGGTGATGTCAAAATTTGTTGAAGCTGAAGTTTGCTTGTGATTACTTAAAATCCTAATGTGAGCCTTTGCCTCCTGTTCAGAAATTTTAAAATTATTATCACCAATATTTTGTGCTAATAATGCCGATGGGATTAAAAAGTATATAAAAAACAAGTAATTACGCATATTATAAAATAAGATATAATAATAATTAAAATTAAATAAGGAACTCGAATTCGTCAAAAAGGCAATAATGAACCGTTTACTTCGTTTTTATACCGCCTTGAGAAATTTCTCAGGGTAAATTATTCATCCAATAATACTACGAAAACGTGAAAACATTATTTGTTAAAATTGCCTCTATTGTCCTGATTTTATTCGTCGGGATTTCTGCATCAGCAAATACGTCTACAAATTTAAGAGATACGGCATTAATGTCATCGGTATATATTCCTGAATCTATTTATAAAACAACAATTGTGAAAAAGGCAAATGTTGTATATCCTGGACTATTCACACCTCATCTTACGAATTCAATATCTTATGTTGAGAAATTTTCTATCAATAGAAAAAAATACCTCACTGTTTTATACAACAAAAGCAAAGATTTTTTTCCTCAGGTAACTGAAGTTTTTCAGCAATATAATATTCCACAGGAATTCAAAGTGTTGATGGCTATTGAAAGCGGATTCAATGCCAATGCGCTTTCTCCGGTAGGAGCTTTGGGTTATTAGAAGTATATGAGCGATTCAGAAAAAGAGTATGGCATAAAAGTGAATATGAAAGTCAGAAAAATCAATAATAAATACAAAGCAAAAAAATCTAGATATAAGAGACACAGATCAAGAGTAAAAAAATATGTAATCGTTGATGATAGAAAAGATTTGATGAAATCAACCCATGCTGCAGCAAAATATTTGAGAGATCGTTGCAGAGAATTGAATAACGATTGGCTTTTAGTGGCAGCAAGTTATAACTGTGGTATCGGTAATGTGAGAAAAGCGATTAAAAAATCAGGCATGGAATGTGCAACTTTCTGGGATGTACAACAGTTTTTACCAAAAGAAACCAGAAATTACGTGATGAACTTCATTACCTTAAATGTAATTTTTGAAAATTACGACAAATACGAACAAGGCAATTTATGTTTCAAAGATTTGATTTATACTCCGGTTGATACTGAAATCAACAATCAATTTTGCGAAGAAGATTTCAGTACATGCATGACTGAAATTCCTTGCTTTCGATTTTAAAAATTTCTATATCAAAGTAATTTTTTTCATTCACTAATAGTTCAAACTACTTGCGACAAATAACATTAATTTTGTCGCATGCCTCAGTTCAATGTAAATGATTCAATTAATCTAATCAGCAAGTTTACTGTTGGTAGAATTTGGAATGCATTTAAGGTATACTCCAGTTATCAAATCAGTAGATTTAGCAAAACCCCTATTCAATGGGGACTTCCCGTTTCCATATCCTTTGAACCTACTACGAGTTGCAATTTAAGATGTCCTGAATGTCCGAGCGGATTAAGAGCTTTCACTAGGCCAACCGGTATGTTACAAAACAACTTCTTCAAACAGACGATTGATGACCTACACAAACATGTTTTGTATTTGATTTTTTATTTTCAAGGTGAGCCATATTTGAATCCTGATTTTTTGGATATGGTTGCCTACGCTAATAAAAAGAAAATTTATACCGCAACTTCTACCAACGCACATTATCTCACAGATGAAATGGCTAAAAAAACTGTGGAAAGCGGATTGGATCGATTGATTATTTCTATTGATGGCACAACTCAGGATGTATACAAACAATATCGGGTTGGCGGCAATCTCGAAAAAGTATTAGAAGGTGCAAAAAATATTGTCAAATGGAAGAAGGCATTAAACAGTAAAACACCATTTGTATTTTTTCAGTTTCTAGTGGTCAAACCCAATGAACATCAGATAGAAGAAATAAAAGCATTAGCCAAACAGGTAGGCGTAGACGAAGTTAGATTTAAAACTGCGCAGGTTTATGACTATGAAAATGATCCGAACCAATTGATTCCAGAAAATGAAAAATATAGCAGGTATAAAAAAAATCCTGACGGCACATATCGTCTTAAAAATAAATTAGCCAATCGTTGCTGGAAATTATGGCATGCCAATGTAATTACCTGGGATGGTCTTGTAGTGCCTTGTTGTTTTGATAAAGATGCCATGCATCAATTGGGAAATTTGAAAACACAATCATTTGCTGATATTTGGAAGAATGACAATTATAGTCAATTTAGAAAAGAGCTAATGAAAAGCAGAAAAAATATTGATATTTGCGCGAACTGCAGTGAAGGCGTTTCGGTTTGGGAAGATTAATCATTCACTTTAAAAATCAACAATGGAAAATTCATTCAATGAAAGATTTAGACAGATAGTATTGTTCATGATAATTGTGATAATAGCTGTATTGTTGATCTTTGAACTTACTATTTTTTTACCCGGATTTTTAGGTGGAGTAACATTATATATATTAAGTCGCTCTTTATATTTTCAATGTATTTTCAAATACAAATGGAAGAAAGGGTTAACTGCATTGCTTTTCATTTTAGCTTTTATCATTCTGATTGCCATTCCAATTTATATAGGCATTGAATTGGTTAGTCCTAAAATAAAATTAATTACAGATCAACAAGACAAGCTTATACAAGGCATTCAAATAATTGCCGATAAAATAAAAGCTAAAACAGGAATGGATTTGTTCACTGCTAATAATGCCAAAGAAACTGCAGCAAAAATATCTGCTTTCGTGCCACAGTTACTTAATAGTACAGCAGTAATGTTGGGCAATTTGCTGATGATGTTTTTCCTCTATTATTATTTGCTTACTGGAGGTTCACGTTTAGAGTCGTACTTGTCAAAAATCATTCCATTGAAACATGAAAATATTGATTTGCTTGCTGAAGAAACTAAGATGATGGTGAAAGCTAATGCACTCGGAATTCCAATTATTTGCATTGTACAAGGTGTTTTTGCTGCCATTGGATATTGGATTTTTGGAATCAATGATTGGGCTTTATGGGGATTTTTTACGGGACTTTTTGCATTCTTTCCTATGGTAGGTACTATGATTATTTGGGTTCCACTTGTTGCATATATGTTTGCAACAGGGAATGATTTTTATGCAACGGGATTGACTTTATATAGTGTTATTGTAACGGGTAACGTAGATTATGTAGCTAGAATTACACTCATGAAAAAAATAGGGGATGTACATCCGCTAGTAACAATTCTCGGCGTAATCGTCGGTTTGAATTTGTTTGGATTTGTGGGTTTGATATTCGGGCCATTGTTAATCAGTTATTTTATGGTGTTGGTAAAAATTTATATCAATGAGTTTGTGGTTGTAAGAAAAGCAGAAGACAATCAACCCGAGCAATAAAAATTATTTAACAGGCCATTAGAAATGTTATCATTACTATTGTTTATTCAATTATGAAAAAAATTCGTACCGTTTTCTTAAGTGCATTTGTGATTTTACAGTTAAATGCATTTTCTCAAAAGTCAAATATAAAAACTGAAATGAGGGCTGTATGGGTGGCTACGGTTGATAATATCGACTGGCCTGATACGGCATCAGTAGATGCTCAGTTGCATAAAGATGCTTTTCTTCGATTGCTGGATACTCATTTTTGTAATGGCATCAATACGATAATTGTTCAAATTCGTCCTTCGTCAGATGCCTTTTATCCT
>Ga0114968_10003482_pt1 | contig 11793 bp, 12 predicted proteins | sample M_130807_EF_Meta_FD_87020 | JGI IMG/M metagenome (GOLD analysis project Ga0114968, IMG submission 87020) | Freshwater microbial communities from Lake Montjoie, Canada to study carbon cycling - M_130807_EF_MetaG | ecosystem: Environmental > Aquatic > Freshwater > Lake | place: Lake Montjoie... | reverse complement strand
TGGTGATGGCCTGGCGCTTGCGTGGCACGCTGACCGGCGAACCGGCAAGCTGCTGCCATGCATGAGTTTGTAGTTCGAGCTTCAGCTCGTCTCCCTTGAGCGAGCTGAAGCTCGAACTACAAACCCAAACCCCGCACTAACGAGCGCAATCCGTGGCGAGCGGCTGGACGTCAACCGGGCGATGGTGAAGCGATGGACTCTCACCCTTCCTGCCAGCACTGCGGCACGCCCGTGCCTTCCTCTCGCACCGATGGCTTTTGCTGTGCGGGCTGCGCCTATGTGTTTCAAATGCTGCACGAGCAGGGCTTCGAACACTTCTATGATTTGAAGAACTCGCAGCCGCTGGCTCCGGTGTCGCCGCAGGCTTTGCGCGAGCAAGATTACGCGTGGCTGCAAACGCTGGCGGAACAACGCGAATGCGCGGAGGGCTGCTCGCTGGCCGAACTGACCGTGTCGGTGCAAGGCCTGTCGTGCATCGGCTGCATCTGGCTGATCGAGCGCGTGTTCACCAAGCTCGGCGGTGCGCGCGTGATGGTGGACATCACGCGCGGAGAGATCACGCTGAGCTGGGCCAAGGGCGCTTTCTCGACCGTGCAGTTCGCGCAGGAGTTGCAGCGCTTCGGTTACTTGCTCGGCCCTCAGCGCGCCGATGCGGCCGCGAATCAAGATCGTGGGCTGGAGCGTCGCGCAGGTGTGTGCGGCGCGTTCGCGATGAATGCGATGGCGTTCTCCTTGCCTGCTTACTTCGGTATGCCGCCTGACTTCGCCTTTGCCAATGTGTTCGATCTCGTGGCCGCCGCGAGTGCCACGCTCGCGTTGTTGGTCGGCGGACCGTATTTTGCCGAGCGCTCCTGGCGCAGCCTGCGCATGGGTGTGCTGCACATCGACACGCCCATCACACTCGGCATCCTCGCCGCGTATGCGGGTTCGGTCGGCGGTTGGCTCGCGGGTGTGCAGGGGCTGAAGTATTTTGATTTCGTCGCCATGTTCATCTTCCTCATGCTCGGCGGGCGTTGGTTGCAGCAGGTGGCCGTGGCGCGGAATCGCCGCAAGCTGCTGCGCGATCCTTCGATTCCCGAGACGATCTTGATGGATGGCAAGCCGGTGCTGGTGGCCGAGTTGAAGGCGGGTGATGCCTTTGAGATCATCCCTGGCCAAGCCGTGCCGGTGGCCTCGACCTTGGACGATGCCAGTGCCGTGGTCAGCCTGGAGTGGATCAATGGCGAGAGCGAAGCGCAGTCGCGCAGCGCTGGTCAGTTGCTGCCCTCGGGCGCCTTGAACATCAGCACCCGTAGCATCGCCGCCACAGCCTTGGAGACTTGGCAGCAATCGACCCTGCGCAAGCTGCTGGAGGCGCGCAAGCCGGGGGAACTGCGCGACCTGTGGCTGGAGAAGTTGCTGCGCGTTTACTTGATCGCCGTGGTCCTCATCGGCATCGCGGGAGCCATCGCGTGGTGGTCGATCACGGGCGATGGCAGCAAGGCACTGCAAGTCATGATCTCCGTCTTCGTCGTGTCCTGCCCCTGTGCCTTGGGCGTCGCGGCACCGTTGGCCGATGACATCGCAGCCTCGCGGGCCGAGAAGCTGGGCGTCTTTGTGCGCTCGCTCGGTCTGTGGAAAAAGCTCAGCCGCGTGCGCAGCGTCGTCTTCGACAAGACCGGCACGCTGACCCTGGAGAATCCCTTGCTGATCAATCCCGAATCGATCAGCGGTTTGGATCCAGCCGCCCACGCAGCGCTGCGTCACTTGGTCAGTGGCAATCTGCATCCCGTCAGCCGCAGCCTTTTTGATGCGATGGGTCCGGGCAAGGATCGGCAAGAAGCACGCGTCGAGGAAGAGATCGGCCAAGGCTTGTCGTTCGTCGATGCCGAGGGCGTGAAGTGGAGCTTGGGCCGACCGCAGCGCGATGTCGCCGATGCGGTGTTCATGCGCGATGGCCAAGTCGTCGCAGGCTTCAGCTTCCGCGATCAACTGCGTGGCGAGTCCCTTCAAGAAGTCGCCGCCTTGCAGAAGCGAGGCCGCCAGGTGGTCATCCTCAGTGGCGATCGCGAGAGCAAGGTCGCCGAGATCGCCGAGCAACTGCGCCTGAATGCCGACCAGTGGCAGCACAGTCTGACACCCGATCAAAAGGCCGCCTGGGTGGCGGCGCATGAGGCCGAACGCACGCTCTACGTGGGCGATGGCGCGAACGACAGCCTGGCCTTTGATGCCGCGCTGTGCGCAGGCAGCCCCGTCACCGGCCGCAGCTTCCTGGAGCACAAGGCCGACTTCTACTTCCTCGGCCACAGCCTACGCTTCGTGACCGGCCTGCTCGACATCGCCACCCTGCATCGCAAGGCCGTCCATCGCGTGTTTGCCTTCGCATTGACTTACAACATCGCCACCGTCATCGCAGGCCTGCTGGGCCACCTCAGTCCTTTGGCTGCCGCCGTGCTCATGCCACTCAGTTCCGTGGCCACCTTGTCTCTGGTCGCGTTGACCTTCCGACTTGATGCGGCGAAGCGCCCAAGCCGTGTGGAATCCGAGGTGAGCTTGCTCACCACGCCCCGCCCAGTGCCTTGATCAGGCGTTGGGCTTTGACTTGGGCGGCTGGGCATGGTTGCGCGTGGGCTGACGGCTTGCGCGGTGTGCAAGGATTGGTGACGACTGTCGCGCTATGCCGTTGGTTCCTCACACTGAAGGTGCTCGCCCCATCGCCGAGAACGTTAGAGTGATGGCAACCCCACTAGCAGGAGCCAGCGTCGATCACGGGGTTGGGTTCAAATTTCGGTAAATCATCGCAAACAAAGGGGCTAGTGGGGGTTCCCATCCACGGCTTGTTGGCCGATCTTGTTGTTTGCGACTTCGACGTCACGATAGAGTCGCTTGAGTTCACGCCGCATGTCTGTCACGATCTCTGATCCTAGCTCAGCACAGGCGTTCGCGATGTCGATTCCGGCACGCTGAAAGCGATACCCAAAGTCGCGCTCAGCAATCTGAGTCTTGTGGCCGCCAATATACGCCTTGTAACCCTCAATAGGATTCTGAAGGGCGTCAGCAACTCTGCGAGCAGCGGCTAGCATCCCGGAATTTTCTTCGCAGTGCGGGCCATATTCAAGGCAGAGGTCACGCATCTCACTAAAACCCGATTCTATCGCCTCAAGTTGCGCTCGGCATCCGTCTGCGATCCAGCCGGGGCGTGGCGCGAAGCCAAGGTGGAGCGATCGAGTCCAGAGCAGCTCCCGACGCTGACAGAAGTCAGCGAAGTGCTCCTCAATCCAATCCTCAAGTTCGAGCAATTGGTCCTCGATGGCGTTCGCAATAGCGCGTGGTGAAATCTCGGAACCAGCATGAATCATCGCTGCGGAGTCAGAATCATTACCCTCTTCGCCATCTAGGTGATTCAAGGCCACTTCAACGATTGCATCAATGCGCTCCAAGCACTCGCGAATTGTATCTTCAGGGTTGAACATAGAGGCATTAGTTATCCCCGTATCTGCCTGCAGGTTTGTCCAAGATACGTTGAAAGGAGAGAGTTGATCGCCTCAAATAGATCCCGCTGAAGGTGGAGGGTGTAAACATCCTTCTCGCCATGAAATAGGTTATTGCGAACACGATAGACAATGAACAGCAATGCATAAACTACGTTGTTTGTATCAGTGCTGATCCCAGCCAGAACATCACGAAGCAGAGCAATATCTTCTAGATCTCCAGCTACATGTCGCCGTCTGCCAGAAAGAAGGTGATCAGCGAGAAACTCCTCTTCATTATAGCTAGGATACCTTGATCTGAAGAAAGACAAATATGGCTCAAATGCTTCACGATGGAGTTGGCCACGATTAGAGGCGCGATTGACGTGATCTCGCACAGCGGTGATTCGCACAAATCGGTCACATGTTTCGCGCTCGAACAGATTCCAGATCAGAGTGAACTCCAAGATCGGCTGCAGTTCTGATGCATCAATCGGCGTGCCGCTCGCTGAAAATTGCGAGAACCAGTTTACGGCATCAAACTGTGGGATTGCGGGCATCTTCTTGGAATAACAGCTTCAGCACCTAACAGAAACATGGGTCTGAGCGCAACGCTATCTTTAACAGGCTGTTGGTTTACCACAGGCTTCTGAGTTCGCAGCGTTGTGTCTGGTGGGTATTTGCGCGCAAGGCGACAGGGGAGTTGAGCTTTGCGCAAATACGATGCTAAAAGGCATGTTTGAATCTTCCAAAGTCGGAGCCCACCTTGGAGCAGTGGATCATGGGGGTGATGAGCTTCCGGCACTTCAAGCCGGAGGCTTGGTGAGAAATTAGCCGGTGGTGGATGACGCGAAGCGGCAGGAACCACCGGAGGGTCGCAGTCATCAGCCGCGCCCTGGAGGGGCGCGAGAAATCATCAAACCAGCTCACGCCCCTCCAGGGCGCATGATGGGGTTTGGGTTCACCGGTGGTTGTGCTCGTTCCTCGCTTCACCACCGGCTAATGGCTCCTCAAGCCTCCGGCTTGAAAAACAACCTTCGCAAGCGGCCTTGAAGACAGGAGCGACGGCATCTTGCCGTCGGATTCTTTTGATGTGATGGCAAGATGCCCTTACTCCTTCGGTAGCCAGCCCTCTGATCTTCAAGCCTCCGGCTTGAAAAACAACTTTCGCAAGCGGCCTTGAAGACGGGAGCGACGGCATCTTGCTGTCGGATTCTTTTGATGTGACGGCAAGAGGCCGTCACTCCTTGGGTAGCCAAACCTCCGATCTTCAAGCCGGAGGCTTGGGAAGACATTAGCCGGTGGTGAAGGGAACCCGCGAAGCGTGGTGACCGCAACCACCGGTAACGCCCCGTTGCGCCACCCGCCCTGGAAGGGCGTGAGAAACCGCCGCCGACAACCATCACCGTTCACCACAAATAGCGGTCATCGTATTCGACCATGCCACGCTTGAGCATCCGCACATACTCATCCTGAAAGGGCATGCTCCGATGATGTTCCTCCTGATGCATCACGTATCGTCGCACCGGTTGAATCAAGGACGCGCTGACCGTGAAGGCACCGTAGCCCTCCTGCCAAGCGAAGCCATGAAGCCCCAGCGCCTTGTGCATCCACGCGGAGGAATCGGCCTTCAATTCGCGCATGACATCGGCCAAGCAATGCGTCGCCCGCAATCCGGCGAAGACATGCACATGGTCTTCAATACCGCCGACAGCATGGGCCACACCGTTCATCGTTCGGAGGATGCCGCCCAGGTATTCGTGAACCCGATCACGATGCGCGTCCGTCAACCACGGTTCCCGGTTCTTCGTGCTGAACACCAGATGGTAATGCAACGAGAGATGGGTCGAGGGCATGGGCGAAGATTTCTCGCGCCCCTCCAGGGCGCAATCGTTTGTTTCTCGGTATCCGGTGGTTGCGCTCGTGCCTCGCTTCACCACCGGCTAATTTCTTCCCAAGCCTCCGGCTTGAAATCTGGGCGTGCGTTCACCCTACCGAGCGCGGGATCAACATTGCGCGCCAAGCCTCTGGCTTGAAATCTGGGCGTGCGTTCACCCTACCGAGCGCGGGATCAACGCTGTGTGCCAAGCCTCCGGCTTGAAATCTGGGCATGCATTCACCCCACCGAGCGCGGGATCAACGCTGTGCGCCAAGCCTCCGGCTTGAAATCCGGGCGTGCGTTCACTCTCAAGGCACGCAATCCCAACACCAGCCTCCGGCTTGAAGATCGGATCGGCGACACAACCACCCATGACCCAAAGTCAGAAATGTCCTCCGGCTTGAAATCTTTTTTCGATGGCGGCGCTGATTCTGCGCCTTTCGCCGCAAGATGCGCCCAGTGGCTCGCAAGTCTGAGGTGGAGAAGGGTGTGCGCTCGGTTAAGATGGGCCGCATGAAGACGTTCCATTCTCTCATCGTTGCCATCGACTTCACCCCTTCGTGCCGTCGTGCACTGCGCGAGGCGGCGCGACGCGCCTCGCTCGACCATGCGAAGATCACCGCTGTTCATGTCATGGATGAGTTCCTGGTGCATGAGCTGAAGAAGGCGCTCTCCACGACCGAGGCGACGATCCGTGCCGAGTGGGAGGCGAAGCTGCGTCAATTCGTGGATGCGTCGGACGCAGGCGGCGGCCTGGTGAAGACGGATGTGCGGGTGGGGCATCCTTTTGGCCAGTTGGTGGAAGCCTGCGCCTCGCACAAGGCCGATCTGCTGGTGATGGGCGTGCGGGGTTCGAAGAATGAGCCAAATCGCGTGGGTGCCATTGTGGCCAAATGCATCCGCCGCGCGCCGGTGGATGTGCTGGTGGTGCAGCAGGAATCGGAGTCGCCTTTCAAGCAGGTGCTGAGCTGCGTGGATTTTTCCGAGAACTCGGCGAAGGCGGTGCAATGCGCGCTGCATGTGGCCCAGCAGGACAAGGCCAGCGTGGACTGCCTGCACGTTTATCAATCGGCGATGGCGATGGCCATGGACTACGGTGGCTTCGTGACGCCGATGCCGGCAGCGGTCCTGGACGATGAGGGAGTGAAGGCCTGGGAAGCGCAGCTGGAAACCTTTCTGGAGCCGTTGCTGCGCAAGGCGGAAGGCGTGAGCGTCCGCAAGACCGTGATTGAGCAGATCAATGTGCGTCAGGCGTTGCTGGACCATGTGAAGCAGAGCGGCGCCGATCTGGTGGTCATTGGCACCACGGGCAAGGGCTCGCTGCGCCACATGCTGATCGGCACCACGGCCGAGAAGATCGTGCAGCACGCGCCATGCTCGATGCTGGTGGTGAAGCCCGATGACTTCGAGATTCAGCCGGATTGAGGGAGAATTCGCGCATGGCTGACTCCACCGAATCCATGGTCGAACTGCGTGCCGCGCTAGACGCCTGCGAACGGCGTGTGCATGGCATTCTGGAGACGGCGGTCAATGCCATCATCACGATCAACGCTCGTGGCGTGATCGAGACGGTGAACGAGGCCACGGTGCGCATCTTCGGCTACACGCGCGAGGAAATGGTCGGGCAAAACGTGAGCCTGCTGATGCCCTCGCCCTACCGCGAGCAGCACGACCAGTATCTGGACAACTACCACCGCACCGGCGAGCGGAAGATCATCGGCATTGGCCGCGAGGCGCTGGCGCAGCGTAAGGATGGCTCTCTCTTTCCCATCGACCTCTCCGTAGGCCAGGTGGAGCTGCCGCAGGGCCGCATTTACACCGGCATCATCCGTGACTTGTCGGACCGCAAGGCGCTGGAGGAGAAGATCCTCACGATCAGCGAAGAAGAGCAGTCGCGCATCGGCCAGGACATTCATGACGACCTCTGCCAGCAGCTGGCAGCGATTGGTTGTCTGGCGAAAGTTGTTTATCAGCGGCTCACGGCCAGCAATGTGCCCGAGGCGCTGCAACTGGCCGAGATCACGCGCTTGATCACGCAGGCCAACGCCCGCGCTCGCGAAATGTCGCGCGGCCTGATGCCTGTGGTGCTGGACTCGGAAGGTCTGATGGCCGCGCTGGCAGACCTGGCCAGCAGCACCGAGCGCATCTTCCGCGTGAGCTGTCCGTTCCGCTGCGACCCACCGGTGCAAGTGGGCGACAACAAGATGGCCACCCAGTTCTACCGCATTGCGCAGGAGGCCGTGGCCAACGCGATCAAGCACAGCCGTGCGGACCGCATCGAGATTGGTCTGGCGCTGAGCCAGGGCATGATCACGCTGAGCATTCGTGACAACGGTATCGGCATTCCTGACCACTCGCCCAGCAAGGGCACAGGCATGGGCTTGCTGACCATGAGTCACCGGGCGCGCATGATGGGCGGCACGCTCTCGGTGGAGCCCGACCGCTTCGGCGGCACCATGGTCCGCTGCACCGCTCCTGCCACCCTCTCTCCGACGGCACCGCCATGAAACGTATCCTCCTTGTCGATGACCACCCGATCATGCGCCATGGGCTGGCGCAGCTAATCCAGATGGAGCCCGGACTCGAAGTCTGCGGTCAGGCGGGCAGCGCCATGGACGGCCTGGAGGCGATCCAGAAGCTGAAGCCCGACGTGGCGGTGATTGACCTGACCTTGCCGGACAAGAACGGCCTGGAGCTGCTGAAGGACGTTCACGCGATGATGCCGGGTGTGAAGTGCATCGTGCTGTCCATGCATGATGAGAATCTGTATGCCGAGCGCGCGCTCAAGGCTGGTGCCCGTGGCTACATCATGAAGGAAGCCGCAGCGGAGAGCCTGATCACCGCGCTGCAACGCGTGCTCGCGGGTGGCATCTTTGTCAGCGAACTCATGGCCAGCCGGATGCTGGAGCAGGTGAGTGGACAACGTGGCAAGGCAGGCATCACGGGCGTGGATCAACTCACGGATCGTGAGCTGGAGGTGCTGGAGATGATTGGCAAAGGCACGCCCACCAAACTCATCGCCGAGAAGCTCAGCATCAGCGCCCGCACCGTCGAGGCGCATCGCTCGCACATCAAAGACAAGCTGGGCATCACCGATGGCCCGGCGCTGGTGCGCTACGCGGTGCAGTGGGTGGAGAACCGGGCGGCATAATGGTTTCCATTACACCGGGATTGCGGTGTTCCGCGAGCTATCGAGTCGTAGCTGTGCACAATAGATGAGAGCCGGGATGGGGCTAGCGTGGAGCCGTCAACCTCAACCATTCTATGAACTCTCATACCGCCAACAAAGCCCGCGAACGCCTTGTCGAAAACCTCAGCAGCACGGAATTCTTTTGCAATTACAGCGCTGCCTTCGGCCAGTTAACCGGACTCTCTCTCACGTTGGAAGCTGCGCATGAAGGCGAAGTGCTTGCCGCTCCCCAGACCAAGACTTCGCTCTCCGGGATCGTGGACACCCGTGTGCCGGTGAAAGTCGGCAAAGCCCTCGTCGCCGCCATCCACACCGGTGGCGTTCGTCTTGCGCCAGCCACAGCGGAAGCCTTTGCCCCGGTCGCCGCAGCCCTGCTGGACAGCGGTCGCAACGCCGCCGAAGTGAAGGCCGAGAGCGTGGCCTTTGCCCAGCTGCCCGTGATGCAGCCCGAGCGCTATGAAGCCGCGCTGGCCATGCTGAAGTCCTTTGCCTTCCAGCTCGGAGAGAGCGCTCACCGCCTGCTTTTCGCCCACGCGCAGCATGAGCCTGAAGCTGTGCGCGGTGCCAAGGCCTTCATCATGGAGCATCTGGCCGAGCCGATGTCCCTGGAGCAAGTCGCCGCGCATGTGCACGTCAGCCCCTTCCACTTCTGCAAGATCTTCAAGCGTGCCACCGGCATGACCTTCACGGACTTCGTCAACCGCGCCCGCGTGGAGAAAGCCCGCAAGATGCTCATGCGCCCCGAGGCTCGAATCACCGAGGTGGCCTACGACGTGGGCTTCCAGAGCTTGTCACACTTTAACCGTAGCTTCCGCCGCATCGCTGGCGAGTCGCCTACGGAGTTCCGCAGCCGCCTGCGCTCGCCGCGCGGCATGAGCTTGGCTGCGGCCTAACCAATTGTCCCCATAAAGGACAAGGCCTGCGGCCACGTTGCCGCAGGTTCCGCCCCGGAGCATCTCGGGTGAGAGCGATGGTGCTCCGGGGCCTCTTACCCGCCAGTGCAAAGCGGTTGCGCTCTCACCGCTTCCCGGTCAAAACATGGCCATGCGCTACTGGCTCCTGAAGTCCGAACCTGATGTTTTCTCCTTCGACCACCTGAAGGAGCGCCCCAAGAAAACCGAGCCGTGGAACGGCGTGCGAAACTATCAGGCGCGCAACTACATGCGCGATGACATGAGCGTGGGCGATCTCGGATTGTTTTATCATTCTAGCTGCGACGAGCCGGGCGTGGCGGGCATCGTGAAGATCACCAAGGAAGCCTACCCCGACCCCACGCAGTTCGATCCGGCCAGCGAGTATTTCGATGAGGGCAGCAAGCGCGAGGAGCCGCGATGGCTGATGGTCGATGTGTCCTGGCATGCCGATGTGCCGGAGTATGTGCATCTGGCCCAACTGCGCGAGGACCCGAAGCTGGCTGACCTGCTGATCCTGCGGCGCGGCAATCGTTTGTCGATCACGCCTGTGGAAGCCACGCACTTCAAGCACATCTGCAAGCTGGGAGGCGTGAAGCTGTGAACCTCCAAGATCAAGTTTGTGTCGTTACTGGAGCCGCACGCGGCATTGGACTCGCTCTGGCCAAAGCACTGGCATCCAAGGGAGCGAAAGTGGTGCTCGCGGACGTGGATGCCGAAGCCTTGCAAGCGCTGACGGTGCCCAATGCCAAGGCCGTCGTGTGCGACATCACCAAGGCTGCCGATGTGGCCAGACTCGCCGCCGAGGCCGGAGACATCGCCGTGTGGGTCAACAACGCAGGCCTCGCCCGGCATCGCTGGATTCCTGATTATACCGAGGCGGAAATTGACCTCATGCTGGCGGTGAACTTGAAGGGCACGATCCTCGGCTCGCAAGCCGCGCTCCGCGCCATGATCCCGCACAAGCGCGGTCACATCCTCAACGTCATCTCCACCGCGAGCCTGCGCGGCATTCCCAGCGAGACGGTTTACTGCGCGGCAAAGTGGGGTGTGCGCGGCTTCACGCAAGGCCTGCAAGAGGAAGCCGCCGCGCACCGCATCCGCGTGACCGCCGTGCTGCCCGGCGGCGTGGCCACCGAGTTCTGGGACGGCGCGAGTGAACGCCAGGCTCCGAAGGAAAAATTTCTCACGCCGCAGCAGGTGGCGGACGCGATGGTGAAAGTCCTCGAGATGGATGACTTCTGCGTGGCCCGCGAGCTGGTGCTGCGCTCGATCGAGGACAGCGACTTCTCGGTGAAGCCAGCCTAGCCATTGAAAAAAACAACAGGCCGCTGCGTTTCCACAGCGGCCCGTTGAGGGTTGAGGTTCAGGTTTTGGGGGAAAGACTACTCGTTGAGAACGACGCGCAGCTGGCCTGCTTTGATTTGGAAATCTCGGATGCCTGCCACGAAGGCTTTGAAAGCGGGGTCCTCGCTGACGGGGTGGTCGGCCATCAAGTTCAAGCCCTTCATGTTGCCAAGCCAGGCATTGGGCATGGGCACGCCGCCAACACTGACATCGCTGATGCTAAGAGCGAACTTCTTGTTGTCGTCCATCTTTGCACCGAGCGAGATGCCGATGCGCAAGGTCATGCCGTTGCCGACCTCGCCTTCGGCCCCCAAGGGCAAAAGGAAGGTGGCGGTGCCGCCGCCGTTGTGCAGCGAGACCTTGATTTGCTCGCCCAAACCTTGCTGCTCGAAGAAGGCGTTGATCTCGCGATCGGTGAGCGTCAGCGTGCGCTTCTCGACTTCAGGGTCGACTGGCGCGGGCTCGGCAGCGGCGCTTTGTTTCAGGGCTTCCAGCTTGCCATCCAGCGCGGTCTGCTCGCTCGAGGTGAGCATGACAGGCGAGAAGGGCGAGGCGTAGATGTTGCGCTTCACCCACCAAGCGGTGCCGGCCGCGGCGAGCGTGGCGCTGCCGAGGATGATGCTGGTGACGATGAGGGCTTTCTTTTTCCAGGTGCTGCGCGCGGCGACAGGTGGTGCGGCAGGAGAAGGCACAGAGGGCGGAAGTTCATGCATGGCGGTTCAGGCTTTCTAGGGTTGTGACAAACGGCTCTGACGATGTGGCCGCCATTCTGTTCGGCGATTACACAGATATTTTCAGAATGGAATCCTTGTCGCGGCGGCGGCGCTGCTCATGATCGCGGCATGTCGTGGGCCGAAGACGAAGACAAGGACGAGCAGCAAGCGCGGCTCCAGCGTGAGCTGGAACGTCGTCGCAAGCAAGGCGCGGCCTTGATTCCTGTAGAGGTGCCGAAGAGCACCAAGCTGGCGCGGCAGTTCTGGGGTCAGACCTGGCAGCGACATCTGGAAAGCTACGCTG
>Ga0114968_10003477_pt1 | contig 11801 bp, 13 predicted proteins | sample M_130807_EF_Meta_FD_87020 | JGI IMG/M metagenome (GOLD analysis project Ga0114968, IMG submission 87020) | Freshwater microbial communities from Lake Montjoie, Canada to study carbon cycling - M_130807_EF_MetaG | ecosystem: Environmental > Aquatic > Freshwater > Lake | place: Lake Montjoie... | reverse complement strand
TCGCGACCGGGACGCCAAGCCCCGCTTCACGCTTGAAGTGGACTCCAGCTTCTACGAGGCCGAAAGCCCCGACGAAAAGGCCAACGCCATCAAGCAGATCAAAGGCTCCACCAACCGCACCCCCGGCTACGCCAGCAAGCACGACCATGGGCGGAACTTCAAGTTCCCAGAGGAAGTGACCTTCTGGAAGCAAGTCTTCACCGACATCGGCGTCGATCCAAACAGCGTGGACGACTTCGAGGCGGCCAGGCAGGACTACCAGTTTGCCAAGAACAGCCGGCGCCGCTTCACGCCGAACCGCTCGTTTGATGAGCCGTACAAGCCGCTGAGCGGACGATGAGCTACACGCCGCCGTCTGTGATGGTGCCGGGGGCAGGCTCAGTTCGCGTCTGCGTCGCCTCGACGCCCGACGAGATCGCACAGGGCTTGATGGGTGTCCGATCTCTGCCGGTGGGCGTGGGGATGCTGTTTGCGTTCCCGAATGCCACCTCTGGCGCGTTCTGGATGAAGGACACGCCCCTGCCTCTGGACATCATCTTCATCGACGCCATGTGGCGTGTGGTGTCGGTGAGGCAGGGGGTGCCGATGAGCCAGCGCAGCATCGAGCCCGGCGGGCCGTACCGGTTTGTGCTTGAAGTTCCGCGTGGTTGGGCTGAGGCTCACCGCGTCTCGCGCGGGACCGCGCTCGTTCCGATGGGTATGTGAAGCGGCCGTGGTGGTGGAATGGCAGACACGCGCCGCTTAGGACGGCGTGTCCAATGGACGTGAGGGTTCGACTCCCTCCCTCGGCATTGTGCTAGGCTGGCGCCCATGGATTACGGGTACAAGTTCGCGATCATCGACCAGGACGGGGTGGTGGTCGAAGTTGCTGATTCCTACGTCGGGGCGCTGGAGCGAGCCTCGAAGCTGATGCCGCTGGCCAAAATCTGGTACGACGGCTCCGACGACCTGATTGAAGACCAGGCAGCCCCGATGCCGATGGCCGCCAACGCCAAGCGGTCCCTGCCGGTCGTCAGCAGCAAGGCGGCAGAGGATGACGAAGAGTCGGTCGACGTCTTCAAAGACCCCGAGCAGGCCCTTGGGATCTTGCGGCTCGACCCCATCCCGTACAAGGAAGTGATGAAAATGAGCCTCACCGAGGCTCACCGAAGGCTGGTCGACATGTTCCCGACGCAGAGGCTCCACAAGAGCACGCGCGGGCTCGACGAGTGCGTCACCAAAATCGGGGCGTACAAAACCCCCAAAGACATGGCCGAGAGCTTCTTCGGCCAGAACTACAAGCTGGCCGGCGGCCCAAGGCCCGGACTGCCTCCGAGCGCCACGACCGGCCTGAGCCTGCTCCCGGCGCAGTCCTGGCGACTCGACAAGGAAGACCAAGACGTCAAGAAGACCATCCGCCGAGCACCGGCCTATGGGATCAAGCGCGCCAACGACATCGACGGCAGATTCCCCGACTACAAGAAGACCAGCACCTGCTTCGCCTCGACGCCGGAATGCAAAAAGGCGTGCCTCGTGTTCAGCGGAAACAACTTCAACGACCGCTACAACACCATCAAGAAGTACGCGCTGACGCAGTCGTTCTTCTTTGAGAACCACGCGTTCATGCGAATGCTGGTCGAGAACATCGCGACCTTCGAGAGGCAGTGCAAAGACAGCGGAGTCATCCCGTTTGTGCGGCTCAACGTCTACTCGGACATCCCATGGACGCTGCTCTCACCTGGGACCGTTCAAGCCTTCCCAGGGGTGAGGTTCTACGACTACACCAAGGTTGCATCTCGCAACCCCTGGGATCCAAAGACAAAAAGCTACGGCACCAGCAACTACGACCTGACCTTCAGCTACAGCGGCGTGCCCGCGAACTTGAAGCGCCTCAACCACGAGGTGGTGAGCAATCGCCGCCGCGTGGCGGTGACGTTTGCCATGGTTGGCTACTCCAAGTGGACCAAGAGCAGGGTGCCGCAGACGCCCCCTCGCCCGGAGAGCGACGACAAGAGGACGTGGCCCGTGAGTGCGGCGATGGCTGGGCGCCGCAAGGAGACCTGGACGGGCCTGCCGAAGGAGTTCCTTGGCCTTGAGGTGATTGACGGCGACCAGAGCGACTTCAGACCGTACGACGCCCCTTACAACCTGGATACGGGCGAGTACGACCTGGAGCCGTGCGTGGTTGGTCTGCGCTGGAAGATTCCGAAGGCGTCCCGCACCACCAGCGTTGAAGCCAGAGTCTTCATCGTGCCCGGCGTGCTGATGGAGGACATGAAGACCTTCGTCATCATGGATGCTCCCAGGTACAAGACCGAGTTCGGAGAGGATTCGGAGCGCCCCTGGGAGGGCATCAACTTCGGAGGGTAGCTAGTTCAGCATCGACTTCGGCGCGGGGGGAGCGTCCGTCGGCTCCGGGCTGCCATCGAAGCCCGGATCGTATTCGACCGTGTCGAGACCCTCCCACGCCTCATCGCAGACGGAGCATCGGACTCGAATCTCCTGATGATGACACCCCTCGGGCCAGATGACGCCCTTGGTCACAGCGGCCGATTCGAGGCACTTCAGCTCGACGTCCTTGAAGAAGCCCTGGAAGACGCCCTGCGTTGGCTTGCTCTCCTCTCGGGCAGCGCGAGTGAGCCTTGCGTGACGAATATCGACGCGCTCCACGAGCATCAGGCCGAGGTCCCGGTTGCCGCAGTTGGGGCACGTCACGACCGCGCCGTTGGCGCCGGGGAGGGTCGCGTTGTAGTTCCAGAGTGCGGTCCAGAGCCCATCCGCCGCATCCATCCCAAAGTTGTCTCTGGCATAGCGGGCAAGCTCGGACGCCGCGTCAAGCCAAGTCTTCTCGTTTCCCGCAGCCGCGACGGCGGCGCGCAGGCGCTTGTAGGTGTCGGTCTGGGCTTCGGATGCCCACTTGGGCAGGCGCAGTCCGGGCAGGCGGGCCCCGATCTTCTTGCGTCGGGTCGCCTGGTTCTTGTTCTCGCTCAACGGGATCTCCTGGCTGGTGTGTCGGATGTAACCACCGCCGCGGAGGAAGTCAACGAGAGCGTTGACCGACCTCTTAAGGCGGAGCACTCTTGCGGGATGAAGCGCAGCAGCAGGCGGCCTGTCAGAAAATCTAGCAGGCGTCGTCATCTTGCCATGAATCCCGTGAAGGTCATTCCCGAGAGCCACGTAGACCACGGGCTCACTTCCGAGCAGCTTGAGTGGGTGCTTGGTCAGGTCGCGGACCGAGGTTCGTTCTTCATTGAGACCCTCACGCTGCCGCCCGAGCTTGGCACCGTGGAGTGCTCGCTCGTCGGGCCGTCGGTGGGCGAGCCGCCTGTGGACGAGTCGGAGGTCAAGTACATCGTCCGAGGCAACCGCAAGTGCGCGAGCCGCGTTTTCAATGGCCCCAAGGACAAGCCGCGCGTCCGCATGGTGACGGTCATTGCTGGTCCCACCGGAGGTCACGAGGGCCTGGTTCTCTACACGGCTTACGGCGGAGCGGCCTCTCCCAGAGAGCCCGGTGACGCGACCATCCCGAACTGGGAAGGCGTGGTCGAGGCCAGGGACTTCTGGTCGCAGCACGCGCTCATCGTCTGACGCCCGGTTTTGCTCTGGTGAGCAAGCATGATACAGTGCGGGTCACCTGAAGCAGGAGTGATCCCGTGGCCGCGAAGAAGCGATCTGCCGTCCGCATCTACTTCATCAATCCGAACACCGACGAGGTGGTTGGATCGATGTCCATATCAAAGATCTACGAGGCGTTCTTTTACGCCAAGAGCGAGCGGCTGAAGATCGCGCTGGCCAAGTCGCGCGCAGTCGCAGAAGACGTCGCCGCTGGAATGCCTAGCAAAGACGCTCGTCTGTTCACCGCGACCACGTTCGGCTACTTCATGGTCTCCCAGGGCATGCTCCCTCCTTTCGGACTAAAGGCACCGCGGAGCAAGGCCAGCCGCGAGAGCGTGAGCGGATCGTTCTCGATCGGTCGCAAGGCTGGACCGGTCCGACGCACGTCGACCAAGAAGCGCACCTCGAAGAAGGCCACCTCGAAGAAGACCGATCCTGAGCGACGTAGCTGGCTTGCCTCGCGCCTGACGTCGACCAAGCGCAAGAAGACCTCGAAGCCCAAGCGCCCCACTTCGCGCCGCTGAGCCTGCCTGACCGTTACGGAGCCCAACGGCGCCCCTCTGGTGCGCGCCGCTGGGCTTCTTGCGTTGGCTCTTGGCCGCTGTCGTTGTAAGCTCCGCGGCATGCGTCGCAACCCACTCTTGGCCAAGCCGCCGCGTAGTTTTCATCAGCCGCAGAAGAAGTTCGGGCTGCCTGCGGAGTATTTCTCCGGGGTCCACACGACGACCGACAAGCAGATTGCTGCGGCCTACGCGATTGCGACGTGGGACCACCTCGGAAACAAAGGGTACCCTGTGGTCATTGCGCTCGACGTGCGGGGCCTGGTGCCTCTGCCTGACGCCGACGCGATGATCCAAGCGGGCTACACCTTCAAGGACGATGGCTTTCGCCGGGGCGTGGCGAACAGCTTGTCGGAGGGCAAGACGTTCGATGACTTGCTCGCGATGGAGCAAAACGACGACTTCATGAGCGAGCTTGGCGTGGGAGACCACCCGTCCGACTTCCTGTTTGAGCAAATGGGCCAGCGTCCAATGGCAGCGGTCGAATCGTACGCCACCGAGGCCGGGATCGAGCCGGACAGCGTCATCTCGGACTGGGTCTCATCGGGCAAGATCCCATCGCGCGTCCTGATGATTCTGGTCGACCAAACCAGGTTCATGGACGACTTCGACTTAGATCGCGTTGTTCAGGTCACCGCAGTCAAGCCGTGGTGGTACCAGGTGATGTTCCCGCCTGACGACGACGATGCGGAGGCCGACATTGAGCGCCTGGAGGGAGCGGGCTGGCAGGTCTGGACGCTTGACGACGTGACCAGCGATGGCAACGTGATTGAGAAGGTGGTGTACTCGGCAGGAGCCGACCCGGCCGCTCAGATCGAGTACCACGGCACTTCCAGCGTTGCGCTGGAGCAGGCGTTCCCTGGTCTCATCGCAGAGGATAGCCCGTTCCCTGTTGTGATGCCGAAGGGTGCCCAGTTTGATACGGAGAGCGACTGATGCTGACCCAAAACCCTCCCATCGATCGCCTCAAGTACATCCAGAAGCTCTACGGCGAGAAGCAGCCGTGGGTGGTGCTCGATACATTGAGCGTGATTTTCCCGACCATCGGCATCGATGAGCCGTGGCGAGAAATCGAAGAAGCGTCCTACGCTCAGGCGTCCGAGGCAGCGTCAGCGTCGCGGGGGGCGATGCGTGAGATGTTCCAGGCGGGGAGGGTGATGCCCGGGCTTCCAGATCCGAGATGGACAAACGGAGGCGACTACATCCCCCTTGTCAACAATGCTTGGAACCTGGGTCCCATCAAGTACCGGGCGCCATACGATCTGCGGTACGACGAGAGGTCAAACATGATCTTCTCGTTCGTGGCCCAGGACAGTTTTGCCGGCGGAGCGATGCGGGAGCCACAGGAGGCCGACAGCGTCTTCCCGTGGGTGGCACGCGAGTTGAGCAAGCTGTCGAAGCATACGATCTCCGCCATCGAGAAGAGCATCAAAGAGGACACGTCTCTTCTCGACGACTACGAGGACTACTACGCCGACTACAGCGAAGCGCTGGAGCAGCTCCGGCGCAGCACGAACCTGATCGCCCAGTGGTCCAAGGCCACCCGAACCGACCTGATGAAGCTCTCTCTCGCTGAGGTGTTTGAGAAGAGCGAGGGCTTCCGCATCAAGAGGAAGGTCGAACACGGCGAGTTCGTCTACAAGTTCAAGAACGGCTGGACGGTCGAGTCCCTTAAGGGGAAGAGGCAGCTCGACTGTGAGGCAGGATTCCTGAGCCACTGCGTCTACACGTACAAGGACCGCGTAGATAGTGGACAGAGCGTCATCTACTCGCTGCGTGATCCTGATGGCGTACCGTACGTTACGATGGAGTGGCAGCCGTGGCCGCGGGAGATGGTCGAGTTCGACGAAGGACCCAAGGACAAGAAGGGCTGGCCCGGCCGCTTCACGCAGGTCTTCGGCAAAACGAACTCGAAAATCGGTCACGACGTCTTTAACGAGTACGTTCTTGCTGCCGGTCAAGACAATGACCCGCCCTTGCAGCCCGACCAAGTGTCGGTGGTGGTCGAAGCGATCCGATCTATGGTCGTCGAGTTCATTGATCAGAAGCGCGGCGGTGAAGTCCGAGGGCTGCTTCTTGCCGGAGCCTCGCTTGCTGGACGAGATTTGAGTAAGTATGCCATTGTAGGGACCAACCTGGGCGGGGCCGACCTGAGCCGAGCCAACTTGTCCGAGGCCTATCTGTATGGTGTCAACCTGTATGAGGCCAATCTGACCGGTGCCAACCTGACTGGGGCCAGCCTCGAAAGGGCCAACCTGAGCCGAGCCAACTTGAGCGGGGCCGACCTGAGCGGAGCCAACCTATCAGAGGCTCACCTGCGCGAGGCTAACCTGCGCGAGGCCAACCTGACCGCCGCCTACCTGGTCACAGCCAGACTGACCGGAGCCAACCTGAACGGCGCCAACCTGAACGGCGCCAACCTGGCCGCAGCAGACTTGTGGCGCGCAGACCTGAGCGGGGCCGACATGAGAGGAGCCAGGCTGAAAGGCTACGCCCCCCTCTTGGACCGCACGCGCTTCGACGATTCCACCAAGTGGTCCGAGGGCTTCGACCCCATCGCCGCTGGCGCAGTGAAGGTGGACTGATGCTCATCCAGAACCCTCCCATCGACCGTCTGAACTTCATCGTCAAGACCTATGGCGAGAAGCAGCCGTGGGTGGTGCTGGACACGCTGAGCGTCATCTTCCCTACGATCGGGATTGACGAGCCGCTCTTCGACATCCAACACGAGTTGCAAACTCAGCAGGTCGAAGGAGATCTGAGCCGCGAACGATTCCGTACGCTGCTGGGCGACGCGCAGGCGCTGTTTCGCTGGACAGAAATGGCACGTGGGCTGCCACAGCCAGACCCCCTGCAATCACCCGATTCATACAGCAGCTTGATCGATGCTTATTGGGATAGCACTGGGGAAGACGACTTCCGCCTCAGACGAAGGATGGCGGGGATTCTTTGGATCGTAAGCCTTCCAGGCTTTTCCAGTGGCAGAATGAGCGCACCTCACGAGGCCGATGGCATCTTTCCATGGGTGGCTCGTGAGTTCAGCAAACTCTCGAAGTTCACCATTCGAGAGACCGACAGGACTGGGGATGCTTCGACGTACCGTGTCTACACGGAATCGCTCGACCTCCTTCGCCGCTCCGGCAACGCCATCGCGCAGTGGGCAAAGCTGAACCGCGTCGACTTGATGAAGAAGTCGCTCGCCGAGGTCGCGGAAGCCATCAAGACCTTTCGCTACTCTAGCAAGGTCCGGCAAGGGGTCGTCGTCCACAAGTTCAAGAGCGGCTGGACCGTTCAGGAGCTTCAGACGAAGCGTGAGCTTGATGACGAGCACAAGGCCCTCGACCACTGCGTCGACACCTACTGCGAACGGGTGAAGCTTGGAAAGAGCGTCATCTACTCGCTGCGCGACCCGGACGGCGTGCCGTACATCACGATGGAGTGGAAGCCCGCCGAAGCATCGGGCAAGGGCAAGTTCACTCAGGTCTTCGGCAAGACCAATAGCGAGATCGGTGAAGGCGTCTTCAACGAGTACGTTCTCGCTGCCGGCCAAGACAACGACCCGCCCTTGCAGCCCAGCCAGGTGTCGGAGGTGGTCATCGCCATCCGGGCGATGGTCATCGAGTTCATCGATCAGAAGCACGGCGGCGATGTAAGCGGCCTCCTTCTCGCCGGAGGGTCTCTTTCCGGCAGAGACCTGACCGGTGCGTTCTTAAGGGGGAAGGACCTCTATGGTATGGACCTTGTTGGGGCCAAGCTCGCGAACGCCAACTTGGGCTACGTGAACTTGAGCAGTGCTGACCTGAGCGACGCTGACTTGAGCGGCGCAGACCTGGAAGGTGCGCATTTTGACTATACAAAGCTAATCGGAGCGAACCTGAAAGGTGCGCACTTTGGCGAGGCAGACTTGGTCGGAGCTGACCTGAGCCGAGCGGACTTGAGGGGCGTAGACCTGAGCCGCGCGACCCTTTTCATTTGGTTCCAGAAAGGCCTTTGGGACCCGAGCCCGCCCAGGAAAATCAGTGCAATCCTGTCCGGCGCCAAGTACGACTCGGAGACGTTTTGGCCTGAAGACTTCGATCCCGTCGCCGCTGGCGCAGTGAAGGTCGACTGACCAAGCTACACCTCGATCATGCCGACGTACCCCTACGAGTGCCCGCAGTGCAAGGTCGAGTTCGAGAAGAAGCGGAAGATCTCGGACCCGCCTCTCAAGGAATGCCCTACCGAAGGCTGCCACGGTGAGCCGAAGCGGATGATCGGACAGACCTCGTTCGTCCTCAACGGCCAGGGCTGGTTCAAATCAGGCGGATACTAGGAGAAGGCTGATGGCTGACGCGCTGTACCACGGCTCCGACGAAGAGCTTGAGGAGCTAGAGGGCAACGACCCCGGCTACAGAGGTTCTCTCGGCTACGGCCTGTACCTGACGTCGGACGAAGACTTCGCCTCCGTATTCGGCAAGAACATCCACAAGGTGCAGAGCCCCGTCCCAGATGAGCTGGTGGCCTACCTCCAGCCCAACACATACGAATGCGGCCAATCTCTGGTTGTTTACACGCCGGGGTCCTCTCCCTTCACGTTCAACATCGAGGACAGGAAGACCGGCGAGCTGCACCGCTACTCTGTGCTCGAAGATTGCGAGGGAGAGGTCAAGGACGCTCTCGGCGTGCAGGCCCTGGACAGGTGGAAGCTGACGCCCGAGCTACTAGAGCAGGCCGGGCGGTTGCCGACGGAAACGCGACCGCTGGTGGAGCAGTGCTTCAAGGGCACGATGGATGAGCTACGCGAAGGCAACTGGATGGCCACCGAGGTCTGCGAAGAGGCCCTCGGAGAAGCTGTTGACGGGGGCCTAGACGAGCAGGTTGCCGACAGCATCAAGGCCCTCATGGATAGTATCGTCGAGAGCGCCGAAGCGTTTCGCGATGCCGAGGTGTCGCGCATCCTCGGCACAGAGCTTGACCTATCGGACATCTCTGCGATCGCAAAGAGCCATGGGTACAGCGCCTTCCACATCGATGGCTACTCACCCGGCGGAGACGAGTACGTGATCTTTGACGACGCGTACCTGCCGTTGAAGGTACTGTCGGTGGAGTGAGGACGAACATGCGCAAGTCGAGCCGCAAGACCAGCAAGAAGACGAGCAGGAAGGCCGGCGCGGCCTCGGCCATCGCTCAATGGGGCCGTGATGTGGCGAGCTTCCGCGAGACGGCCGGGTTCGACGTATCGACGCCGGTTGGGTTCTCGGAGTACCTGCTCTCGGTCTACGGCAAGGGCGTACCTGACGAGGTGACCAAGCTGTTCGACATCGCGGAGGCGGGCAGGGCATACGGGTTCGACGCGTACGAGGACTACCGGCGAGTCTTTGAGACATGGGCCATCTCAATCGCGCCAAGCGGATTCGTCTGTGCCCGCGGCCTGCACGGGCTCGGGTTCCTGCCTGGCGACGACATCCCTGGGACCATCTTCGGGCGCAATCCTCGCAAGGGCGACGGCCGGAAGAAGGACTACGACTACTTCAGTCTCAACATCGAATACTCGATTTTTCACTTTGCCACCCAGTACCTGGACAAGCTCTACCCGACCGTCTCGGACCTGTGGGCACGAGCCGCTTCGGCCATTGACCCCGATGCAGCGAAGTACGCTGGCGTCTGGGTGCGCGGCCGGGTCAGCAAGGAAGAGCTGGCCTACAGAGACGCCCAGGCCGCCAAGCGTGGAGAAGCTCGAACCCCGGCGTGGCAAGAAGTGCCCAAGCGGACGAAGGACGCCATCCTGGCCTCGCAGTGCCCTGTTCTGATCGTGGCGCATGTGGACGCTGGCGACATGAAGGGGTGGGGCAGCGACAGCGAAAGCGGCGAGACCATGGAGGCGGAGGTCTACGTCAAGCACTGCGAGCCGGACTGCATCGAGAAGCTCTTTGTGGCTTCGTCCAGGCGCGGTCTTGGAACCCCGGTCAAAGCGGACGAGCGCAGGTACTACGGCCTCGACGAGCACCTTGTGGTGAAGGGCAAGGCGTACTCGTACTTTGATGCGCCAAGCCTGCTGCTACATCCAGACACGCAGGCCAAGGGACGGCTCGTCAAGAACCTGCCCGACGAGTGGAAGTGGTACGAAGTGCCCGTGCGTTGACGGCTGTTGGCGCTCTATTCCACCACTGATACCGTTGCCGCCTGACGTCGCCGCCCGCCTCGGTGGCGCAACGCCGTCCTAAGGAGTTGCCGTGAAACGCCTGCCGAAAGCCCAGAAGAAGTTTCTGCACGACCGCCTCTATTCCGAGGCGAGCGTCGAGCCCCGTTGGCTTGCGTTGAACGACAAGCTGCTTGCGCTCGGGGGTCATGCCATCGTCGCGTACCCTCCTTATTACTTCGCCGACCGACTGCCGACGGCTCTGTCGCGGAGGGCGAAGACCTTCGACCCGCTCGGAGCCATCATGCTTGAGGGCCAGCAAGGCCACTGCCATCACAACACCGCGGCGATGTTTGCCAAGACGGAACTGTGGCGCTTCGGGGGAAGGGCGGACCTTCCGAAGATCAAGATCGCGACCGGCTGGGCGTTGAGCGACGATGGGATCTGGCGCTCGCACTCCTGGGGCGTCCTGAGGGACGGCACGGTCGTTGAGACGACGTGCTCACGCATCGGCTACTTCGGCGTCGTGCTGAAGCCCGCCGAGAGCGATATATTGGTTCGGCGGACGGCCCGACGCTCATCAAAGGCGCGCTGACGAACAAGATGAGAGCCTGATCTGGACCACCACGTAGCATCACGATTTCACCCGTGATACTGTTGCCGCGATGACGTCGAAGTCTGCGTTGTTGGCGCAACGATGTCTTGAAGGCTATTCAGAGCATGCAGCCCATGAGACACACCCTCGGACAGACTAATCCGGCTCCTCCTTCAACGAGGCCCATGAGCTGGCCAGCGATCCTAGGCTGGGCCGCGGTCGTCGGCGTGACGCTGGCAGTCTTCAACGGCACGCTGAACCTCGGCGTGGGGCAGGTGCGGCCCAACCGGCGCCGCCGCTCGCCTCGTCGCGTAAGCAGGAACGGCCGCAGCTCGCGCAGTGCTGCGAAGGGTCGCTCAAAGAAGACTTCGAGGTCACTTCTTCCTCCTGCGCCCAAGACAGGCTGGGAATGGGAGAGCAGTGGCTGGTCTGCCGGTAGGTTCTTTTACGAAGACTTTGGATGGGACTCGAAAACCGGCGAACTTGAGGTTCAAGAGTACGTGGCAAGCCGCGTCGGGAATGACCCTTCTCCGCGCACGCGGCGGCTTGGGAAGTATCGCTCGTCCGCAGCGGCTAAGAAGGCCGTCAACGCCTACCTGGCTAAGAAGCACGAGAAGCATCTGAAGTCGCTCGCTCGCAAGTACGGATCTTTGGAGGCGTACAAGAAGGCTCAGGCGAAGAAGATTGCCCAGCGAGACGCCGAAAACGCAGAGTGGAAGCGGCTCAAGCGGAATGCGGCCTAACCTAGCCCACCACGTAGCATCACGATTTCACCCGTGATACTGTTGCCGCCATGCACGCACTCCACAGCCGCGGTCGATCTACCGACGCGCGGGTCATCGTACTAAGCGGCCTCGGCCAGGCGGCAACGCCGGTGCCGGTGCAAAACCCCTCATCGGCCCCCGCTCCTGAGATGTCGGGCGGAGCCAAGACG
>Ga0114968_10003475_pt1 | contig 11805 bp, 9 predicted proteins | sample M_130807_EF_Meta_FD_87020 | JGI IMG/M metagenome (GOLD analysis project Ga0114968, IMG submission 87020) | Freshwater microbial communities from Lake Montjoie, Canada to study carbon cycling - M_130807_EF_MetaG | ecosystem: Environmental > Aquatic > Freshwater > Lake | place: Lake Montjoie... | reverse complement strand
GCACACCGAGTTCGCTCGCATCGACGACGATTTCCCCGCAGCCATCGCTGCAGTGCGTGAACGCAGCTGGCTCACCGGCAGGCAGATCCGCTGCCGCGCCGAAGGCCGCGAAGTGCATGGCCGCGCCCTAGATTTGAATGAAGAGGGCCATCTCATGCTGGTGCTGCCAGATGGCGGCTCCCTCACGCTCACCAGTGCTGAGGAGATCCGGGATGTGAAGATTTGAGGGTATCGGCCCATTTGCCATGGGATTCACCACATCACGCAGGAGCGGCTTCCTAAGCGGTCTGTCCCGTCACAAACTCTCAGCTTGAGTTTTTCACTGTCTGGGCTTTAGGATGCAGCGAGCTATCTACTACTCATTCTGCATGAGCGACGAAACCTTCCCCCCGAGTTCTCCTGAAGACAATCCAATGGAAGGCTCCGCTTTCCCCACGCTGGAGGAAATGGCGGCACTGCTGCCGCAGTATGAGTTTCACGACATCCTCGGCGTCGGCGGCATGGGTGCGGTGTATCTCGCCAGACAGGCGGCGCTGGACCGCTGGGTGGCCATCAAGCTCCTGCCTGTCTCCGCCGCTCAGAATGAGGAGGACGCCAGCCGCTTCATTACGGAAGCACGCTCCATGGCGAAACTCACCCATGCGCACATCGCAGCGGTGTATGATTTCGGTCAGACCGCGCACGGGCACCTCTACCTGGTGATGGAGTACGTGAGCGGACTGGACCTGCACCGCCTCATTCACCGCGATGAAGTGACGCCTGCCCGCATCCGCAGCCTCGTCCCGCAGCTGTGCGACGCGCTCGCCTACGCCCATAGTCACAATGTCATCCATCGCGACATCAAACCCGCCAACATCCTCATCACCGAGGACTGGCAGGCGAAGATCGTCGATTTCGGTCTCGCACGCGACAAAGACACCGACGCCGCTGGCGAAGCCGAATATGGCACCCCGGACTACGTCGCCCCTGAACGCCTGCAGGCCGGCGCTACGGTGGACCATCGTGCTGACATCTACGCATTGGGTGTCGTCATCCACGAAATGTTCACCAAGTTCACGCCACGGGCAGCCGGTGCTGCGGCAGGCCAGGGCGTGCCGGCGGAATACGCCAGTGTCGTGAGCCGCTGCATGATGGCTGACCCTGCACGCCGTTTTCAGAAATGCAGTGAAATCAAATCTTTCCTCACTGCTGCCACCATCGCCGCCGCCACTCCGGCTGCGCCTGTGCAGCGGCCTGTGCATCGCGCACCACCGCCGCAATTGCAGGCCAGAATACGTCCGCAGCGACCTGCCAGCGTGGTGCCACAGCAGCAAGGGGTGCCCGGATGGCTCTGGGCTGTAGCCTGCCTTATTTTGCTGGGAATCGGCGGCTGGTACATCCAGCAGCAGCGGAACCCCGACACCACCGCCCAGTCCCAACCCGCACCTGCGACGGATGCAGGGGCAACTGCCGACAACAACAAAACGAACCTCCCCACGGCTCCCACCATCATCAAGAATGTCCCTCCCGGGCCATTCAAACCGGAGTCCGGTGGCTTCGCTGTTCTCAACCGACTCAAAGGTCACCAGGAACTTGTCTATTCCTGCGCCCTCCTCGCCGACCAGCGGCGTGCGGTTTCCGGAGGTCATGATGACACGCTGATACTCTGGGATGTGGCCACCGGTGCCGAACTGAAGCGCTTCCCTTCTCCCATCGGCGATATTCATGGCGTCGAGGCAGCGGCAGATGGCAGGCGCGTCCTGCTGTATTCACTGCGCACGCATCAGGTCGCCATCTTCGACATCGAGCAGGGCCAGACCATAGCCAGCATCAAAGCACCCGCCAACCGGCTGACTCTCGCCACCTGGGCTGCCGACCAAAAAAGCGTCTATCTGCTCTGCAATGACACCAACGGCGGCGTCTATCACTGGGACCCTTCAAAGGGAGCCGTGCTGCAGCAGTTTGCCGACTGGCCGCGCGCAGCCTCTCATATCTTCCCGCTCCCAACGACTAGGCCTGAGGACAAGCCGCAGGTGCTGGTAATTGGCAGCACGATGAAGCCCAATCCGAACCCGGACCCCGGCTCCAATCAAAGCCTCGTCATGGACAAGCCATGGGCTGCGCTGTACTCCGCGCCGGACCATCACCACACCCGCGACCTGCCAGATTACACCAACATTCGCAACCGCCTCTCCCTCTCCCCTGACGGCAGCACCATCGTGGGCGGGCTTGGCACCCTCTACTTGCTCGATGTTCCAGCACTCACCACGCGTTTCCTCATCAATCCACCTGCCAGCCTCAGTTGCTCAAGCACTGCCTGGGCCGGCTCCGGACGCCTGCTCGTCTGCGGCTATTCCAATGGTAGCCTCATTATCCGCGATGCCTCCACTGGGGGGGAGCTCAGCAACCTCGACATCGGCATGCGCGCCAACACGATCCGCATCTCCCAGGATGAGGGCTGGATGATCGTTTCCGGCTTCCCGCTCGACATGAACCATCCGCAGCCTGATGACTTCGATGTGCTCGTCATCCGCCTTCCTGATTTGAGTCGGCTTGGATCGCCGAAGGGCTTCCTCGCGCTCGCCACGCGCCAGCTGGCCAGTCTGGAAAAGTTTGACCCTGAACTCGCCGCCCTGCGCACACAGGCAACCCCGCCCGACTCGCTCGCCAACGCGGAGCAGTTCCGCGCCCAGATCCGCGACCTCACCACCAAATACGGTGCGGCGTTGACACGCTCTGCTGCCACGGCTTCGCCCAAGGACCAGCTCGCCATGCGCGCTGAGGCGAATGCCATCGCCGCCGGTCAGCCGGTGCCTGTTCCCGCCACCGACGCCACGACTTCGGGCGAGCACCATCGCCTTCGTGGCATCTACCGCCAGCAGACCACCCAGCTCGAGACTCGCCGCCAGGAAGCAGAGTACGCCGTGCGCAAAAACCTCGAAGGCGGAGTCAAAACTCTCGCCTTCAAACGCCTGCAAACGGGTGATCGCCTTGGCTCGACCCGCTGCGATGCTCTGCTTGCCAGCATGATTGCCTCCAAGCCTCTCGGCAACGTGGCGTCCATTGCTCCGGCCGCGCCTCCCCCGGTGCCTGTCGTTCCGCGCCCTGCTCCGACGCCCACCCCTGCGGTGGCCTCTAAGGTTCCATTCGGCAACAATGTCAAAATCGAAGTCCTGCTGGGCCGTCCCACCAAAACCGAAGGCGGTGATTTTGACGATGAGATGCAGGTGATCAATCCTCGCATCAAACTGACCAATGCTTCGACCACTCAGGCCTACGAAGGCTACGTGGTGAATTTCATTTTGTTCGGCGAAAGCACGATCGACATGAAAGTCATCAAGGTGCTGCAGCGAGAGAGTTTCCCGATCTCCCTGCCCATTCGGCAGATGTTCGAAAACAAGCTGCCCAGCGTCACCACTCAATTCGACACGACGGGCGCCAAATTTGGCTTCAAGTACCAAGGCTGGGTGGTGCAGGTCATCGGCCCGCAAGGCGAGATCGTCCTGACCAAGTCCACGTCAGCGACCATGGAGAAGCTGCCGGAACAGGTCAAGCTGATGGCGGCAGAGCAATGTTACGACAAAAAGCTCAAGAGCGTACCACCGCCAGTGCTGATGGAATAGGCCCGCCGACAGCGGGCCGTGTTCGTGATTGAACTGCCCGCCACACCATACTATGAGGCAGGCCACCCATGTTTCGCGCCCTACTCACGTCCCGTCTCCAGGCTGCCTTCACCGCCGCCGGCATTGCTCTGCCAGAAGGTTTCACCCCCGGCGTCGTCATTGCCTCCGACACGCGCTATGGCGACTACCAGAGCAATGCGGCGATGATCTTGGCGAAACAGCTCAAGACAAACCCACGTGCCCTCGCAGAGCAGATCAAGGCTGCACTTCAGGTCGAAGATCTGTGCGAAAAAATCACCGTGGACGGCCCAGGCTTCCTCAACCTCACGCTCAGCGCCGCCGCGCTGGCCCAAAGGCTCGCCGTCATTGTCAAAGATGACCATGTAGGCGTTCCGCCCGTCGCCCAGTGCAAGACCATCGTGGTCGATTTCTCCGCGCCAAACATCGCCAAACCGATGCATGTGGGGCATATCCGCAGCACCTTCATCGGCGATTCCCTGGCCCGCGTGGCGCGCTTCATCGGCCACAAAGTCATCACCGACAACCATGTCGGCGACTGGGGCACGCAGTTCGGCATGATCATCCACGGCTGGAAGACCCAGCTCGATCAGTCCAAGCTCAAGGCAGATCCTATTCATGAGCTGGTCAGCGTTTACAAAGCCGTGAACGCCGCCGCCAAAGCAGATGAAGCCGTGCTCGAAATCTGCAAGGCCGAACTCGTGAAACTGCAGCAGGGCGATGCCGAAAACCTCGGCATCTGGAAAGAGTGCGTGCGCCTCACCCTCGAACAGCTCGAAAAAGTTTACGGCGCGCTCGACATCAAGTTCGACCACTACCTCGGCGAGAGCTTCTACAACGATGCCCTGGCCCCGCTGGTGGCGGAGATGCTCAATCAGGGCATCGCCACCGTCAGTGAAGGTGCCACCGTGGTCTTCAGCGACGGCAGCGTGAAGCCCGAGAACGACCCCTTCCTCATTCGCGACAAAGACGAGTGGAAACCCGCGCCCTGCATCATCCGCAAAGGCGACGGCGGCTTCCTCTACGCCACCACCGACCTCGCCACCATCGACTACCGCGTGAAGGAATGGCAGGCTGACGAAATCTGGTACGTCGTCGGCGCTCCGCAGCAGCTTCACTTCCGCCAAGTCTTCGCCGCTGCACAGCGTCGTGGCATCACCACGAAGATGATCCACATCGCCTTCGGCAGCATCCTGGGCCCGGACGGCAAGATGTTCAAAACCCGCAGCGGCGAAACCGTCGGCCTCCTCGAAGTCATCGACGAAGCCATTGAGCGCGCCCGCGCCGCCGCTGATGAAAAGGAGCAAGGCCTCAGCGACGCCGAAAAGGACGAGATCGCCCGCATCATCGGCGGAGGTTCCGTCAAATATGCCGAACTGAGCCAGAACCGCCTGACGGATTACAAGTTTAGCTGGGACAAAATGCTCTCACTGCAAGGCAACACCGCCCCCTACCTCATCAACGCCTACGTTCGCACTCGCAGCATCTTCCGCAAGCTTGATGGCGAAGTCATGCTCACCGAAGACCTCGCCATCACCGAGCCCGCCGAGCGTGCGCTCGCGATGAAGCTGGCCCAGTTCGCCGAAAACGCCCACGACATCCTCGACGACCACCGTCCGAACTTGCTCGCAAACTACCTCTACGAACTCGCGGACACCTACCACAGCTTCTACGAAGCCTGCCATGTCCTTCGTTCCGAAGGCACTGCACGCAACACCCGCCTGACGCTTTGCGAAGCCACTGGCCGTGTGCTCAAAACCGGCCTCGGTTTGCTCGGCATTCAGACGACGGAGCGGATGTAAAACTCGGCAGAATGACAACATCCAGCCGCGTTTGCTGCCTCAGCGCTGCAACACGATCTCATACGGCGGATCGTACTTGTTGCAGCGGAGGATGAAATGTTCGCCACGAATCACTTTCTTGTAAAAGATAACCTGTACGCGGTGATCCCCTTGTACCAGCTTGCCGCCAAGCTCATGTTCGGTGAGCACCTGCCAGCCTTTCTTTTCCATGCCTGTCTGGTCGGTCACATGGGCACGCCAGTTTCCCAGATCACTGCCTTGGTCTGCGTAATTGCATGCCAGAAGCATGAAACCATCCTTGATGACGACGATGTCCGCCTGACCTTCTTGATCCTTCAGCGGCGTGAAAATCTGCGCCTTGAACTTCGTGAGACTCGTCGGCACTTGCAGCCAGTTTTTTTCGCCTGGAGTTGTGATCAAAGGAGTCTTCATCATCCTGTCCACACTGATTTCAGCCGACTCGGCAGCCATCTGAGCGAGGGTCTCCGCATGCAATGTCATTTCGACAAGACCGAGTGTGAGAATGGCGAGCAGTATTTTCATGGCGGTGGTTTGGAAGCTCAACAGCATCCACTGGCAAAACGAATGCGGCGCTGCACCATGCATTTTCCCGGACAATAGGGCTGTCGGTCAAGCATCATCTTCACATGCGTCTCCAGCACACCGGCCTCGCGTGAAGATCAGCCTTAGGCAGTAGAGAAGATGTGCAACCTTGACGATTCTCTGGAATCCATCATCCTTGCAGTGCTATGACGGCTGTGGCTGCAAAACTCATTCCGCTCCTGGAACCGCTTGAAGCTTCTGACCGAGCAGACCTGGCCGCCTGGCTGTTTGACTCGATTGATGCCCCTTCTGCGAAACCGGATGCGGCTTATGAACAAGCTTGGGATCAAGAACTCGACAGAAGGTCGAAGGAAATACACTCTGGAGCCGTGATCGGCACTCCAGCCGAGGAAGTCTTTGCCGAGATTCGCCGCAAATATCTGTGATGGATGAAACCGGTCGTTTTCCATCCCGAAGCCATTCAGGAGCTGGACGACGCAGTCACATATTATGCGGAACGTATGCGGAACGTTCCTTCAAGGCAGCCTCTGCCTTTGAAACAGCCGTCTAAGCTGGCGTCTCCTCCATCGTACGAAACCCATGCCGGCAGGCCTTCCTGCGCAACACGGGTAAACGAGCGTTTCGGATGGACCGGTTTCCTTACCTCATCATCTTCGAGGAGCTTCCCGGCCACATCTGGATTAACGCCATTGCTCACGAACGCCGTCATCCCGATTACTGGCGGTACAGAAAGGCCCAAGATCAGTGACTCCACTCTAAAGCCATGCATCGTCTAATCCTCACTGCTATCGTCTGCCTCGTGCAGTCCGCCATCGCCGCATAGGAGCTCGCTTTTGATGGTGCCGCTGGCTTCGGTGCTTTTGCACGTGGCGGCAGCCAGGACGCCATCATCGACCATGTCTCCACGTCATGGAGCTGCGATGAACTTTTCAGCGTGGTGCATTGCCAGAATGTGACGGTGCAGTGGTGCATCCTGGCCGAGCCGCTGAGCAATCCTGAACTGCATCCGTATGGGGAGAATCACGCGTTTTGCTTCAACTTGAGGATCACAAGGATGAAGCCACCGCCAAAGGCTACGCCTTCCAATTCATCGGCAATGTGTATCTTGGCGATCCGAAGCGCCCCGCCATTGAAGCCGTGATGAAGCATGGCGTTCATCCTAGTACGAGTGCGTTTGTGGATGATCTCAAACAGGTTCGCCTCAGCGACACCAAGGGCCGCGAAAACCTCATGGATGACGCCTTGAAACAGCTTCAGGACCGCCCCGTCTTCACCAGCCCCGCTCCAATCCCACCACAAGCAGCCGACGAAGTGCTGCGCAGCGTGCTGGAAACCGCCGGCTGCTCCCAAGCACGCGATGCCGTGGACCAGCGCATCGTCACCAGCGTGCGTGAGAAAAAATTCCAGCCCGTTCTCCGCTCTCAGGAGGAGGTGGGCGGCTGGCCGAAACTGACGGAATAAGGAATCGCTGGCACGCCCGCCATTCGTCATTCATCATTCATCCTTCGTCATTTTTCCTCCCATGCCCGTCCCACTTCTCGACGTCAACGCCCAGAACCAGCCACTTGAATCCGAACTCCAAGCCGCCTTCACACAAGTGCTGCATCATGGCAGGTTCATCATGGGTCCAGAGTTGGAGACGTTTGAGGCGGAGATTGCCCAAATGGTCGGTGTGAAGCATGCGCTGTCGGTTTCCTCCGGCACCGATGCCCTGCTGCTGGCGCTCATGGCGCTGGACATCAAGCCGGGCGATGAGGTGCTGTGCCCTGCGTTCACCTTCTTTGCCACGGCGGGTGCCGTGTCGCGTCTCGGTGCCATTCCAGTGTTCACGGACGTCTGCCCCATCTGCTTCAACATGGACGTGAACGACGCTCGGAAAAAGATCACCGAAAAGACTCGGGCGATCATCCCCGTCCATCTCTTCGGCCAGTGCGCAGACATGGAACCCATCCTCGCTCTGGCGAAAGAACATGGGCTAAAAGTGATCGAGGATGCGGCGCAGTCCATCGGTGCCAGGTACCGGGGCACCAGCAGCGGCACGATGGGCGACTTTGGCACCTACAGCTTCTTCCCCAGCAAGAACCTAGGCGGCTTTGGCGACAGCGGCATGCTGGTGACGAATGACGACGAACTGGCCGAGTACGCCCGTGTGTTACGGGTGCATGGCGGCAAGCCCAAGTATTACCATCACTACGTCGGCGCCAATTTCCGCATGGACACGCTGCAATGCGCCCTGCTGAGCGTGAAGGTAAAGCGCTACGCGCAGTACACGGCGGACCGTCAGCGCAACGCCGCGCATTATATCGAGGCCTTGTCGAAACTCCCCGGCGTGGTGCAGGCAGATCCTGCCCACTGCAAATGCGTGAGCACCCAGGACACCTGGCTGACCGCGCAACATGCCAGGATCGTGCTTCCTGTAAGCTACGCACACAACGAGCACATCTGGAACCAGTTCACCATCCGCGTGCTCGGCGGTCAGCGTGACTCCCTGCGCGATCATCTCGTGGCCAAAAAGATCGGCTGCGACATCTACTATCCCGTCACGCTCGATCAGCAAAAATGCTTCGCCGATCTGCCTGCTGCGTCGCTCTCAGGCTGCGAAGTGGCCCATCGCGTCGCGGGGGAAGTGCTGAGCATTCCGATCTATGGCGAACTCACCGAAGCGCAGCGCAACGAAGTGATCGCGGCGATTGCGGAGTGGCTCGCATAAAAAATACGACGGACCCTCTTGTCCTTCGATGCCCTGCCTTCGACTGCCCCAGACAAGCGGACGAAACTGTCCGCCGTTTCATTATGGCTTCGGAGCGTCCGGAGCAGGGGCAGCAGGCGGTGTCACCGGGGCGGGCGCAGCAGCAGGTACTGGCGGAGCAGCCGGGGTTGATGGTGCCGCTGGCTCTGGAACGAGTGCAGGAGATGGCGAGCCCGCAGCGGGAGCGGGTGTCGTTGTGGGCGGCAGCATTGCAGGAACAGAGACTGGTGCAGTTGTTCCAGGCGGAGCGATGGTGGCACCGATGCCGCTGTTGACCGCATTCAACTTGATGTTGGGCATGCCAGGAATGGCTGAGGCCGCAGCAGGCTTGGGCTCCACTTTCGGCGCTGGTGGCGGATCCACTTCCTTGGTCGGCAGCGAAGCGGCGATCCAGCCGAGGCGGCTCTGACTGATGGTCTGAAATTCCGGCATGTCGGGGAACTTCAAAGCCAGGTCTTCATAGGCCTTCTTGGCCTCATCGGCCTTGCCCTGCGCCCAGAGCAGATCACCGAGGCGAACCTGCGCCATCGGAGCGGCCTCGCTGTTGGCAAATTCGTTGGTGATGCGTTCAAACACAGCCTGCGCTTCCTTGCTTTCGCCCATCGCATCGAGCTTGGAACCAAGGCCCAGCAGTGCAAAAATGGCCAGTGGGTTGCTGGCGTCCTTAGTGGTGAATTCCTTGAGCGCTTCCACAGCGGAGGACTTCTTGTTCTGCTCCCAGAGCAGATCCGCTTTCATCAGCAGCGCGTTGGCAGCGGCAGCGGTGCCAGGGTAGCGCGAGATGACGAGATCGCAGTCCTCCACCGTCTTGGCACCGGTAAAGGCTTCGGCAGCCTCTTCGCCCTTGAGCTTGTTTTGATGATGCACAAAGGCGAAGACGCAGAGTGCGACGACCACGATGATGAAAAGCCAGACGAGCTTGCGGGAGTTGTCCTCAATGAACTTTTCCATGCCAGTGGCGGGGAGTTCTTGGGAGGTGGAGTCGAGTTGGGACATAGAGGGTTGGTTTTTGAAATCGAGAAGCAGCTGGCTCAAAGAATGAAGAAGCACAAATGGCGAAGGACACAGAAGTTGCTCACGCGTTTAAGCGCCTGGGCATTCATTCGTCATTCGGATTTCGTCATTGCAAGGCCTACGCTCCCACTTTGGCACGAGCTTCGTCAGCCAGCGCGGTGGAGAGATAGCGCTCGCCGGTGGAGCAGGCAACGGTGACGATCAGCTTGCCAGAGTTTTCAGGGCGCTTGGCGACTTCGATGGCAGCGACCACATTGGCACCGGTGCTGATGCCGACGAGGATGCCTTCTTCCTTGGCCAGGCGGCGAGCCATCGCGAAGGCTTCGTCATTGCTGACCTTGATGCACTCCGTGATCTGCGCATTGCCGGCGCCGTCTTTGAGATGAAGATTGGTAGGAACGAACCCTGCACCAGTGCCCTGGATCTTGTGCGGACCGGGCTGCACCGGCTGGCCGGCGAGGGTCTGATTGATGACCGGGGAAGCCTCGGGCTCAACGGCGATCGCCTGGAAGCTTGGCTTGCGTGGTTTGAGGACTTCCGTCACGCCAGTGATCGTACCACCCGTGCCGACGGCGGCGACGAGGATGTCGATCTTGCCATCGGTGTCCGCCCATAGCTCTTCGGCGGTGGTTTTCGAGTGGATGGCCGGATTGGCCGGATTTTCAAACTGCTGCGGCATCCAGGCGTTCGGGGTGCTGGCAACGAGTTCAGTGGCCTTGGCAATGGCACCCTTCATGCCCTGTGCTCCAGGAGTAAGCACAAGCTCCGCCCCCAGCAGCGCGAGCAGGGTGCGGCGCTCCAAGGACATCGTTTCGGGCATCGTCAGGATGAGCTTGTAACCCTTCGCGGCGGCGACAAAAGCAAGCGCGATGCCGGTGTTGCCGCTGGTGGGTTCAATGATGACGGTGTCAGGCTTCAGAATCCCACGCTTCTCCGCGTCCTCAATCATGGCAGCACCGATACGATCCTTCACGCTGCCGAGCGGATTGAAGAATTCACACTTCAAAGCAATCGTGGCGTTGAGGCCGGCGGTAACTTTGTTGAGCTTCACCAGCGGTGTCTTACCGACGGTTTCGACGATGTTGTTGTAGATGCCCATGATGTTGGATGTTTGCGGTTAGAAGGGAGGCTGCCAGATTAGACAGCGATGGCGGGATTAATGCTGATTGCAGAACTCTTCGAAGCGGTCCATGCCAGCGTTGATCACATCCAGGCCCGTGGCGTAGCTGAAGCGCACGGTGTGCTCGGCACCGAAGGCCACACCGGGAACGATGGCGACCTTCTGCTTGCTGAGCAGCTTTTCACAGAAGTTCACGCTCTTGATCTGCGTCGGTTCGATGTCCACCAGGAAGTAGAAGGCACCCATGGGCTCGACCACCCGCACGTTCTTGATGTTGTTCAGGCGGCCGAGCATGTACTGGCGGCGCACGTCGAATTCATCGCGCATGTCACCGACGATCTGCTGGTCCATCTGCAGGGCGGCCAGCGCGCCGTACTGCGCAAAGCTGGTCGGATTGCTGGTGGTGTGGCTCTGAATGGTGTCGATGGCCTCGGCGATCTTCTTCGGCGCGGCGGTGTAGCCCAGACGCCAGCCGGTCATCGCATAGGCTTTGGAGAAACCGTTGATGGTGATGGTGTGGTCGTAGATCTCCTTGCTCAGCGAGGCGATGCTGACGTGCTCATGGCCGGCATAGACCAGCTTCTCGTAGATTTCGTCGGACAGGATGACGATGCCTTCACCCACGGCGATCTCGGCCAGCGCAGTGAGTTCTTCCTTGTTGTAGATGGAGCCGGTCGGGTTGCCAGGGGTGTTCAGGATGATCATCTTCGTCATCGGGGACATGGCGTCCTCGAACTCGTCTGGAGTGAGTTTCCAGCCGTTTTCACGCTTCGTTTCAACGATCACCGGGATGCCGCCGACGATGCGCACCATTTCCGGATAGCTGGTCCAATAAGGCGCAGGGATGATCACTTCATCGCCCGGATTCACGCAGGCCAGGATGGCGTTGTAGCAGGAGTGCTTGGCCCCGCAGTTCACGCTGATCTGGGAGGGCTC
>Ga0114968_10003473_pt1 | contig 11809 bp, 10 predicted proteins | sample M_130807_EF_Meta_FD_87020 | JGI IMG/M metagenome (GOLD analysis project Ga0114968, IMG submission 87020) | Freshwater microbial communities from Lake Montjoie, Canada to study carbon cycling - M_130807_EF_MetaG | ecosystem: Environmental > Aquatic > Freshwater > Lake | place: Lake Montjoie... | reverse complement strand
TGTCGTTGAAGGAGGCGATCCTGCGCTCGCTGCCGGCGGACAACGGCTTGTACATGCCCGACACCATCCATCCGCTGGGCGATGCTTTTTGGGATGAGTGGCGCGATCTGCCTTTCGCGGAAATCGGCTTCCGCGTGGCATCGGCGTTTTTTGGTGAAGATGTTCCTGCGGCAGAACTGCGTGAAATCGTCGATGGTTCGCTGACCTTTGATGCTCCATTGGTGCAACTCGCACCCGGCGATTTCGTGTTGGAACTCTTCCACGGGCCAACCCTCGCATTCAAGGATTTCGGCGCCCGCTTCATGGCGCGTCTGATGGGCTATCTCACCCGAGGCGATTCGCGCGAATTGACCGTACTTGTCGCCACGTCCGGCGACACCGGCGGCGCGGTGGCTTCCGCATTTTACAAGGTCCCCGGCACCCGCGTGATCATCCTCTTTCCCAAGGGCAAGGTCTCGCCGTTGCAGGAGAAACAACTCACCGCACTGGGGGAAAACATCACCTCCCTGGAGATCGATGGCAGCTTCGACGACTGCCAGCGGCTGGTCAAATCGGCATTTCTGGACGCGGATCTGAGCGAGCGCCTCAACCTCACATCCGCCAATTCGATCAATCTCGCACGACTGGTGCCGCAAAGCTTTTACTATTTTCATAGTAGTCGTATGCTCCCGCCGGGAATCGAGCCGGTGTTCGTCGTGCCGTCGGGCAACTTCGGCAATCTCACCGCAGGATTGCTCGCCACGCGGCTTGGGCTGAAGGTGAAAAAATTCGTAGCCGCCACCAACCGCAACGATGTCGTCCCCGGGTATCTTTCCACGGGCCTGTATCAGCCGCGGCCGAGTTTGGCGACGATATCGAATGCGATGGATGTCGGTGCGCCGTCCAACTTCGTGCGGATGCTGGCACTGTTTGGCAACGATTGGAAAAGCATGGCCGGAGACATCGATGGCATGTCATTTGACGACGACAGGACCCGTGCGGCGATTCGCGAAGTGCAGTCGTTGTATCAATATCAAATCGATCCCCATGGTGCCGTTGGCTGGTTGGCCGCGCGGAAATGGCGGGCGGCACATCCCGGCAATGCGACAATTGTTCTGGAGACCGCACATCCGGCGAAATTTCTCGAAGTGATGGAAGCGGAACTCGGACCCGGATGTGTGGAAATACCCGAACGCCTCGCCTGTCTCGGCCGTCGTCCGTCGCAAGCGGTGCCGTTGGGAGTCGAACAGCAACCCTTCCTCTCCTGGCTGCGCGGGCAGATTCGTTAGATCGAGCTCATGAATCCGCACATGTCTGGTGCCAACGGGCATTGCCATTCCACTGTTCCGTCGTTCCAGGGCAGCTTCAGTCGAGCAGCGTGAAGTGCCTGCCGGGGCATCAGCATGCGCTCGCGCATTTGCGGTGTCCAGCCGTGTTCAATGAAATCCAGAAAGATCGATTCGTCGGAGCCGTAGATTTTATCGCCGACCAGCGGGTGACCGACGTGAGAAAGATGCACGCGGATCTGGTGGGTGCGACCGGTGACCGGCAGACAAATGATTTCAGCAAATCTGCCATGAGCGGTTTCCCAGCATTGACGCACCTGGAAGCGGGTCAGGCTCGGGCGGCCTCGTTCATGAACCGTGCGTTTGAGCCAGATTGCGCTCGGTTGTACGAGACCCTGGCGAATGATCGGTTGATTCACTTCCGTTTCGTCCCAGTCCGGCCAACCATGGACGATGGCCGTGTATTCCTTTTCCGCCTCGCGGTATTGCAGGGTCATCGCCAGTTCGCGCGCCGCGGCGGTGTGTTTGGCGACGAGAACCAGTCCGCTTGTTTCGCGGTCGAGGCGGGTGATGATCGCGGGCTTTCCGCCGTTGGCGATTTCATAGGCCAGCAGGCCTTCCAGTCCGCCTAGCAGTGTGGGTTCGACCCGCCCGTTCGAGGGATGAACGATCAGCGGCGCGGGTTTCGAAATCACGATATAATCCGGGCTCTCATCGATGATGGAGAATTCAAGAATGGCTTCCGGTCCATCGTTCACGGTGGCACACTAGCAAATCCGCATCGGACAGGCAACAGGCAAGGCAGGTGGTTGACATCCTTCCCGGGTCGCAGCAACCTATCGAAATGAACAGGGCGGAGGGCAAACGGATCGCGGTGGTCGGCGGCGGCCCGGCGGGATTGTTTGCCGCGGAAACGGCAGCTTCTGCCGGTGCGGTGGTGACGCTGTTCGAAGCCAAAGCGTCGGTCGGCAGGAAATTCCTTGTCGCCGGTCGCGGTGGACTGAACCTGACCCATGCGGAACCACTCGGGCCATTTTTCCAACGCTACAGCGGACCGGAAATGCCTGCGGCCTTGTGGGAATCATTGCTGGCGGATTTCGACAACCAGATGATCCGCGAGTGGGCGGCGGGGCTGGGAATTGAAACATTCCAGGCATCGAGCGGTCGCATTTATCCCGTGGAAATGAAAGCCGCGCCGCTGCTGCGCCGCTGGGTGGCCCGGCTGCGCGATCTCGGAGTGGTCATGAAAATGCATCACCGGCTGGTGAAAATCAGCGCGAATAAAAATGTCGAACTCACCTTCGCCACTGCCCAGGGCGAGCAAGTGTATTCTGCGGACGCCGTGATCCTCGCACTGGGCGGTGGGTCCTGGCCGGTGACCGGGTCCGATGGAACATGGCTGCACATGTTGGAAAATCTTGGCGTTGCGGTTCGCCCGCTGGTCGCGGCAAACTGCGGATGGGAAGTCGCCTGGCCGGAGCATCTGGTGGAAGGAATTGAAGGGCAGCCCCTGAAGAACATCAAGGCTTCCGCTGCGGGACAACAGGCGGCGGGGGAGTTGATGCTGACACGTTACGGCATCGAAGGGGGAATCATCTATCAACTGGGGCCCGCCCTGCGCGGTATGGACGAACCTGAGATTTCCATCGATCTCAAGCAGGATTTTTCTCCAGAGGCACTTCGGCTGAAAATGGAGTCGGTGAAAAAAAACGCGATCATTGAGGCCAAGTCCCGTTGGCGGTTGTCTGCGGCGGCTCACGCGCTGCTTGTCTGGCGCGCCGGGGTGTTGGCGATCAATGATGTGGATTCGCTTTCCTTTCTGGTCAAAAACCTGCGCCTGCCTGTTCTGCGTCCGCGCCCGCTGGCCGAGGCGATTTCCTCTGCCGGAGGCGTCTGCTGGACTTCGATCAACGAGGGACTGGCATTGAACGGGCATCGGAACGTGTTTGTCGCGGGTGAGATGATCGACTGGGAGGCCCCTACGGGAGGATACCTGATGCAGGGGTGTTTTGCGAGCGGTCGTCGCGCGGCGATCAGTGCGCTTGCTTTGTGAAGGATTCCCTCTAGATTGGCATGCCATTTTATGTGGAAAATTCTCATCATCCTCGGGCTGCTGCCTGTGATAGCCTACTGGCTTGCGCGTTATCATCTCTATCGGAAAACCCTTGAGGCGGCTGGTGGCAACGATTGCCGGATCAGCACGGAAGACTTCGCCGAAAAAGTCGGTTACTCCGGGAGGATTCCGCGCAACCTGCAGGGCAAACGGTCGGCTGCGTCACTCGCGGAAATCGCGATGCTTGCCGCATATCAGCAGTTGCGGACAGGTCACGAAAAACTTGTCACGATGCGCATGCGGGCGGATTCCTTCGCACAGATCGTCGCGCCCTTTTCACTGCTTGTCGCGGTCTTCGCGATCATCGTCGGCAAGCAGGCGCTGATCTGCCTGACTGCTGTGGTGATGGTCAATGCGGCCGCCGCGTTGATGAAATTCTCCACCCGCGCCATAGCGATTCATGCCGCCACGGTGGCCGTCGAATTGGTCAGACGCGCGCGCATTCCGCGTCAGACCGATGAGGCCCTGATCGAAACCTGCACCCGTGCGATCTCATGGAAATGATCCCGGGAGGCCATGCGAAACCGGTTCTCGCGGGTGAAAGCACCCGCTTTTTACCTGTCGCAGTAAAAAACACATGTAGAACATTCTCACCGGTTGACAACGATCCCCAACTGGTCAAACTCGGACCGCCAAGGTGGAGAAGCTTTTTCTTCAAGATGATCATTCAATCCTAAAACCATTGCCGTGTTTTCCAACGAAGACTTTATTCTCCCATTGCTGACCGAGGCAGGCTTGGTGAGCGAACATGTTGTCAATGCCGCCCTCCAATCGAGCGGAACACAATCGGTCATTGAAAAACTTCTTCAAGCCGGTCACGTCGGTCAGGAGGAAATTGCCGGGGTGATTGCATCCAGCAACGCTCTTGCCTACTACGACCTGGCGCACAATTCGATCCCGCCGGAGGTGGCCAACAGCATCACGGACGAGGTGGCGCGGCGCTACCGGGCGGTGCCGGTGTACGATGACGGTTACACGCTGACCGTGGCGATCGCCGACCCGTATGATTTTGAAACCATGGACGCGCTGCCCCATGTTCTTGATCGTGATGTGAACTTCGTGGTGTCCACACCCGATGCCATCCAGCTGATCCTGAAGAGCATCTATGGTTCCACCGAAATAGCCAATGCTGCGGAGAGTGAGGACACAGCCGCCGCCGATGGTGATGCCCCGATCATCAAGCTGGTGATCAACATGCTCGTGGAGGCCTTCAACCACCGGGCGTCCGACATTCACATCGAACCGCTCGAGACCAGCGTGCGGGTCCGTTATCGCGTCGACGGCAAGCTGATCGAGGTGGCCAATCATCCCAAAAAACTTCTGCCCGCGATCATCGCCCGGCTGAAAGTGATGAGCACCAGCATGAGCATCGCTGAAAAACGCCTGCCCCAGGACGGTCGGATTCAGATCAAGGTTGCCGGGAAGGATGTCGACCTCCGGGTTTCCTCGGTACCTTCCAATCATGGCGAGTCGATCGTCATGAGGATTCTCGACAAATCGGGCCTGGTGCTCGGGCTGCCCGAACTGGGATTCTTTTCCGACGACCAATCGACCTTTGAACGCCTGCTCGCGCTGCCCGACGGCATCATTCTCGTCACCGGTCCCACGGGTTCGGGAAAAACCACCACGCTCTATGGTTGCCTCAACGTCATCAACCGGCCCGACAAGAAAATCATCACCGTCGAGGATCCCGTCGAGTATGAAATGGCGGGAATCAACCAGGTGATGGTCAAGGCGGACATCGGCATGACATTCTCGAACGCCCTCCGCGCGATGCTGCGCCAGGCGCCGAACATCATCATGATCGGTGAGATCCGCGATGCGGAGACCGCGAACATCGCCATCAATGCCTCGCTGACCGGACACCTTGTTTTTTCCACCCTGCACACCAACGATGCGCCGTCCGCCGTCGCCCGTCTCGCGGATATCGGCATCAAACGGTTCCTCATTGCCTCCGCCGTGCGCGCCGTGCTCGCCCAACGACTTGTCCGCAAACTTTGCCCGGCTTGCAAGGCGCCGATCGACTTGTCGGACAAGGAATTGCGCGCGCTGCGTTTGGATGCCTCGCGCATGACTGACGCGACCATCTTTGGCCCCGTGGGATGTGAGAAGTGCCGCAAGAAAGGCTTCCGCGGTCGGATGGGGATATTTGAAATTTTCGAGATCGATGACGAGGTTCGCCACCTGATCAGCGCAGAGCTTTCCTCTTCACAACTGCGCAAACGCGCCCGCGAGATGGGCATGCGATCGATGCGCGAGGACGGGATCCGCAAGGTGCTCGCCGGCCTGACCTCGGCCCAGGAGGTGATTCATGTCACCATGGCGGACTTCGATTGATTCCATCACACCCGTTCTTTTCCAACAAAAAAATTTCACATCATGGACAACCAACAGGTTCTCGACCTCTTCATTAACCGCGGCATGATTGATCGTGTCCTGGCGACCGACATCCTTGCGGAAATCGATCACAGCGGCAAGGAAATCGGTGAAATCCTCGCCGACTATCAGGTCATCAACCACCGCAATGACATCTGGCCGATGATCGCCTCGGAGCTTTCTTGCGAGATGGTCGATCTAACGAATTGGTCGCCCCCGGAGGAACTGCTGGCATTGATCCCCGCCGGTCTCGCCCGCCTTCACGGCGCCTTGCCGGTGAATCTGACCAACGAGGGGCTGTTTGTTTGTCTTGTTGACCCTCTCAATCCGCAAACAGTCGAGGACCTGCGCTTTGCCCTTGGAAGGGAAATCCAGCTCATGGTGGCTCCCGATTACGTTGTCGAAGACCGCATCAGCGAGGCATACGGTGGCGACGGCAAGGCGATGGAGGACATCCTCAGCCAGCTCGAATTCGGCGGCCCCGCCGGGACTCTCGGTGGCGATCTGGAGGCAGAGGTGAACTCCGCGCCGATCATCCGCTACGTCGATTTGGTGCTGTACCAGGCGATCAAGGAAAAGGCCTCGGACATTCATTTCGAGCCCTTTGAAAAGGAGTTCAAAATCCGCTACCGCATCGATGGTTCGCTCTATGAAATGGCGCCGCCGCCGGTTCACCTGGCACTGCCGATCATTTCCCGGGTGAAGGTGATGTCGAACATGAACATCGCCGAGCGCCGCATCCCGCAGGACGGCCGGATCGTCAAACAATTCGGCGACAAGCAGGTGGACATGCGGGTTTCTTCGCTGCCCACCCAGTATGGAGAATCGGTGGTGCTGCGGGTTCTGGACCGCTCGTCGGTCAACCTCTCGCTCGAGAACCTCGGATTGCCGCCCCATATTTTCGAATACATCACCGAGACGATTGAAAAACCGAACGGAATTTTCATTGTCACCGGACCGACGGGTGCGGGAAAAACCACCACGCTCTATGCCGCGCTGCGCCGCATCAATACCATCGATTCCAAGCTGCTGACCGCCGAAGACCCGGTGGAATATGACATCGACGGCATCATTCAGATTCCGATCCACGAGGGCATCGGGCTTGATTTCCCGAGAATCCTGCGCGCTTTCCTGCGTCAGGACCCCGACCGCATCATGATCGGTGAGATGCGCGACATCGACACCGCGCAGATCGCGATCCAGGCGGCGCTCACAGGCCACTTGGTTCTATCGACGCTCCACACCAATGACGCGCCCGGTGCCGTCACCCGTTTGATCGACATGGGATGCGAGCCGTTTCTTGTTGCGGCATCATTGGAAGGCGTGCTTGCGCAACGTCTCGTCCGCACCATTTGCAAAGACTGCAAGGCGCCGTATGAGCCCAATGAAGCCATTCTCAGCCAGCTTGGAGTGTCATCGCACGAAATCGGCGACAAGAGTTTCTACACCGGCCGCGGCTGCGACGCCTGTGGTCAATCCGGCTATCGCGGTCGTCAGGGACTTTATGAACTGCTCGACATCACCGATCCGATTCGCGAACTGATCATCGACCGCGCGCCATCGGTGGTCATCAAACAAAAAGCCGTGGAGTTGGGCATGCAGACCCTGCGCGAGGATGGTCTCCGCAACATCTACCTCGGCAATACGACCATTGAAGAAGTCCTGAAATACACGTAAGCCAAAAACAATCAATCATACTGAATTAAATTTATCCAGAATTGGCAAAAATTTCATCGCATTACATCGCACATCTTGTATTAAATTTTCCCCGTAATAATAAAACATAAAACCGCCAACTCGATCACATGCCGAATTTCCAATATCTTGCCATGGATGCCAAAGGTGAACAGACCTCGGGCACAATTGAAGCAGCAAATGAATCAGATGCGCTGTCGAAGCTCCGCTCAAAAGGATTGTATCCCACACAGATTGCCGAGGCGGGCAAGGTGGTGAAGAAATCCGCGAAAAAGAGCGCCGCCAAGACTGTCGGCAAGGGCAAGACCGGTGGTCGTCTGAAGCCGAAAGTGCTGATGATTTTCACCCGCCAGTTGGCGACCTTGATCGACTCGGGTCTTCCGTTGTTGCGCGGTCTAACGGTACTTGGAAAGCAGGAGCCGAACCTTGTTTTGCGCGGCACCATTTCCGCGCTCGGTGATTCCGTACAGGGCGGTTCGACTTTCTCGGAGGCGCTGGCGCAGCATCCGAAAAATTTCAACAAGCTGTATGTGAACATGGTGAAAGCCGGCGAGCTCGGCGGTGTGCTGGAGGTGGTTCTGAATCGTCTCGCCGAATACCAGGAGAAGGCGCACAAGCTGAAAAACAAAATTGTTTCGGCCATGGTTTATCCGGTTATCGTGATGTTCATCGCGGTGTCGATCCTGTTGTTCCTGATGATTTTCATTGTTCCCAAGTTCAAGGACATGTTCAAGGAAATGAACGACACGGAATTGCCGATGATCTCGCAGATTGTATTCGGTTTTTCGGATTTCCTGATCCAACCATCGATCTGGATCATTCCGAATGTCGTCTGGCTGCTTTTGATCGCCGTCGGAATCTATCTCGGCTTCGTCGCCTGGGGTCGCACGCCGAAGGGCCGCAAGGCCATTGATGCCATGAAGCTCAGGCTGCCGATTTTGGGTGACATCCAGCGCAAGAGTGCGGTCTCCCGGTTCTCGCGGACCTTGGGAACGCTGGTGACTTCGGGTGTGCCGATTTTGCAGGCGCTGAACATCACCAAGGAAACAGCGGGCAATGTGATCATCTCCCATGCGATCAGCCAGGTTCACGAGGCGGTGAAGGAGGGGGAATCGATTGTCACCCCGCTGCAGGCCTCGGGGGTTTTCCCGAACATGGTGATTTCCATGGTTGATGTGGGCGAGGAAACCGGGCAGCTTCCCGAGATGTTGCTGAAAGTCGCGGATGTTTACGACGACGAGGTTGACAATGCCGTAACCGCGCTTACCTCTATCCTTGAACCGATCATGATTGTGTTCCTGGCTCTTGTGGTGGGATCCGTCGTGTTCGCCTTGTTCCTGCCATTGATCAAGATCATCAATACCATGGGCGAGCAGTGATGCCGCCCTCAGCCTCCCCTAAAAATCCAATCATTATGAAAGCCAACAAGCCCGCCCGTCAGGATTTCAGGCATGGTGTCGCCCCAGGTTTCACCCTGCTCGAATTGCTGGTCGTGATCGCCATCATTGCCATTCTCGCCAGCCTGACCATGGCCGGGCTGGGTGTGATGCAGCGCAAGCAGGCCACTTCGAAATGCCAGACGCAGATCGGCATGCTCTCCAATTCCCTCGAGGAATACAAAATGGACTTCGGCAAATATCCGGTCGCCGTGGGCAATGGATCGAATACGTTGTACAAAGCGCTTTACTGGGACGGCGTGGGCGCGACCGCCACGCAGAAAATCTATCTTCCCGAGTTGGACCCTGCCAGCACGAAGCAGAAGTGGAGCAGCAATCCCGTGGCCTCGGCTTCGAACACGATCAAGGATCCCTGGGGCATTGACTACAACTACCGCTCGGGCTTGACCGAGACCGGCGAGGTGAACAGCAATTGCATCAATCCCGACTTCGACATCTGGTCCTTTGGTCCCGATGCCCAGGAAGGCAGCAACGGCGATAAGAAGTCCGCCGACAACATCACCAACTGGAAATAACCGCGCCGCACGGCGCGTTTCATACGAAAAAACGACCGTAGCGTTCGCGCAGTTGTTGCTGCCATTTTTCGATGAACGCCAGGTCCCTGACGCAAATCCAGGCGGCTTCGTGGTTGAATGCTCCGGCTTCGAGCAGGGGAAAAACCGCGGTTTTTTGTCGGGTTAACTCGGCCAGTGCCTGCTGCTGCTGTTCGACGGATTTTTGTCCATGTTGCATTTCTGCCGCCATCATGGCTCTGGCCAGTTGGCTCTGGCATTGCTCATATTTCCGCAGAATCTGGTCGGCTTGCTGAATTGTCGACCCCACCGCGGTGAACCAGTCGAGCAACTCCCCATCCACCACGCCGCGAGTTTCGCCGCCGATGCCGGACAGTTCCAGCCAGTGCCGCAGCCGCCTTGCGGGGCTTTGCAACAGCCGGTAGGCCTCGCTCAATGTGGTGTCGGCAGATCCGATTTCACGGAGATCGTCTGCTCGATTTTTGCAGGCAATGCGATAGGCTTCCCGCAATTGCTTTTCTTCCAGCGTCAGCGATCGTGGCAAATCCAGCAAGGCAAAGGCATCGATCATGGCTGCGGACTTGAAATTGGGCGATGGATCATGCCGCGAAACTTTCCCCACAGGAACAGGTGACCAGGGCATTGGGATTGCTGACCTTGAAGCCGCCTTGTTGGAGGTCGTCCGACCAGTCAAGTTCGCTGCCGCTCACAAACAACGCGCTTTTCGGGTCGATGACGACATTGACCCCATTGCTCGGCACCAGGATGTCGCGGTCGCGCGGGCCATCGACGAGGTCCATCTTGTATTGCAATCCGCTGCATCCTCCGCCGATCACCGCGATGCGCAATGCTCCGTCGAGGCGTCCCTGTTTTTCCAGCAAACCGCGCAGATGGGTGGATGCAGAATCCATGACCCGCACCAGCTTCTCGTTGCCCACCTTGAAATTGATCGTCGACATGTGCCGGAGCCAAGATGCTTGAGAACCCGCGGGATGTCAAACCGCGATCATTTTTGCCCTTTTCATTTCGAGTCGGTCGGATATGCTGCGCCCATGCCGCGCGGTAAACTTCGTCCCATTTCGATTGCAATGATTTCCTTGCTTTTGATCGCATCTTGCGGAGGTAGTCCCGACCCGATGCCGAAGGGCGCGAAGAAGTCGGCTACAGCAAAAGAGATCAAAGCACCCGCCCCGCAACCGTTGCCGGGGCCGATTCCGCAAACGCCTCCACCGCCCGTGATCGCCGAGTCGGCAATCGTCGTGGATCTTGGTTCGGGGCGTGTGCTCTATGCGAAAAACGCGGATGTCGTGCGTCCGGTTGCCTCGACGCAGAAAATTGTCACCGCTCTTTGTGTCATCGAAGGCGGAGACATCGACAAGCAGGTGACTGTTGCCGCGGGCGACAGCCAGTGCGAGCCGACCAAGTTGGGCATCAAGGCCGGGGAAACATATTCGCGCCGCGAGTTGCTCAAGGTGTTGATGGTGAAAAGCGCCAACGATGTGGCCCGGGCGTTGGCGCGGGATGTCGGCGGCACTCAGGAGAATTTCGCAGACTTGATGAATGCCCGCGCGGCGCAGATGGGGATGCGGCAGTCACATTTCGTGAATCCCCATGGCCTGCCCGATCCTCAGCAGTTTTCGACAGCCCGCGACATGGCGATTGCAGCCCGCCAGGCCTACCGTTCGCCCTTGCTGCGTTCCTACTTCGCCACCAAGGAAATGACCTTCCAATTCAATTCCGGGAAAACGATCGAACTGGAGAACACCAACAAGATTCTCAAAACCGTTCCTTATTGCAACGGCATGAAAACCGGCACAACCAATGCCGCAGGCCGCTGTCTGGTGTGCACTGGTGAACTGGGCAATCGCGCCGCAGCCGTGGTGGTGCTCAAATCCAACACTCCCAATGTCTGGAAGGATTCTGAAAAACTCCTCCGTTGGGCGCTGGAAACACCCACTCGTTGATAGTAGTCATGCTTGTAACCTCGACGTTCTCATTGAAACCGGGCGACCAGGCCCCCGATTTTTCATTGCCCGATGCCGAGGGGCGGGTGTTCTCGCTCGATGAGGTCCGCGGCATCAGGGGAACGCTGGTGGTTTTTCTCTGCAACCACTGTCCCTATGTGATCCACCTGGCAAGCCAGCTCGGCTCCTTCACGACTGCGGCTGCCGCGCGCGATGTCAATACCGTGGCCATCAATGCCAATGATCTCACCGCCTACCCCCAGGATGGTCCGGGGCCGATGAAGTCCTTTGCCGCCGCCCAAAACTGGACTTTTCCCTACCTTATCGATGAATCGCAGCAAGTCGCCAAGAACTATGGCGCCGCCTGCACGCCTGATTTTTTTCTCTTTGATGCCCAACTGCGTTTGTATTATGCGGGCCAGTTTGA
>Ga0114968_10003472_pt1 | contig 11816 bp, 10 predicted proteins | sample M_130807_EF_Meta_FD_87020 | JGI IMG/M metagenome (GOLD analysis project Ga0114968, IMG submission 87020) | Freshwater microbial communities from Lake Montjoie, Canada to study carbon cycling - M_130807_EF_MetaG | ecosystem: Environmental > Aquatic > Freshwater > Lake | place: Lake Montjoie... | reverse complement strand
TTGCCAGGCGAAGCCGTGTTTGTATCGCTTGACGGCAAGTTTAGTAGCGAACTCTGCGCGCAAGTTGCAGTACATGCGCCCTGTATTTTTGAATATGTTTATTTTGCACGGCCAGATTCAGTCTTGGATGGTGTGTCGGTGTATGGCTCACGTTTAAAAATGGGTGAGTATCTAGCGGATAAGTTAGCAAAAACTTTACGCTTAGGCGATATTGATGTCGTCATGCCAATCCCCGATTCATCGCGGCCTTCGGCTATGCAACTGGCTGATCGCCTAGGCCTAAACTATCGCGAAGGCTTAATTAAAAATCGTTATGTGGGTCGAACCTTCATCATGCCTGGTCAAGCCGTACGTAAAAAATCTGTACGCCAAAAACTCAATACGATCGGGATGGAGTTTAAGGGTAAAAACGTGTTGCTCGTTGATGATTCAATCGTACGCGGAACAACCAGCCGCGAAATCGTTGATATGGCACGCGCGGCAGGCGCTAATAAGGTGTATCTGGCTTCGGCTGCACCGCCTGTGCGTTATCAAAATGTCTATGGTATTGACATGCCAACCCAGCAAGAACTCATCGCGACCGGACGTGACGAACAAGCGATTGCCAAAATTATTGGCGCCGATGCGCTTGTCTATCAAGACATCGATTCGATGCAAAAGTCGGTGTCAGATCTCAATCCTGCTTTGACGCACTTTGATACCTCGTGCTTCACCGGTGAGTACGTGACCGGAGACATTACCCCCGAATACCTCGAGCGTTTAGGCCAAACCCGTCAGGCGGTTCGCGAAGAGCAAAACGGGCTGCTCTTTAATATGGGTTTTGCGGCTGAAGATCAGTAGCTCTTACGATCCGTCAACTTCACGACAAGGCCAATGTAACCGGCTCGGTCGTGCAGCTTGAGTTCGTAGTCATCCCCGTTTCTTCCCGCGTAGCGATGCTCTGATGACGAGGGCTTTTGAGCGTGTCACGCTGAATTGCGCGCGGCTAGAAAACCTTTCATGATGAACGCAACCAAGAGGCCGAGCAGCACAAACAGCAGCAGACTCCAGTACGCATACTCGAGGCCAAACACTTTGACGCGCGCATCCATGCAGCTGGCATAAATGCCAAACAAGGCGGGCATTGCGGTCTCAAGGCCGGTTTGTGTCATCAATAGGTCGGCCAGTGTCTGAGCGCATGAAAATGACTGAGACGCGACTTGTGCCTGAAACCACGCAGCTGAGACACCGGCAATCGCTAGGCTTAACCCCACCATCGCACAGACCAGGCGTGGGATCAGACTTTGCATTGTGGCTGCGAGCGCGGCCACCACCGCCAACACGAGGTAGATGAGCCTCTGAAAGACACACCAGGCGCAAGGCTGCATATCGAAGACATGTTGCGATAGCAAGGCGATTCCAACGCCCGCAACACACAGACCCGCAATCAACCACCAGAGTTTTTTTTCAAGCAGCACGTCGTTCAGCCTGGGTGAGGGCATCGAGCATGGCGCGTTCAAATTGCCGCTGGGTGCGCGGTTGCGAGAGCGTCTCTCCGCTTACAACAAAAACGTCTTCAACGCGGTCACCCAAAGTCATGACCTTTGCCGTCTGAAGATTGATGTTGTAAGTGACAAAGACCTGCGCGATATCGCCTAAGAGGCCTGGCCGATCGGTCGCAACAAGCTCTAAGCGCCAGTTTTGACTGCCCTCATCGGGGTGCAAGGTCACGAGCGGCGGGACTGGAAATGCCCGAGATAAACGGGAAGGGCGCGCGAGTCCGTTACGCGTGGTGAGACTATCTGAGGGTGCGGTCTTGAGGTGCGCGTCTAGCTCGTGTTCAATCAAGGTTGCCAAAGTACGTAGTTCTTCGGTGCTGTCTGCGGGCAAAATGATAAAGCTGTCCAAGGCATAGCCTCGGCGCGTTGTATGGATACGCGCATCCAAAATGCTAAGGTTTCGACTGCCGAAAAAACCGCAAATGCGCGCGAAGAGGTCTGGCACGTCTTTGGTGTACACCATCACTTGCAACCCCTCAGCTCCTTCGGTTGGCCGCGCCTTAACAATGGCTTGTTCGGGCGCAACCCGATAGTACAGATGGCGAGTGTGCCAAGCGATATCGGATGCTTCATGCCGCAAAAAGTAGGCCACATCCAGTTGCCGCCAGAAGGCCTCGCGGGCGTCGTCGCGTAAGCCCGCCAAACGCGTCAATGTCGCAGCCTGTTCAATACGTTGGCGTAGCACGGTGTTTGTATCGTCGACGGTACCGCCTAGCGTTGCACGCGTTAAATCATAGAGATTTTCAAGCAGCTTACCCTTCCAGGTATTCCAGACCTTGGGGCTTGTTCCGCGGATATCGGCAACAGTTAGCAAGTAAAGTGCTTGTAGGTTGCGCAAGGTTTTGACGTGCAAGGCAAAGTCAATCACGACTTGCGGATCTGATAAGTCTTTTTTCTGCGCGACCTGAGACATCAATAAATGACTGCTGACTAAAAACATCACAAGTTCGGTATCGTCGCGATTGAGCGCGTGCGCCTTGGCAAAGCGCTTGACCTCGAGCGTGCCCAGCGTAGAGTGATCGCCCCCACGCCCTTTTGCAATATCGTGAAACAGGGCCGCCACATACAGTAGCCAGTGCCGCTCGAAACCTGCGCTCAGTTTGGTCGCTAGCGGATATTCTTGCGCATGCTCTGGCATTGTGAAGCGTCGCAGATTGCGAATCACAGCAAGAGTGTGTTGATCGACGGTGTACACATGAAAAAGATCGTGCTGCATTTGACCGACTACACGCCTAAAGACAGGCAGGTAGCGCGGCAAGATATTAAGCATTGTCATGCGTCGCAAAGCATGCACAATGCCATGCGGTTGTTGCAAAATTTTAAGAAAAATATTTTTATTATCAGTATTGCGCCTAAAGGAGGCATCGATCCGGTCGCGAGCGTGCCAGATCGCGCGCAGCGCCCGGCCAGATAGCTCGTGCAACTCGGGGTGTTGCTGCAGCACTAAAAAGACATTGAGGAGTTGAGTTGGGTTCTTTTCAAACAGCAATTCATCTTTAATATCGAGTCGATTGTGGCGCGATACATAGTGTTCATCGACCTCGCGGATGTCGGCCTCTTGGAGAACGAACAAACGCTCGTCGATGTTTTGTACCAGAAGCGTATTCAGTTGCGTCACTAAACGCGCGGCCCAGTAATAGCGCTGCATCAAGAGTTCGCTGGCACGTCGGGTAGCGGTCGCTGTGATGCCGTAGGCGTGCGCTAAACCGTGTTGCAGATCGAACAGCAATCTGTCTTCGCGCCGATTGACCAGCAGGTGCAGTTCAATACGTACGCGCTTAAATGCTTGCTCGGCACGCTTGAGGTCGCGGGCTTCGGCGCTGGTCAACAACCCCGCGCGTGCAATCGCTTGCCAGCTGGCGCCAAAGCCTGCGGCCCTGGCCATCCACATAATGACCTGCAGATCACGCAGACCGCCGGGCGACTCTTTGCAATTGGGTTCAAGCGAGTAGGGGGTATCTTGGTGGCGGGCGTGCCGCTGTTGCATCTCGGCCCGTTTGCCTCGAAAAAACTGTTGCGGATCAAGCCTCGCAGCCATTGTTTTTTCGAAAAGTTTTGCTAACGTTTTGCTACCAGCGATCCAACGACTTTCAAGCAACGAGGTCTCGACCGTGATGTCGGCACTGGCTTCTTTGACGCACTGCTCAATCGTTCTGACGCTGTAGCCCGGTTCAAGCCCGATATCCCACATTGCCGCGACTAAGCCGCTCAGGGTCGTTTCTGCTTGTGCGTCGAGTTCATGCTTCAAAATAATCAGTAAATCGACATCCGAAAAGGGGTAGAGCTCACCACGTCCATAGCCCCCGACGGCGGCAAGCGCAGCGCCTTTTGGTAAAGGAAAGATTTCGAGAAGCTGCCTGAGTGCTTGGTCAGCACAGCCGCAGAGCGCGGCCAGCAAGCTGTCAGGACGTATCGCCTGGCGATATTGGTGAATCGCAGCCTGCCGGTTGCTTTGCAAATTGGCCCGAATGTCTGCGATGGCGGTTACGTCAGTCATGACGCCAGCCTTTAAGCCGCAATCAGGGCTGGCGGCGCAGGCATACCCTCAGAAATCGTCAGCACCTCATAGCCTGTTTCGGTGACCAAAATAGTATGCTCCCATTGCGCAGACAAGCTGTGGTCACGCGTCACGACGGTCCATCCATCGGCCAACTGACGAATTTCACGCCGCCCGGCATTGATCATGGGTTCAATGGTAAAGATCAAACCAGGCTCGAGCTTATCGCCTGTGCCTGGGCGCCCATAGTGCAAAATTTGCGGCTCTTGGTGAAAACGTTGACCGATGCCATGGCCACAAAACTCGCGTACCACCGAAAACCCTTGTTTCTCTGCATGCTTTTGAATCGCGCTGCCGATGTCACCCAGCGTGTTGCCCGGTTTGACCTGTCTGATCCCTAGCCACATACACTCGTAGGTAATATCCGTGAGTCGTTTGGCTAAAATCGACGGCTCACCCACAAAATACATCCGACTCGTGTCGCCAAACCAGCCATCTTTGATGATGGTGACATCAATGTTGAGTACATCGCCAAGTTTGAGGACACGGTCTCCCGGAATCCCGTGGCAGACTTGGTGATTGACTGAGGTGCAAATCGCGCCCGGAAAAGGTGTGTAACCCGGAGGGGCGTAGCCGACCGTTGCCGAGGTGACTTTGAGCTCTTGGGTTAAAAATTGTAGGCAAAGTTGATCGAGTTGGCCCGTGGTGACCCCCGCTTTGACGTGTGGCGTGATGAAGTCGAGCACTTTTGCCGCGTCTTGGCAGGCCGCGCGCATCAGGTCTAAATCGGCTGGATTGGTGACTAATCCCATGGCTACTTGAATGTAAGTGGTGAAAGATAGTAGAATTATAGGCTTACTGTATTTTTGATTGGGGCAAAAACCCACAGATCGCGGTAAGTGTTGTCGTAAATGTAATCAAGGGTCGGTGCAGCATGGCTTGCTTTTGAATTTCTTAGTTAAAACAATCGTTCTCTGTCTTTTGCGGCGTTGCATCATTTGATTGCGCAACGAACCGTTCAAGTTGAGATCAAATCGCGTGTTGCGTCACCAGGGTGCTGATTTTCTTCTAGAAAACAGTGCAGACGTAATACAAGACTTAACCCTCGGAGCCTTAAATCATGTCGTTAATGCGTGAAATGTTAGAAGCGGGTGTGCACTTCGGTCACCAAACCCGTTACTGGAACCCCAAGATGGCGCCGTTCATCTTCGGTCATCGCAACAAAATTCATATTATCAACCTCGAAAAAACGGTTGCTAATTACACCGACGCAACAAAATTTGTGAAATCAGTGGCTGCAAAAGGTGGTAACGTTTTGTTCGTAGGAACAAAGCGTGCTGCGCGCGAACTCGTGGCACAAGAAGCCACCCGTGCCGGTATGCCTTTCGTTGATAGCCGTTGGTTGGGCGGCATGCTCACAAACTTTAAAACTGTCAAAAGCTCAATCAAGCGCTTAAAAGACATGGAAGTCATGATCGCTGACGGTGGCACCGAGCGCATGAGCAAAAAAGAGGGTTTGATGTTTCAACGCGAACTCGACAAACTCAATAAGTCAATTGGCGGCATTAAAGACATGAACGGCCTTCCTAGCGCCATTTTCATGATCGACGTCGGTTATCACAAAATTGCGGTTCTTGAGGCCCAAGCCTTAGGGATCCCAGTGGTTGCCGTGGTCGATACTAACCATTCACCTGATGGCATCGATTACATCATTCCTGGTAATGATGACTCAGCCAAGGCGATTGCACTGTATGCCAAAGGTATGGCTGATGCCGTACTCGAAGGCCGTGCGCAAAGCCTGAACGGTATTGTTGAAGAACTTGCTTCTGGCGAAGAATTCGTCGAAGTCGCTGAAGAAAAAGCGTAAATTTTTCTGGTGCCTGCGCGAATGCGCAGGGCATTGCAATAGTGCGCCTCTGACCATGCGTCGGGGCGCCTCTCACTAATCTTGGAGCAAACATGGCTGAAATTACTGCCGCAATGGTTAAAGAGTTGCGTGAAAAAACCGACGCACCCATGATGGAGTGCAAGCGCGCTCTCACTGAAGCAGTCGGCGACATGGCTCGCGCAGAAGAGATCTTACGTGTCAAGCTCGGCAGCAAAGCTAGTAAAGCAGCTGGGCGCGTCACAGCTGAAGGCCTGATTGGTTTGTACATTTCGCCTGATGCCAAACAAGGCGCAGTGCTTGAAGTGAATTGCGAGACCGATTTCGTTGCAAAAAATGACGATTTCGTCGCCTTTGTTGCAGACTTGGCTAAACAAGTCTCTGCTAACGACTACGCCGATGTTGCGGCGCTGTCAGCGGCCAACCTTGGTGCTGGCACAGTTGAATCAGTGCGCGCTGCGTTAGTTGGCAAAATTGGTGAAAATATTTCGGTTCGCAGATTTAAGCGCTATACCACAGCCAACAAACTCGCGAGCTACGTGCATAGCGGTCGTATTGGCGTGTTGGTTGAGTTTTCAGGCGCCGACGAAGTGGGTAAAGACCTGGCGATGCATATCGCCGCGACCAAGCCACGGGCACTAGACGAATCCGGCGTAGCTGAAGCAGACAAAGAAGCCGAACGTTCAGTCGCCCGTCTTAAGGCCGCCGAGTCGGGCAAGCCCGCAGAAATCGTCGAAAAGATGGTTGAAGGCTCAGTTCAGAAGTTTTTGAAAGAAGTTGCTCTGCTATCGCAACCGTTTGTCAAAAATGACAAGCAGACAGTGGCTCAGATGCTCAAAGAGAAAAATGCAGCCATTGCTGGTTTTTCACTGTTCGTTGTAGGTGAAGGCATCGAAAAGAAAACGATGGATTTTGCCGCTGAAGTTGCTGCAGCAGCTGCCGGAAACGCTTAGTTTTGTGAAAAAACCAAGGTAACGCCTCACGCGTTATCTTGGTTTGTCGTACACTTTTTCACGTGTTTAACCCTCCGGAATCCTTAATCATGGCCACCCGAATGCATAAAAGAGTTCTTCTTAAACTTTCTGGTGAAGCATTGATGGGTGACGATGCTTTTGGTATTAACCGTTCCACCATCATGCGCATGACCGAAGAAGTTGCAGAGGTCGTGTCAATGGGGGTGCAGTTAGCGATTGTGATTGGCGGCGGTAACATTTTTCGCGGGGTGGCGCCGGGCGCCCAAGGCATGGATCGGGCGACCGCGGATTACATGGGAATGATGGCGACGGTCATGAACGCTTTGGCGTTGCAAGATGCGTTGAAGCACCGCGGCGTCGACGCTCGGGTGCAGTCAGCTCTGAATATTGAACAGGTGGTCGAACCCTATATTCGCCCCAAAGCCCTCAGATACCTCGAAGAAGGCAAAGTCGTTGTGTTTGCTGCGGGTACCGGAAATCCATTTTTTACCACTGATACGGCGGCCTCTTTGCGAGGCGCCGAAATCGGCGCCGAAATCGTTTTAAAAGCAACCAAGGTCGATGGTATTTATAGCGCTGATCCAAACAAAGATGCTTCGGCAACGCGTTATAACCGGATTAGTTTTGACGAAGTCATCAATCGCCGGCTTGAAGTGATGGATGCTACCGCATTCGCCTTATGCCGCGATCAAAAATTACCGATCAGAGTGTTTTCGATCAACAAACCTGGTGCGCTAAAACGGGCGGTCAGCGGAGAAGACGAAGGTACTTTAGTTCACGTTTAAAGGAAACTCAATGAGTATTGCAGATATACAAGCCTCTGCTCAAGCCCGTATGGCTAAGTCGCTTGAGCAGCTTAAAACGAATCTGGCAAAAATTCGTACGGGGCGGGCACATCCTGGCATTCTTGATCACGTGCAAGTCGAATACTACGGCTCACCAGTACCCATCTCTCAGGTCGCGAACGTCAACCTGATGGACGCCCGCACCCTGAGCGTGCAGGTCTGGGAAAAAAACATGTCGGGCGCCGTCGAAAAGGCGATACGTGATTCGGATCTCGGCCTCAATCCGATCGGCATGGGCGATAGTATTCGTGTGCCGATGCCAGCATTGACGGAAGAGCGTCGTCGCGATTTGAATAAAGTCGTGAAATCAGAGGGTGAAGACGCCAAAATCGCTGTGCGTAATTTGCGCCGCGATTCTAATGACTCTTTTAAGAAACTGGTTAAAGACAAAGAAATCTCAGAAGATGACGAGCGACGTGCTCAAGAAGTTGTGCAAAAACTGACAGATCGCTGTGTAATTGATATCGACAAGATGGTTGCACAAAAAGAAGCAGAGATCTTGACGGTTTAGGCCGCCATCGACATGGCCATCAGCTCAACGCGCGAAATCCCTATTACAGGTGCAATCCCAACGCATGTGGCCATTGTCATGGACGGCAACGGTCGTTGGGCGCATGCGCGCTTGCTGCCGCGTACCGCGGGTCATGCAAAAGGGGTTCAGTCGGTACGCCGTGCCGTTGAAACCTGTGGTGCGGCCGGGGTTCAATATCTCACCTTGTTTGCGTTTAGCTCTGAAAATTGGCGGCGCCCAGCCGAAGAGGTTTCACTGCTGATGCGTTTGTTCGTGCAGGCGCTTGAGCGCGAGGTTGCCCGCTTACAAGATCAGGGTGTTCGCCTGCATGTAGTCGGCGATTTATCGGCCTTCGAGCCCAAGCTCCAAGAGCTCATCGCTCAGGCGCAGCAAAAAACAGCGCACAACGACAAACTGCACTTGACGATCGCGGCCAATTACGGTGGGCGATGGGATATCCTTCAGGCGACCCGAGCTTTGCTGCACGCGCGTCCCGACCTTGCGGCTGATCCGTCAGGCCTCGACGAGACAAGTCTTGCACCTTATTTATCGATGGCGTGGGCGCCCGAGCCTGATTTGTTTATACGTACGGGCGGCGAGCAACGCATTTCAAACTTCTTGATCTGGCAAATGGCCTACACAGAACTCTACTTTACAGAGTGCTACTGGCCCGACTTTGGTGAGACCGAACTGCATCAATCGTTTGAGTGGTATCGCACACGTGAGCGCAGATTTGGCAGGACCAGTGCTCAAGTCCATGCCGTGGCAGCAAGCTGACGGGCATGCTCAAACAACGGATCATCACCGCTGTTGTGCTGCTAAGCGTGTTGGCCTTAGTCGTTGCGGCAACCTCTCCATGGCCCTTTTTATTATTTTTGGCACTGGCCTGTGCCCTGGCTGGCTTTGAATGGTTACGGCTCACGCTTGGTCCACGTAGCGTCTGGGCGCCGATCGGCGCATGCGTTTTGTTTGTGGTGTCGGTTTGGCAAGCCAATCGTTGGATTGACGGTCAACTTAATCCGTTAATCATTTTGCAGAGTATTGTCTGTCTAGCCATTTTTCTTTGGGTCGCGTTGTTGTTGCCTGCGTTATGGCGGGCACAGGTGACGATGCCTGCCTATCGTCTGGCAAATAGTTTTGCCGCGATGGTGACCCTGCTTGCCACGTGGGGGGCTTTGTCCTATTGGTATCTGCAGCGCGGCGCGTTGTTTGTTGTTTCATTGCTGATTGTGGTCTGGGTAGCGGATATCGCCGCCTATTTTGCTGGCCGAGCCTTTGGCCGTCGAAAACTAGCCCCGAGTATTAGCCCCGGTAAGACTCTTGAAGGTGCTTTTGCAGGTGTTGTGGGCGTGGTGGCCTGGTTAGCGATATCCACTCATTGGCCCCAAACGTTTGCATCCAGCTTGTTATCGCAAGGATCTTGGCTCGTGTTGCTCGGTACTGGCGTGCTGTTAGCCGTATTTTCAATTGCTGGCGATCTGTACGAGTCGTTGCTCAAACGTCGGGCGGGGGTCAAAGATTCAAGCCAGTTGTTACCGGGTCATGGTGGTGTCTACGATCGTATTGATGCCGTGGTGGCTGTTGTCCCTCTGGGCTTTTTGCTCATCGAGTGGCGTACATGGTGACCCCAATGCGTGTCACCATTTTGGGCTCGACGGGCTCGATTGGTCAAAACACACTGGATGTGATTGCTCGACACCCCGATCGTTTTGCCGTGCATTCCTTGACTGCTCATAGTCGAATGGATCTCTTGGCAAAGCAAGCGTTCGAATCAAAGGCCGCAGCCGTCGCTGTACCCACCGAGGTCGCAGCTGAGCGGTTTAAAACGGCTTGGGGTGATGCGCTCAAGTGCCCTGACATTCGGATCGGCGCTCAGGCTTTGGTTGAAGTGGCGAGTGATCCGGCCAGCCAGGCAGTCATGGCTGCGATTGTTGGCTCGGCGGGCTTGCCCGCTGCGCTGGCGGCGGCACAGGCGGGCAAGCGTGTGCTGTTGGCGAACAAAGAGGCCTTAGTCGCTGCGGGTTCGCTCTTTATGGCGGCGGTGCGTGCCTCTGGCGCCGAGCTTTTGCCCATTGATAGCGAGCACAACGCAATTTTTCAATGCTTGCCGCATCATGATCGCGCAAGTGCGCCAACAGGCCCCGCAACGGGGGTGCGGCGCCTCGTGCTGACCGCCTCTGGTGGGCCGTTTCGCAATCAGCGCTGGGACGCGTTGGCGAACGTCACCCCAGAGCAGGCTTGCGCGCATCCGAACTGGAGTATGGGCAGAAAAATCTCTGTTGATTCGGCCACAATGCTGAACAAAGGGCTTGAGGTCATTGAGGCTCATCACTTGTTTGCGATGCCAGCCGAGCGCATCAGCGTCGTGATTCATCCACAAAGCGTCGTGCATTCGATGGTTGAATACGAAGATGGCTCGGTGCTTGCACAGCTTGGTCAACCCGATATGCGTACACCAATTGCCTACGGACTAGGCTTTCCCGAGCGAATCAGGTCGGGGGTTGGGACGCTCGACCTTGCTCTGGCCGGGCGTCTGGATTTCGCACAACCGGATCTGAAGCAGTTGCCATGTCTGGCCTTATCGTTTCAGGCTTTGAAGGCCGGGCAGGGTGCGTGTATTGCCTTGAATGCCGCCAACGAAGTGGCTGTTGCCGCTTTTCTGGACAGACGCCTTGCTTACACTAAGATTTCACAAGTCATCGAAGTCACGTTAAATTGGCAGGCAGGGCAACCTGAATTCGGTTTGTCGTCTTTAGACGATATCATTGCACTAGACGAATTATCCCGCCAGGCCGCGCGTCGTGCGGCATCGGATTAACGACAGTCGCGTTGTTTTTTAAAAAGAGAACTATGCTTTTCACTTTGTTCGCGTTTCTGGTGGCCCTAGGCATCTTGATTACTTTTCATGAGCTCGGCCACTATTGGGTCGCACGCTGGTGTGGTGTCAAAGTCTTGCGTTTTTCGCTAGGCTTTGGAAGAGTGTTGCTCAAGCGCGTAGATCGTCATGGAACAGAGTGGGTGCTCTCGGCGCTGCCCTTGGGTGGCTACGTCAAGATGCTGGACGAAGAGCCGCAAGATGCCGCGGGCGGCCAGGCCCACGCCCACCAACATCCGCAAAGTTTTCAGGCACAACCCGTAGGTAAGCGCTTCGCGATCGTGGCTGCTGGGCCGATCTTCAATTTGCTGCTAGCGGTCGCGTTTTACGCTTCAATTAACTTGGTCGGTACCCAAGAACCCGCAGCGATTTTGTCTAAACCACCCGCCGCCACGGCGGCCGCGGTGGCAGGGCTGCAAGGTGGCGACCAAATTACTGCGGTGAACCAACAAGCGGTGGCCTCGTGGCCGCAGGTGCGTTGGGCGTTGTTGCAATTAGCTGCGGATGGCGGGCAGGTTGAAATCGCACTTGAGCGTGGCGGAAGCCCGTTGACTCGCGTGCTCGAGATTCCGGCTGCGGCCGACCCGTCTAGCGAAGACCCGATACGCAGGTTGGGCCTGGCGGTCGGAGGCGCGACGCCCCAGATCCGTTTAGTGGTTGAGTCGAGCGTGGCCCAGGCGGCTGGCCTTGC
>Ga0114968_10003471_pt1 | contig 11823 bp, 11 predicted proteins | sample M_130807_EF_Meta_FD_87020 | JGI IMG/M metagenome (GOLD analysis project Ga0114968, IMG submission 87020) | Freshwater microbial communities from Lake Montjoie, Canada to study carbon cycling - M_130807_EF_MetaG | ecosystem: Environmental > Aquatic > Freshwater > Lake | place: Lake Montjoie... | reverse complement strand
CCAGCGTATATGTTGGTATTGTTATTGAATCTGGAAAATCTAAATCATTAATTAATGGTACATCATATCCTTCAGATAAATTAATTGTTGTATAAGCTGGATTTGGTGCATCACCAAAAGTATTATTAGTTGATATAAAAGCAACTTTGAATGAACCAATATTATTTTGAAAATCTGTCTTTAAATCTAATGTAATTAGTTTGTTTTCGTATATACTACCAGCAGTAGCACCAACTACTCTTTGGCCAAATGGAGTTTTAATAATCACCCCCTCTGCGTTTCTTATTGCAATTGGTACTTGTATTTCTTGTGTTTTATATTTGGAACGTAAGGTTGTTCCTGATATTTTAAAACTATGAGAACCATCTGCTTGAACACCAGCTATTTTATTTTCGCTTGGTTTCAAATCAACCATTACATTTATATTGCGGGTAAGTTTGTTGGATGGTATAACTAATTTGCCATCTCTAAATCCTTCGGAAGTAAAATTATCCTCTCCCGCATAAGCCCACTTTAATCCAACCAAATTGTAGTTGCCAGTATTTGATATTGAAAATGTAACATCTTTTAATTCTCTATTATCACTTGTAATAGTAGCACCGTCATCGGTTTTTAATATTAGTGGTGATGGTAAATCCGCACTTTCAACTTTAATGTTAAAAGCGGATTGTCTATAATTTGTTAGGAATCCAAACTCTTGCTTTACTGTATATGTAGTTCCACCCCCAATAGTTGTTGATTTAGTTTTTGTAGATGGAGGATTTGATATTGAATCGTATTTAAAATCTAATTCAATAGTTACAGGTGTTTTAGAAAAAAACTTTGGTTCATTTGGAGTGTTTCCTACTATTTCGCTTAAAACTAAACCATCACCATTTTTACCAATTACAAATCTGTTTAATACGGAATATTTAGATGTATCATAATTTGGATAAATTATTGTAGTATCATTTAATTTATTCAAATCAAATTGAGTAATACTACCCTCTTCTACTTTTTGACCACCTATGGTATAAGTTGTAGTTCCTTTTGATATTGAATTATTTATTACCTTTACGTTAATTGTCTTAACGGGTGGAATTATTGGTTTATCTACAACCACACCCATATTATTATCCAAATATTCTACATTAACAACATCCTTCATCAATTTATCAATAGCAGCTGCTGATGTTAAATCTTGTGTAGGATTAGTTGAAGATATAAATGTTTGCGTACCATCATTTTTTGTTAGTATGATAGGATTTTGTATTGGTCCAATTGTATCACTACCCAACATGGTGAGTGGATTTATATTACCAATATTAGCAGCTATACCAGCTTGTAACGCAGCTTGTCCTTCTGCAGTATTTATACCACCAGGAGCATTAAATGATGCAACCGCTGCATTTAGAGCATTTATATCAATAGTAACTCCCTGCAATGCTTCGTATGTATCGTAGGGTATCCCAAACTTATCTGCTTCTGCTTGTTGCTCTGGTGTTAAAGGCATTTTATATTATTTCTTTACTATAATTATTAGTTTATTGATTTTTGGATATTATTATCCACAACCAGCCAACGATTGTTTAGTAACATTACCATATACAGTACCAACATTGGCACATACCATTCTAGTTTGCCCAGCTGGCACTTTCATTTTCATCAACATTGCATTTGAACCAACATTATATGTTATATCTTGGTCCATATCCGTTTCATTTACTAATTCATAATAGAATTTAGATGGTGAATCTGAATTAGCAGTACCTCTTGGTATTACTGGTTCTAATGGAGTTATTGGTGGGCCGATTGGTACACCGGGTGAAAATCCAAATGGACTTGTTTCAAATCCTGGATATATAGCTTCTATTGGCTTTACACCTGGTATTACATCAATAACTTTAACAGTACCTTTTGGTTCTACATATTGTATAGGTGGAACATATGGTGCTTGTGGTTCTTGCTTAATCTCTTCGTATATAATCCTATCCGCTAATTTAGTTGTTGTTTTATTTGTTTGGTTAGGATTTACACCAGTTGCATCCTGAATAGATTGTAATTTAGTAACTGAATTATATCCAGTATTTAATAGGGATTGTAATTCTTTTGATGGTTTGTATTCACCAATTGCTTCTTTATATGTTAAACTATACACTTTTTCACGACCTATCATATTATATTCAATTGAATCGTGTAATCTATTTTGTATAATCAACTTAAATTCGGCACTAGATACAAAATCATCTAAATCCATTGCATCTTTTATTGGTTGACCAAAATCAGTTGCACCCAATTTGAATTGTTTTCCATCAATCTCATACATTACAGATTTTCGAAAATCAACATATATTTTATTCTTAAAATTTGTATATCCTTCACTACCACCAAACACAAAATCTTTGTTTATTACCTCAATATATTTTGGGCCAAATTGTGATATAAAATAATCATCTATAAGTGTTGATATATTTAACTCTATTTTATCCAAAAACGCTTGGATTTTTTTATATGATTGACGAAACTCTGATACATTATCCATAAATGAAAAGTATCTATCTTGCAAATCATTATTTATTGCCTTATCTACTCCCAATAAAGGAAGAATACGAATTTCAGTACGAGATGGTGATACTTCGTGTATCCAAACTTTTTTCTTTTGGTTTTCGTTTCCTACATAATTTTTAACAAAAGCAAAACCCACTCTAAACTCACCATTTCCATATCCAGCTTCAAATACCAATTTCTCAACATCAATCTCAAATATCTTCTCACCCGTTGTAGTATCCAACGAGTCTTTCAAATAAATTGGTAATTCTGCTTTGTGAATATATCTTACTTTTAATCCACCAGTCTGTTCTAATAGATTATTTGATATATCATATAAACGGAACTCTATGGCATCATTTTTAGATAATCCAAAATCATCTACTCTTTTGGCAGTTGTTTTGAATATATTTAAATCAGCAGGTTTAATTAGTTGAGCGGTTGACTCTAACTCCTGATTTATTTTTTCAATATTTTTAAAATCTTTTATAGCCATTATATATTGTTCATTCTACTATCAAATGTTGTTTGTTGTGTTGAACTATCTGAAGCGGTTGCTTTCATTGTTATTTTAAAATCATATGCATCCCTAGCAGTTCCTGCTCCAAAAGGGCCGCCTTCGTATCCACCATTGCCGCGGCCACTTCTTACGGCTGGATTTTTTAGATTTATTATTTTAACTTCATTAGCTTTTAATACAACTGGATTCTCTGTCCATTGATATAAGTTAGGACCTTCCCAATTTCCATCATCTGTGATTTGAATACTTACATTGCTTGCCCCAGCTGATATTTTTAGTTCACCCGTGCCAAATTTTATTTCAGTTCTATATTCACCACCTGTTTTTTTAATTCTGTTTATTTCAACTAGCCCATATCCACCCGGCTTTGAATTTTGAGGAGCAACCACTGCCAAATTACCTAAAAGTTTAGCACCAGCTTCGGATTTAATTTGATTTAAATTAGCCGTTGCTTCTTGTGTTTTAGCCACCGATGTTTGAGCTGCTGAAACTAAATTATTTAAAGTATCTATTTGTTTTAATAGAGCAGTTTTTTGAGCAACCAAACCAGCGTTTTCTGCTTCTAATCCAGTTCGTTCTGCATTCTCACTAATTGCTTTTTGTATTGCAGTTGAAAGACCAGTTCTTAATTCTGCAACTATATTGTTTTGTGCAGCTAAACTATTCTCTAAATTTGCATTCTGTAATTTAAGGAAATCATTTGAAATATACAATGAACCGCTATCTGCTGTTTTTTGATTTAGTTTAGTAGTTAAATCTTCTACTTGCGTATTTAAATCTACAATCTGTAAACTTAATTCTTCATTTAACTTAACTTCCGCATCGTATATAGGTCTGGGCACCAAATCCAATTTTGGGTTTGGAAGTGGTTTAATGAGTTCGGTTACTTTTGTATTTACGGATTTTTCTAATTCTAAATTATCAAATTGGTCCGAATATAACTTTGTTTTAAAAGTTTCGTCACCCTTATTGGTTAAATCAATATTTATTCTTTCTTCCGCCATTATTTGATTATTTCAAAATCACCCAATTCAAATTCTTCTTCGTTGTAATCTTCAATTGTTTTTACTACCAATGTATAAACTCTACCATAGGCAAAGTTTGTAAAGCTTAAACGAATTAAATTACTATCAGTTCCCATAATAACTTTTGAGTTTACATCATACGGCACAATAGTTTCTTTTGTAATTGTATCTTTAATAGTATAATAACTTTCAGTTGGTAGTTTGTATCCAGTTTGATATTCAAATGTTGGATAAACATTACCAGATGTTATTGGGTTAAATTGTTTAACTGGATATAACTCCCTTGCTAATAATTTTATTTCTGCTTTTTGCCCTAACTTATATTGGTTTTTTATATTAGATGAATACACTCTGTATTGTCTACTACCTACCGCTGCTAAACTACCAGTTGATGGTGATGTTTCTTGCCAACTAATTTTTAATTTTGGTTGGTAGATTGTATTTGTTTCTTTTGAGAAAAACTTAACAGAACCATAATCAACTCTATCCTCTTCTGCTGCAGAACTATATTTAAGAATTAATCCATTATTTGGGATACTACCACTCAACCAACTTCTTACATTATTTGTAATATCAAATGTTACATCATCTAAAGCATAACTATATGTATTTGTAACCGAAGAAGCGGTGTACCAACTACCACCATATCCAGTCCAAGAACCAGTCGTTCCAGCACTAAAGGATGCAGTAATACCATTTATATCATCATTCCATATGGTTGTTGTATCATCGCCATTACGATAAATCCAAGTTGCACCATTTGTAGATATTTCATCAAATCGTGTACCAGTTCCATTTTCCCAACTCTGTGAAATTGAGTGGGCTTGTAATGTTATAGTTGCAGGTATTTCATTTGCTTCTGCTAACTTTAATTCTAACGATGCAGTAAATGAACCAGATGGTATTTCTCTTGCAAATATACTACGAGATATGGCAGTTAAATCAAACTTAATTAAAGAACGAGCAACATCCTTTGTATCACCATAGTATTGTTTTGATATTTCTAATATCTCATCTATACCAGTATTTTGGTATGGTTGTTGTAAGTATATGCTTGCGTCCGATGATGCGGTGTAAAATAAGTTCATTATATTGCTCTTCCTTTAATATCTGTGTTTGGGTATTTAATTTCAAAAATAGCAGGGTCTAACGATGGATAAATAATTTTATTACGAGTTGCCTCTACTACATTATATCCATAAGTTGAATAATTGCCACCCTTTAAGTTTACAACCTCAACTTTTTGAACTGCCGATACACCATCTATATTAGCTATCTCTAATTCAATTTCACTTAAATTTATTGGTTGGTTTATTTGCCATTTAGTAATATCAAAATAATTCTTTAATGCGTTGTTTGCTTTTAATAATACCTCTCTCTTATTATAGTTACTATAAATTGTAACCTCATAGTTTATCCCCACATTAATAACAAACCCATCTAACATATTAACCGCATCTGTCAACATTCTATATTCTTCTAAATATGTTTTAAGATTTTGTTTGATTGCATCGTTTAATACTGTAAGATTACCATTCACATCGTATCCTAACAGATACATATTAATAGCAAACGGATTGTTAAATTCAGCGTTTATAGTTTTTTGTTGTAAAACATATCGTTCTAACTGGTCACCTATTTCAGTATCAGTTTTTCCTACTGATGCTTTTACTAAATTTAAAAATTGTTGTTTAGCAGTATCATCTCTTAAAACGGCTTGGATTTTTGTATCATCTAATGCAGTATCTTGCTGAACGAATACCTTTGCCACACTACCAAATTGTGAATCCATTGCTAATGTTCTTACCTCAAAATCCTTACGGGTCACAGCTCTATTTTGAGAACCATAATTAGCAATTGCATTTTCACGAATTTCTTCTAATGTTTCAACACCTGCTCCACCAACTCCCGGCTCTAAATTAGTAACTGCTACCGATTGTTTTGATTGGTTATATAATGGTAATGTAATTGGTGTATATTGTAAAAGGTCTTCATCAAATTCAATTAGACCTAATGTTCTTAAATCACCAACAGATACATTTGAACCTATACCACCACCGGATAAATAAGTTATAGTCAAAGTTGTATTGGATGGCGCTATACCATATGTAGATGTTTTTAAGAAGTTAGTTGGGTCAAACGATTCACCTAACTTATCTATTGAATTATTTAATCCTAATCCTACATTTTTAGTAGATGGTATTAGTAACTCATCACTAGTTAATCCACTACCCCCACCAAAACGAACTTCTACGGTTTCGTTGTCTATAACCTTTGTTGTAAATCTACGTGGAGTTTTTAATAACTTTAATAAATAAGGAGTGGTAGAACGATATTGTGCCAATTCCGGGTCATTTGATTCTACATTTGGAGTTTTAGTGTATATTGTTTCTTGAGCCAAATATGGAACTTCATAATATACATTACTATTTGAATCTACTATTTTTTCTATACCAACAAAGTTAGTATCAGTTATTGTATAAGTTGGATTTTTTGTAAAATCACCAACATTAAATGTTTCAGTTTTAACTTCTGCACTAATTGCTTTTACTTTTTTTGTTAAAAGATATAAAGATGTTTCAGTACCAGATGTTTGGAATACACTAACTTCTCTTTCGTATGCATCGTTAAAATCAACATCATCGGTTGTTATAAATGTTAATTCATTATTTAATCCAGATTTTACTTGCATACCTTCTTTTATTTTTAAAGCGTATGAGTAATCTGGTTTGTTATTTACACCGGTTCCTATATTTGGAACGGTTTGATATACGGAAAGTGTAGTTGTTGCTGGGCGAGATAATTTTGGTTTGTATCCTAAATTTTGAGCTTGAGTTACTATATTCTTATAGTTACCAGCTAAATTGATAAAAGATTCTTTTAATTGCGCGTCTGTATAATAAGAAAGAACATCACCCACATAAGCTGCTTGCTCCAAAAACATCATACCCGGAGATGCTTCGTTAAAATCGTTGAAAGTATCTGCGTAGTAAGTTCTTGTAAAATCAATAAGGGATTGACGTAGAGATGCAAAATCTCTATTAAGATATTTTATCTCCTTATTATTTTTACCCCAAGTCTTTTCGGTAGGTAGTAGTGCCATATTATACTGTTATATTTAATGAGTCTCTTGAATTGTTACCAGCAAATGATAAGGTATAATCCAATTTAACACTTATTCTATTATTATCTTTTGAGTTTGCATCGGAATCTACAACTATATTATTTACTATTACAAATGGCAACCATCTTTGTATTGAAGTTTCTATTTCGTTTTGTATAAATTCATACACACCACCCTCATCAATCTGCTCAAAAATAGCTTGTCTTAAATTACAACCAAATTCAGGTTGCATTACACGCTCTCCTCTATTAGTTAAAATCAAATTTTTAAGGTCTGATTTTATTTGTTCTTTTGTAGTATAAGTAACTGCAAAGAAACCATTATTACCTTTTGTAAATGGCAAAGATACACCTACACTTTTGTCTTGCGTATCTATAATGAATTTCTTTTGTAGTTCGTATGCCATTATTTCTTAAACTTCTTAACTAATTGTGAATAATCTCTGTTCATTGCTTTCATTACTAACTCAACACCCTCTGGGTTCTTATGTGCTAACATTCTTGCTTGTTGCTCAACCGATGGACCGGCTTGTGAATAAGTATCTTGCATATTTGCTTGTTCTCCAAATGCGTTTGCATCATACCCAAACATATCGGGTGTGATAATTGGTTTTACTGGATTTGATGGGTTTACGCTATTTCTATTAAAACGCATTTCACCCCAATTACCATCATCCTTTGAAACCGCTTGGTAATTTTCATTTACTGATGGTTTAGATGGTGTCTGTAATTCTTCATTCAGTACCTCTGTAACTGCTTTGCGGATTTCCTCTTTAAGAGTTTTTCTAATATCTTCTCTTAAAACCTTTACCAATCCTTTAATTAATTCTGTCTGATTCATAAAAAATATTGTAGTTTATCTTATATAAATATATGTTATTAAAAATGTGAATATTTTATTTAAAGGCAGTTATTACATTATTACACCACTTAAAGTATCTTTTATATTGGATATAGTATCTAATGCATTTAGAGCAGAATCTGCAATTGAAGTATCTATACCAACATCGTTTAATAGGCTTAAACCATTATCTAATGTTAATATATCTATTTTATAACCAACCCAAGGCAATAAACCAGGTCCCGGTGGGGAAGGGGGTGGGTATTGAGATATTGTAGAACATAAGCCAGATATGGTTATTAAATGTATTGTAGCTTGAAAAATGAATGCATCTAAATATGGATTATTAGATGTATTTGGTAAAACTGGAAATGGTATTTCTGGCCATATGCCAGGAGTTATTACAATATTTGAAACAACTGATAAATTTAATATAGTACCCGGAGCTGGGGTTTTGGGTGGTATTTTTCCTAACTCTGCCCCAGTCCAATATGCAACTGCTCCTTTTCCTAATAAAGAAATGGATTGATTATAAAATTCTTCCGTTTTTGAATTTTTACCAACCTCAAGCGCATATAATATAATTGACCGCATTAATTCAGTATTACCTCTAATTACAGTATTTCCTGTTATTAAATCTGAACCTCTTTGCATACATTCATCGTATTTTTCAGTAAAGAAATCGGCAAATTCATCCGTACTCTTGAATGAAGAGTTTTCCATCTTTGACACCATTTCTTGCTTAAAAATACTCCAGGACATTATACTAAATAATTAGTAGATGAAAGGCAATCTTTTAATTCATTTGCTAATCCGGTGAATGTTGCCTTATCAATAGGACCAGGTGCAGATGGACCAGATGGTGTTGCTATCGTCATTAAGTTAATTGCTTGAATTAATCTATCTATCAAACTAATTAATTTATTACCCAATATCATTTGATTTGCATCAACCGAACCCTCACTATTATCTGCTCCCAATAAAACTTTACCACCTTCAACTGCAATAATAACATCGTTATTTGCTTGTGCAGTAATTCTTACATTACCATCGTTGGCAGTAAAATCAATAGAACTAGCATCTATACTAACCGTATCATTTGCAAATATAGAAAGATTACGGTTGGATATTAAAAATATATCATCACCCTTTGTAGATAATGTTAATCTATCCGTATTAACTATTATTTGGTCACCCTTTGCTTCACTTGGAAATTTGTAACGAGTACTATTTGCAGATGTTGGTGTATATGGTGTTATATAATTACCAGATGTTATATGTATAGATGAACCATCTTTGTTTACATCTTCATCAACTATATCAAATATTTTTTTTGATTTGTTTTCTGCATTTTCACCATTTCGTATAATAAATGCAGGATAAGCTTTACCATCCGCTTTGTCTTCGTGTATGTATCCACTTAAACGAATTGAATTTCCAAATCTACCTTGAAATACACTATCACCTTCTCTTAATGAGAGTTGATGAAATTTTGTATCGTATTTAAAATAATCACCTTGAAATCCATTTTTTCTTTTTTTGGATGTTTGAGTATCTATTGTAGAATTTGGTATTCCAGTTTTAACAACTTCTTGTATTCTATCATTTGATGTATTATTTCCACCTGAATTTTCAGGAGTTGTTTTTACTATACGATTAACATATGGGTTAGTATTATAATTTACCAAATTATTGTGACTTAATTTGGTGTAATAATATTGTGTACCAATTCTAGTGATATTAACGCTTTCCGTTTCAACAGGAAGATTCTGATTATTTCTATCAAATGGAAATGCAATATTTACATTTTTCTCATCATATTCCGCCTCTGCTCCAAACTTAAATTTTATAGTTCCATATAATCTTGTATTTTCTTCAAAATAATCAGTATCTTCAAAATCTGAAAATATTCTTTCCAATACATCTACTGGAATATCTTTTATATCTTCCAATTTAGTAAAAACTTTCTCAACAACAGCAATTGTGTTTGGGTTGTTTTTACCGTATGTAGTTATAGAACCACCTGAAAGTGAACCCCTATATAATAATGACATTACTTAATCCCTTGTCTTAATTGTTCTAATTCTTCTTCAATTTCTTCTAATTTATCATCGGTCTTTTGCTCAATCTTTACCGCAGTATCCTCAATTTCCATAAGGAGTTGTTTTCTTTCTTCATCACTCATCCACCCATCTTCTCCATTTGATTTTCCTTGCGCTAAAATCAATCGTTGAACTATTGTTGCCATTTTAACCAAATGGTCATCGTTACTTACGGATACTGATATAAGTTGTGTAATGATTGGTGCTATTTGTGTAGCATCGGATGCATTACGGATTAGTTTTCTTAACTCTTCGATAAGACCTGAAATGTTTTTCTTCTTACCCTGTTGATTATCGTATATATCTTGCAAAAGGGATGAAAATGATTTACCCTTAAAGATTTGAAAATCCATGTCTATATTACTCATAATAACTCTTTGTTTAGTATAAATATTGAGCATAGAAAAAAGGTGGTACAATGACCACCTTCTAACTATCTGTTAATTGTTCTTGCCCAAAATGGGTCTTTATCTTCTTCCGTTATATCACCTTCGTCTAAAAACTGATGATACAACTTAATTTGTGTTTCTTTCATTTTAGCCACAACCTTTGTAATGTAGTGTGTTTTGTGGCCAGTCATTTCCCTCACTAAAAGGTATAATGATTTTTTATTAAAACTTTCAATATGTTCTGCTCTTCTAAATAATTCTAAAATAGAATCGGCAATTTGAATATCTCTTTTCTTTGTAAAAATACGATTTAGATTCTCATCCCAATACTCCAACATTCTAACATTAAATATTTTAAATTCTTCGTTATGTTGTGTTTCTTTAAAATCATTTTCAGGGTTCCAATTCTCTGGCATCTCTGAAATCTTTGATGTACTTTTGTAACGCTTATAGTTTGAATTGTTATTTAAGATTAAATAGTTTCTAACTGCAATCGTAAAGTATGAGAATGCTTTTCCTTTATCCTGTTGGTATTTGTGTATTTTTTCCAATAAGAAAGAAATAACTTCTTGTTTCGTATCTTCTTTATCATCATCAAAATAAGTAAATTTCCAAGTGTTTAAAACATTCTCCGCTAACTTATAAAAAGAATAGTAGATGTAATCCCTAAACAATTTGTTTTTTTCTCTTTCGTTGTCTGAATTGTTATAGGCAATTATTGCTGCCTCCGTTTCTTCTGTAAAGTAACGAGTATCCTTTTTCTTCCTTCCCAAAATTAGTTCTCCTCTTCCTTACCAAATTCCGAATTTAATAATTTTTCGTTTCTTTCTATGATACCTTTTAAATCACCAAATACCGAACCTACTTCATCATCCGATTCAAATGCTCCCGTTGAATCTATCTCTTTTATTGTACTATATATACCTGTAAATATAGCTAGGTTCTTTTCAATTTCTTCTTCCAATACCTCTAACTTTCTAAATAAGTTATAGTTTACATAAAGTGAAGTCAATAATAAAGAACTTATTATTATAATTGTTACTATCATATTAAATTACTTCGTAGCCAGCGTGTAGGTATTCCTGAACTTTCTTCTTTTTAACCATTTCAGTTTTACCTTGTGGGGATTTTAACATTAATTTTTCATTTCTACCTAATTTATCATAATTAGATTTTTCAATAGTTGTAGTGTATTGCCTATCACGAATAGTTAAACCATTTAAATGGTCAATCTCATGTTGAACGCAAACTGATTCTAACAAATCAGCATCATCCATTAATTCATAACCATCTTTAT
>Ga0114968_10003469_pt1 | contig 11828 bp, 8 predicted proteins | sample M_130807_EF_Meta_FD_87020 | JGI IMG/M metagenome (GOLD analysis project Ga0114968, IMG submission 87020) | Freshwater microbial communities from Lake Montjoie, Canada to study carbon cycling - M_130807_EF_MetaG | ecosystem: Environmental > Aquatic > Freshwater > Lake | place: Lake Montjoie... | reverse complement strand
ATGATCAAAACGTCGGTGTTTTGGGTCCGAGTACCGCTTACCAGCCTAAGCTAGGTTTTTAGATGATTGGCCGACTTCTCTCTTTGATAGCAAGGGCTGGTCCTGGCTTCTCCACTCTTTGGTTGTAATCCTCCAACAGTGCCCGGTCCAACCCCTCGCCTGTGATCAGGCCCAGTTCCACCAAATCTTCACGGGGGATTACCTTGTTTACATACTCCTCGACCGGAAAGTACTCGTTCAACCTTCCCAACACCTTTTGGTAGGCGTAGTTCCGAGGGTCGTCCGGGTTGGCCCTCATCTGGGGTATCTCTTGTGATTCCATAAATTCAGCCCACATAGGATCCGGATTTTCCACAGCAGCCTTTTCGGGCACATGGTTACTGTATTTCGACCAAGCCGGCACTTTGACATGACCGTAACCGGAAGGCGTCAGATACCGTTCGGTTCCCTGCAGCCACAAGAGCAGGTCCGGCGCGCCTAACCAGGTCTGCGCCACCATCAATACCCTCTTCCCGACGAGCCGCAGCTCCTGCAATCGGTCACACAACTCCAGCACCGGAAACGGGCCGAGCACTCCTTCCCCACGAAAAACCACCATCAATCCCCCGGGTGCCGTTCGCGCCGCCGAAACTGCGGCATGCACCGCGTCCGTGTTGTCTTCATGCCGGTCCTTTCCTTGGATAACCACCCTCGCCATTCCATCCACCATTCCCTCTACGGGAGCCTGCTGTTTTCTAGCTACTTTTTGTTTCTTCATATTCTGTAAGATTTCTTCCTTTCGCGTTGGTCATCCTGTCACACCCCCGCGGACATTGGCGGTCCACTTCCCAATTTTCTTAAATTCGATCGATCCACCCAGCAAATGTCCGGGCCTAGGTGGGATGATTCAGGCCATATGAAATTCGCATCACTTTGTTTGGGGCAGTTTTAGAGGAAGCACATATTTATGGATTCACTCTCCTCATTCCTCATCATTATCGGTTGTAAGGTCACTCAAATCATCTGCTGCAATCTGATCATCCTTTTTGTCTTTGTGGCTGCAGCTGGACGGAACAAATGAACTTTTGGGACCAGTTTTTTGTCGGTCTTGTTTCAGGGGTTATCACAGTCTTCGTGGCGAAGATTGGCCAAGGACTGCTCAAGGCCCTACTGATCTATTTGGGGGCGATGTGACCATAGGCGAACCTATCTACTGGCTCGGCAAGGTGGGGAACTGCGATATCTGCGGCACAGACCTATCCGTCCTGCCCTCGTTTGCAGATTGCGTGATAGACCGGAAGTCTTGGATGTGGGGGTTGGTCTGCACCTACTGCATTGAATCAAATGGACTAAGAGTAGCACTGGGGATGGGGCAACTGTATGAACGGACACAAGGCAAACGCTCATGCTGCGTTGAAGGATTGATTTAACTTCTTTCGCTTACCAAACTGACAACTTGTGCTTTCGTAAAAAGAATTCGAACCGATCGGTAATCGGAGAATGTATCCTCCGGACTGAAATACCAGCTGTTTGCATCATCTTGGCCAGCAATACTTTCGTATTATAGACCCTGTCGCTCTAGATCTGATATAGATCATAAGTGTTATCAGCTTTAAATAAGATTTCGAACAACAGGTATGTTACTCTTGTGCATAGAATAGTTTGTTACCAAGAACTGAAATGAGTTCGTATTTTTTTCCAAGAAAAACAAAAGGGATACCTTGAAGATTTGTTTTAGGCCCAGTAAAGACGGGATAACATCCACATGGAATAGGCGGATTGATTTCACTTTGAGAGACAAGGAGGATATGCTGAAAACTGGTTTTTATATTATATATTCCCTCCCGTTGTGGCACAGGACTGGAAGAAGTAAGCTCCCCGCATAAATGGGCTCCTTTGCGAATGTCATCAAATATAATTATGGTTAATACAGCTTTGTCCTCATTCTTTCCTTTAGCACAAACAAGATCTTGCACCTTTAATGAATCCATTTGCTTCAGGGTCCCAGTTTCGTGCGTTTTTTTTTCAGCAAGAATTAAATGCTTTTTGCCATTGATATAAAGCCATTCGACATAAGGAAGGTTTCCTAGTATCGTTTCTGGCTGATTCCGACAGGTACCCGAACCGCCAAGAACCGAGTCAACATGGACGGGCTTGCCATCCTTTAACTCTAACCAGATTTTATATAATTCAGAGAATGGACGGGCTCTGCTTTTTCCTTTTTTATCTACTATTTCGATTGTTTTGTTTTTTTGGTCGATTTGCTTAATAAGCAGGTTTGATCCAGGTCTAATGCTGGATATTGTCAAACCAACAAGTCGGTTCAGATCCTGACACAGATGTTCAAAGCTAATCATTTATCTGCTTCCAGATAACACTGGCGGAAATTTAAGTACACTTGCATCTTCGCCAGCAGCCTCGATTGAGGCCACGTCGTCAAGCCATTGCCTTAAAAAGGTCTCTGTGTTTTTGTCATCTTTCCCAGCCCTAAGAAAAGAAAATGTATGATTAAGTTTTACTCGAACAGGCTTAGCACCAGCTGGCTTATCGCCTTCAAGTTCATCTTTTAGGTTTATGCCCGCCGCAAAACGCCTGATGTCCGAGACAAAATCCAAAACAACAACCTTCTCTTTACCATCAGAGACTCTTAACCCGCGCCCCAACTGCTGAATAAATATTCGCCTACTATGTGTAACTCGTTGGAAAACGATTATATTTACATCAGGAACGTCAATTCCCTCGTTAAATACATCAACAACACAGATTGCGTTTACAATTCCATCCTGAAAGTCACACAAGATCTTATTCCTCTTCCATGCTTCAATAGTTTGACCAGCCATTGTCTGGCTGTATATCGCTTCGGCATTGCAAAAACCCATTGCATTAATTTGGTCCCGCATTGTAATTGCATGATCGATAGTTCCGCAGAAAACGATGGCACGTGGATTTTTTACTTCACGCCATGTTTCTCGGAGTGTCTGAACGACTGCGTTATCCCATTCGCTAATAAATAGGGTCCTATTAATTTGCTTAGGGGTAAGTAGCATCCCCTTTAGTTTTGTTAATCCGTCCCAGTCGATATTATCTGTAAACATGCGGTAATCTACATTTGACAGGAAACCAAGCCGGAGGCCTGTCACCATGTCCATTGTAAATAATGGATCTCCAAAATAAGCGCCTAAGTCGCAGTCATCTGGTCTCCAGGGGGTGGCGGTTAAGCCGATTAGCATTGGTCCAGCAGATGAGCCGGCATTACAATTTTCAATTATTCTATTGTACATGCCTCCGCCAACGTGGTGGCATTCATCGATTATGATAATGTCGAAATCCGGCAAGTCGCTACCTTTCTCAAGAAACGAAGAAACGCTATTAACACATCCAAATATCCGATTAGCCCTATGAATATCCTCATATTCAGGCTGTTCATACCCATTCCATACAAGTGTTTCATGTGACGGCTTTAGAAAAGGCCAAAAGGCTTTTTCGAGCTGATAAACAAGTTCATTTGTATGCGCTAGAATCAGCACTTTTACATTTCCATTCGACTCAATTCTACGGATTGATTCAGCTGCAGTGAATGTTTTGCCAAGCCCAGTTGCCATAACAATCATTGCTTTTTTTCGTTTCTCATCGATGGCTGTCTTCACAAGGATCTGGATAGCCTGTTCCTGATGTGGAAAGGGGCTTTTGGTATTAAAGGTTTCGTCTGGAAGACTGGCAGCTTTATGGATTAGCGTCCTTCTGTCCCAAAGCTGAAGTGGTGTTCCCCGGCTCAGGAGTATTTTTTGATGCTCTCTCGCGGATTCTTCAAACCCGTTCAATGAAACTACAACCGGAACCTGAGCACGATACAAAGACAACGCAGAAATCGTTTCGTCGATAACTTCTGATCCTATCTTAGATTTCCACCTTTTTACTTGAAATAACCATCTTTTACCATTTTTACTTGCGATAATATCAGCACCCTTATCACTTGTTTGCCCAACAAGGCGAACGCTTGTGAAACAGTCCAGAATTAAAAGTCTCGATACAGCTCTTTCAAACGCCTGCCAAGAAATCCTGCTTAAGCTTTTATCAGAGATAAATACGCTTTTCACATAATTTCTTTTTGCAATATTTGCAACGAAGCTCTTGCTCTTTGAACTGTTATAGAATCAGCATTTCTGATTTTTAGAAAACTACACACATCTTCAAGGCAGTTAAGATAAAGAGTTTTAGTTTTATATTGGATATTTTGTCTAATAGCATCTGAGACATCCCCCATTCTTGCCCATGAGTTCACCCAGAAATGACCATCAAAGAATTTTTCGGGATAGTGCTTAAATGCGTCAATAAGGACACTCTCATCAACAAAACGCAAGAACTGCCCGGAAGTTTTTAGTTTGCCAAGATTTTCTATGTTAATCCCCTGAGAAAGCATGTTGTCGACCAAAGTCTTTATATTTATTTCACCTAGCTCACCATAGATATCCTCAATTCTTTCATTTAGAATTAATGGAGCTTTCTCTCTTATTAATGTAAAAAATGCCAGAATATCGTTTTTCAACAACTCCGGGCTTTCCTCTAATACTCCTCGCCACTTTTGATTCAATATCTGCCAAGCAATAAATGAAAGGGTGTGAATACCCTCATGTTGTGCACCACTTAGACGCCGATTTGAGTCAAAGATGTACAAAGCAGCCTCAGCTGATATTAACTGTTCAGGCCGGGTTTTAAGCGTCTTAAACAAAGGGTGCTGCAGATCTAGAAATATTAAGATGTGATCGGGATTCTTTAATGTTAAAAGTGGAATTGTATCATTTCTACCATGAACTTTTAATGGTTCTTTCATTATATACGTTTCGATTCTTAGTGGATTTGAAGACATACCGTCAGCCAGTTTTATCGTGCACCCATCAATTGTTAGATCATCAGATTTATTTGATATTCCGAGAAGTCTGTCTTTTGAAAGCAAAGGCAGCGAGTTTTGGGATGAAGCGCATTCGGCGCATACCTCGAGCTCAGCAGGATTATTTGTTCCGCACACATTGCATCTCCAGGGTAGAATAATTTCAGGAACCTGAGATTCCCCACAGTGCTCACAAGACTTGGCAGTAGCAGCAATCTCTTTTTGACATTTTATATTAATGCAAAGTTTTTTATTAAGTATGTAATTACAGATTAAGCAGACATCGTGTCCTTTGAGATTCTCGGCATTGCAGCCTGGGCACACTATTAGCTCTTCAAGCGGACGGTTTTCGGCTTGTTCCACTAATTTCCACCACTCCGAGTCGTCGAAAAAACCAGGAAGTTTTTGCTGAAACTTTTCGTAATACTCTTTTTCTGTATCTCGACTGATTCTTACAGCCTCGTCCTTCTCCTGGCTCCATACACCCATGTACATGTGGCCTCGCCCAATTTTTCTAACCCTTCGGTAGCCCTGAAATAATTTAAAAATGGGACTTGTGTTATTATCTGCCCCAGGCTTTGTAGGCTGAAGCGAGCTGCACCCTCTTAGGTATTCCATCGCACGCTGCCATTCCGGACTGCTTCTTTGAAAATCTTGTTTTAAGAAATCTACGGGAACATGGTTCAAGTGGATTTCACCAATAATTCTTCCGTATGGGCCATCGATAGGATAATCTTTTATTGCTTCCTTAAATTCATCGACAAATTCAAAAAACGCGGGCTTTTCACCAATCCGGATTGCACGTCCATTTCGTATAAGGTCTATACCAAAACGTGTAGGATCATCAAATCGTTGAATCCCGACCCAGCCCTGTATTTTCTCTTCAATTGTACGAAGACTGCTGCCACCACAATCTTCATTCTGACATTTCTTATGTCCCGACTCTACAAGGCTGTTGCATGTCATACAGCGTGTCTGTGCGTATACCGTTTTGTCGATAAACATTTTTGCATGCACTTGCCCGCTTGGCGTTTCAACAAAGCGAGATTCGTTCCATACGCAATGCTCATATGGTTCGCACCTTTCATCATTTATAATAATTTGGATATCTTTTTTTCTGAGAATTGCAGCATACCTTCTTCCGATCTCCTGCCTTACCTTCGGCATTCCATACTGGACAAGTTTTTTAACAAACCCACTATTTGGATTTCCTTCGGGCCACCAATCACTTATTTCAATAATGGTCCCACTGATAAAGTCTGTCGGCTTCACAAGGTCATTCACAGGAACCTTAAAACTTTTTGCACTTCGCATTTTTTCAAGATCAACAATTACCTCAATGCCGTTTACGTCATCTTTTTTTGCCGTAAAGAACCGCGTTTTCTTGCCAATCTTACCTGTTGAGATATTGAAGCCCATTCCAAACAACCCAAGACTGTCGAAGGAGTTATTTCCGGAGAAGCCGGCGCGCAAGGCTAACTCAGATTGTTCCCTAGATAATCCTGGACCATTATCCCGAATTGAGACTTTTCCCGAACCAACCTGAATTTCAGAAAGCTTTGGTAAATTTACGAGAATTAACTGGTTCTTGATCGGAATTCCCTGAAGAGCAGCCGATTGAAAAGAATCGATTGCGTTGTCAATCAGCTCACATAGTGCATCAAGTGGCTGCATTGGAGTGTGAGTAAGAGCCAATAAAACTTTAGGATCAGGCGTTAAATCAAATGTTTTCATGTTAATTCTATTTTAGGTTATCTAACGTTTCTCTTAAAGACAGGCCAATTGCCTTTGCTAGTTTTACTGGGACTGCATTGCCTATTGTCTTGTATTTTGCAGATAGAGAAATTGCTGAAGGAAGTTGCAGTTCTTCAGGAACGGTTTGAATTTGCATTGCCTCACGAACTGTGAGCCTTCTAGCTTCCGCGGGGTGAAGATGTACCTCATTATTCCCATAGGCTGCAGCAGGACTATATCTCCAACGATGCAGACGTTTAAAGCATTTTCGGGAAACATCACCTTCCGGAATTTCAAAGAACTTTTTACTGTAAGGGACAAATCCTTCCTTAGCATTAGCTAGTTTAGATAACTTATGCTTGTCGCCAATATAAGGCCAAACTGTTAGCTCCAAAGGAATATTTTTAGGAAATTCCGGATTATCTCCAAAAGGAATTTGTGTTGGCCAGTTATATTTGTTTTTTGCTTCTGGGTAGTGCCTGTAAAGGCCCCAGGGGAACCAAGAGTTCAGATTTTCTCCATTGTTAAAGACTTTTCGTCTTGCTTCTTTAATTAAGACGTCAGTGGATGCGGTGTTTTTACTTTGATGCCCGTTCTTTTTAAGCCACTTACTCTTAATACCTACTATTATTAATCGCTCCCTGTCCTGTGGCACGCCATACTCCAAGGAGTTGATTATTCGCGCGTCAAGTTTGTAGCGAGATGACAACTGAACAAGAAGTTTTGAGAGAAATTCAGTATGTTTTTTGGTGCGGATCAATCCCGGTACATTTTCAAAAACAAAAAAGGTTGGCTGAAGTTCAAGGATTCTATGAACAAATGTTTGAGATAGCCTTCCCCGCTCTCCGCTACCTCCTTTATTTTTACCACCCACAGAAAAATCTGGACAGGGAGGTCCCCCGATGATTCCAAAGATGTCTGGTGTTCCGTTCTTTCCAAAGGCCTGTTTTAGAATCTCATTTGGGCCAATATCTACTATTGAGTTTGTATTTTGAATTTTTCCTGAAGGTCCATTCATGCCGATGGATTCCATAGCGAATTCAAAGGAAGAAATAAAATCTTTTGAATATTCATTATGCCATATCGGAATTAGCCCGGCACTGTGAAAGCCGAGATCCATCAGTCCCAGTCCGCTAAAAAATGAAAGAACAGGGATTGCCTGGGAATCCTTGTTTAAGGTTTTGAGTTTTTGCAGTTCACTTCTTCTACTATACATCTTTTTAGTTAAGTCACCCAACGTAGACATACTCAAACAATGGGGAGCGATTTCTAAGCCGTCCAAGTAATTCATTGATACGTGCTTACCATATATTTGCACCTAGCTTCCCGGCAGTCTTTTATTTTTCATTGAAGACTCTATCTCTATTTTAGATTAGCAGTTGATTGGCCTTTTTCAGCCAGAGGGGCAAAAGAAACTGTGGGAAAGTATATTTTTCTAAAGATACCCCTGCTCGTCATTTCTCTAATAATTTCTCTGGCGGCCCCATACAAAATACTGCTCCCGTTGGTCTTCACCATTTTCTCCCGAAGCTCTTCAGGCATCTCTTCCGGCACCTGAAAGTAGCCAAACATCTCCATTTTAATGGCATAGGGTGTGTTTTTGCCTTCTGGTGCCCTCATTTCCAAGTTTAAGAACACGGCATATCGGTTTTTGTGTTTTTTTAATGGCCGCCAATTATTTTGGATCGATACATTGCTAAGGTCCCTTGGCTTCTCCTTTTCACACTTCATGTTGGTATCAAAACTGAAGGACTTCACGAAGTAGTCTAAAAGCTTAACATGTGCAATATGGCAGCTCATCATGATACCTCTGCAAGGTCTCTGAATCGTGCGTCAACATGCTGTATGTCTCCACGCCGTGAATGAACCCTGCTCTTCTTTGAAACACTGCTTATTCTGTTGAACATCTCATTTACGAATTTACCTGATTCCTCTTTTTCATCTTCTCTCAGGGTTTCCCCTGATTTGAAGGAAAGATAATCCTGCATCACTTTTGAAAGTATTTCATCGATCGCGGTGGAAGGCTGTTGCGTGTTTGCTTGCTCCTCTGCCTCGTCTTGTCTCCAACCGCGGTCGGCCACCCACTCATACACCTCTGGGAATTGGGCCATGGCCCGGACAAAGTAACCCATGGAGCGACTCATGTTTTGCTCCTCCTTTTCCCAACGCATCCAAGTTTTGCTACCTAGGCCTAGAGACTCCGCAAGCAGAGTCATGTTGGGTTGCAGTTGACTGCGAGCTATCTTTAGAAATTCTGCTGTCACAGGTTCCGTATGATCGGCCACGGCCCTGTCCACCCGCTGCACAGAAGGCCAGGGCAGCACGACATGGCCACACTCGTTGCACTTTCGCTGGGCGAGGTTGGCGATCGAGCACTGGTCCCCGTCCCGCAGCTCCACGGTATAATCCTTGGTCATGTTCTGATAAGTGCCTTCATGGCACTGAGTGCAAAGGTCAGCTGATGGCGGAACAGAGTGATCAGTTTTCATCTGGGTAACCTCCTGCTTGTCGTGTGGACATGGGCGTCAATAAAAAGGATCCCGCCGGAGCGAAGTGACAGACTAACGTATACTTCCAGCCCGTCCCGGATGCGTACATTAGCTTGGGCTGTCCAAGGCAGATACTTGCCTTGGTTGTAGCCGTCAGATTTTTTGTAGATTTTGTGTTTCGAATCGAAATGTTGCTGGATAAAGCCCCGAAGTAGTTCGCCCGATATTTCCCACCGGTCACAGGCCTGCATGGCAACGTCTGTAAGTTGACAGTGCCTGTGATGAATAAGGGCTTCGAAGATTTGCTTTTTCTCATTTTCAGGGAGCTTTGGAGGAATTCCGCGCTCGTAGTTCATAATCGTTCAACTTTAGGGTCGCGTCAAGTGCTTTTTAGCACTTTGCTTAAACTATTCTTCTTGAATGCCTTACCTGTCTGTATGGCTGCTTTTTGGGTGGGTGCCGCTGCTGCCGTGGGCTTACCATTCTGTAGCTGGTCTTGCCACTCCTCCCAAAGCATCACCATGGCCAGGGTGTCCAACTCACAATATTTCAAGAGAGCTTTCTCCACACCGGCCACCTCCGCTGCGCTGCACTGGGTAAACTGTACTTTGGCATAGGCGGTCATGGCCGCACCGCCTTGATCAATCTTATCGTTCTCACCAAACACCCTCTCCACGTCCAAAGGGATGTCGGCCGACACGGGAGGCAAAAGCTCGTAAGGATCGGACTTACCCTGGATCCACGTCATGGCCTTGAAGTTTCTACTGGGCATGGAAGGCGTCCCATAAATCGGGCTGGAATACTTTTTCCTTAACAAGGATGAGGTTTGCAGGATCGCGGGCAGGATTTTCTTGAGCGAGTTCGAGCCCCCTGCCAGCGGGTGATAATACCGTGCTTCGAGAATCTTTTTTAGATCTACCATTCGACCCATCCCTTGCCCGTGGTCACCTTTTGAGGAATCCATCAATCCCCTCGCCCATGAAGCTAGCGGAGGGTCCGTGCGCTCCACTTGGTCAGCCATATCTCCGAGAACCTGCTGTTCGTGATTGGCATAGTGCAGGATGGATCCTCCATCCTTAGAAAGCTCTTTCTGTAGTTCCTTCAGAAAATCGGCATTGGGCCACTGGCCACGTTTCAAGCTTATCCATTCCCCCTCATGCCGGATGGTCCCGTTCTTTTCAACCACGTGATGGGAAAACTGGAAAGCCACCTGCTCGTAAGGGGCGGAATCCTTGTGGAACGGGATGGCACCCCGAATAGTTTCAAAATCAATGAAATGCAGGGGATATTCCAACCGGGAAAGATCCGTGGCCAACCCAGCAAGATCCACCATTGGCGTAGTGATCTTTTTCTGCACACAGGTCACCTGTTGTTGCTGCCTGGGACCGAAGGATCCGGTGAAGATTTCAGGCTTTACCTGTGTCTGGTGATAAATCCCCTGCTGCAATAGCTGTTCTTTTTTCCGGTACTGCCATATCTCCACCACGGTACCGGAGTCCAACTTGGCATCCGGCAGGCCGGAGACGGCCCGCCAGCATTCGTGGTAGCCGGAAAGCAGGCCCTTCTTTCTTTCGTCCGGGTTGGCGCGGAACTGACAATCCCGGCATTCCGAGGTTAGTATAGGGGCAATCTTTTTGTCTTTGGCGTAATGGTCGGACCAGTCTTTCGCCCGTTGGGCAAAGGTGATCTTCTGTTTTGAATTCTCATAATTCAGGTCATGCAGGCGTTTGACGACAGCGCGAACAGGAATCTCACATAGAATCCATTTTCCCTTTTGCAGAACCTGAGGTGGCAGGGACCCGGAAAGCACTACTTCCGGATTGTTGCGGTCACCCCTTTTTTGAAGGAAGAAGTAGCTATTCATCGCGTCGACCACCGCCTGCTTCTCCTTGTCTAACAGCATCAGATAGGGCTCGATCTCCAATTCCGGGTGGGCCTGCTCCAGCACGTATGTTTGGAAGGCGATGTCCTGCATCGTCAGATCCCACTTAGAAGTTGGAAAGCCTTTTTGGGTAAGCAGCGGTTTTTTTGGATCGTTAAGACGGATAGATTTTGACTTCACCTCAATGAGGCGGACGCTGTTTCCAATTTTCTGAACGATATCGGCCCGGATAAAGAGGTTTTGATAAAGAAACGCTGCTTCAAAGATCAGGGCCTTGGGCTTGCTCATCTCTGCCGCGGTCAGCTTGAGAGCTTCAGCTTCGTCCAGCGTATCGATCAGGACACCCTTGCCATAGTATTGCCGGGCTAGTTCCCCCACTTGGAATCCTCCGTCCCGAAGTGCCGCAAGAAATGGGTCATCTAGACCATTATCTTTGTACGCTTTCTTCTTAGTGTAGAAGAGCTTGGTCGGACACTCACACGCCATCCGGTAGCGTGATTTGGTGAGGTAACGAGGGCGGGGCATCGGGCCTCAGCTTCTTTGGTGGATTTTTTGGCCGGCCTTTTTAACTTGGTCCTTCAGCTCGCGCGGCTCAAGCACCTCGGCCTCCCCTTCCCACTGTAAAATCCAGCGCCGGATTTCATCTAGGCCGCGTAGTTCAAAGCTAACGACGATGGATCCATCCTTGCGCCGGCTGCTGCTTTCAATTTTCTGGCTGCTGTGCCAGTTCCGCTCCTCCCCCAAGCGGGCGGCCGCCTCGAAAAGGCGGATCCGCACCTTTTGCAAAGTTCCCCTGCCCGACATGGCTCCGAATGAGCCGTGGAGAAAATCGTCCAGGGTGAAATCTTTCTGCCTT
>Ga0114968_10003468_pt1 | contig 11830 bp, 6 predicted proteins | sample M_130807_EF_Meta_FD_87020 | JGI IMG/M metagenome (GOLD analysis project Ga0114968, IMG submission 87020) | Freshwater microbial communities from Lake Montjoie, Canada to study carbon cycling - M_130807_EF_MetaG | ecosystem: Environmental > Aquatic > Freshwater > Lake | place: Lake Montjoie... | reverse complement strand
CATAGGCTGCATAGGCGCCATAGGTTGCATTTGTACATATCCGCCTGTTTGCATTTGCATAGGTTGAGGTTGCATAGGTTGCATTTGTGTGGCAGGAGGTTGTTGAGGTTGTGTCACAGGAGGCATAGGAACCTGTTGAGCTTGTGTTAAAGGGTTTTGTTCTTGTTGTGCTTCTGCCTCTTGAGGTTCGACTTCTTCCACTTCCCCAGGCTTTTGCACAAGTCCCATTGCATACAAGTCCTCTTCACTCGCTCCTACAACTTTCGCCTCTGATTCGCGATATTCAGGTACACGAGTTTCAGGCAATATGACCTCAGGCAGAGGCTTTTCCAAGGCTTCCCCAATCTCATCGCCACTCGGCAATTCCATGTCTTTCGGTTCTTTGAAATTTGTCATTGAATTACCTGTCAAGATACGGATTCCCATATTCATATAAGTCTGTAGTTCATCCGCCAGAAGTTTCGTCGCATACGGCATTTCCACCACACTTGTCGTGGCTAAGCTGCGCTTCACTGTAGGCAGAATTTCCATATTTGCAGGCGTAGTTCCAATATACTGCACGGGACCATCACATAAAGAACACACAAACAAGTTCTGGCGTTGATTGAAAATCGGCACAGTTCCACATCCATTGCAAATACGAATTTCTGTCTTGTCAGCGCGTTCCATAATCGATTCTTTCAAGAATCCTGAAATTCCATGCCCCGCCAAAGCATCTCTCTCCATTTCACCAATACGCAGACCACCTTGCGCACCACGGCCACCTGTAGGCTGATGCGTTTTCTGTTCTTTTCTTCCTTCTGCACGAGCATTCCACTTATCTTCCACCATGTGCTTCAAGCGCATAGCAAACACCGGTCCCATGAACACCGACGTGTCCATCTGAACTCCAGACATCCCATCATACAAAATACGATTCCCTGTCTTCTCCATACCAAACTGACCCTCTAACACACGTCCAATGGCTTCTACAGCACTCGGGTCACTCATAAACACAGTGGCATCTCCAATCATTGTATTCTTATAGCACACATCTCCAAAAATCATCTCCATGAGCTGCGCCACCGTCATACGACTCGGAATACAGTGAGGATTTACAAGCATATCGGGTACTAGACCATCGGCAGTTCTTGGCAAATCATGAGCGCGGAAACGCATACCAATCGTACCTTTTTGTCCGTGACGAGTACTGAACTTGTCACCCAATTCAGGAGTTCTGTCCTGCGTAATACGAATCTTCACAAGCATCATTCCCAAATTATTTACTGTAACATTCACGGATTCAACACGCCCTGAAGTCCATACCTGAGGTGTTAAAGAGGAGTCCTTGATTTTTCCTCCCTTATCCTGAATGTACTTGCCAACAATCACTGTGTTTTCATCAACAAATTCACCGACTTTAATGATTCCGCGCTCATCAAGCTTCGTATAGTCATACCCAGGTTTCAAGTCCGTCCATTGATTTATACGCAAAGGATTGGCAATTGTACTGCGAGTATTCGCCAATTTATCATGTTCTTCGAAGGTTTCATAGCTACGATAGTTAATGTTGCGGAACATGCCACGTTGAAACGCATCTTCATTGAATACAATACCGTCATCTTGATTATATCCTTGGAAGGGCATGATGGCCATAATTAGCGTGTGACCATAGGGCATCACGCCTTCTCCCAGTACATCGTAAGTCAGAGTCCTGACGAGAGGAGCTTCACCATAGCACAAGACATTTGCAGCATTGTCGTAGCGATTCTGGAAATTCGTGGCATACATTCCCACAGCTTGTTTGGATTGTGAGCAAGAGAGCTGGTTACGCGGAGACTGGTTAAAATTCGCAAAGGGTACCATGCCATTTACAATAGATATGATCGTGCAAGGGTGGATTTCCATGTGACTGGCAGATTCGGTAAGATGTTCAGGGAAGTTTATGATAAAGGCTTCGTTTTGCTCATAGGGGTCTATGTATTCAATAACACCCACATAGGGTTGCAAAGCTTCCGTATATTTTGAGAATGTCAGAGGTCCTTGGATGTCAGCGAAGATATCTACGAATTTCGATGTCATAATCGTATGGTCGGCGGTCGAAGGCAGAGTTCCAAGAACAAGAGTATTCCAGAGTTTGGCCTCTTCCAGAGTTTGTTTCGGAATTGCCCCGCGTTCTCCCAAGTGGATTAGGGGACGAACAGGACGACCCTCATCCAAAAAGAAGAATACACGACGATTGCGAATAGAAAATCCTACACTTGTCGTGGCGGGTAAACAACCTGTCCATTTCATGAGTTTCAAGACTTTCGTTACTTCAAAGGGTTGCAAAGTATATCCGATAATACCATTATTCAAAAAGAAAGGAACCGCCGCTCTTTGCAAGTCAGTGCGCATTTCGGAGCAAGGAATGACCCATCCACGTTGTATGAGAAACTGAATGACAGGTGCAGGGTCAGTAGCAATGGAAATAAGAGTCATCAAAGAAAGATTCTTGGTAATACCGATGGAAGCGCCACCAGGAGTTTCATTCGTACAATAATAACCATACTGGCTCGTGTGCAATTGTCTCGGGCGCGTGAGTTTCATGCCTGTGTCAAAGTTGAGTACTACACGGCGTGTGTGACTCATGAAATCTAGGTAAGAAATACGAGACATGGCTTGCAAGACTCCAGACTTCTCATCACTGTGTCCTAGTGCACCTCCACCACCAGACCCCCCTGTAACCCAACGTCCTTTGAATCCGCGCATAATTCCTTCCGTAATGAGTTTGAGATTGAAGAGTTTTTCCGTATTTCCTTCACTAAATATATTGACAAATCGTTCACCTGAATATATTTCCGTGTGGTAGGCATATTCATTGTCAATTGATAGACGCACCGCCTTTTTCCAGTTATTATAGGAATTCGCAAATAACATACGGATGAGATGACCGCTCGTTAAAGCACGTTGATTTCTAGTATCATCGCGGTCAGCATTCGGGTCAATACCCACATGGACGCGCATAAAACGACGTACACACTCAGCCAAAAAATGGAGACGGCTTCCACCTTGTTTGTCTGAAATGTGAATAAATGTTTGATTAAATAAGATATCATATACGTGCTCTTCACTAAACCCCTTTGTCATAGCTTTGATGAATTGCACAGCAGAATAGGAATCCATAAAGGGGAAGGCTTCCGCAATACTGGGTAAAAGGAGGGGAATGGCTAACTTTGCTTCAGCGGAGTCCAAGTCAGGATAGATTAACTTGAGGATGTCTTCATCAGACTGTAGACCCATGGCGCGGAATAAAAGGATAATGGGAATGGGCTTACGAACATAGGGAAGCGTCACTACCAAAGTATCGGTTGAACGCATCCATGAAAAACTGACGACTTTCACTTGGCGGGTCTCAGAAGACAGACACGTAATATTTCCGTATGTCTCGACTTTATCATTATTCGGTTGATTTACAATATACATGGTGTTAAAGGCTTGTTCTTGTCTGGTGATTAGCACCTTTTCAGAGCCATCCACGATAAAGTATCCTCCTTGGTCTTGGGGGCACTCTCCTGCTTCTCTCAAGAAAGAGGCTGGTTTATCATGCAGAATGCAGAAACGACTGTGTAAAAGGAGGGGAAGTTGGAAGAGAGGCATACGAAGATAGTCACGGTCTGTCGTTTTCGCCTCCATATCGGCAGGATTTGTGATGGTCATACGGACTTTTATGTTGGCGTAGATAGTGGATGCATAGGTCAGATTACGCAGTCTTGCTTCATTAGGAAATAGGACGCGAACTTCCTTCGTCTTTTGTAAAGAAATCGTGGGTGTTCCTATTTCCACTTCATCGCCATTCAGACCACCTACGAAAATTTCTACACGATACATGTAGGTATTCGTTCTCGGAATGATTTCTTTCAAGATAAGAAAGGGGTTATTCGACTTGAGAATGGCGGGTATGTCCCCTGTAACAAATTGGTCAAAGGAGTCAATATGATGGCTTGTAAAAGGGTAGGGATATGTACGGAAATAGAGTTCTAGCAACTTTCTCGACAGGACGGTATTGGGATTTGCAGAGTGTGCCTTTATTTCGTTTGTTTCAGGTAAGGTGACTGCTATTTTCTTCAGACGTTCCGCTGTTTCTGGAGGAGGAGTTCCAGGTATATAAGGCGGAGATGGTGGAGTTTCTGATTCCTGAACTTCAGATGCAGACATTCTGAATCTAAAGTTCTGTGTTGTTTTCTAATTATACAATCTTACTCGTCGGGCTCACATACGAACCATACACGGGTTGATTTGATGTGTAATGAAAACTGGGATTTTCGGGCAAAGGGCTCGGAAATCCATTATATCCTTTTACATCCATCTGAGAATGTTGTAACGTTGTGGGAGGGCTGTTCATTAGGAATGGGCGTTGAAACAGTTCGGCAACATTGTTTAAGACTCCCCCACCCCTTTGTTTCTTGGATTTGCGTGTACGATTCTTTTTTCCACCACCAAATTTCACTTCATTCGAACCAAGGCCACTAGGACCCGCCGGAGGTACAGGGGTTATGTCTTCTTTTCCACAAACAGCAGCTATGCTATCCATATTTGCGAATCCGAAACCCTTGCTTACATACGGAAGGAAGGAACCATAGGGGATATCAGCACCCGCACGTAAGTCATAATCTAGAGGAGCCATACCACCAGTTTGATTGTTTTTCGTCTTTTTAGACTTCTTTGAAGATACAAACTCTAGGTATTCCTTGGCCGAATTCGCGCTCACATCTTTACCAAATGTCTTTTTCCATTCTTTGCGAAATGCTTCCACGTTTGAGCCATTACGTGCAACAAATGTATCAATACGTTCAAAAGCACGACGGAGTTCGGGGACTGTCATTCCCGTTTCTTTCTTTTGTGTGACCTTTCTGGTTTTACGAACCATCTTCTAGTCTTGCCCTATAAAATTAGACTTCAGAGCCCGAGAATCCTAGATTCGGAATGATGGGTGACTTTGATGTGAGTGCACGATTTATACCTGCAGTTAACGAGTTAGTAGCAGTAGATGCAGAAGGCATATTTGTTGTAGAATTTGTGAGGGACTTTGTTAAAGTGTCCATGATACTTTCAGGCTGAGGAGCAACTGTCTGGCTAAATGCCGTAAATGCAAAATTTACTATGAAGAGTAGTGCTACGAGAATTACGACCCATGGGGCGTATCCAATATAGGCATCTTGCCATGTGCTCAGTCTGTATTCAGAAGAAAACATGAAATAGTGATGCCACCCTGCGAGTAGCAGAGCTACTATGCTTATCCCTACTAAAACCCCAGTTCCAAGGCGAGGTAGTACTAAGAATGCAAAAAAGGCTGCTAGAACTAAACTGATGATTCCAGGGAGAAACAACTCCATCTGGTCATAAGCAATTTTAGATTTTTAGATTTTCAGATTTTTTCCATTAAGTCTACATGTGTAAGAAACTGTTTGCGGCAGCAGGCACGTTTCAGCTTTAGTACTGTCATGATTTCTAGCTCTTTTGTTTGAGGAATTTGACTACCATCCATGTAATATCTCTCCTCAGAACGTCCACGATGTTTCTTGATTTCTGTGGTATAAAACTTCCATTTATCCGCGAGAGTGTTATTACAACTAAAACACCGGATGGGAATAATCATTCTAAGGGGGGACAACCTTCTGGATTTCTGTGTGAAATCAATTTTATATTGTGCGCATCCGGTGCGCGTCTAAGTTTGGTGTAAAAGAACATAGTTGCTCTGCAGAAATGAGTTCTGCTGTAAATGGAGGTGGGCTAAATTACCAGCGTGGAAACCCGCTGGGCAATCACGTTCGTGTTTTGGAGCTTGATGTGGCGATCTTGAAGAAGCAGATTGGTGAATTAATGGAGCGTGGGTTTGGGTCAGCTGCAGGTGTTGCGGGTCCTCCTGGTCCTGCTGGTGCTCCTGGTCCTGCGGGTCCTGCGGGACCTGCGGGTCCGGCTGGCTCTGTGGGTCCGGCTGGCTCTGTGGGCCCTGCGGGTCCTGCGGGTCCGGCTGGCGCTGTAGGCCCTGCGGGACCGGCTGGTCCTATAACGTATATCGCCATGCCTACGGGCGCTGCACCTGCCCCTGTAGCTAATGCAGCCTCTGCCCCTGCTGCTAATGCAGCCGCGGAGTCTGTATAAACTTTTTCAGTTGTGCAGGAATTATAGAAATTCCTTGTTCTTCTAATGCCAATGACGCTCTTACTAAAGGTCGTCCTTGGAATGCCTTCAAAACTTCTTGAATCTTGATTTTATCTTCTTCAGAAAATGAATCCTTAGTTTTTACAACTCGTTTTGTACTCGTAGTGAGTGAAATTCGTTCAAGTCCATCCGTTGTCATTACCAGTGGCGGCACTTCCAAAGTACCCGCATGATGTGCATCATGACAAGCATCACATAAAACCGCCAAGTTTCGCAGAGAATTCGAACCTCCTTCTGATCTTTGTGTAATATGGTGAACTTCCAAGTTCCGTGTAATAACCGCCTTGCATATTTCACATGACTGGCGTTGTATACTTGCATTCCAGCTACTTTTCGGTGCATCAGATGACGTGGCTTCACCGCCCAATCCTCTACGGATTTCATGAGCTCTTTGTAATAGTGTAAAAGGGATGCCCATGGCTTTCGCCACTTCAAGTCCATAGGTGCAAGAACCACTTCCAGGTTGCAGTGTTCGGTCGTACACAAGTTTCTCTTCTTTTCCGCCATGAGGGTCAGGAATTCTCTGGACACGCAAGTGCCATACCGCAATTCCAGGCCTCGGTAGAAAGTTAGGGACTTTCATCAAATCGTGCAAGTGTGTGGCAAACATAAAATGTGCTCCTACTTCATCCAGGTGTTCCAAAGTACTCGCGACAAGTGCAGTGGCCGATAAAGACTCAGTACCACTACAGACTTCATCACCTAGTACAAGACTGCGGTCTGTAGCCGATGTCAGAATATCACGTAGCTCAGCAATCTCTACCGCAAAACTCGAAAGCCCTGCCCACACATTGTCGTGTGTCCAAATACGACTAAAAGCAGAGTCATAGGGTCGTAACATCATAGAATCAGCAGGAACAAAAGAACCTGCTTGTGCTAAAATAACGGCAATCCCTGTCGCCTTCATCAAACTCGACTTTCCAGAGGCATTCACACCATAAATCAACCACCCTTTTTCATCTTTCCCTAGAGTTACTGCATGTTTCACATAGTCCATACGAGTTTGGGCAGATTCCAGTAAAGGATGGCGAAGTCCCTCAATCTTCAAATAGTCTCCTATAGTCGGTTGTACCCACTTCTGTTCTTTTGCTACAGTGGCTAGTGCAAGAGAACAATCAACAGCCCCCAACCATTCCACCCAAGAAGCTTGGAAATCACGCACCGTTTCCCATAATGTATCACAGACAGCAATAGACTCCTTCTGTAGACTCGTGTTTAGTTGATGTGTTAATGTGCGCAATGTATTCGCAAATTTCGTGAACTCATCACAAGATAAGGAAATAGGACCTGATTTTTTTGAATCCACTTGGATATTTGTAAGATGTTTTTTGTTTATGAAAGCTTCGGCTTTTAATACTTTCAAATGAGTTCGTGAACCTTCCCAAGTATATTCACCATCACTCTTTTTCTCCAAATAAAAAGAGTCTAGAGGAAGTTTCACAGAATTACAGAATTCTTTCCATACACGAGACCAGGTATTCATACATTCTTGAATTTTCTCTTCAATTTCCAAAGTCTGAGGACCTGAGATAGGTGTTAAAAAGCCGATGACTTCGCCATTCTCGCGTTTTTGTGCTTTTTCTTCGTCTAGAAGAGTTCGTACTTGGTGACGGAATTCTTGTATTCTTTCTTCAAGATTTACGTGGCATTCTAGAGGTGTAGTTTTCAGATTCTGGACTAAACATATGGTTGCTGAATAGGTTTGAAACATTTGTAAGATATCGAGACTTTGTAAAGTTCCCTCGGCAAGTTTATAGTGAAGTCTTGGCAAATCGTACAAACCCTTGCAGCTTTTTTCAAGATTCTTGATTGTTTGTGAAGACTGTTCGAAAGCCCAGGCAATTTGATTCCAACGCCCCTTTAACAGTTCTTCTTGGGTAATAGGACGTAGAATGCGTTCTCTCATAGCTCTTCTTCCTATCGCCGAATGAGTCCTTTCGACAATTGATAAGATTGACTTTTGGTTGTTAAAGGTGAGGATATTTAATTGTTCCAGAATATTATTAGAAAGTCGCATATACGAAGTTGGGCAATACAATTCATGGCTTGTCAGTCGTTCTGCTTGTTGAGGAAAGTGGTCTTCTACAAATCGTAGAAGCAGACAGAGAGAACGTTCAATCGTAGCCGATGATTCTTGCAGGGAAAGAGCTGTTCTTACAGGTAACATGGTTTTCAAACGAAACATCTTGCGCAAATACTCTTCGCGAGGAAATGCCGCTTCAAAGTTATCGTGGGGATTGTAAGGAACTGTATATAAGACCCCATGAATTCCAAACATTGCCTTTAGAGATGCTAGGCTAAACTGATCCGTAGTCTGGGTCAAAATCACTTCTCTTGAACTATAGACTTGCAGCATATGTAAAACGGTATCCGCTTTCTCAGTTTCATAGGAAAACACTTCTCCAGTAGTTAAGTCTAGAACTGACGCGGCGAAGCGCTTTGAGTCTACCCAGAGAGCTGCTACCGTCATACGTTCTTGTGTTGCCGTTTCCACATGTGTTCCAGGACTCAAGATTCTGGTAGGGACACGGTCAATCACTTGGTCGGCAATATTCTTCACTTGGTCGACTACAACCACTGTCCAGCCTTCACGTGTAAGAGTCTGGGCAAATTTGTGCAAACTCTGTTCAGGGAATCCTGACCAAAGACCCATTTCACCCTTGGGTCCATGATTCGGTTTTTCTTTCATAGCAATGTTCATTAATTCTATAGCGCGGCGCATACTTGTACAAGGCTGGTTGGTTTCTGAGTGAATATAGTCATAGAGTTCATAGAATTTTCCTACGAGGACTAATATACATGTATTGAGGCCGTATTTTTTACTATACGTTTCATAAAACGTATGGTAAAGAGTTGTTAGGGTCTGTGTCATTTGTTTATCTTATGTATTATGTGTTAAAGGGCTCTGTTACGTAGTAGCAGGTAATCTTTATATATGTCGCGCAAGACAGAGTCAGGCACAGTCTTTCCATCCTTTGCAGGTTTTACAAGTCTGGCTTCTTCCAAAATCTTGCGCACTTCAGCGATTGACTTTTCACGACTATCTTTGTGAATGGCTTTGGCCTTTGTCAGACGCTTCTTAAGTCCTGTGAGTTGCACACGAATCTTGCGGGTTTCACGGAGTTTTGAGGACTTTGTACGACTTGTGGCCGGAGGTGCAAGGACTAGACGAGAACGGGACTTCTTCTTAGAAGGGACAAGAGTGAGTTTTCCACCAGCTTGGCCACTTGTAGGAGGTGAAGGAGAAGAAGCCGTTTGTAAACTTACGGCAGGTGTTGAAGGGGAGGGTGCAACAGGGGATACGATACCCGCCTGTATATTTGCTTGTACTGCAGGTAGAGGACCGAGTTTCATAGCATCTTGGGGATTGGAGCCAGGCAGAGTAGAAGGACCTGCAGGTGCAACAGGTGCCGAGGTACCGTCGAAAATACCTGCAGAAAATACGTCTCCTCCTTTCATGGAATTCACCATTCTACGAACTGTCGCCACATTGGTAGCATTTACAGGAATTTGCGGTCCAGGAGCATCATCACCACCCTTTTGCATCTTTGGTTGACGTCTTGAGCCGCCGCGTTTTACTTTATGGTAGTCGGCAGCAGCCCCACCTGTGATTTTTACCTGGCGTGTTTCTGGAACTTGTGTATCCATTTTCCTCAGCTCCTCTATTAGTAAAAAGTGAAAGTATCTTTCCAGCTTTTACCAAGTCCCACAAAATGGCTACAGATTCTAAGACTTCTAAACTATGGCATCAGATTCTTGAACTGTATTTCAGCCAGGCTGATGGAAAACAGATTGTTAGCCATCAAATTGAAAGTTTCAATCATTTTATGAAAGTCGACATCAATGAAATTATTACTATGGTAAATCCTGTGATTGTACGCGGCTCTCCTGAAATCCCTTTGAGTGGACCTCGTTCTGCTCTAGCTTCTGCAACAGGCCTGAGTACATCGGCTGCCAATGCCTTGATGGGAAATCGCGGTGAGTCTGTGCCTATGAGCCTACCTGTTGGCCCCATCAATCGTGAGTACGAAGTGCATCTAGAATTCAAGAATCCTCAGTTCAAGAAGCCTACCATCTTTGAGAACAATGGTGCCGTTCTGCCGATGATGCCGAATGATGCGCGGCTGCGTAATCTGACCTATGCTGCACCTTTGTTTGTTGATATCAATGTGACCTACATTGAGATTGATAATACCCAGAGTGGCAAGAAGGCTGTGCGTAAACGGCTGTTTCCCAATGTGCACTTGGGCAAAATCCCTGTGATGGTGGGCAGTGAGTACTGTTTACTAAATGACCAGAAGCACATGAATCCTGCTCGTGTAGGCGAGTGTGCAGAAGATATGGGTGGCTATTTCATCATCCAGGGTGGTGAGCGTGTATGCATTTCCCAGGAGCGCATGTCTGAGAACCGCCCTTTTGTGTTCCGCAACAACCGTAATACTGCGAAAGAGTTAGAGGTGATTGAGGTAAAGTCCATTGGACCCGATAATGACCAGGTACCCAAGTCGAATTCCGTGCGCATGATGTACCACCCTAAGAATAACCAGATTCTCCTGCTTCGTGCTGCTATTCCGCGTATGAAGTCGCCAGTGCCGCTCTTCATGCTGTTTCGCGCTCTCGGTGTTATGGCAGATCGTGATATTCTGGAACTCATTCTGGGGAAGGAAGGCGATCGTACCTTTGATGCGATTCTCAATGAGTCTATGGCTGAGTCAGCTCATGTGCAGACACAGGAACAAGCATTGGAGGCTCTAGCTTCTTATATCAAGACGTGGGCGCCGCGTGGCAATCGTCCTCAGATGGTTGTGCGCGACATTCTGGCCGAGGAGCTCTTTCCTCATATTGGCTCAGATGATAAGGCCTATGAAAAGGCATGTTTCCTAGCACACATGACTCGTAAAGTTCTCTGGGTTTCTAGTGCTCGTATTCCAAATGATGACCGTGACTCCTACCCCAATAAGCGTGTAGACTTGCCTGGATTCCTTCTAGCCAACCTCTTTCGCACACAGTTCAGCACGATGATGGTGAAGGATATCAAGACGTATTTGGCCAAGGAGATTCATGGAGGTAGTTGGAAGGCCACGGGAAACTTTGAAGAAATTCTCAATATTAGTAACATTCACAAAGTCATAAAGTCTACAAATCTGGAAGTGGGTCTGAAGACGTGTTTGGCGACGGGCAACTTCGGCTCTGCCAAGGCTGGTGGTCCTAGTAAGAATGGTGTGAGTCAGGTTCTGAATCGCTTGAACTATATTTCTGGGCTCTCGCACTTACGCCGTGTGAGTACGCCAATTGAGAAGACGGGTAAACTTATTGCACCTCGTAAGCTGCACAATAGCCAGTTCGGATTTATTTGCCCAAATGAGACACCTGAAGGTCATTCAGTAGGCGTGGTGAAGAATATGAGCACGACTGCGATTGTCAGTATCTTCAGTAATCCTCGTACTGTATACGACTTTCTAGCGGACTATGGTACTCTGAAACTTCTCAAAGATACGACAAATGATGAGAAGTTCAATGATACACGGGTATTCTTGAATGGTGCTTGGATTGGTTGTATCCCTACACCTAAGACTCACGAGACTGTTCGTCACTTACAGGCGGCAAAGCGTGAGTGCCAACTCCATCCTCAAACGGGTATCATTTG
>Ga0114968_10003467_pt1 | contig 11831 bp, 12 predicted proteins | sample M_130807_EF_Meta_FD_87020 | JGI IMG/M metagenome (GOLD analysis project Ga0114968, IMG submission 87020) | Freshwater microbial communities from Lake Montjoie, Canada to study carbon cycling - M_130807_EF_MetaG | ecosystem: Environmental > Aquatic > Freshwater > Lake | place: Lake Montjoie... | reverse complement strand
TAGGTTGGGCGCGTCAATTTGCGTGCCCGGGGTGAAATCTGAGACAGATAAGCATGAACCGTGTTCGATTTTATAACCTCGATCTGGCCAGAGTGAGGTCCCCACCGGCAGCTTGAATCAGAGATGTAGAAATACGCCGCAGCGCCGTAAGATTACCACCATGAAACAATTGATTCTCCCTCTCATTCTTTGCGCCACTTTGCTCGCAGATGACGCACCCCAGTGGCGTGAGCTCTTCAATGGCAAAGATCTCACCGGTTGGGTGGATGTAAACACAAGTCCGGAAACCTGGGGCGTCAAAGACGGCCTGCTCGTCTGCAAAGGCCAGCCCATCGGCGTGATGCGCAGCGAGAAGCAGTATGAAAACTTCGTGCTGCACATCGAGTGGATGCACATGGAAGCGGGCGGAAATTCCGGCGTGTTTGTCTGGAGCGAAGGCACCGCAGCACCTGGAAAAGAACTGCCCAAAGGCATGGAAGTACAGATGCTCGAACTCGAATGGCCAAATCTGCATCCCGGCAAAGACGGGCTGCCGAACCATCCCGGCTACGTCTCAGGCGAACTCTTCGGTGCGAACGGCCTCGAAGGCATCCCTGACAATCCGCGTGGCAAGCGCAGCATGTCCTGGGAGATGCGCTGCAAAGGCAAAGGCGAATGGAACACCTACGATGTCGTCTGCGTGGATGGCACCGTGAAGCTCTCGATCAATGGCAGATTTGTGAATGGCATCAGCCAGTCCACCGTGCGCAAAGGCTACCTCTGTCTAGAATCCGAAGGCGCTGAGATCCACTTTCGCAATATCCGCATTCTGGAACTTCCAGGAGGCAGAGTGACACCTGAACAGACGGCACCTGGGGTGGGAAAGTAGTTACTTCGTCTGCTCCATCAGCTCCTCGACTTTGGTCGTGATCCGCTCCTCCACGGTCTCGGTATATGGCGCACGGTGGCCGTATTCAAACATGCCTGTCACGCCTTCATAACCGCCCTCTTTGAGCACACGCAGGCTGGGCACATAGCTCGTGAGATCATTGTTGTAGCCGCAGACCCAGGTGCTGTTCCAGCCGTAGGCCGCTTTGAATTTAAGCGAGTAATCCACCACTGTTTCGCCGGTCAGCGCGATGAACTGGAAGTCTGTGCCGATGCGCCAGACCTGAATGGGATACCTCACGCGATCTGGTGGTGATCCGACTGTCTCATACTGGCGGATGAAATGCTCGAACTCGCGCTTCGGCATGCCGTTGAGATTGGGAAGGCGTTGTTTGAGTTCTTCGAGCGGAATGCCGGGCTGGAGCAACAGCTCCGTCTCGCCCATCGCCGCATGAATCGGACCGTTGAGCGGATTCATCTTGGTGGCGATCACCTGACGCACCGCTTCGGCCAAAACTTTGCCATACAGGCTCGCAAGTTCAGTTGCTTCGAAGTCCTTGCCACGAATGCGCGGCAGCGGATTTGCATCGCCACCGCAGTTCTGCACAAACATCGCAACGGCACCAGGAAATGACTGTTCCAGCTCAAGCTGCGCGAAGCCTGCGTAGTCACCATTGATGCTAAGACCACCGAGTGCCGTCGTATGGCAGGAGTAACCAAAGACGATGGCCTTAAGATCCTTGCCAGATTTTACGGTGATCACTGGCACGTCCTGATCCACCTGTCCGCCAAGGGCACGGCTGTCCGGACCACGTGAGCGCCGCCGGTTCACCGCCACACCAGCGAGACCTTGATCAAACGCCAGTTCCGCAGGCGCGAGATTCGCGATGGCCGCGCCGATCACCTCCTCATATTTGGCATAAACCATCGCCGTGTAGCGATCCCTCACGGCCTCCTCTTCTGGCGTGAATTCATAGTACAGCCACAACACATCCGCCGTCACCGGGCAGGAGTGATTGTGCGAGGTGTTCAAGATCAGCCGCTCTCTCGGGATGCCATGCTTCTCCAGTGCGGACTTCGCGATGATGGCGATCATCTTGTCGCTCAATCCCACCAAATCTGCCGTCACCAACACCGACGCCGAGCCCGAGTCATCCTTCAGCGCGAGCGCCTTCAACCAGATCGCATGCTCCACCCGCTGCGACATGCGCGCCTTGCCACCATAGCCTGCGAGGGGCACCGATTCTGTGGGTGTGATGTCTGCTTTGGCGGCACCAGCCTGCCATGCGGCGGAAGCAATGGAAGCATAGAGCATGCACAAAGTGATGAAGACGTGTCTCATGGGGGCATCGTTTTAAAGGCTTCGTACATGAAGAAAGCCAGCCCTGCATAGGCTGGATGGGGCCGAAAGGTTTCATCAACGGGCTGCAACGCCTTCATCATCTGAGATTCAGTCTGGCCATAAAAGGATTCCATCTTCGGCCCGATGTCCGCCATTTTCGCTCCGACAAATACCCTGGCCTTGCAGGTGTCTGCATACGCGATGGTTTTGGCGACCAAAGGCACGATGCCGTTTTGTCCCTCAGCGGTATTGCGATAGCTCATGATGGCGACATGATCGACGACATCGAGCAAATGCTTCGCGGCATCTTTACTCAGCCCCTGAAAGATCACTGGATAGGCTGCTTGCCCGTCCGGCTTCGTTTTATCAAGCCAGAAAACAATGTCCGCGCCATAAACAAGCATGGCATCCGCCGCGTGGACTCGCACGGCTGTTTTGTTATTCACTTCAACAAACTGGCTCAGGAGGTCGCATTTCTGCGCAAGGTCGGCCTTCTTCCATTGTGGAAGTCCATGCGGCTCGATGTCGAGATGCACCCCATCAAAACGGGCATCCGCCGGACCATCCCGGTTGAACGCGATCACGCCGTCTGCGCTGGCAAACACGATGGCATGCTTTTCCTTCAAGGTGTGGGAAGGATCGCCAAAGAGCGCATGAATGCGCAAGGAGCGGGCGTGGGCACGCTGTAGGAATGAGTGTGTCATCTCGGCGTTTTTCAGGATGCGGCTACCATCATCCAACCGTGTGAAATGGACCTGCCAGAACAGATCCGTGATGTGCCTTTTGGCGCAGAAGTTGAACAGTTGATCGCTGGCAGTTGGGGAAGCTGCGATCTCGTCGCTATTATAGACCCACATGCCGCGCATCTCTGCCGCTGACAATCCTGCGGCTGGCAGCATTCCGAACAGAAGCAGGCCAATGAGTGAACGTGTAGTCATGAAAGAGGGCTACTTCACCTCCGCCGCCATCTCCAGCAGTGCATCCATCATTTTCACGGAAGCCTGAGGTTCCAGATTGTTCGTGCCGGGCCAGGTTTCATAACCACCGAGTTCAAAGTGACGCGGGGTGGGCATGTAGCCGTAGTAGCCGTTCGCGAGCTCGACCATGAAGGATTTGGCAAAGGGGCTGCGCTTACGGAATTCAACACCCGTTTCGGCAAAGGTCTCTGTCGGCGTGGTGCCGATGCAGATGTCACCGATGCGCAAGATCTGCACGGCAGCCTTGGTTTCAGGACTGGCCACGGCCAGCCGCTGCACGCGTCCAGCATAGGCTAGCGGCAAATCTGCCTTGCCCTGAATGCGCGGGGTCTTGGCCTCGGTTTCTTTGGCCCAAACGATGAGTTCAGGATCGATCTTGCGCCAAGCGACGCCGAGCTCGCGATAACGAGCTGCGAGAGGCGCGCTGGGTTGCCAGGTCACTTTGGCCAGTGCGGCGTTCACCTTCGCCGCCACGTCTTCTGCCACATGGCGCATCTGCTCATAGGGCTTTTTGCGCGGCTGTGGATTGCGGAAGTTGGTGTTGTTTGCGTCTCCGCTCGTGCCATTGGCCATCATGGCGACAAACGGCGGATCGTCGTTGCCGCCGGTTTGCAGGCGCTTCAATGCCTCGCAGTACATGCCGTAGTAGTCAGCGGAGATGTCCGCCCCATTCACGCCACCGACGTAATGCAGCGAGTAGGCCGAATAAACCGAGATCAATCGTCCGCCGGGCTCACGTAGTGCGATAAAGGAGACAGTGGGATCAGGCTCGCCTGCGGGCGCCACCAGCGCTGCATTGCCAGCACCCGGGTTCATCTTCACCTTGTCGATCTTGCCGAAGGGATTTGGTGGCATGGTGCCTTCCTTGAGGAACCAACGGCGGATGTTCACGTGCTCCGGTATGTCCACCGTGCCGAAGGCGATTTCTGCCGGGCGCAGCAACGTGAGCGAACGCCGCACACCATCGGTGATGCGCCGCACGACGAACTTTTGATAATCCGTCAGCTCCATGTCGGAGGTGTAGAAGCGAACCGGCCCGCCGATGGCATTGGCCGCCGAATGCGTATGCGTGCCGGAGATGAGCACGTTGGCGGCTGGGATGCCGGTTTCTTTTTCGATCAGTTCGCGGGCTGCCACACACAAGCTGCGGTGCATGCCGAGGAGATCACATACCACGAGAGCCAGCTTTGTCGCCCCATCATCAAGCACTAGACAACGCGCGTGCAGTTCATCATGAATGTTAGTGCAGGGGAAGGGCAGGAAGCCACCCACCACCTCGCTGCCCAGCTCCGGCGTGATGTTGCTGGTGGCCGCACCGGCCATGAGCGGGGCTTTGGGCATTTCCGCTGCTTGAAGGGAGGCAGTGGCGAAGAGAGCGAGAAGGAAATAACGCATGGAACCAATACAGTGGTTCCGCATGAGTTTTGTCATGGCTTCCAATCAACCGGCAGGCTGAGCGACCACACTTCATTCGAAAGCGGCCGCGCATGACCGCCGGCAATCCAGAGCTTTTCCTGAAACACTAACACCGAGTGCTCATGTCGCGCCTTCCAGTAGGTCTTCGTCTCCAGGCGCTGCCAGTTCTTTCCGTCAGCGCTGTGCCATACATCGCCATCGCACCGCCAGGAGGCAGTTGTTGGCCACCTCGTCAAAGTCGATCACCCGTGCCCGCATGCTGCGCGGCTGGCCCTTGTCATCCTTGACATCCACCGGCACGCCGTCGCGGATTAAGCTGTGAAACTTCTGATTGTGTTGAAGCAGGTAGCGGGAGAAGTCATGCCTTGTCATTTGGCCCACTGCTTTGTCGATGGCCTTGTCCCGCAGTCCGGGATTCAGCCGCAGCAGCGCCGCACGCAGGTCATGCGTCAGCACCACCTCGCGCTTGTCCTTGCGGCCCAGCGTGCCCTCCGGGCCGAAAGATTCCGTGTTGTAGGCATGCACGCTTTCCCATCCCAGCACGTCTTCCAGATGCTCAGTAAAAGTCTGCTGAACGAGCCGGTCTTCGCTGTTGATGTCGGTGTAGGCCATGGGGAGGGCAAGAGGGCATAGCTCAGTTCTTGCCGCTCTCGTTCACCTCATCGTTGACCGCATGCACCAAAGCTTTGACAACTTTTACAATCTCCTCCGCCGACGGGGTTTTCGCTGCTTTGAGCTTCTTGTACTTCACAGTGGAGATGCCGTCCAAATCGGAAATGATGTCCACGTCCTCATGCACGATGAAGCTGCGGCGGTGGCTGTGAAAGCCGACGCCCATACCGAGTTCAAACACGACGTTCCCACGGGGAGCGACCGTATGCTTGTGTCGAATCACGAGTTTGTCATCCGCCGTCAGCAAGTAGATGCCAAAGTCACATTTACGGAAGGTCTTTTCCAGGGATTCAATCGTAGTTTTCCCAGCCACGAACACCCCAGGATCATTCCAGAAATATAATTTCCACTTGGCGCTATCAGGATTGTTGCTAAGGGCATTGATCAGCTTGCGCGCGGTATTGATGGCCTCTGTGGAGCTAGCGACAAAGAATGTCAATTTTTTTCCATTGAGGGAGGAGGGCTTTGCCTCGCGTGTCGCCTTCTGAGTTCGGATCATTTGGCATTGGTTCACCCTGGCCTTCCAAGCGCTCAATTTTATTCGAGTCAGAGCCAATGGATTCTTTTTTTGCCAGGTTACAAACAGCACGGTGGAGGCGACGGTAGGAGTACCTGAGGTCGCAGCGCTCCATTTCTCCACCACTGCCGCTCCAGGCCGCTTGAGTATTTCAACCATCTCCATTTGCAGCTCGCTGACGTCTTCACTGACACTCATACTCTGCGCAGCGCGCAGTATGCTCTTGCTGTCCACCAAGGCTTTGGCGATGGCTGACACCATCAACCCCATCTGGTCCACACCTTCGAGAGGAAGTTCCTTTTCCCAACGCGCCAGTGCCTGCTCCAGCCGTGGCTCAACCATGGAGAGGATGCTTAGGCACAGTATATCCTGTTCATTTTCGCTGTTCATCTCACTGACTCTGGGGAATTTCCCACCAGTGGTCAAGTATTAGTGTGGTACCGAATTAAGCAGGGCACAGCCATGACAGGAGTCGCAAGTATGCGGCCCCGACTTGTCGGCCATGGCCTTCAAAGCCGCTTCCAGCGTGGCAATGTCCTTCTGCATGTGACTCAACGGATTGGTCTTTTTCCAGTCCATGCTGAGCTTAGTGTGCAAATTGGAAGCCTCAGGCTGTTTCTCATGCCACGGCGCAGACACGCCATTGTTGACTCCCTCCAAAACCGCCACCAACTGCTCAATCTCCAATCGACATGCCAGGGTACTCTGCAAGTCCGCCTTGTTGAGTCTATGCTTGGTATCGACATAGGCCGTGGTCAACGGCTTCACGATCTTTTCTAGATTCGATTCGATTTCCAGCTTCAACTCACGCTCCCATGACTTCAATGCCCGGGTGATACGCTTTCCTGCCAGCACCGCTGGACAGACCTTCGAACGAGGGCACTGGCTGTCAGCAGAAGATGGCATTAAATTTGACTCAAGCGCTCTGTCAGTTCCTGATGACGCGTGTTGATGTTACGAAAAAAGATGGAGACGACTTCCTTTTGTGCAGGACGGGCGGCGGCGAGAGCACTGCCTTGATACTGCGCCACAGATTCTAGAAGTTTCGCAGCTTTGGAAACCTGCTGCTTGTACTGATCAGCATGGGCTTCCCACTGCAATTCGTCCAGAGCATAAAGCACGCGCTGGCTGGCTAGGCAGGTAGCCTCAGCGGTTTTAAAACCAGCGTCCGCAGCCAGTGCATCACGGCATTCTTTGAAGTGATTTAGCTCTTTCGCCGCGTCCAGATGTTCAACATCGTAGTCGGGGAGAGCCTCAATGGCTTTGATCAGGGTGGGCATGCAGTAGATTATGTTTTAGGTTATTGCTTGGTTTGAAATCCACGTCAAGCGTGATTTCGTTAGTGACTTGCGAATCTGCGATACAAAGGAATTGCTGCTTTGGATTTTTTAGAACCGCGCCGGGATGGCAAAACTAGGCTGTTAAAATCCGATTTTCCATAACAATTAGGTTTATTATTTTAATTTCCGTGTCTTTCCGATCGCAGGTTTCGCGCCAAAATGAGTCAACGCCTTGAGGTGACACACTGTTCATATGCTTTCAAGTGACTCTTTGGACGCAAGTAACGCCTGGAAGTTCATTTTCGACTCTGAGAATTGATTCACAAAAGCAAGAATTCTAATACCACTCTCACGCCTCAATCTCCCCGCTCATCAAGCGCGGCAGCAATAGGTCGCGGGCGGTGCGGAGTTTTTGGGTTTGTTGGCCAAGGAGTTCACGCTGGCGGAAGGCATCGGCAGCGATCTCGCCAAAGCTGCGCATTAGGCCGTCGGTCGGAAGGAAGATCTCGAAGTTTGAGACCGTTTCCTTGGTCAGCGCTTCGCGGGTGGAGCCTTTCTGCGCGTAGCTGAGAAGCTGGCGTTTGCGTTCGTCGCTGTTGATGGCGGCATGGACAAGGAAAGGATCGGCCTTGGCAAGATCGGCTCGGATGATCATCACATGCTGACTCACTCCGGTGTGATGTTGCTGGTGGCCGCACCCGCCATGAGAGCAGCCTTGAGAGTGTCCGCTGCGTGCAGAGAGACCGTGGTAAAGAAAGCGAGAAGAAGCGAGCACATGAAACCTATACTGCGCATGCAGGCCTCTTTTTACTGGCAGTTGCAAAGACTCATGTCAGCATTCCCTTGATATCGATGAGATGCAGCTGCCGCCCCTGATCGGCATGCGGAGCGTCGATGCAAACCCAGCGCTCGTCGCGGCTGGAACGCGGGTGATTGTCCACCCGCCATTCGCCGGTGTATTCGCGGGGGGAGTGAAACTCGCCGAGGTCGATGCGTTTGTTGGTTGCGATGTGATAGAGATGCGGAGTCTGAATGCGCCGCACGCCTTTGGGATACGTGTCGTTCAAAATCCACTCATTGTGATGCAGGTAGGTCAAGTGCCCGCCGTTATCGAGCACGCCATGGCCGATCTCTTCGAGAATGCCGCTGTCCTTGTCTTCAAAGAGGAAATCGCCCCACTCTTTGTTGCCGAGCCAGTCCTTGGCCTGTGAGAGGATGTGTGTAGCATCCCGCCAAATGAAGTGAGACGCATAGCCGTTGGGAATGACTATCCGCAAGTCGCTGCCGTCCATGTTCGCCGTGATCAAGCGCGTCAAATGGCCACCTTTGGCCTGTGTCCAGCGATGTAGCATGATGAAGCGTTTGCCATCGGGACCGACGAGCAGGTGGTAAGCGTGATGCTTCGAGTCGGGATGGTTTTCCATGACCCTTCCGGTTTTGGCGAGCAGTTCGTGCGAGACGATGAGCTTCTTCTTACCGGTTTCGAGATTCACGTGGGTGACGCCGCTCCCTGCGGGTGCCATTTTCTCAAAAAAGCGGTCTTTGATACCTGCGTAGCCATAGCCAGGGCGGCAGTCGGCCACGCGGGCGAAATCGCAGCTCACGGCTTCATTGCCGTTTGGAGAGAGCGCGTAGATGGGACTGGGAATCGTGTTCTTTTCGCCTGTCTTTACATCGAGGATGTGGCTGACGAAACGATCCTTCTCACGGTCGTTCCAGATCACCTTTGACTCAGTGCCGGGAATCCATTGCAGCATGCAGCCCTGCTGCCAGCACCAGGCACGGGTCTTGCCGAGCGGGATCCACTTGTCGTTCTCCTGCAGATCCACCATGCCGACTTCGATATCATCATCCGCAGTGGGAGAGCGATGTTCAAAACTCACCTTATTGCTGAGCACAAACCGGTTGTCCGGCGAGAACTGGAGCTTGTCATAGTAGCCGAACCAGTGGAAACCGGGGCCCTTGGTGATTACACGCACCGGTGGGAACTTCAGCACCTCCTGCCCGCGCGCAGCGAGCGATCCGAGAGCGAGCGTGGAGAGGAACTGACGGCGGTTGGGGGATGAAGTCATGGCTGAAAAAATGACGATCTGTTATTTGGCCACCTTTGCATCGAGTTCCGCCAGCTTGAAGCGCACGCTCACAATGTAGGGTGCCTCGCCTTCCGTCCAATGGCCGTAGGTGGTGGTGACGATGGTGCCATCTGGCAGCACTTCGATGCCGGGGTAGGTGCAGTCGGCACCTTTGGTGTTGTCCATGATGCGTACGCGATACTGGCCCTCGGTGCCGTTGACGATATCCTCGTATTTCCCCACCCAGCCGACCCAATCGCCTTTCGTCGGGCTGACATGCGTGGTATCACGGAAGCTGATGAACAAACGGCCATCGGGTGTGTATTTGGCGACGTGGCGATCTCCGGTAAGCGCGGCGGGAAGCTCCTTCGGCTCGCTCCAGGTCTGGCCTTCGTCATTCGAGAAGATGACGAATGAATTGTACTTCCGTGAATTCTCACGCAGCAGCACGGCGATCTGTTTTCCATCCGGGGAACGCAACGCGCCAGGCTCGCACAGGTTTGCATCCGGCAGCATAGCGATGGGTGTAGGCGCGCTCCAGGTGAGGCCGCCGTCTTTGGAAAGCGTGGTGTAAACCCAGAAGCGCCATGCTTTGGCCGGAGCGCCCCGGATATAGCGGCCATCATCATGGAAAAAAGCGAGATAATGACCCGGTGTCTTGAGATCGACCACCGTGCCCATGGTGACAATACCACCAAAGTTGCCGATGGGTGCCAGTTCGCTCCAGTTTGCCCCATCATCCTCGGTGACGGCCATGCGGATGGGGTGCAAACCACTGAACATGATGATGCGCTTCTTGCCATTCGCATCGACCACGCGATGCAGCGTCGGCACCTCCAACGAAGTCTCCCATGATTTCGCCGTCGGCAGCCGCTCGCTCCATGTCATCCCAGCGTCGTTGCTGCGCTTGTAAACGATGGGGCCGCGCCCGTGCCCCTTTGGATAAACGATGAGCATGGTCTTGTTGTCTTCGAGCAGCAGCGTGGTCGGGTGACCGAGATACTGGCCTTTCTCACGATCCACGATGACCTGACGCTCCTTCTCACCACTGATATCGACGGTGGGAATCGTGTATCCCGGCGCGAGCTTGGTTTTGAGATTCTTCGGCGGCGCTATGACGACATCGATCTTTTGCAGCCCGGTTTGGGCCACGGCAGAAGTGAGCAGCAGCGGAAAAAGGATGGCGAGAGGTCGGAGGCGCATATCAAAGCCAAACGGACAAGCGTGCGCAGGCTTTGCAAAGGAATCATGCTGGTGAAGTGGACTCACCACCCACAGCGATCAAACGCCCAGCAATTTGGTCATCGGATGCCCCTCGTTCTGGTCAATGCGTTCGGGCCGGCCTTTGTGGTTATAGACGAGCTTGGTGTGATCGAGCCCCATCAAGTAGAGGATGGTCGAATGGATGTCATGCACATGCAGGCGGTCTTCGACAGCGTAGAGGCCAAGTTCATCGGTGGCACCATAGGTCTGGCCGCCTTTCACGCCGCCTCCGGCCATCCACATGGTGAACCCGGTAGGATTGTGGTCGCGGCCATCGCCCTGCTCACTCATGGGCGTGCGACCAAATTCGCCGCCCCAGATGACGAGTGTTTCGTCGAGCAGGCCGCGTGCCTTCAGATCGGCAAGCAGACCCGCGATGGGTCGATCTACGGCGTTGCAGAGCTTTGAGTGATTCACCTCGATGCCCTTGTGGCTGTCCCACTTGCTGCCAGCACCGCTGTAGAGCTGGATGAAACGCACGCCATTTTCGACGAGTCTTCGCGCGAGCAGGCAGTTGCGGCCAAACACAGCCGTAGCCTCGTTGTCCATGCCATAGAGCTGCTTCGTGGCTTCGGTCTCCTTGCTGAGATCCACCGCCTGCGGAGCCTCGGCCTGCATTTTATAGGCGAGCTCGTAGCCGCGAATGCGAGCATCGAGCTCGGTGTTGCTGGCACGTGATGCGCCGTAGTCACGGTTCAAGGCACCGAGCAGGTCGAGCTTGTCGCGCTGACGTTTGCGATCCACGCCTTTAGGATTGTCGAGGTATTTGATCGGCACGCCGTCAGAGTTGAACTCCACGCCTTGATAGACGGCGGGCATGAAGCCATTGCCCCAGTTGCGCACGCCATTCACCACGGTGGCTTCACTGTCTTTGATAACCACAAAGCCAGGCAGATTCTGATTTTCAGAACCAAGCCCATACGAGGCCCAGGCCCCGAGCGAAGGGCGTCCGCCAAAGACGGAGCCGGTGTTCATGGAGCAGACGCCACCGGCATGATTGATGCCGCTCGAAGCGCAGGAATGGATCACCGCGAGGTCATCCGCATGCTGCGCCACGTTTTGAAACCAGTCCGAAATCCACAAGCCGCCCTGGCCGTACTGCTTCCAGGTACGTTTGCATTCGAGCAGCGGCGACTTGGATTCACCCATGGCGGTGATTGGCGGCTTAAAGCTCGCGGGGAGTTGCTGCCCAGCCAGTTTGTTCACCAGCGGCTTGTAATCAAAGGTGTCGAGATGACTCGGGCCGCCTTCCATGAACAGGAAGATCACGCTTTTGGCCTTTGCTGCACGCTGCGGAAGCGTAGCGGCGGCAGAAGCGCTTTGTTCACCCATTAGGCCGGCCAGCGCCACGGCACCAAAGCCGCAGCCAGCGGTTTGCAGAAACTCGCGTCGAGTATTGGGCATGTCGAATCGATTGCAGCTCAT
>Ga0114968_10003464_pt1 | contig 11835 bp, 10 predicted proteins | sample M_130807_EF_Meta_FD_87020 | JGI IMG/M metagenome (GOLD analysis project Ga0114968, IMG submission 87020) | Freshwater microbial communities from Lake Montjoie, Canada to study carbon cycling - M_130807_EF_MetaG | ecosystem: Environmental > Aquatic > Freshwater > Lake | place: Lake Montjoie... | reverse complement strand
TGTTGGAACCAATCGAGCTGCCAGCACCTACCGTGTTGTCCACCACAATGGTCGCGCCACCCAGGGGCTTGCGCATCGCCTCCGCCAGGTCGCGCGCCACACGGTCCGTTGGACCGCCTGCGGAAAATGGCACGACGATGGTGATGGTCTTAGAAGGGTAGGACTGTGCCAGGGCCAGAGCCGAAGCCAGCCCAAGTGCCACTGCGACGAACTTCTTCTTCATGGGTTTTCTCCAAGATAATAGTTTTCCAGTGTAACTTTTCCGCTCCTGATTTCGGCGCAAAAGGCTTGTCCAGGGCCTAAGGATTTCCCTAGGCCCAGGCAGAGCTACACGCCCCAGACGATGGGTTGCCCGGCTTGCTGACAGCGCTGCACCATGCCCCAAAAAGGCAGTAGTCGCTGGCGCAGGCTGATGCCCCGGCTGCTTACGGGTGGCTCACCCTCCAAGGCGGCTTGCGCCAACTGGCGGGCCTCGAACGCCCACGCCGCCTCAATGCGTTCGATGGCCTGCGGCATGTCGGCCACGCTCAGGATCCCTTGCGTTTCCTGTTCGGGAAAGTTTTTCCCCAGGATTTTGAGCAATTCCCGGCCATTGGCTTCCAACATGATCACATCGGCCGCGGCTTTTGACTTGAATTTATAGAGCATGGATCAGGCGTAGCTCCGCGCATCTTCAATGACCTTACCGTCATTGGGCAAGCTTCCCGGCGCGCCCAACTCCACCGCCGCGCGCAGCTTGGTCACATCCCGAACCGCCTCAGCCAGGCGTTCCGCCAACCCGTCGGCGGCGACAGCACTCTCGACCTTGAATGTCATGACGTCCTGCGACATGGCGCCGCTGACCACCAGGCGCGCGCGCAGCACTTCGGGAAAGCGTTTGGCGATCTGGTCCACCTGCTCGGGGTGCACAAACATGCCACGAATCTTGGTGGTCTGGTCGGCGCGGCCCATCCAGCCTTTGATGCGCAGATTGCTGCGCCCGGTGGGGCACGGCCCGGCCAATATGGCAGACAGGTCGCCGGTGCCGAAGCGAATCAGGGGATAGACGGGGTTGAGCGTGGTGACCACCACCTCGCCCACTTCACCCACCGCCACCGGGTCGCCGGTGCCGGGGCGCACGATCTCCAACATCACGCCTTCGTCCACCACCAGGCCTTGGCGGGCGGCGGTCTCATAAGCGATCAGGCCCACATCGGCCGTGGCGTAGCACTGGTAGGCGTCTACGCCGTGGGCCGTCATCCAGTCGCGCAGGGACGGCGGAAAGGCCTCGCCAGAGACCAGCGCTTTGCGCAGGCTGGGCAAGGGCACGCCCAGCTCCTGGGCTTTTTCCAGAATGATTTTCAAAAAACTGGGCGTGCCGATGTAGCCGGCGGGTTGCAACTCGGCCATGGCGCCCACCTGCTGCTCGGTCTGGCCGGTGCCGCCAGCGAACACGGTGCAACCCAGCGCGTGGGCACCGGTTTCCATCATGGAGCCCGCAGGCGTGAAGTGGTAGCTAAAGCAGTTGTGTATCAGTTCGCCACCACGAAACCCGGCGGCGAACAGCGCGCGCGCCATGCGCCAGTAATCAGCGTCCCGCCCTTCGGGCTCGTAAATCGTGCCGGGGCTGGCAAACACGCGCGGCATGGACGCGCCAAAACCCAGGGCGCTAAAGCCGCCAAACACATTGCCGCCCCTTGCCCGTGCCGCTTTTTGCTGTTCGAGCAAGGCATGTTTGCGAATTACCGGAAGCGTCGCCAAGGCTTCCCGCGTGGTGACGGCAGCAGCGTCAATCTGCGCCAGCGAGTGGGCAAACGCCGGGGCATGCGCCTTGGCATGCGCAATGTGCGCAGGCAGGGCGGCAAGCAGGGCTGCCTCGCGCGCGTCCGGGGCACGGTGTTCCAGCGCGTCGTAATGGTCTGACATGCGGTGTCTTTCTAAGATTTATGCCAGCCAGCGCTTGCGCCGCTTGTAGCTTTTGACGTCTTTGAAGCTCTTGCGCTCACCGCCGCCCACACCCAGGTAGAACTCTTTGACATCTTCATTGCTGCGCAAATCCGCTGCAGCGCCGTCCATCACCACCCGCCCCGACTCCATGATGTAGCCGTAGTCGGCGTAGCGCAGCGCGATATTGGTGTTTTGTTCGGCCAGCAAAAAAGTAACGCCCTCTTTGGCGTTCAGGTCTTTGACGATTTCAAACACCTCTTCGACGATTTGGGGTGCCAGGCCCATGGAGGGTTCATCCAGCAGCACCATGGTGGGGCTGGCCATCAGGGCACGCCCAATCGCGCACATCTGCTGCTCGCCGCCCGATGTATAGGCGGCCTGCGAGGTCCGGCGGGTCTTCAGACGCGGGAAATAGGTGTAGACCTTGTCGAGGTTGGCGGCGATTTCGCCCTTGTCTTTGCGGGTGTATGCGCCGGTCAACAGGTTTTCCTCGATGGTGAGGTGGGCAAAGCAGTGCCGCCCTTCCATGACCTGGACCACGCCACGTTGCACCAGATCAGCGGGCGACAGGTTTTCAATGCGCTCGCCGCGCAATTCGATGCTGCCCTTGGTCACCGCACCCCGTTCACCTTTGAGCAGGTTGGAAACCGCCCGCAAAGTCGTAGTTTTGCCCGCGCCATTGCCGCCCAGCAGCGCCACGATGCCGCCCTGCGGCACCTGCAGCGACACGCCTTTGAGCACCAATATGACGTGGTTGTAAATGACTTCGATGCCGTTGACGTTCAAAACAATGGTGGGCGTGCTCATAACATTCTTTCACTGCCACAGGGGCAATACGGAACCCGCCCGCAGCGGGGCAGGTTCCGTGAACCAATCAGGACTGGCAATCGGCCGGGGTACGGCGCGTGAGCTTTTTGTCGCTGGCGTACTTGTCCGAGAACTGCCGTACCAGGGGCTTGATGATGGATTCATCGGCCTCGATCCAGTCGCTCACCACGTTCCACTTCTTGCCGTCCCACGTGTGGATACGGGCGCTGCGGGAACCTTCATGGTCAAAGCACGAAGTGCTGATGGGCTTCATGATGGAGTCCAGCTTGAGTGCCACCAGGCGCTTCTGGTCCATGCTCAGGTTTTCCAGGCCCCAGCGGATTTGATCGCCGTCCATGACCTTGCCTTTGCCAAACCGCTGCTGCGCGGTACGCACACCCTCGACCGCCAGCGCCGCGCTCACCAGTCCGCGGTTGTACAGCGAGGTATTGAGTTCTTCGATGGGTCCGGTACCCTGCTGTTTGTCGTGGACAAATTTCTTCACATCGTCAAGCACTTTGCCGCCGTCGCCGGTGGCAACCAGTCCGCTATAGCCCTTGGCCGCGTCACCCAGATCCTTCACATCCGGCTCACCGGCGGACCACCAGACACCATACATTTTTTCCCGCGGGTAGCCGGTGGCGACCGCTTCTTTGAGCGCAGCGGAGTTCATCACGCCCCATCCCCACAGCAAGACATAGTCCGGCTTGTTCTGGCGCACTTGCAGCCAGGTGGCTTTTTGCTCGATACCAGGGGCTGTGACTGGCAGCAAACTCAGCTCAAAGCCCTGCAAGGTCGCACGCTTTTGCAGCAAAGGAATTGGCTCTTTGCCATAGGGGCTGTCGTGGTAGATCAGGGTAATTTTCTTGCCCGTCAGGTTGCCGCCTTCCTTCTTGGTGATGTGCTGCATCAGGATGTCCGCGCCCGACCAGTAGGTTCCCATCAGGGGGAAATTCCACTTGAACACGCCACCATCGCTGGACTCCGAGCGACCGAGCCCGGCCGTGATCAGCGGGTTTTTGTCAGTGGGAACTTTTTCGGTCAATGCAAAAGTAATCCCCGTCGACAGCGGTTGGAAGATCGCGCCGTTGGCTTTGCCTTTGAGGCGCTCATAGCACTCCACGCCCCGGTCTGTGGCATAGGCGGTGTCGCACTCCTCGGTGGTGATCTTGACGCCGTTGATGCCGCCGTCGCGGGCATTGATCAGCTTGAAGTAATCGGCGTAGCCATTGGCCCACGGAATTCCGTTCGGCGCATACGCACCCGAGCGGTAAGGCAAAGCCGGAAAAAACTGTTCCTTGGCCTGCGCCCAGGCCGTGCTTGCCAACCCGGCACCCAAGACCACGCCCAACAGGGCACCCGAAAGTGCCGACTTGCTCATCTTCATACACGTCTCCTTTTTGTGAAATACACCGCTACCACCGACAAACAACACACCCGGGCCCTAATGTGGGAAGGGCCAGATCCGCAACTTTTGCTTGCCCACACTCCACAGGCGCGCCAGGCCGTGGGGCTCCACAATCAGGAACCACACAATCAAAGCGCCAAAAATAATGAACTCCGCATGGGTCAAAGCTGCCGTGCTGATACCAATGCCCAGCAAGCCGCCCAGCATCGGTAGAAAAATATTGATGGCGATAGGCAGCATCACGATAAAGGCCGCGCCGAAAAAGCTACCGGAAATTGCGCCCATGCCGCCCAGAATGACCATGAACAACAACTGAAACGAGCGGTCCACTGAAAACGCCGCAGGCTCCCAGGAGCCCAGGTACACAAAACCCCACAGGCCGCCCGCCACGCCGATGATGAAGGAGCTGACGGCAAAGGCGCTGAGTTTGGCGTAGACCGGGCGGATGCCGATCACCGCAGCGGCCACGTCCATGTCACGGATCGCCATCCATTCACGACCGATGGCGCTGCGCACCAGGTTTTTGGCCAACAGCGCGAACACCACCAGAAAGCTCAGGCAAAACCAGTACTTGGCTACCGGCGAGTTGATAGGCAGACCGAAGGCCACCAGGTCGGAGACCGACACACTGCCCGAGGCACTGTCGTTGGTAAACCACTTCACCCGTAAAAAAGCCCAGTCACAAAAGAACTGCGCCGCCAGCGTGGCCACCGCCAGGTACAAGCCCTTCACGCGCAAACTCGGGATGCCGAAGAACATACCCACCAGCGTGGAAAAAACGCCGCCCAGCAGCAGCGCCAGGACCAGGGGCATGCCTTCAACGCGGACCATGCAGTTGTATGCCGCATAGGCACCCACCGCCATGAATGCGCCCGATCCCAGGGAGATCTGGCCGCAGTAACCCACCAAGATGTTCACGCCCAAAGCCGCCAAGGCCAGAATCAAAAACGGCACCAGAATGGCGCGGAACAGGTATTCATTGGCTAGCAAGGGCACGCCAACAAAGGCAAAAGCCAGCAGCAACCAGATGCCGATCCTGTCCTGCAAAATCGGGAAGATCTGCTGGTCTTGCCGGTAACTGGACTTGAACTGGCCGTTTTCGCGGTACAACATTGCTTAGACCCTGTCGATGATTTTTTCGCCAAACAAGCCCTGCGGACGGAACAGCAGGAAGACCAAGGCCAGCACATAGGCGAACCAGATTTCGATCCCGCCGCCCACATACGGCCCCAGGAACACTTCCGACAGTTTTTCACCCACGCCGATGATCAGCCCACCAATGATGGCACCGGGCACCGACGTCAGTCCGCCCAGAATCACCACCGGCAGGGCCCGCATGGCCACCGTAGACAGCGTGAACTGCACGCCCAGTTTGGAGCCCCAGATGATGCCGGCCACCAGCGCAACCACACCGGCCACACACCAGACGATGACCCAAATACGGTCCAGCGGAATGCCAATGGACTGCGCCGCCTGGTGGTCATCCGCGACCGCACGCAAGGCCCGCCCGGTCGCGGTCTTTTGGAAAAACAAAGTCAACATGGCGACCAGTACGGCCGCAATCACGGCGGCAATCAGGTCTTCCTTGCTGATCATGATGCCGCCCGGGAAAACCGACTCCAGCAACAACACGGGGTCCTTGGGCATGCCGATATCAATCTTGTAAATGTCGTTGCCGAAAATGCTTTGGCCCACGCCATCCAAGAAATAAGCAACGCCCAGGGTAGCCATCAGCAAGGTGGTTCCTTCCTGGTTGACCAGTTTGGAAAGCACCAGGCGCTCAATCACCCAGGCCACAGCAAACATCACCAGCGCCGCAGCCGCAAAGGCCAGCAAAACGTTCAGCACAAAACTATTCAGACCCGTCCACAGGGGAATCCACTCGGCAAAGCGCGCCATGGCCAGGGCCGCGAACAACACCATCGCGCCCTGGGCGAAATTGAAAACGCCCGAGGCCTTGTAAATCAAGACAAAGCCCAGGGCGACCAAGGAATACAGCATGCCGGCCATCAGGCCGCCAAACAGGGTTTCCAGAAAAAATCCCATGGTCGTGGCCTTTTAGTGTGAGGTGCCGAGGTAGGCACTGATCACCTCCTCGTTGTTGCGGACTTCGTCGGGCGCGCCGTCGCCGATTTTTTTGCCGTAGTCCAAAACCACGACCCGGTCGCTGATGTCCATGACCACGCCCATGTCGTGCTCGATCAACACGACCGTGGTGCCGAATTCGTCGTTCACGTCCAACACAAAGCGGCACATGTCCTGCTTTTCTTCCACATTCATACCGGCCATGGGCTCATCGAGCAAGAGCATTTGCGGCTCCAGGGCCAGCGCGCGTCCCAAGTCGACACGCTTTTGCAAACCATAGGGCAACTGGCCCACCGGTGTTTTCCGATAGGCCTGGATTTCCAGGAAGTCAATGATGCGCTCCACGCGGGCACGGTGCATTTCCTCTTCGCGCTCGGCCGGGCCTATGCGCAAGGCTTGCAGAAAGATATTGCTTTTCATGCGCAAATTGCGCCCGGTCATGATGTTGTCGAGCACGCTCATGCCCTTGAACAAAGCCAGGTTCTGGAAGGTGCGCGCAATACCCATGGTGGCGACCTCATGGCTGTCCATGTGGTCAAAGGTACGACCGCGAAAGGTGATGCTGCCCTGCTGCGGCGTGTACACGCCATTGATGCAATTCAGCATCGAGCTTTTGCCAGCGCCGTTGGGGCCGATGATGGCGCGGATTTCATGTTCGCGCACATTGAACGAGATGTCGCTCAGGGCTTTGACGCCGCCAAAACTCAGCGAGATGTTCTTCACATCCAGAATGACGTCACCGATTTTTTTGCTCATGCTGCCACTCCCAGGGGGGCGAAAGTCTTCGCATCGTCCATGCGCAGCGTGGCGCTGACACTGCCAACCCGCCCGTCCTCGAACTTGACCTGGGTCTCAATGAACTGGCTGCTGCGCCCCTCGTACAAGGCGTCGACCAGCACGCCGTACTTCTCGGCGATATAGCCGCGCCGGACTTTGTTGGTGCGGGTCAACTCGCCGTCGTCGGCGTCCAATTCCTTGTGCAGCACCAAAAAGCGGCTGACCTGGCTGCCCGCCAGCAGTTTGTCTTGACTCAGGTCGGCATTGACTTTTTCCACGCAGGCCTTGATCAGTTCATAGACCTCGGCCTTCTGGGCCAAATCGGTGTAACCCGCATAGGGCAGGTTGCGCCGCTCGGCCCAGTTGCCCACGGCGTCAAAATCGATGTTGATCAGGACACAGACTTTTTCACGCCCATCGCCGTAAGCCACGACTTCTTTAATGTGCTGGAAAAACTTGAGCTTGTTCTCCACGTACTTGGGAGCAAACATGGCACCGTCAAAGACGCCGCCCTGGATGCGCCCCACGTCTTTCACGCGGTCAATGATTTTCAGGTGGCCCTTGGCGTCGATGAAGCCGGCGTCGCTGGTGTGGTACCAGCCGTCAGCGCCCAACACCTCGGCGGTGGCAGCCGGGTTCTTGTAGTAGCCCTTGAGCAAGCCGGGTGACTTCACCAGAATTTCGCCGTTGTCGGCCACGCGCAACTCCACGCCCTTACAGGGCACACCCACGGTGTCCGCGCGCGCCTCGTTATCGGGTTGCAGACAGACGAAAACCGCCGTTTCGGTCGAGCCGTAGAGCTGCTTGAGGTTGACGCCAATGGCACGGTAGAAGCTGAACAAATCCGGGCCAATCGCCTCCCCTGCGGTGTAGGCCACGCGCACCCGGCTCATGCCCAGGCTGTTGCGCAAGGGCCCGTACATCAGCAGATCTCCCACACCGTACAGCAGGCTGTCCCACAAGGAAACCGGCAAGCCATCCATGCGCGCAGGCCCGACGCGGCGCGCCAAGTCCATGAAAAAACCGAACATCCAGCGTTTGACGGCACTGGCGTCCTCCATGCGGATCATCACGCTGGTCAGCAGCCCTTCGAACACCCGGGGCGGCGCAAAGTAATAAGTCGGACCGATTTCCTTCAGGTCTATGGTGGTGGTGGCCGCCGACTCAGGGCAATTCACCACATAGCCGCACACCAGCCACTGCGCATAGCTGAAGATGTTCTGCCCGATCCAGGCCACCGGCAAATACGCCAGCACCTCTTCGGCGCTGGTCAGATGGTCAAACTCGGCTCCGGCCTGGGCGCGGTTGAGAAGACTGTCGTGGGTATGGACCACGCCCTTGGGATTGCCGGTGGTGCCGGAGGTGAAAAACATGGCGGCCACGTCGCCGGGCTGCACCTTGGCGACGGCCTCCGCCAAAAATGCCGGACGGGTCTGCACCAAAAGAGAACCTTTGGCGATCAACTGGTCCAGCGACTCCAGCCCCTGCTGGGTGTAATTGCGCAGCCCGCGCGGATCGTCGTAAAAAATCCGCTCCAGCGAGGGGCAACTGGCTTGCGCCTCCAGCAGCTTATCGACCTGCTCCTGGTCTTCGGCATAGGCCAGGCAAACCTCGGCGTTGGTAATCGGGAACACATATTCGGTGGCTGCGGCGTCCTGGTACAAGGGCACCGGGACCGCGCCCAGCGACTGCGCGGCCAGCATGACCGCGTACAGGCGCGGGCGGTTGGCACCCACCACCACCATGTGGTCACCGGCCCGCAGCCCGTTTTGCGACAAGCCCGCCGCCAGCTGCGCAACCAGGGTGGCCAGGTCGGCCCAGGACAGCGTTTGCCAGATACCGTATTCCTTCTCACGCATGGCTGCTGCCAGCGGCCTTTGGGCCGCGTGCTGCAACAACAATTGGGGAAAGGTGGTCTGCATGCTGGGTCCTTCACATCCTGCGCCATCACACTGTGCGCCACCGTGCGGCACACCAGATAGATGCTAGGGGCGACTTTGACGCCGATTTGTCATTTCAACGACAATTGAAGCCAAATCGCCTAGGTGTTTTCCCTTCATGAAAGCCGACAACCCGCTCTATCTGCGCAAGCGATCGCCCACCCCGGCCGAGTTGCTGGCCATTCCGTGGCTACAAACACTGGACGGCGAGGCCCTGGAGCGGGCCGTTGCCGACATCCGTATCGCCCTGGCCGAACCGGGGGAGACCATCTGCCGCGCGGGCCGTCCGGTGACCTATTGGTTTGGCGTGGTGGATGGGCTGCTGACGATGAGCATAGACAACGACCAGGGCGACACCACCACCTTGATCGGCATCACCCCGGGCGGCTGGTTCGGCGAAGGCACCGCGCTCAAACGCGAGGCGTACCGCTACAACATCCATGCGCTGCGCAAAAGTGCGGTGGCCGGATTGCATGTGGATACCTTCCATTGGCTGTTAGACCACTCCATCGGCTTTAACCGCTTCATCATGAACCAGCTCAACGAGCGCTTGGGGCAGTTCATCGCGGCGCGCGAGTCCGACCGGCTCAACAGCCCGGAGTTGCGGGTGGCGCGCAGCCTGGCAGCGCTGTGTAATCCGGTGCTGTACCCCGGCGTGGGCCAGGTGCTGCGCATCACCCAGCAGGAGCTGGCGTCCATCGTCGGCCTGTCGCGCCAGCGCGCCAACGTTGCGCTGCAGTTGCTACAAAGCCATGGGCTGATCCGAATCGACTACGGCTGCGTGCGCATCCTGGACATCGCGGGCCTGCGCTCACAGGCCCGGGCTGCTGCCTGAACATCCACCACACGGCCCGTCCAACATAATCCAATCAACCATGACCGATCCCAAACCCACCTTCCGCCGCGCCGCAGCGCCCCCGCCACGCGGCACCAGCCGCGCACCCATTCCCGCAGGACAAACCAATACCGCAACACAAGGCCCGAACGGCACCGTGCGCCTGAATAAGCGCATGGCCGAACTCGGTCTGGCCTCGCGCCGCGAAGCCGATGACTGGATCGCCAAAGGCTGGGTCAAAGTCAATGGCAAATTTGCCGAAATGGGGATGCAGGTTGCGCCGGATGTGCAGATCGAGATCGACAAGCTCGCCAAAGGTCAGCAGGCCAAACAGGTCACGGTGCTGATCAACAAGCCGCTGGGTCTGGTCAGCGGGCAGGCCGAGGACGGGCATGAACCCGCTATCACGCTGGTGCAGCCGCAGAACCGCTGGGACCAGGACAATGCGCGCTTTTTCTTCCACCCCAGCCAACTCAAAAGCCTGGTGCCAGCCGGGCGGCTGGACATCGACTCCACCGGCTTGCTGGTGCTCACCCAGGACGGGCGCGTTGCGCGCCAGCTGATCGGCGAAGACGGCGTGCTGGAGAAGGAATACCTGGTACGTGTGGTCTACACCGGCGTCGAGAATGCAGCAGCAGCCACCAGCGCTGCGGCAACCTTCGCCGCCCCGGCGCGCCCGGCGCAGCTCAGCCGGATTGACGACGACGACCCGGTGACCGAGGACGTGCAGTCGCAGTTTCCGCCAGAAAAGCTCGCGCTCCTGCGCCATGGCCTTTCCCTGGACGGGCAGGCGCTCAAGCACGCCAAAGTGGAATGGCAAAACCCGCAGCAACTGAGGTTTGTGCTGCACGAGGGCAAAAAGCGCCAGATCCGGCGCATGTGCGAGCAGGTCGGACTCAAGGTGGTGGGTCTGAAACGGGTTCGGATTGGCCAGGTCATGCTGGGGCATTTGCCGGTGGGCCAATGGCGTTATCTGGCACCGCACGAACGCTTTTGAACTGCGCCCTCTCACCAGCCGGCCCTTGAAATGGGACATACCGGCCTTATCTCAGGACCTGCCCTCAGCGGCCTTTATTGCGTTTTCTCTCTCCGTTTCAACCGACCATGACCAAACAAACCCTGAATTTCCAAGCCGAAGTTGCGCAGCTGCTGCACCTTGTCACCCACTCCCTCTATTCGAACAAAGAGATTTTTCTGCGCGAGCTGGTCTCCAACGCGTCCGATGCCTGCGACAAACTGCGCTTTGAGGCGCTCAATAACAGCGCACTGTTCGAGGGCGACGCCGAGTTGCAGATCAAGGTCACGTTCGACAAAGAAGCCAAGACCCTGACCATCACCGACAACGGCATCGGCATGTCGCAACAGGAAGCCATCGACAACCTGGGCACCATTGCCAAAAGCGGCACCAAAGATTTCGTCAGCAAATTGAGCGGTGACCAAAAAGCCGACTCGCAATTGATAGGCCAGTTTGGCGTGGGCTTTTATTCTGGCTTTATCGTGGCCGACAAGATCACGGTCGAATCGCGCCGGGCCGGCCTGGCTGCCAACGAAGCGGTGCGCTGGGTCAGCGACGGCGGTGCCAGCGGCGGCGCGTTCCAAGTCGAGTCGATCACCCGCGCCGCGCGCGGCACCAGCGTGACCCTGCACCTGCGCGAGGACGCGACCGACTACGCCCAGGCCTGGAAGGTCAAAAACATCATCAGCAAATATTCGGACCACATCAGCCTGCCCATCCTCATGGAAAAAGAGGAATGGAAAGACGGCGAGCTCATCGACCCGAAGGACGAAAAAGGTGGTCGCCAGCCCGGCGGCATGGTCAAGACCGGCGAATGGGAAACAGTCAACAAGGCCAACGCCATCTGGGCCCGCGCCAAGAAGGACATCAGCCAGGAACAGTACGACGACTTTTACAAACAAATCAGCCACGATTCCGAGCCGCCCCTGTCGCACACCCACAACCGGGTCGAGGGCAGCACCGAATACACCCAGTTGCTCTACCTGCCGGGCACCGCGCCCATGGATTTGTACAACCGCGACAAGACCGCCGGTATCAAGCT
>Ga0114968_10003463_pt1 | contig 11835 bp, 6 predicted proteins | sample M_130807_EF_Meta_FD_87020 | JGI IMG/M metagenome (GOLD analysis project Ga0114968, IMG submission 87020) | Freshwater microbial communities from Lake Montjoie, Canada to study carbon cycling - M_130807_EF_MetaG | ecosystem: Environmental > Aquatic > Freshwater > Lake | place: Lake Montjoie... | reverse complement strand
TTCTGCTTACGACCACCCGTTTCAGCCGGGGCGACCCTGCTTCTACTTGCAGAAGGGTTGCAGTATCTACGCTGACAGGCCAGCCGATCCATGCCAAGGCTACAAATGCGTTTGGCTGGCCCATGACACCTTGCCAATGTGGATGCGTCCAGACAAGTCCAAGATCATTGTCACCGAACGTGAAACGAACGGGGTCAAGTATTGGGATGTCAGCGAGTGCGGGACAACAATGTCAGCCGAGTCACTGTCGTGGCTCGTGCTGTACACCATCGATAACTCGGCCAACATTCAGTACCGCATCAACGGCGGCTCGGTCAAGATTGGGCAACCGGACTTCCTCTTGGAATAAAAAAAACCCCCGATAAAGGGGGCTAAGAGGAGTCAATGGCAACTGCTCCTATTGCATGAGTGTAAGGCCACCACGGGCTTTCTGTGGTGGTTCTTTTTTCGGTGCCCACGGGCCTTTGTTCCCGAAGTAATCATGTGCAATCCAAACCGGAATCATGCCAAGGCTTCCAGCGGCTCCTACGCCTTTGATTGCCAATCCAGCAGGGCTGGTAGGGGGAGCCATCGACGCGGCGTTCAGAGCGGCCTCTATGGCCCCTAGAACGGCACCGGAATAGTCACCCTGCTTGTAGCGATCCACGGCTTCCTTGGTCGACAACCCAGCGCCAGCGGCACCCAAGACGTTGCCGATAACCGGGGCCTTTTCTGCAAACCTTCTGCCGGCTTCCCGCGCCATCATCGTAAAAGCTCCGGGCTGTGCTTGCGCCGCTTCCCGCGCAGTCTGACTGGCAGTGTTCGCGGCAATCCTTGCGTTCGCAACTTGCTGTTCGGCTTGTCGAGCCACGGTGTTCGAGGTGCGCTCGGCGCTTTCTGCCTGCCGTCTTGCGGCGGAAGCCTGTGGGCCAATGTCGGCTTTGCGATTTCTTGCGGCTTCAACCCGCGCCTCCGCTACGCCACGCTGTAAACGAAGATCCGCTTCCGCCGCCAGCCGCCTAGTTTCTGCCTCTTGAGCAAGCCTAGCCTGATCTGCCGCTTGCTGGGCTTGGCGTTCGGCAAGTTCGGCTTCAAGACGGCTTGCTTCAGACCCCGGAACCATCAACTGCCCCGGCTTTGGTTCTGTCAATCGAAAATCACCGCCGCCAATCTGTTTGATCTTCTCAAGATTTTCAAGGTCTTTGTTGATCAGGGCTTTTCCACCTGTTGGGCTTTCTTTGGTCTTGTCGGTCGCCATATCAAGAATGGCTTCGGGCATCTGATGTTTTTGCCCAGCTTCTTGAATAGTCCAGTTTCTTACGCCAGAATCGCCTTCAATTTTCGGGCCACTGGCTCGTCCAGAGCGTGTCTCTGCGCCTTCGACCGAGGTTCCAGTTACTTCAGGAGTCGCAGTAACCGCAGAAACTTCTGCCGTTCTCGGCAGGTTTTTCAGCCTATCCTGCGCCAGCCGTAACTCTCGTTGAGCGGCAAGGTTCTCTTGATGCAACTGCTCTGCACGTTGGCGCAACGCACCAATGTCTTGGCCGTTGGCTTGCCGTGTTTGAGCCGCGTCAAGTGTTTGTTGCAACTTTGTTTGCAGTTCGCCGGCCTTCAGTTTCAACGCATCAACTTGGGCAGGCGTTGTCTCTCCCGGCTTGGTCAAGTTGGCCGAAGGATTTGTAAGAATTTTTTCCGCAAACCCTTTAAGACCGCCGGCAATCCCAGCGCCAACAATGTCCGGGTTTTCGGTGGCTTTATCCACCAAATACGATCCAGCCTCTGTTGCCCGATCAAGCAACGATGGTTTTTCAGGTTCTTCTTCTTTTGTCTGCGTTGTTGGCGCAGTCATTCCTTCAGCGGCGGGACGCTGGCTGAACGATGGCGGATTAGTGTCGTCGTCTTTCTTCTGTGCCGGCGCTCCAGATTCAAACGATGCGATGTAATCAGCAATTTTTTGTTCAGAGTTTGGCGGGAACGGGTCGTTGGTTGATTTCAACCCAAGGTGCCCAGCCAGCCCCATCTTGTAGTTTTCGCGGCCTTCCTCCGGGTTTTCCTTTGAGGCCGGGGCGTAGACATCAATGAACCCCTGCGGCGTGTTTATGCCGCGTTTCTGCTTGATCTGGATGTCTTGTACAAGCGCGTTCCTGCCTGAGTCCTTGTCTTCAAAAATTGCAAACCCGTTTTCGTCAATCCCGATCTGGCCCTTGTACGTCACACCTTTGGGTGGACGCAGGTTACCGGGGTTGTTGTTGTAGTCAGCAAGGGAAGTCATTACGGTTTCCTTCCGGTGTTGTTCCACGATCCGTCTGGCTTACGCTCCCAAATCGTTCCGCCAATCACGCGCTCGCTTGGCCTCTCCGCCGATGGAGTTGCGGCAGGGGCGGCTTGCGCTGGTCTGGTAGCGGGTTTGTTTGATGACTCCAACAACTTCATGTTGGCTTCGCGTCGTGCGTCTAACGCCTTGTCATAATTGCGACGAAGTGAGTTGAAAGCATCCGACTCAAACAAGAACTCGTCAAAAGACGCGCCTTTGTTTTCTTTTCGGTATTTAAGCCACTGACGGGCTGTGGCCTCATCGAAATCAGCCCTCAGTTGGAGCAGTTCAGACTTGAGCCTGATGACTTGCGCCGAGTCAGAAGGCAGTGCCTCAACCCGTGCGTAGAGTTCGCCTTCTTTGGCATCCGTTGCGCCTTCTCCCGGTGATCTTGACGCTTTACGCATCTCGGTCGTTAGTTTGGCCGAAGCCTGCGCGAACATTTGCATGGCTTGCAAATCTTCTGCCGTGATCTTGTTGTTCTTGTTCTGCTCAAGAATTGTGACCGGCAGGCTGAACGTGCCAAATTGACCGGCTTGCAGGCCAGCTTCAACAAATTTCTTGAAACGGTCGCTGACTTCAGGACGCTGAAGGAGATCAAAGATGCGCGGGTTGTTGGTTGCCCAACCTTCCATGTCCTTCGCAATCCCTCGAATGACCGGGGCCGTTCTACCAGCGTTGAACGCCAAAGCCGCTCTGGTTTCTGAATCTTTTGCCCGTTGCGTTTCTAAGGCTTCAAGCGCCGCTTTACGCACCGAGTCTTGGATTGCTTCTTCTTTCTTTTCTTCCTCGCTCTTGAACCGCGTGGGCAGACCAAATGGGTTCGATCCGCCGCCACCCCCAGAAGGAGCCAAACCCGGAGGTTTTGCGCCGCCCGATGGTGCCGCACCTCCTGCTGGTGTTCCGCTCACTGGAGCGCCACCGGCGGGTCTTGGAGCGCCGCCAGCAAGCCATCCTTGGCTAATATAAAACTCAAGCAGTTTTTCATCCCGAAGTTTGGGATCTTCTATTGCTTGAATTCTTTTGTATTTTGCATATACGTCGCCAGTGGTATTTTTATCACCAGCCGCGCCAAAATCAAATTTTTCTGGCTTTTGAAGGTAAGGGTTCTTTTGAACCCAATCTTGTTTGTCTGTGTCCCACATACCAAACTGAGTGGGCACAAACCGTTCGCGGGAAGATTTTATTTGAGCAAGTTGCAGTTCAATTTGTTTGCGCTCGGCTTCAAGTTTTTTCCACGCCCTTTCGCCTTCTTCTTTGTCTACCATCCCGGCCAAATTAGCGCGGTCAATAGTCATAGGTTTGCGCGAACCTTGGGGAACCATCGGGTCAACCGGGGCATTTGTAGGTGCGCCTACGCTAGGTGCGCCTGCGGGTAACATCCCTCCACCTACGGGAGGTGCCCCTGCTGGTGAGCCGGGAGGCAATGTTTCAGCGCCAGTGCGAAGCGTCGTCGGGGGGGGAGTGCCCATGTCAGCCAACTGATAATCAAGCAAGCCGCGTTGCTTCTGAAGATCAGCCATCTTCTGCATATATTCCAGACGTTGCTTGTCTGTTGCTTGTTTACGAACAAACTCTTCGTCTGCGGCTTTAGCGTAATTCTCAATCCCGTAGCCAAGCGATTCGCCAAACGATCCGGTTTTGGTTGGCTTTGCGAATCCAGCCGCCATCTGCAATAGAGGCACGTTGAAGCCGAGATTCATTCGAGAATCCAAACTGTTGGTGAGCAACTGAATTTGTGCCTCAAGGGCTTCGCTCTGTTGCCGGCGATCCATCAGCGATTTACGCGCAACCTCCTCGGCGGTCAACGGAGAGTCCTGTTCCATTCCAGAAATGCGAGCGGCATCCTGCGCCGGATTTGGCGCTTGCGCTTGTGGCGCACCTTGAGGTTTGGGGGGTGCCATCGCACCCAAGCCACCAGTCGGTTGTTGTCCGGGCATTGCCATGTCTTACCCTCTCATTTTCATTGAGCCACCGCGAGCAATGTATGCGTGAGCCTTCGAGCGGTAAGCCTGACCGCCTTTTTTCATCATGACCGCACCACCGTTTGCTTTGTTGACATTCGCAAACGCACCCAAACCAGCCAATAAAGAAGCGATTTGCGACAACGGACTGTTTGAGTATGCGCCAGATTTTGGCCCAACTTCTTGCGTGACCGTGCCTCCGGGCATCTGTTGGCCTCGAAGCAATTCAGAAAACGCTTTGGCTTCCAACATTGGGCGATCTAGCATCTTCTGACCAAGGTTCTGTTCTTCTTTTCCGAAGTCAAACATTGTCTTCAGGCCAGTGGTGCCCAGATCCTGCTGTTGTCGTCCCAGCGTACCAAACGCTTGCCCAGCGTTCAGGGCACGATTTAAATCATTCCCAGCCAAAGTGCCGGCCGCCGTGTACCCTTGGTTCAGTGCCTGATACTGCCGGCCAAGCAAGTCGGCTTGCATATCCCGCATTGTGTTGCCGGTAATTTGCTGTTGACGGCGTGAACCAAACTGCCCCGATCCAACCGCGCCGGCACCCAGCGCAGGTAGGACGTTTTCTTGGATGTTGCGGTTCTGCAAGCGCCCCAACTCATCAACCACGGCGGATTGATAGGGGTTCATGTAGTCTGCAATTACATCCGGAACAGTCGTGGCACCAGCTTGACCAAGCAACTGCGAGCCAGCGCCCATCGAGCCAGCGCCAGCAAAAGCCACATCCGGAGTCATCTGCAAGGCTTGCTGTTGCAACGGCGAGAAGCCGGCCACCCCGCCTTGGGTAACGGCATTTTGCCCAAGGTTTGCAATGTCTTGCAAATAGTTCGTGTAGAACTCAGGCGCTGTGGCCTGCGTTTGCGTCGTTGACGTTACATCTGGAAGGGGATCACCCTGAAACAAACCAGCCATTATCGTGCCCCTCTCAGATAGGATGTCAGTGCCTTGGTCTTCGGCGGGATTTTATTGATCGGCGCAGACCGTTTGTGCGCCCTGATATTTTCCCTGAATTTATCCAACGCCGCCGCACCCGCTTTCGTTGAGCCGTTGCCAATCTGCGCTACGGTCTCCGCGTCAATCACATACTCGCCGTCAGCCAGCATCGCGGGGATGTCGTCCGATTGTCCATCGCCGGGGCCATGAACAGGAGCGCCGTGGCGGAAGTTCAACCGACCGGCAGTCACAGGTACGTTTGACCACGCAGGTAGGCCACCGCTCTTCAGCCCCTGTGGGCCGGTTTGCATTGGGTTCTGCTGTGGCATCTGTGGCTGTTGGCCCTGCGGCATCCCTTGAGGCTTGGGAGCCATCTGGTTTTGCATCGGTTGCTGTGGTGCCTGTTGCTGGGCAGGCTGTGGGTTGTAAAGGTTCTGCATTGGATCAGTAGGCTTGCCAAACGTGTAGTACGTCTGCATCCCGCCGAGACCACCAGAAGGCATACCACCTTCAGCCATCTGCTCGCCGCCGTAATAATCTTCTTCGGGTGGCTGGTTACCATACACCCCGTCGTTGGGCGGAGGTGCGTAGTCCACATAAGACTCAGGATATGGTTGGTTACCGTTGCCCTGATCGCCAAATTCTTCAGCGTCCATGCGAGCGTAATCGCCGGGGTTTACTTCGTTGAAACCGGGAGCGTTGAGGTTCTGATACAACTCACGGCCATACAACTCAGGCATCCGCTCTGGAGTGCCGTACTGATCGTAGCCAACAAAGTTGGACGGGCCAATACCAAAGTCGGTGGTGCGTGGGTTAATCACGCCAACCTTAGACATATCGATTGATTGGCTTGGCGTGTTATTGCCGCCAAACAATTCCTCGTTGCCAAGCAGGCCACCCAGTACAGCGCCAGCAAGGGCAGACCCGCCATAGCCACCTAGACTGCCTGTGAGTTTGCTCAAAAAATCATTCTCGGCGGCGGTTTCTGCGGCAGTATTAGCGGCTTGGGTTTTTCGTTGAGTTGCTGTAGTTGGCTTGGTTGTGCTTACGCCTCCAGAACCACCGGAGCCGGTGATCGTTGCAGGAACAATTCGGCCAGAGGAGTCGGTTGTGTACAGCGGGGAATCATCTTCCATGCTGTACGTTGTGTCACCAATTGAGTAGGTGCCGTCGCCGTTGTCGCGGTAGCCAGAACTGGTTGACGGCTCAATATAAACAATGTCCCCATCATCGTTCACTGCGTAGAGCGGGTTTCCGTTCTCCATGCTGAAGACTTGATTGCCAAGGCGGAACGTACCGTCACCCTGATCAATTGCACCGGGAGGCATATAGTCTTGATTATTGGCTCCACCGCCGTTTACTGCGGTGTTGTCAAAACCGCCAACGCTGTTGCCTTCGGCATCCAGTATGTCAATGACATCGCCGGTCTCGTTGTCTACTACATAAGCCGTGCCGTCCTCGTTATAAGTGGTCGAGGTGCCCATCCCGCCGCTTGACCCACCAGACGAGTTAGATCCGCCGTAGTAGGTAGTGGAAAGCGGGAATCCGTCTTCGTCTTCTGAGTCGTCAACGCCGCCGCCGTAGTAACTGGTTGAAATTGGAAACCCGTCTCCATCCCCTTCAGACTGAGGGCCGTCATCACCCTCTTGCGGCAAACGATCCAGAAACGCTTGCAACGGGCCTTGGCTTGCGCCGGTGAGGTAGCCGTTACGCTGGTAGTTTGCGGCAGTTGATACTGGGGCATATGCCTGACCGCCAACGTCAAACTTCTGGACTTTCTCGCCCTCAGAAACGCGAATGACATCGCCGTCACCGCTATAGGTAACGAACGAGCCGTCATCGAACATCTGGGTGATCGTGCCATCTCCGTTGCGTTTCTCATGCACGGGGTCGTCCACTGAACCACCCTTGGCAAGGCCAAACAATCCGCCTTTCTTGCCAACGTCAACGTCTTCGTCGTCACCAGAAGCGTAACTGGTATCGTCGTAATCAGTGTTGTCGTATCCGCCAGCGTAACTATCGTCACCGCCATAACTCTCTGGGTCATACCCTTCCGCATACGAGATCAGTTCACCGTCCCAGCCGTAGATGTTGCCAAACTCGTCTGTCTGAGTAAATTCAGAATGGTCGGCCTCGGATACTAAATTTCCGTAAAAGTCGTAGGTGTTGCCGTACTCATCCTGCTGGGTGAACTGCGAATAATCACCTTCAGAAAGCAGATCTCCATTTGCGTTGTAGGTGCCCCCGTATTCATCGGTGTAAGCCACATCAGTTGCGCTGGTGTCCTCATAGGTACTGCCGTCAGCGTACTGAATAAAGTTGCCGTCAGCGTCATAGATGTTGCCGTCGTCATCAGTGAGATAGCCGCTCATGTCCTCGGCAACAGTTTCGTCGCCAAGTTCAAAAGCGTCTGTACCGGCATCACCAACAAGGGTTTCTTCCGACTCGTCACCGCTCAAATCGGTTTCTTCGGCCCCTCCGACTTCATCGCCGTTCTGGTCATAAGCAACGCCATCGGTGTCGGTGTACCCAACCACATTGCCGTCACGGTCGTAGGTAATTGTGGTGCCGTCGTCGAGCGTTTCCGTCGTGTTCCCGGTGGCCGCAACTTCCCCAATGGTTCCGTCAGGATTGAACGTGGTCGAAGTTTCCTTGTCGCCCATGAACACTGGATTGCCATCTTCATCCAGTTCATACCCCGGCATCAAATTGCCTTCGTCGTCGTAGGCTGGGTTGATTTGTGCCGACACATTGGTGGCGGTTCCACCCGTTTCATCCGCCGTTTTAGTGGTGCTTGTCAGCCCTCTGGTTTTTGTGCCAGTGCCTGCTGGGGTCTTCGGGCCGGTTGGCGACTTTGGGCCACTGAGATTTGGAATCTTGGGGCCGGTGCCAGACGTTGGCTTGCTGGTAATTCCTGTTTTGGTAGTGACAGGCGAAGTGGTTGCGCCCGTAGTGCCGGTTGTTGCCCCAGTCGTTCCGGTTTTTGTATCCGTCGTCCCAGTCTTTACTGGGTAACCTCCGGTTCTAGTCGTGCCGGTGGTGGCCCCAGTCGTCCCAGTCGTGCCAGTTTTGGTGTTGCCGGTGGTTCCACTGCCCGTAGTTTTGGTGACGCTTGTAAGCCCCGTTCCTTTAGTCAGAGAATCAACTGCTTTTGTGGCGGCATCCGTAATTTTTGTTGTGCCCGTCGTTCCAGTTGTTTTCTTGTCGCCCGTCGTTCCAGTTGTTTTCTTGTCGCCAGTAGTGTCAGTAGTCTTTTTGCCACCAGTCAGCGCGTTAATAACCGCCTTGGTTCCAACGCCAAGCGCGGCACCGGCCACTGCATTAGCAATGGTTTTCCCAAGTGTCGATCCAGTTGATCCGGTTGTTTTTGCGGCAGTTGTCCCGGTCGTTTTGGCGGCTCCGGTGCCGGTCGAAGTCAGAGTTTTCGGTGCAGTCGTTGTAGTCTTTGCCGCCCCGGTGCCGGTCGAAGTCAGTGTCTTTGCAGGCGTAGTTGTCTTTGCCGCCCCGGTGTTGGTCGAGGTCAATGTTTTCGGTGCAGTCGTTGTAGTCTTTGCGCCGGTTGTTAATCCCGGTGTCTTTGAAGTTGGGGCCGCAGTTGTTGTGGTTTTCGCGCCAGTGGTAACTCCCGGTGCCTTCGATGTTGAGGGGGCAGTTGTTACGCCTTTGGTTTCTGTACCCGCCGGGACCACTGTGCTGGTGATGTTTTTTGCGGCAGGGCGACCGCCGAACCCTGCGGCTCCAGTGCCCAACACACCTTCTGGGCCTCGGCCACCCATAGGGTTAAACCCTTGGCTTTCGCCCATTGGGCCATAACCGCTTGATCCAGCAAGTTGGCGAATTGCAGACGTAATCGGTGTCTCACCACGCAGAGCGGCGGCGCGGTCACCGGCGCGGGTGTCCTGATACCGCTGGAACCGGGGCAACTGATTGACCGCTTTGCGTTTTTCCAAAATTGCCATGATTCGTCCTTTACCTTGGGGTTTGCTTTAGCGCAGTTAGTCCGGATGTTTTTGTAAGTGGCTTGAGTTTACTCACATCAATTTTCTTTGGCGGCGTAGCACTTTTCTTGACTGGTGTCAAGTTAGCCACGTTAACTTTAAGCGGTGCAGTTTTTTTAGCCAAACTTGTGTTTACCGTTGGCACCGATTTTGCCGCAATTTTTGCAGGTGCCGTCTTTTTATTCAAACCAAACGCACCAGTCAAATTGCCTTTGGTTCTGCTGACTTTAGTTGCCGGCGTGTTTGCAAGCGAAGCCAGCTTCGTGCCCATCTCGCTGGCTTTTGATAGTGTGCCCAAACCAGAGCCAATGGTTGATGCAAAGTTGTTGATTGTATCGTTGCCAAAATTGTTGTTGGACAACAGGCCCAACGCTCCTGTGATTTGACCAGAAGTGTCGTTTGACGTTAACTGACTAATGTTGTCGATGTTATTAACAAGTGAACTTACTGCCCCGGCGGCGCTGTCGCTCTCGTCGCCAGTCGCAAGCGTTACGACTTTGTTGACTGCGTCCGATCCTACGTTGGCAAGGATGTTTGATCCAGCCATCAACACCGTGTTCATTAAGGTGTCGCCGCTGATGTTGCCGTTTGTTACCAACTGACTGACCACAGGGCCTAGCGTTGAAGTCAACAATTTTGCATCACTTGTTGATAAGCCGATTTCGCCAGCCGCTAATGAAAGACCGCCGCTCACCGCAGAATTGAGCAACACAGTGCCCAGAACTTTGCCGGGGTCTTGCCCGTTTGCCGCCGCCGTCACAACCGCCGTGCCAGCCTTAGTCAGGGTGTTTGCTACAGCGGGAGACAAGTCCGTTGGCAACGCCGATTGAATCATTGGGGCCACACCGGCAGAGATTGCGCCGGTTAATGCACCCTTCAAAAAACCGTCGCCAAAATCACCGCCCGTGGCTTCCGCCATAATCCCGCTGGTCACGCCGCTGATCACTGAACTTGCAACAACCTGTGAAGCAACCTGTCCAAGGCCAGCGGATGCAAACGTGCTTGTCAGCGCAGATCCAATTCCCGGCATAAGGAAGTTTGACGCAAGCATGATGACCGGCATGATGATGTCAGCATCGCTTGTCGAAAATCCGCTTGCAGTTACCTTTGGTTTTCCAGTGGCTGGGTCAATTGTCAGCCTGTAATCTGTTCCCCCGCCACCCGTATAAGTTTGGCCGATGGTGTACGACAGCGGGTCGTTAGCCGCAAGTGATATTGTTAAGGGTTTGTCGCCAGCAAATATTCCTCGACCACCTACAAAATCTTCAATTACACGTTTGGTGTAAGCATCACTTTCCCCGCTTGCCGCAATTTCCGTTGTCTTAACTCGCGCAAGTTCATCAGCCGTAAGCGGTCTAGTGTGTGTTGGCGCTTCCGAACTATTTGGATCGGAGGCAAAATTTGCCATGTAAACGCCATCTTCATTTTGAAAGACGTTTAGGGTTTCCTTAATATCACCGCCACGAACTTGGCTCAAGTCGGTTACGCCGGCTTGAATCAGTTGGCGTGACATATCGAGCAACACCTGCTCGGCAGTTGACGCATCGCGGCCAAGCAGTTTATTTGCTTCTTCAGACGCGAAGCCAATGTTTGCGTCCGTAGTCTCAAACACTCCGCCAGTCATCGGGCCAGCATTTTCCGCAAGTTGACGGGCCAGATTTAATACTTGTGCGCCGTCGTACTGATTGCCTCTGTAATCAGTGATGGTCGGCAGAGTTGCCTGCGACGTTTGCGTGGTTTCTGATTGTGTCGTTGCCGGCGTAACCGTAGCAACAGGCTCAAACCGATCAGACTCAAACTGTTGTGCGGCATAATCAACTACAGGTTTGTCTGCTGGCGTTTCAAGAACAACCGGTTTTGGTTGTTCCACAACAGGTTGTCGAACCTCGTCAATAAACCTGCCCTCTGGCTCTGGAGGAGGCAGAACTTCAGGCTCCGGGGGAGGTGGTTGAGGGGGTGGAGGAGGAGGCGCTTCAGGCTCCATGATCTCCGGTGGAACCTCTGGCTGGCCTACAGGAAGCGTGGCCTCGGTGTTTGTAAGAATCAACCTTGCGCTTGGCGGCTCAACCTCTGCCTGTTGAAAATAATTGGTAACAGCGTCTTCGCCGTAACCCGTAGCACGAGCCAAGTCCTCAACCGATACGCCGTACTGTGCCGCTGTATCAGCGATGAGCGTAGGGTTGTCGATGTTGGCTTGAACAAAAGCAAGAATTTGTTCGTCAGAAGGCGGGGCAGGCTCCGAAGGAAAATCGACATGGTCATAGTCTTCATAGACCATGTCCCCATAATCATTGTCGTTACGCATTATCGTCAACCTTCTGGTTTATTGAGCCGACCAAAGCCGCCGCCCAGTCATGCCAGTCTTCGTAGATATATGGGCCGGGGATGCCTTCGTTCATAAAGATGTCGATGGCTTTCAACCCTGCCGCCCATTCCTTCCAGTCCGTTGCCGCGTTCGGAATTATTAACTGCTGACCCGCATACGCCTCACACATCAATGAAGCCCACGATTCAAACGTGTGAAACCGTGGGTCATAGACAAGAGGCAACGCCATTACGTTGGCCTTACGTCGCCAATGTCGGCGCTTAACAACACCTTACCCAATTGATAGTCCCCACCCTGCTCGTTGCTGGTGAAGATTAA
>Ga0114968_10003461_pt1 | contig 11837 bp, 11 predicted proteins | sample M_130807_EF_Meta_FD_87020 | JGI IMG/M metagenome (GOLD analysis project Ga0114968, IMG submission 87020) | Freshwater microbial communities from Lake Montjoie, Canada to study carbon cycling - M_130807_EF_MetaG | ecosystem: Environmental > Aquatic > Freshwater > Lake | place: Lake Montjoie... | reverse complement strand
TGTTCCCACAAGGTTTTGATGCCCGGGTTCTCGTTGCCTTCTTTGAGCAAAACACCAATCACAGCCAGTTGACCGGCTGCGTTTTTGTGCACAAAGTGGATCACCATGGCGGCTGGCTTGCCATCAATGAGCTCTTCGCTGGGTTTGTGAAAGTGGAACTGCAACAGATCGTAAACCAAGCCATCGATACGGACTTTGCTGCCTGGTTCCACATTCACTTGTATGGTGTGTCCGTTGTTCAAAATTTTGAGCTGCCCGTTTTTGTATTCAGGTGCTACAGATACTTTGACCTTGACAAAGGGGCCTTTGATGTCCAGGGGCGATTGCGATTTGCCCTTAGCGCAGATCGGGAACTCTTTACCCCAGTTTTCCGGACCCATTGGACCTTCGTAGTCCCAATGAGGTGCAGCATGGGCATCCTTGGCGCCCGCCTTGCCATGGCCATCGTCTTTACCGGCTGCAGCATGGTCATCCTTGGGGGCATCACCGCCCGCACATTCCGACATGACTTTGATTTTTTCGCCGGCTGCGGCCAAGGCGTATTGCGCGGCACAAACGGCTTTGGATCGGCTCTTCCAGTCGGCCATCTCCAGTGTTTTGCGGTAAGCCTCAATGGTGCTTGGGTCTTTGCTGCCCAAGGTTAATTGACGCACGGCGGCCATGCCCAGCTGTCGCTCTGTCGATAAACCTTTTTGTTTGCTGTAGGTGGCTTCGAGGTCTTTTAAGATTTCACCGCCTGAGAAAGCAGTTTTGACTGCTTCGAGTTCTTGCGCTTTGGACTTGAGGGGCTCAGCCGCTTCAACCTCTTCTTTGGCGTGCTTTAACTCTTCTTCGATTGATTCAAGCTTCTTCTCGGCTTCAGCGGTTTTGTCTTCCAGTTCAGAGACCTGGCTTGTGGATGCCCCAACGCTTTTGTACTGCATCCAGCCAAAGGTGCTGGAGCCAATAAGTGCCAGTGCAAGCAGCACTTCAACAATGATTCTGATCATATTTCATCCAGTGAGGGGTCGAAAAGCTCTTTGAATAATTCGGCATGAAAACATTAAACTTGAGATGTGCGCTACCGCAGACCCATTATCGGTCTGCCGTAAAGGACATGCCTTTGCCATCGACCGTGGTCGCGACCCAAATCAGCCTTTGTGTTTGACCAACCACGGGGCTTTTTTGCACAAACGCCACGCCAGTGAGTGTTTTGCCATTGATGTCGGTTGAACAAGCTGTTTTTTCCGTCATGGTAATCTTTAGTTTAAATAAATTAACTTCTGGGTTGGGCTCAGCAGTGGTACCTGATGGGGCCCATAGGCAATTATTAAATTCTTTCTCCAGCGTCATGACTCCGCTGGATGCAGCAATGCTAATGCTGAATGCATCGTTTGAACCCAAGCCATAGGACAGCCAACCTTTCCAGCTGCCTGCAATCTCGCTCAATTGCGCTGCTTGGTTGTAATTCAGACTGGTGGGTGTCGATGCAACAAAGGAAAGCGCTTGTTTGTAAGGCGGTGTGGTGGTGACCAAATTCAGATCCCCCGATAGCTGTCCTGCACCAGCAGACTTCATGCTCGCGGAGCCGCTCAACACGTTGGCGGAGGTATTTTGAAAATAACGCATTGTAGAAACGGAAGCGCTGACAGTACCGGCACCAGACAGATCGCCAGAATAAATGTCAGGGTTAACCGCCGCATAGTGCAGCCCGTACCACCGCGAGCCCCAGGCTGAAGGCGAAATCACACCCCAAAAGTCCTTTCCGTTGACCGTGGCCGCATACACCCCGGGCTGGACCAAGGACGGTGGTGGGGGGGAGGGCGTAACGGGTGCACCGCCCGTTGGACCGTTGCCCGTGCCACCACCACAGCCAAACAAGCTCCATGCCGAAGCACAGAACAAACAGATTGCAGATAAGTATCGGAAAATCATAGCGTTTCTCTCTAGGCTGATTTATAGTTTACGCATGCACTTATTACACAAATCACTCGCTGTGGCAATCGCTGTTTTAGGGATGCAAACAGCCCATGCTGCCTGGAAGCTGATCGGCAATTTTCCGGCAGGCAACTATTACATCGAGGCAAACACCCTTGAAAAGACCGGCGTCATGCGCGAATTTTGGACCCTGCTGGATTACCCCACACCCCAAAAGTCTGCTCGTGGTGTCATGTACCTGTCGACGCGCACCCATATGCAATTGGACTGCAAAAAACAAAGTGTTCGAATCTTACAATTCTCCATGCATGCAGGTCGAATGCTCTCTGGCGACTTGATCGACCAGCAGGGCGTCATGCGCGAGTGGCAATCGATACCGCCTGACACCCCTTTGGTCAAAATTTCGCAAATGGTCTGTTGAACGGCTCAGGGCGTCACCCAGCCCGCTTGCAGCCAATGCCAGTAGTCTGGTTTCATCGGCCATGCCATGTGTGTAACGGCGGTGCCTTTTTTAAAAACATCGCCCGTCAAGTGATCCAGCCAAGGGCTTTTTGCGCCAATTTGCGCCAGTAATCGCTGTGTTTCCTGGGCTTCATTGTCCGCACCCGAGGTCAGCGTCTGAGCGGTGGGGGCAGGCGTTGTCAGCCAAGAACGGTCAACAGAGCCCGACATGCGGTCGTGAATGCTGCCCCAGTGCCGCCCGCGCATTGCATGGGTAATGGCGTGTAAACGCTTTTCTGCCTGGTTGATGGTGTGGGTTTGGAATCGGATCTGCCCCAACACGTTGTCAAAGAAAACGGTTGCGCGGGGTTGCTCCCTCAGCAGCATGGGCAACATGGTCAAGGCATCCCCGGTAAAACACTTCAAAACGATGCCTTGTTGGCGCAAAGCTCTGCCGTGGCGCAGATTAAAAAGGGGCTCGGCAAAGGGGTCAATGTCCCAAGTTTCAACAGATTTAAACTGCGACAGCCATGCACTGGACATCATCCACCCTGCACTGGCGCCAATCAAAATGATGTGATCGGTGGCCACCGGTTGCCCCATCAGCCAGCCTTCAATCTCGGTGCGCGTCTGGGCCCATCGTTCACCGGCTCGCCAGGCACGCCAATGCCATTGCAATCCGCCGGTCATGTCCATGACAGAACACTCATTTTGAAGAACGCAAATTAAATTGCATCACCCCGAGTTCATCCATCTGGCGTTGGTCGCGTTTGCCTGCCAAGGTCAAAATGGCTTGTGCATTTTGATCGGCCAGGGTCTGCATTTTGAGCCGTTCCCGCTCGGAGTTCATCAGGCGGACACGGGTTGCTGCCAATTGTTGTTCAGCATGGCCCACGTCCACATCAACCCTTTGCATCAAAGTCAGTAATTGCGTCATGAATTGGCGTTGATTCATCACTTCCCGCATGCCTTGCAGGCTGGTGTTGCCACTGTTTTCTTGTTGCCTGTAGTCTTCGTAGAGCTGTTGCAAACGCGCTTTACTGGAGTTCAAACTTTCCAATCGGCTCAAGGTTTGACCCAGCTCAACCTGAATGCCCGTGGTCTCGTCTTGAGCCCGTTGGGCCAGCACAGTCCAACAATTGCGGGGTGTCATGATGCAAGCAACGCGTTCAAGGACTCGCGTGTAATCGCTTCGTCCTCACCCATGTGCATGTCCTGTCGTAAAAAATTATCCATCGACTCGCGAAGGCGAATGGCTTCGTCCAGCGTTGGATTTGTGCCCGTTTCGTAGGCACCCACTTGAATCAAATCTTGGTTTTGTTGGTACAAAGACCACATCCGTCTGAACCGGTTCGCGGCTTTCAGGTCTTCAGGATTGAGCAGGTTTTGCATGACCCTCGAAATCGAACCATTCAAATCGATCGCAGGGTAATGCGCCGCGTCGGCGAGTTTGCGCGACAGCATGACCTGCCCGTCTAAAGAGGCTCTGGCAATGTCAACGATCGGATCGCTGGCGTCATCTCCTTCGGCCAACACGGTGTAAATGGCCGTGATCGAGCCGTGTCCATGGCGTCCAACGCCTGCGCGTTCAATCAAATTCGGCAGCAGTGCAAACACCGATGGCGGATACCCTTTGGCCGTCGGGGGCTCGCCAATGGCAAGGCCGATTTCGCGCTGAGCATGGGCTACACGGGTCAAGCTGTCGACGAGCATCAACACATTCAGCCCTTGGTCCCTGAAATACTCTGCAATCACATGCGTCATTTGAGCGGCTTTAAGCCGAAGCACCGGTGACACATTGGCTGGCGCGGCCACTACAACTGATTTGGCCAAACCTTCTTCGCCAAGCGACTCTTGGATGAAAGCCTGGACCTCACGGCCGCGCTCGCCCACCAATCCAATCACCACCACATCGGCTTTGGTGAAGCGGGTCATCATGCCGAGCAGCACGCTTTTACCGACACCAGAGCCTGCAATCAAACCGATGCGTTGACCACGCCCCAAAGTCAGCAGACCGTTGATGGCCTTGACACCGACATCGAGAACACTATTGATCGGTCCACGCTCCATGGGGTTGATGGGCAAGCCCAGCAAACTCAAACGCGACTTGCAATCGGGCTTGGGTTTTCCGTCTAGCGGCTCTCCGCGTCCGTCAATCACGCGGCCTAACAATTCGGGGCCCAAACTGGCCGTACCCAAGTCGCTGGCCATGCGCACCGACGCGCCTGGCCCGATACCCACCGGGTCGGTCAACGGCATCAGGTACAAAGTTTTGTCATTGAATCCCACCACCTCAGCTTCAATGCGGTGGCCATCCGGACTCATGATTTCACAACTCGAACCCATCGGGGCCATCATGCCGCGGGCCTCCAAGCGCAAACCCACCAAACGCACCAAAGTTCCGCATCGCTCAGGACTTCCCGCGCGGATACGGCTCATCGAGCTGGCAACTTCTTGGGCAAAACTAGCCATCGTGCTTGTCCAGATCCAAGGAAATTTCCGTCAATGCATCGGCAAAATTTTTCGGTATCGGTTGGGGTGATGCGAGCGGCGCATTGCTCACTTCATGCGCCTCGTAAGTGTGTTTTTCGGCGTCTTGTGCTTCGTCAAGATCCATGTCTATGACGGGCTCAGTTGCGGACGCGCTGAAATTTTGCACATCAGACAAGGCTTCTGACTTGGCTTCGTGCGGCCGAGATGGCGCATCTTCAATCGTTTGTGCACTACCGCGCTGGCTGGCCAACCGGCTGGCCAATCGCGAGGGCGAAAATGCCGATTGAGGTTGCCATTGTTGATTGTCCTTGAGCAGACTTTGTGCCAAGGATTCCAATCTATTTTCAATCAGGTCACTGACCACGGCGTCGTCTGCGCGCACGCGCACACTGCCGGGCAACAGCAAGCTGTCGCTTTGCAAGCGCCAAGCGGGTTTGGTTTGACCTTCAGGTCGGGGTTGGTTGTGCAGCAAGGCCAAGTCGTCGGGATTCAATTCCACCACCAAAGCCGCAGAGTCGGGGACATCGAGCGTGTCAATGCAGCGATCAATCAAGCGCTCAATCGATTGGGGCGAAAGGCTCAACTCACTTAAAACCAATTGCTCAGCCAAATGCAGTGCCAAACGCTTGAGCGGCTCTTGCAATTGAGACGGATCCTCCACCAATAGGGCGACTTGTTTCTCAATCTCTTCGAGCACCGCCATGGTCTGGGCCGCGCTTTGCGCTGCCAATTGTTCTTGCTCACTGATGACCTGGGCTTGTCGCGCCAGTTGTTGACCCTGCTCTAAACCCTGGGCCAATCCTTGCGCAAAGGCTTGGGCATGTATTTCATCCGGTGTTCGAGTGTCCGTTTCTACCGCTACAGGGTGACTCTCTTGCTCTGCAGTTTTGTCTGCATCAGCGTGTTCATTTGGAGGCTTGGCGCGTTCATCCTCTGCCTCTTGAACGACACCATCCCCGGTATCTGTGTGTACCAAGGGTGCAAACATCAAGCCTTTTTTGTGGGTGAAGTGTTCACGCGAAAACACTTGTTTGACCATCGATGTGCGCAAAGAATCCAGGGGCCGCCACAAGGGTTTGGGTTTGCTTCCCGCCAACGCAGAGGGCTCAGACCGCGCATCAGACAAAATCTGCGCCTCCGCCTAACACCAAATCGCCAGAATCTGACAACTTGCGCGCAATCCGCATGATGGTTTTTTGTGCCTCTTCCACATCGGCAATGCGCAACAAACCTTTGGCATTCATATCGTCCACAAACATGCCACGTGCACGGGTAGACATATTTTCCAGGAATTTGCCGCGAACCTCTTCGTTGGCGCCCTTCAGGGCAATCATCAACATGTCGGGTTCGACGTTGCGCATCAGCACCTGAATGCCTTTGCTGTCCACGCTCAACAAATTGTCGAAGGTGAACATGTTGTCTTGAATCTTCATCATCAGCTCGGCGTCGAGCTTTTCCAGGCCGCCCATGACCTGCGCTTCCAGCGCGGTTTTGGTCGAGTTCATGATCTTGGCGGCTGCTTTGATGCCGCCAAAACTAGACGAAGCAGCGCTTGAGCTGGTCGAGAATTGTTTTTTCATGATCGCTTCGAGTTCGGCCATGGCAGAGGGCTGAACCGTTTCCAAACTGGCCACGCGCTGAATGACTTCGGACCGGATCTCTTCAGGCAAGAAGAGCAAAACGTCTGCCGCCACATCGTGCTCAAGCACCGACAAAATAATGGCACACACCTGGGGGTGCTCGCCGCGAATCATGTCGGCAATCGAGCGCGCGTCCATCCACTGTAATATATCCAAGCCCTTGGTGCTTTGACCCGGCATGATCCTGCCCAAGACGGATGCCGCTTTGTCGTCACCCAAAGCACGTTTGAACACTTTTTCAACATAGTCGGTCGTTCCCAAACCAATGCTGGTTTGTTTTTTGATCGTCATCACAAAATCGTCGAGCACCTGGTTAACGGCTTCTTGCGACAACTCTGCCACCGACACCATGGCACCGCCCAATGATTGAACCTCTTTGGGATCCAGAAACTTCACAATTTCAGCGGCTTGTTGTTCTCCGAGCAGCAACATCAACACGGCGGCCCGTTGGGAGCCGGTCATGGCCGCCATTTCGGCCCGCAGTGCTTCGGCTTTTGCCGGATCTTCAAGTGCTTCGGTGGCCATTTTTTACGCGCCTTTGATCATGTTCTTTAGGACACTGGCCACACGGGCAGCGTCATCGGCCACAATGATACGCACCAACGCCACCTTGTCGTCATAGGTGTTGGCGGTGTCGAGCATTTCGGCAGAAATATTGGACTTCTTGGGCATCATTTTGGCCTTGAGTTCTTCCATGCTTTCCATGTCACCATCTTGCAGGGCCTTCTTGTCTTCTTCACTCAATTCGCCATCAGCCAATGGACCCGCCAGCAGGGCTGGATCCACGGGCGGCGGAGGTGGGTTGATGAAATGCATCACCGCCGGACGAATCACCATCATGATAAATGCCACAAACAGCAAGCCCAATAATCCGGTCTTGAGGTTGTTGACCACGATCTCGTCTTTGTACCATGGCACGGACATGTCAAACACCTGCTCGGGTTCAAACTTGGCTTGCACCACCGTCACTACGTCTCCACGGGCTTCGTTAAAGCCAACCACCCCGCGCACCAGGCTTTGCATGCGGGTGATTTCTTCTTCTGTGTAAGGGTTCGGCTTGGCGTCCATCGGCTCCCCCTTTTCGTTCTTGGTCTGTGGGGCGCGCTCATTGATGACCACGGCCACACTCAAACGTTCAACGGTTCCAGTTGCGGCTTTGACGTGACGCACAGAACGGTCCAGCTCAAAGTTACGCGTGCTGCGGTTGGTTGACGTGACTTTGTCTGCCGACCCCCCCGCTGGTGTGGAGGTGGTGTTGGTATTGGTTGTGGGCGCTGGAGGCGGTGTGTTCGACAAAGCACCCGGAATACCGCTGGCATCCTTCAATGTGTTTTTGTCTTCGCTCAGAGCTTCAGAACGGGTCTTGGGCCCTTCTTTGCGGTTGTCAAAATCTTCGGTTGTGGTTTCGGTTTGTGTAAAGTCCAGCGACATATTCACTTGCGATCGCACATTCGCATCACCCACAATCGGCACCAATATTTGTGTCACGCGTTGGCGGTACACATCTTCCATTTTTTGTTTGTGCTGGGTTTGGGCTGTGGTCAAGCCCAAAGCAGCTTCGGATGTTGTGTCGGTAATCAACTTACCTTGGTTGTCCACCACGGTCACGTTCTCTGTGGACATCAATGGAACGCTCGACGCGACCAAATGAACCAGCGCTTGAACTTGTGTGGGGCTGACAAACCGGCCTGGAAAGGGCGTCACCACCACCGAAGCTTTGGGGGGCGTGCGGTCGCGCACAAACACCGACTGTTTGGGCAAGGCCAGATGCACGCGAGCCGACTGAATTGAATCGATTTGCGTGATACTGCGTGCCAACTCCTGCTCCATGGCGGCGGTGTAGCGCACCTGCTCCATGAACTGGCTGGTCGTCATGGCCGATTGGTCTTTGAGCGAATCAATACCGGCATTGCTGGTTTTAGGCAACCCTTTGGACGCCAAAAATATGCGTGCCTCATGGTATCGGCTGGTCGGCACTGTGATTTGGCCAGTGGCTGAATCCAGAACCGGTTTGAATTCGGCTTGTTTCAGGGCTTCAAACGCGGTTTGCTGATCTGCCTCGTTCATGCCGGGCATGATCGGGCGGTAGTTCGGCGCATTCATTGTCATGTAAGTGATGACAAATAAAAGCACTGCAAAACCCATCAATACAAAAGGTATTGCTTTTTTGACGCCTGGTTGCTGCATCATTTGCTGCAACGGGGCCAACATGCCAGCAGGTGCTGGCGCTGCGCCTTCATTGGCGGCCAGTGCCGTACCCGAGCCATTGGTTGCCAAGGCGCCGCCTGTTGCGTTGCCGCCCACATTGGGGGCATTCGCAAAATTATTCGGCTGAAAGGTTGCTGCTGTTGCCATGGTCTGTCTCTTTCAGGCCAACTTCAAACAGGCATGTTCAAAATGTCTTCATAGGCCTTGAGCACTTTGTTGCGAACCTGCAAGGTCGCTTCAAAGGACAAGGAAGACTTTTGCATGGCCATGACCACATCGGTCAAGGGCACGGACTCACCACGCTCGTAGGCGCTAGAGAGCTCTTTGGCCTTTTGCTGGCTTTCATTCACGTTTTCAATCGTCTGGCGAATCATGTCGCCAAATCCCGTTTTCTGGGCGCTTTTGTCTTTGTCAACGCTGGGTGCGTTCATGCCGCCTGCAGCGTCAGCCTGGTAGGCCCGCAGCGTTTGCAGCATCGAAGAAATATTCGCTTGTGAGGTGACTTTATCGATCATCAAGTTCTCCAGGTCAACGTGCCAAAGCCATCGAAGGCGATTCTTGGCCTCCTTTGAGTTTGGCTAATTTGTAGCGCAGGGTGCGCGGACTGATACCCAATTGACGGGCAGCTTCGATACGGCTTTCGGTACCTTGAATCGCTGCCATGATCAACTGGTGTTCATTGCTTTTAACGGCTGTTTGCAGATGACCGAATGTCCCAGGCGCAGGGGGTCCCTGAAAGAGGGCTTTGAACTCTTCTTCGCCCACCAGCTCTGTCTTTTCATGCGCACGGCTTGCATATTGCGGCGCGGGGGGTCCAAAGACTGTGCGCGTGTCCTGCAAGAAATCCGAGTCAATCGCCTGTGCGTCGGGACGGGCAAGCAAGTCAGGTTTGGGTGGAGCGCCGTAATACTGCGCATCATCAAACATGAGGTGGATCGCATCAATCTGCGCATCGGTACACAACACCACGGCGCGTTGCACCACGTTTTCAAGCTCACGCACATTGCCAGGCCACGAATAACTCAGCAACATCGACTGCGCTTGGGCAGAGACGGTAAATGATTCATCCTTGGCATGGCGAGCCAACAACTGCGCCACCAAGGGCAAGATGTCACCCGGGCGGTCACGCAGTGCAGGCACACGCAACTTGAAAGTGCTGATACGGAAATACAAATCTTCGCGGAACTCGCGCGTCACAATCGCTTGACGCAAATCCTTGTTGGTGGCGGCTACCACGCGCACATCCACGGCCACCGAGCGTTCAGCGCCCAAGCGGGTCAGTTGGCGTTCTTGCAAAACACGCAGCAACTTGGCCTGCAAGTGCATGGGCATTTCGCCAATTTCATCTAAGAAAAGGGTGCCGCCTTGGGCCTGTTCAAACAAACCCTTGAACTCTTTGTGCGCACCGGTGAAAGCGCCTTTTTCGTGGCCAAACAGCATGTCGTCAATCAATTGTTCTGGCAGTGCTGCGCAGTTCAAACCCACAAACGGGCCTCTGGCGCGGTTGGATGACTCGTGCAGCACACGGGCCAGCACTTCTTTACCGGCACCGGTCGGGCCTTCAATCAAGGCCGTGACTTGGGCTTTGGCTACACGCTGCGCCAAAGCCAACAGATGGCGACTCACCGGGTCTACATACACCACACTGCGCTGGGGCGCGGGAGCGTGTGCAGAAGGTGCGGTTGTTTGATTTTTGTGTTCGGGTTTGTGCAAGGCCGCCTGCCATGCAGGTACCGTCCATTCATCGGCGGCCATCACATGGTGTGCGCCCATGCGCATGGCTTGCACTGCCAATGACAAATGCTGGCGGTCCACACGGCAGATCACGGGCACCGGTAGATTGGCTTGCACTTGCAATGCCATCACGGCTTGTAAGCGTTCCAAACTGCCATCTAAACGCACCACCACCCAGTCGGCATCGGTCAGTTGTTTTTGAATATCTTCAAGCGTGTGCAAACGATGCACCGACAAACCGGCCAATGCCAATTGAGCGTGCTCTGGCGCAGCCAGTGGGTGGAGAGGGTCCAACCACAATGCGTGTTGCGCGGTATTGAAAGAGCTCATGCTGTACGTTCTCTGTGTCATGTCAGTGGCAAGTTATTGCCAGAGAGGTAAGCAATGGCCGTGCCACTTAAAACAGAGAACCTAAGCGTGCGTCATGACGACAAAGCGGCAATGCCAAGCCGCAATGGACGTAAACCCGACAGCCGCATTCAACGGTTTTCAAACACGTCGGCTCAGGCCAAAGTGTTGACAGATTTTTTGAAAGGAAGAGGGGGTGGTTTGGCCGTAAAACCCAGGCACATACGGCCGTCAATCCGCATCACTTCGATGGCGGGAAGCACTCTGGATTTGAAGCCCAGCAATCGGCAAGCATAAGGTGCACTGGGTTGCCAGCTGATGGCAAAGTGTTTGCACTGGAAGCAGTTGGGCCCGCGCTCCAGGTTTTTTACGGGTGATGCGCCCGCAGATTTACCCATGGCTTGGCCTGGCAAGCTGTTCATTTAAACAAAGGATTTAACGCAAGTTGATTTGCAAAAATTACTGCAGCAACTTCATGACGGTTTGCATGTCGGTATTGGCTTGCGCCAACACCGCTGTTGCAGCCTGTTGCATGATTTGCGTTCGCGCCAATTCGGTACTGGCCGCAGCGTAGTCGGCATCTTCAATCTGGCTGCGCGAAGCTTCTTCGTTCATCGACACATTGGTCAAGTTATCAACCACGTTCTGCAAGCGGTTCATCACCGCGCCCATGGTGGACCGGCTTTTGGCCACGGCGTCTAATGCGGAATTGACATTGGTGATGACACTGTTGGCGCTGTCGACGGTGTTGACATTGGCATTCCCACCCGTGATCATGCCCGTGATTTTCCCATTGGGCCCGTAATCCTCCATGTCGATCGTGATGATCTGATCAGGCGAAGGTCCGACTTGGAAACTCAATCGGCCAATGTTTTGCGGTTCGACTGGATTGCCTGCAAGGATCTTGAAACCCAAATCGCTTAAATTGGGATACTCCTTACTGAGGTAATCGGGATCGTTTTTGTCGGCGTTGTAGCCGGGCTCGACAGTGAATTGATCTTTAGATTTTAAAGTGATGGTGCCATAAACCGTTGAAGCCGCAACGCTCACGCCAGG
>Ga0114968_10003460_pt1 | contig 11840 bp, 11 predicted proteins | sample M_130807_EF_Meta_FD_87020 | JGI IMG/M metagenome (GOLD analysis project Ga0114968, IMG submission 87020) | Freshwater microbial communities from Lake Montjoie, Canada to study carbon cycling - M_130807_EF_MetaG | ecosystem: Environmental > Aquatic > Freshwater > Lake | place: Lake Montjoie... | reverse complement strand
GGAGCACGTCGAAGCGCGTCGGGTCGAGGACCAACTCCATCGCGCAGCGGTCGATGTTCATCTCCTCGCAGCCCATGTAGGGGTAGTCGCGCGCGACGTCCTGACACGCCTTGAGGAAGAGCCCGTCGGAGAGCTTCATCACGTCCGCCTTGTGAACGATCGTGACCTGCCGACGGCCCCGCCAGCGGGCGTATTCGAAGGCGTACTTCGCGATTCGACGGCTCGCGCCCTCGGTGATGATCTTGAGTGCCTCGACGACGCCGGGGACGACCTCGTGCTCTCGGCCCGCGTAGAGGCCCTCGGTATTCTCGCGAAACACGACCAGGTCGACGTCCGAGTGCCGTGTCTGGACACCGGCCAGCGAGTTGACCGGCCGAAGGCTGACGTACAGGTCGAGCGCCTTACGGAGGCCAACATTGACGCTCGTGAACCCCTTGCCGACAGGCGTCGTGATCGGCCCCTTCAGCGCGATGCGGTGCGTCTTGATGGCGTCGAGCGTCTCCGGGGGCAAGGTGCCCAAGCCCGCTTCGACGGCGAGCTGACCCGCGAGGTGGCTGACCCAGCGGACCGAGACGCCCGTCGCCTCGACGATGCGTACGGTCGCGTCAGTGACCTCGGGCCCGATGCCGTCCCCCGGCAGCAGGACGATGGTGTGTGACATGGCGAGCTCCAGCGAGTTTACAGGGGCTTGACGAGGCGCAGGCAGCGCTGCCCTCGAGGATAACGAGTGTCTTCGGAGGGTTTCGGCGAGAAGCCTGCGCGCCCAAAAAACGCGCGGGCCGCGAGGTTATCTTCCGCGACCGAGAGGGCGGCCCGCTCGGCGCGGACGACCCCCGCCGCGCCGCGGGCTTGCGACAACGCTCGGTCGAGCAGCGCGCGCCCAATGCCCGCGCGACGCCATTCGGTCGCGACGCCCAGACCGACGATGTCGGCCACGGGGCGCGAGGGCGCATTGTCCGCTGGGGCAACGAACGCCCAGAGCACGTAGCCGACTGGACGGTCGTCGGCCGTCGCGATCGACGACACGACGTCGGCGTGGTCGAACCAGCCGCCTAAAATGCGGTCGTAGTCGCCGAGACGTGCGAAGCTCTCTCGCGCGAGGGCGACCACGAAGTCACGGTCGCCCGGACCCGCGGGTCGCAGCGCGAGAACCGCGCCGCACGCCTCGTCTCGACTTCTTTCGACGGCGGACACGGCGTCACCTTACGCAGCGTCGCGTCCATTGCAAGGCTCACCCGCGGGCGAATTTCGGTTAGTCTGCGGACATGTGCGAACTGCTCGGCATGAGCGCGAACGTGCCTACGGACATCTGCTTCAGCTTTACCGGGCTGATGCAGCGCGGCGGGCGCACGGGCCCTCACCGCGATGGATGGGGCATCGCGTTCTACGACGGCAACGCGTGCCGCGTATTTCACGACCCCGCGGCGAGCGCCGAGTCCGAGCTCGCGCAGCTTGTGCACCGATACCCGATCAAGAGCCGGATCGTGCTGTCCCATATCCGCCGCGCGACGCACGGGCGCGTGTGTCTAGAGAATACGCACCCGTTCGTACGGGAGCTGTGGGGCCGCATGTGGACGTTCGCGCACAACGGCAAGCTCCCGGGCGTGAAGCGTCTGCCGCTCGGTTTCTACCGCCCGGTTGGCACGACCGACAGCGAGCACGCCTTCTGCTGGATGCTCGACCAAGTCCGCACGACCTTCCCGCGCCCACCCGCCCGCATCGCGCCGCTCGCGCGCCTCATCGCGTCTCTCTCGGACGAGCTGCGGGCGCTTGGGACGTTCAACCTGCTACTCTCGGACGCTCGGCACCTGTTCGTGTACTGCACGACGCACCTATGCCACATCACGCGTCGCGCGCCCTTCGGTGAGGCGCGGCTCGAGGACGCCGAGGTCGTCGTCGACTTCGCGCGGGAGACGACTGAAAACGACGTCGTGACGGTCGTCGCGACCCGACCCTTGACAACGAATGAGGCCTGGACGCCCCTGTCGACGGGCGCGCTCGAGGTCTTCTCGAATGGGCTCCCCGTGTGGCGGCGAGGCCCGGAGGCGAACGCATGAAGCTCCTCAGTGGCGTATTCCATCTCACCTTTCAGGGTCAGGACTGCGCGTGCCCAATCGCCGGAGTCCGCGACGGCAACGGCAACGTCGAGGTCGCGATCGGTACGCCCTTCGGCCTTCGCCGCGTGCACGCCCGCTTGGGCGCGGAGCTGCAGCTCGTCGAGGCGCACACCTTTGCGTTCGACTACGAGTCCGGGCAGGTGACCCGCTTCGAGCTGGAGATCGACGGTGGCTTCGCGCCCGGTCAGGCGCGGACCCTCACGGGCACCGCGCGCGGGCCCGGCCTCACCGGCACATGGACCGTCACGGACCTCTCCGGCGGTCGGGACGAAGCGGACGAAGCCGCGAGCGCGCTCACGGCGTTCGCGCGCACGCGCGACTGACGCTCAGTCGTCCTCGCCCAAGACTGCGCCGACGAGCGTGCGGTCGTCGTCGTCATCGTCATCGATGCTCGCGGGCAGGCGCGGCGGCGCCACGGGCGTCGGCTGCTCGACGAGGCGCGCGGTACTCGCACCCAACGCAGAGGCGAGCGCCGCACGGTGCGCCGCCGGCAAACACCCCAGCGCCTCGACCGCGCGCGCCCGCGCCGCGTCGGCCTGCGCCGCCCGCTGTGCGTCGAGCGTCACGCGTGCAGCCGAGCCGGCCAGCGCGGCGGTCAGCCACGTCGCGAAGACCTCGACCGAAGGGATCCGGTCCGCGACCTCGACCGCGAGGGCCTGCTCGACCACCGCGGCCACGAGCGCCGGCACCTGCGGACTGCGATCTCGCAAGGGCGGCGGCGGCTGCCGGTCGAGGAAGCGACGAAACAGTTCGGCGTGGCTCGCCTCGCGAAAAGGGATGTGGCCCGTGAGCATCTCGTACGTCGTCGCACCGAGCGCGTAGACGTCGACGAGGGGCGTCGGGGTCTCATGATTGAACTGCTCCGGCGGCATGTACCAGAGCGTGCCGACGTTGGCGCCCGCGACTGTCAGGTCCGAAGTGGTATCGAGCGCGCGCGCGACACCAAAGTCCGTGACCTGCACCGTGGCCGGCGCACCCGCCTGGCGGAGCAGCAGGTTGCCGGGCTTGATGTCGCGGTGAACCACGCCGCGCGCGTGGGCGTAGCCGAGGGCCTCGGCCGCCCCGAGCGCGACCTGCGCTGCGTCCTCGACCGACAGCGCCTGACCGTCCTCAAGCATGGCCTCGACCGAGCCGCCTTCCAGGAGCTCAAGCACGGCGACTTGGTACGCGTCCGTTTCAAAGTAGTCGAAGACTTGCGCGATGTGTGGGTGGGAGAGGCTCGCCTGAAGCCGCGCGCCGAGCCTGAAGCGCTCGTAGAGCAGCGGCTCGTCGTCGTCGAGCGCCTCGCGGGCGCGCGCCTTGAGCGCGACGACCCGGCCAAGGTGGTCATGTGCAGCGGCCGCGACCGTGCCCATCCCGCCGACGCCCACGATCGAGCGGACGCGGTAGGACCCAAGGCGCGGCGGCAGAGCGCTCACGTCTCCTCGTCGTCCGGCTCGAAGTCGTCCGCGTCCTCGCCCGCGTCGTCGCCTTCGTCGTCGAGCGCCTCGTCAGCCGCGGCCTGACCCGCGAGCTGCAGGAGCGTGCGGAACCGGCGCGCGTCGCCTGCCATGACCGCGGCGCCGAAGATGACAACGCCCCGCTCGCGCCCTTCGAGGAGCGAGACGAGCAGGTCGAAGTGGGACTCAGAGAAGCGCGTCCCGCCGCCGGGGCGACCGAGCAGCCGCCAGTAGACCGCGGGCCCTTGCGGGAAGACCTCGGCGTCCTCGAGCTCGTCTTCGTCGAGGGCGAGCGGGTCGATGACCGGCAGAAGTCCGGCGCGCTCGCACAAGGCGTTTCGGTCCTCGGGCTGGCTGTCCCACAGGCCCTCGGCGCGCCACGCGATGTCCAGGCCTTCGGGACGCTCCTGCCGAAAGAACGCGGTCAGGGCGTCGCGATTCTCGCGGCTGGGGCGAAAGCTCGGCGGCGTGCGGACCCAGAGCGTCCGCGCACCGAGGCGCTCGACCATCGCCAACGCGTCGGTCCACGCTCGGCCCGCGACCGGTCCCTGAAATCCGGCGAGCGCTGCGTCGGGCGAGAGCTGCGGGATGATCTCGATGTCTCCCGGCGACCGCGTACGCCAGCGCCTGTGCGTCGCTGCGCGCGCGCGGCTCTGCGCCTCGCTCAGCTCCAGCACGTCGAAGGCCTTCCAGTAGGCTGCCGCGCGACCCGTCCACCCCGCACACCCAACACGAATCCGACTCATGCGCTCGCTCACACTCTCTCGCTCTCTCTCAAAACGCCCAACGAGCCCAAGAACGACGCGGCGCGTCGACTCAGTGGAGGCTCGGTGCGAAAAGATACATCGCGCGGGGGGCCCGCGTCAGCAGCGTTAGCCACGCGCTCGGTTCGGGCGGCGCCGCCCGCGCTTTCAATAGCTCGATGAACGAGGGCTCGACGTCGTACCGGACGACCTCGAAGGGCCCCTCGCCTGCAGCCTCGCGGAGCGCGTCCATCGCGACGTCCTCGTAGCCCACGGCATCGACGAGCCCAACGGCGAGCGCCTCGTCCGCCGTCAGCAGGCGACCGTCCGCAAAGGCCTTGACCCGGTCGAGCGGCAGCTTGCGCCCCTCGGAGACGAGCTTGACGAAGCGGGCATACATCGCGTCCACGATGCCCTGCAGGATGCGCTGGTGCTCCGGCTCGACCGCGCGCGTCGGCGACATCATCGCTTTGTTCGGCCCCGAGGTGATCGACGTGTCCTCGACGCCGTAGCGGGCCATGAGGCCGGAGACGTTGAGACCCGAGATCAGGACGCCGATGCTCCCCGTGACCGTGGTGGGCAGCGCTTGGATGCGGTCCGCCCCGACCGCCAGATAGACGCCTCCCGAGGCGCACAGATCGCCCATCAGCACGTGGACCTGCTTGCCAGCCGCTCGCAGCTTGCCGATCTGAGCGTGCAGCAGGTCGGAGTCGGTCACGGAGCCGCCGGGGGTGTCGAGTTCGATCAGAACCCCCGCCACGCGGCTGTCGTCCGCTGCCCGCTCAAGCATCTCACGCAGCGGTCCGGTCAGGCCGGGGCCGTCGCCCATGCCGCTCGAGCCCTCGATGAGCACGCCGCGAGCCGGGATGCGGACGAGGCGGCGGGTCGCGCCGAGGTGCGCCTCGACGACGCTCTCCCGGACACGCCCCCCCCCAACGCCGCCGCCGCCGGCGGACAGGCCGACGAGCAGCACTGCGCCGAGCACAGCGACGCCAAGCATCGCGACGAGGAGGCAACCGACCCCTCGGCGCGCGGGCTGCGCGTCTCCTCCCCTGTTACGACTCACGGGCTGACGGTCCTCTCGCGCAGGTCACAGCCGGAGAGCGGCTGCGGCCGTGGGTTTCGCACACGCCGCTTGGGGGCGCAAGCCGGACCGTGCTATGAGCGCAGCCCTATGGACCTGAACGCACACCCCGCCCTCCGCGCCGCGGACCCGACCATCGCTGACCTGATCGCCCTCGAGGCGCAGCGTCAGCGCGACGTCCTCCGCCTCATTCCGTCCGAGAACTACGCATCGTCCGCCGTGGCTGCAGCGACCGCGAGCTGCCTCGCGAACAAATACAGCGAGGGATATCCGGGCAAGCGATACTATCAGGGCCAGCAGTACATCGACGCGGTCGAGCAGCTCGCCATCGACCGCGCCAAAGCGGTGTTCGGCGCTGAGCATATCAACGTTCAGCCGTACTCCGGCTCCCCGGCCAATCTGGCGGTCTACTTCGCGCTGCTGCAGACCGGCGACCGCATCTTGTCGATGTCCCTGCCGCATGGCGGGCACCTGACGCACGGCTGGAACGTGACGATCTCGGGTCGCCTGCACGACGTGAAGCAGTACGGTGTTCGGCCGGATACGCACCGCATCGACTACGCCGAGGTGCGCCAAATGGCCATCGAGCACAAGCCGAAGATGATCATCTGCGGGGCGTCGGCGTATCCACGGACGCTCGACTTTGCGGCTTTCGCGGAGATCGCGCGCGAGGTGGGCGCGCTCCTGCTCGCCGACATCGCGCACATCTCAGGGCTGGTCGCGGGCGGCGTGCACCCGTCGCCCGTGCCTTATGCAGACGTCGTCACGACCACGACCCACAAGACCTTGCGGGGCCCGAGGGGCGGGATGATCATGTGTCGCGACGTGCACGCGAAGGCGATTGACCGCGGCGTGTTCCCCGGGAACCAAGGCGGGCCGCACAACCAGACCACCGCGGCCCTCGCGGTCGCGCTCCACGAGGCGGCGCAGCCCGACTTCAGGGTTTATGCGCAGCGCGTCGTGTCGAACGCGCAAACGCTCGCAGACCGGCTCCTGACGCACGGCTTCTCGCTCGTGTCGGGCGGCACGGACAACCACCTGATCCTCATCGACCTCAACAACAAGGGTGTATCCGGCAAGGTGGCCGCGGCGGCTCTGGAGCGCGCGGGGATCGTGTGCAACGCGAACTCGGTGCCCTTCGACCCACGCAAGCCATTCGACCCGAGCGGCATTCGCATTGGTACGCCCGCGCTCACGTCGCGCGGCATGGGCGCGGACGAGATGGTTAAGCTCGCAGACTGGATGAATGCGGTCGTCCACGCGCCGGACGACGAGGGACTGCTCGACCGCACAGCGAACGAGATCCGCGCGCTCTGCGCGGGATTCCCGGCGCCGGGTCTCTGAGGCGAGCGGTATCGTGAGCGCCCAGACCGTCCAGTGCCCCGCCTGCAGCGCCCTCAATGAGCCGGGCGCTCGTTTCTGCATCGAGTGCGGTGTCACGCTGAGCCCGACGCTCGACACCCCCACCGCCGCTGGGGGGACCGCAGATCCGTGGAAGGGTCGCGTGATCGCAGGGCGGTTTCAGCTCGTGCGCAAGCTCGGCGACGGCGGGATGGGCGAGGTCTACCTCGCAGAGCAGCAGCCCATGGGGCGCATGGTCGCGCTCAAGGTCCTGCGCTCGGGCCTCGCGGACGACCCGAACCAGGTCGAGCGCTTCAAGCGCGAGGCGCAGGCCATCAGCCGGCTCCAGCACCCGAACACGGTCATCGTGCACGACTTCGGGCAGAGCCCGGATGGCACGCTCTTCATCGCGATGGAGTACCTCGAGGGCGAAACTCTGGCGAGCGTGCTCGACCGCGAGGGGCGCGTCGACGCGACCCGCGCGCGCCACATTTTCGGGCAGATTTGCGGCAGTCTGGCCGAGGCGCACGAACAGCGTATCGTTCACCGTGACCTGAAGCCCGAGAACATCTTCCTCACGACGCGCGGTGGCGTGAAGGACTTCGTGAAGGTCCTCGACTTCGGGATCGCCAAGGTCAACGACTCCGCGACGGGGGGCAAGCTCGAGACCCTGACGCGCGCAGGCGCGATCTTCGGCACGCCGCAGTACATGTCGCCGGAGCAGATCAAGGGCGGCGATCTCGACGCCCGCGCGGACGTCTACGCGCTCGGCGTGATGCTGTATCAGGTCTTGGCGGGCCACCTGCCGTGGCAGGCCGCGACGGCCGTCGAGATGCTGACGAAGCACCTCGCCGAGGCGCCCGCGCCCCTGAGCCTGCCGACCGTGGACGCTCGGCTCGCCGCTCGGCTCGAGGCCGTGGCGATGCGCGCCTTGTCGAAGAAGCGCGAGGACCGCCCCGCGAGCGTCCCCGCGTTCATGACGGAGTTGAACGCCGCGTTCGAGCCGGCGATGGGCCTGAGCGCGCCGCCGGCTCCGCAGGGTGTCGCCCTGCAGGAGACGGCCGAGGCGACCCAAGCTACGCGCGGCGCGAGCGCGGCGACCCAAGTCGCGCCGCCTCGCTCTCAGCCGAGCGGTGTCATCATGGCGATCGGCGCTGCGGCGCTGGTCCTGGGCGCGCTTGCGGCGTGGATGCTCACGGGCAACTCTCAGCAGGCGGTGACGGACGCGCCCGGGGCCGCGGCGTCGGTCGCGACGCCAACCGCCGCGCCGACTGCGCCGCCAACGGCTGCGCCGTCCGCCGCGCCCACCGTGCCGCCGACCGTCGCGCCTGCGGCCGTGCCGACCGCCGCCCCGACGATGCCGAGGACCCTCCCTCGGATCGTTGTACCTTCCACAGCCGCGCCCCCGAGAATCCCCCGCATCGTACCCGCGACCGTGGCGCCGCATTTTCCGAAGCTGCCCCCGCGGCCGGCGACGGTCATCGTCACGAGCCGAACGCGCGGCCTCATCGTGCTTGTCGACGGTCGCACGCAAGGCCGAACGCCGCTGCCCAACTTCACGCTCCCGACCGGCGAGCACCGCATCACCGCGAAGAACGGCAACAGAGTTGTCTTCACGCAGTCGATTCAAGTGAAGGCAGGCTCGACGACGCGACTCGCGCTGCCGTGAAGCGCGCGCCATGAGCACGCTGCTCGCGCTTGGGCTCTGGTCGACGCTGCCGCCCATGGGCGCCGCTCTTGCCCTCGATGATGCCCGCGTGATGGCCACCGTCGCGACGTGGGGACCAGACTGTGGCCCGCGGCCTCAGTCGACGGCCCTGCCGCGCGCAGGGCAGTACAGCTTGACCTCGGGCGGTCGAGTCTCCGCTCAGGGCGTCCCGCCGATCTTCGAGCCCGGCGTCTGCCGCGCAACCACACAGCAGCCCGAGATCACCGAACGCTCCGCGTCATCGACCCGCTTCGTGTGCGCGATGCCCGATGGCGCCGCGCGGGATATTCAGGGCGCGGTCGAGCTCCGCGCGCTCGAGCCGAGCGCCGAGGGTGCGGCGCGCTTCGAGGTCGTCTCGGACCTGCGCTACCGCTGGTCGCTCAAAGGCTCCGTCTGCGACGCGCGCCTCGTCGAGCGCCGCCTCTTCGTCGGACCCGCGGTGCCAGCCGCCTTCCCTGTGTCCGCGCCGCCGTCGACCGCCTGCACGCAGGTCGGACCCGCAGCCCGCCTGCAGAGTGATGTCGGCCTTCGCCTCGCCGCCCCACCCGGCGGGCGCGTTCGGCTCGCGGCGCACCCGGTCGACGCGCAAGGGTGCCGCGTGCCTGGCGCCGTGCGGTTTCAAGCCACCTCAGGCGTCGTGGACCAGGCAGGCGTCCTCGACCTGTCGGCGGCGTCGCCGGGTGCGCGCGTCCTCGTAACGGCGACGCTGGACGCCGCGGGTGCCTCGCTCCCGCCCCTCACGCTGGCGGTCGACGTCGCGAGTGATGTCGCCGACCTGCAGCGGCTGCTCGCAGAGCTGCCGCCCCTCACCGCGGGCGATGGGCTCGCCCTCGCGCCGCAGACTGGCGAGGCACTCGTCGCGCTCGAGAGCGCGCCCGACGCGTCCTCGGGCGCATCGGTCCTCGGGGCGCGCGTGCTCCTCGTGTCATTCCTGGGTGCGCTTGTACTGAGCGGCGTGCTCGGCTTGGCCATCGTATGGCGGACTGTCCGGGCACGCCGCGCCGCGCCCGTGCTGGCCGACGAAGACGCACGCGTGCTCGAGCGCAGCTTGGCCCTCAAGCGCAAGGCGTCGGCCCGCGTCTGCCCACAGTGCGGCGCGCGCTACCCCGAGGAGACGGTCTTCTGCGGGCTCGACGGCGCGCGCCTCGAACGAGTGAACTGACCGATGGCCGACACAACGCACCCGCCCACGGACGCCGCGATCATCCTGATCGGCAACGAGCTGCTCAGCGGCAAGATCCGCGACGAGAACGCCTACTATCTGGCCCGGCGGCTGCGCGCCCTCGGTGTCTCGCTTCGCCGCGTCGTGGTGGTCCCCGACGATGAAGCGGCGATCGTCGACGAGGTGCGCCGCTGCGCGTCGACGTACACGTTTGTGTTCACGAGCGGCGGTGTTGGCCCGACGCACGACGACATTACGCTGCCGAGCATCGCCCGCGCGTTCGAGCGCCCGCTCATCGTGGACCCGTCACTCGAGGCGCCGCTCCGCGCACATTTCGGCGCACGCATGACACCGGGACACCTGCGGATGGCGACCCTCCCCGCCGGTACCGAGCTCGTCCGGGGGGACGACTTTTGGTGGCCGGCGATGGTCCTCGGCAACGTCCACATCCTGCCGGGCATTCCGGAGATCTTCCGCGCCAACGTCGAGACGCTCGCTCCGCGCTTTCAGGGCGCGCCGTTCTATCTGGCGTCCGTGTATCTGGACGCCGATGAGGGGACCATCGCGGCTGCGCTTGAAGACCTTGAGCGGGACTGCGGCGTCGCTGTCGGCAGTTACCCCCGCATCGACGCGGACACCGACCATCGCGTCCGCGTGACCATCGAGGCGCGCGACCGCGCCACGGTCGAGCGCGCGACCGCGGCGCTACTCGCCGGGCTGAGCGACGCGGCCCGCGTTGTCCGCGTCGACCCTGCAGCGCCTGCATCGAGCCCCGATCAGGGCTAGCCAGACGACTCGCCGAGGTGTAGACTTATCCGGCGAGCTGACTCCTGCCTCGCGTTGGAGGTCCCCATGGCCACGTCCGTTTCGAACACCGCCCTTCAGACACCCGCGCCCCAGCCCCGCACGCTGCCGCGGCAACAGCGCGCTGAGCCCCGCGGTGAGGACCAAGCCACGGCGACCGAGGCGCGGCGCTCAGGCGACACGGGCCGCGCCGACCAGACGAGCCGCGCCGAGGCTCGCCCGCAGCCCCGCGCTGACCGAGCCGAGCGCACCGACCGCCCAGCGGACCGCGTTCAGGTCGAGCGCAACAACCCGCGCGAGCAGGGCCGCGAGGTCGCGGCGCGCGGCGAGCAGGTCTCGCGTCTCCAGGCCGCGGGGCGCGCGGTGGACGGCGGCATCGAGGATCTGCGCCGCTTGGGCCAGGTGGCTCAGCAGGCCGAGCAGGAGCCCACGCAGGAGGGCCGTGACCGCCTGCAGTCCGAGGCCGACACCCTCGGGCAACGCATCGGCGCGGCGGATGACGACCAGAACGTGGAGCAGGCGCGTCAGGCGCTGCAGCAGTCCTCGCGGGAGCGTGAGGCGACGGACGCGCGCGCGAACGCCGACCGGGCGGACCGCCGGGCCGAGAACGCGCAGCGCCAGCCCGAGCGCAGCACGCCGACGCTCGTGCTCGAGCCCCGCCGAGACGACGCGCGCGAAGCTCAAGACGCGGCGCGCGCAGCCGACGACGAGGCGCGTGAGGCGGAGCGCCGCGCCGACTCCGGTGAGTCGGAAGGCGCCGAGCGCAGCGCGCAGGGCGGTGCCGCCGAGGCCTTCGCGCGTACCCGAGAGTCCCAGGGCCAGGAGCAAGAGCGTCGCGCTCAGCAGGCCGACGATGAACGCCGCACCGAGCAGAGCGGCTCGATTCGCCCGAGCACGACAGACGTGAGCACGCCGGAGCGGGCGGCTGAGACGCGTCGGGCCGCGGGTGAGGCCGAGGGCCGCGCCTCGGAGCTGCGCCGCGGGATCAGCCAGAATGAGAGCGCGGAGAGCCAGCGCGCCGAGCAGGCCCTGCGCGAGCAGCGGACGTCGTCTCGCCGCGTGTCGAACGAGGCCGAGAGCCGCGAGGCCGCCGACCGCGTCGTTCAGGACGCGCGCCGCAACCCGCGGCAGTTCGTCGAGGCTCAGGCGCGCGTGAGCACCGAGGCCGCCACTCGCCTGCTGGCCTGAGCGGGTGTGTGAGCCGCGCGCTCAGCGCGCGCTGGCGAAGTAGTCCTCGCGGTCCCGAGACAGCACGTTGAACGTCGTCAACGAGCCGTGGCAGCGCCGCAAATAAGCGGCCATGGCGTCGGCCTCGTCTGGTGCGATGTGCGGGTGCCCGCTGAGCTGCGACTCTAGAGAGAGCAGTCGGTCGCGCAGGACGACCAGCCGATGGAAGAAGATCTCCATCGGCTCCACGCGCGCCTCCCCATCGCGTGACCAGC
>Ga0114968_10003459_pt1 | contig 11840 bp, 3 predicted proteins | sample M_130807_EF_Meta_FD_87020 | JGI IMG/M metagenome (GOLD analysis project Ga0114968, IMG submission 87020) | Freshwater microbial communities from Lake Montjoie, Canada to study carbon cycling - M_130807_EF_MetaG | ecosystem: Environmental > Aquatic > Freshwater > Lake | place: Lake Montjoie... | reverse complement strand
TCCGTTTACGCTGAACGGTTCAAACAAAACCCCCGCATGCTCCAAGCTGCGGTGATGGGCCAGAGTCCTGACCCCAAGCTAGACCCTTACACTGCACTGAACGCCCTGCGCTTGATTAAAGAGTCGAACGCAATGGCTATGGCGGGTAAGGCACAACAGCCCACTTCTGCCCCCTCTATCCTTGCTGACGCATTGGCTCCCCCTGCAATTTCACAGGGTCTGGCTGGAATGATGCCTATGGGCGCACCCGCAGGTCAAATGCCCCAAGGGCAACCAATGGCGCAAGGGCAACCAATGCCTCAACCACAACAGGCTCCGGTTCAACAAGCATCAGGCGGCTTGGCTGGTATGCCCGTACACGACCAAGATTACGCTAACGGCGGTATTGTTGCTTTTGCAAATAGGGGTTTAGTGGAAGGTTCTGAAGAACTTACTGTTCCGCCTGATACGCCTTTTGACCCCAATGAAACAGGCGTTTATGTTGACGATTATTCCGTAGATGACAGCGCTGGTAATCCTAACGCACAAACTCAGTTTAACCGAATGCTAATGCAGCAAATTTCAGACATGCGGAGACGCGATTCACGGGTAACGACCCCAGAGGATGCCGCTAAACAAGAAGAAGCGTATTATCAACGCGAATTGCGTAGGGCTGGCCCAGACATATACGCCCCCGAGCTTGCGCGTGGTGCAGAGTACGAAACTGATAGACGTAAAAGTCGTAATTCCGGCGAAGCAATGGCGCTTCTGACTGCGGCTGGAAAAATTCTTAAGGGTCATACTTTGGCTATGGGTGCTAGCGAAGCCCTACCTGCTTACGCACAACAAATGAATGAAGTTGAACGCGCCGACGCTGCTGCAAAATCTGCTAATGCAAAGATGCAGTTTGCACTTAAAGACGCCCAGCGTAAAGAACGTGTGGGTAACAGCCGTGCCGCGCAAGCTTCTATGGAACTTTACAGGAAGTTCCAGCAAGACGAGAACAAAGCTGAGTTTGATCGCGACAACGCGATAGCTAACCTTACCGCTAAAGGCATTGTGGGTAACCGGCCTACAGGCAAAGGCGCTGGTGCTGGTGCTGGGCCTAAAGTAGCTGAACGATTAGCCGACGCCGAAATTGCTTACGCTCAAAACCCCACTAAAGAAAATATGACTGTTGTTAAAGCCTTACGTGCAACACAAGCACAGTTGGCACAAAGACAGACTTTCTCTAGTTCCCTTAGCGATAACCCTGTAGGTGGGCCAAAAGCAGAAGCGCTTAAAAACACAGCTGAAGTAAATCGCGCTCAACTTAACGCAAAACAAAACAATGCTGTAATGAAAGAAATGAATACGTGGGAGGGTGGTAGAGAGGCCAGAAAAGCTATAGCAAACGGCACTATAGACGCAGCTAGAGCGGCTAAAAAAGAAGCCTTGAGGCAAGATGCCTTGCGCGGTGTATTTGATGACGGTGACGAAAGCCCCCTACCGCAAAGACTCGGTACTACCGCAAAACCAATCAAACTTGATTGAGGCGCTAAATGCCGATCTACGAATTCAAAGGTCAGCAATACGACATTGCTACGGACGACCCTTCGGCGGCTAAAGCTAAGATTCTTAACTATCTTGGTTCACAGACCCCTGCGCCTAAAACTGCTGAGCCAGAAACTGAGTATGACTTTGGCTCAGCAATGGGAACTGGTTCAGAAGAAATCATGGCGCAATCAAATGCGCCAAGGAAAACCTACACGGGTAGCGTGTTTGACACGCAACCTTTTGAGCCAAAGTTTGACTCCGCAGAAGCCGCACGTATGTCCCGCCGTGCGTATGCAGAAGCTGCCGCAAAGCCACCCCGCCGTACACAGTACGTACAAGCTACGCCCAAAGAACAACTTGAAAGAACTACAGGACAAGCTGCGTTAGACACAACAATTGGTTTGCTCCAAGGCGCTGCTGGCGTACCTAAAACTATTGCTGCAAACATTAATGCCGGTAACAACCCAGTTGCTAGGTTTTACGATGAAGCTATTCAAGCTGGCCAACGAGCTAAATCTCCTTATCTGCAAAATCAGATGGCTGAGCGCGAAGCATTTGTTAAAAACGTAATTGAAAATCAAGGTGAGTTAGCTGGAACACGGGCTTCATTTACCAGCCTATTTAGTCCTTCCGGAGCAGATGTAATTGCCCAAGGCGCAGGTTCCATGATACCGACAGTAGGTATGAGCTTGTTAAAGCTTGGGCAAGGCTCAATGATGGCGGTAAATGCCTTGTCTGTTGCTGGAGAAGCTGCCCAAAATACGGCGCAAAAGCTCAGCCAAATGAGCCCAGAAAATTGGAGCAATAGCAGCGCGTACCAAGAGTTACGCAAATCTGGCATGTCCCATAAAGATGCGGTTAGCATGTTGGCCCCATTGTTTGCATTGCCGTCTCAATTACTTGGCGGTGTTATTGGCGCTGCGTCTGGTGCAACGGGTGCTGAAAAAAGCCTTGCTGGCAAATCCATTAGAGGTGGCGCAAGAGAACGAGCCGCACGAGCTGGCGCTGAATTTATTGGTGAAGAAGCTGAAACTCTGATTCCATCTTTTGTAGCTAACGTTACGCAAAGTATTTTTGATGATAAACAATCGTTAACCGAAGGGCTTGGAAAAGAAGCTGTCGAAACGGCGTTTGGTACTGCCCCCGGCGCGGCAATAGCTGCCTCTGGTCGTGCTGGTAAACCAAGGGTAAATGTTGCGCCGGTTACATCAACACCCGCAGCCCCCCAACAACAAGTTGTAGCGCCTGAGCAAAGACGAGTTGAACCTACATTTGATGAGGCTGCGTTTGATAAAGCCTCGGCTGCGCCTACTGCCGAATCCACCATTACACCGGCTCCAGTAAAAGAAACTGTTGCATCCGTAGAAGATATTAAAGCTATTGCAGATCGACTACAAAGACGCGGTATTTCACGCAAAACTGCTTTAGCCATGGCGGAAAAACAAGCTGCCGTTCAAAAAACGGTAGAACCAACTTCAACGACGGAGGCAACACCCACCGACAAAATACCTGAAGGTCGTGTTGAAGAAATTGCACAGGACTTGATTGCGGCGGGTGTGCCCCCACAACAAGCAAAGATTGACGCAAAACTACTAGCCCAAGAGGAAGCAGATGCAGATGAGCTTGCGCAAGCAGAAACAGGAGGAACTCCAGATGTTGCAGAACCTGTCAGTGAACCAAGTAGAGCAGGCCCTAGCGTGGTTGGACAGCCCAGTGCAAAGCCCACCACCGCAGGAGTTGGAGTCAGTGAGCCAAGTGGAGTGGTACCTACTGGACCGATTGCTACAGATGTTGCTGTTGGAGAGGGAGTTCAGCCAAGTGCACTGACCGAAGCGCCCGTAGTAGAAACCCCTGCGCCAGCCGCAAAAGAAGAAAAAGCGGATGAAAGTTGGAAAAACTTAGGTCAGGTGCAGCGTTATGAAGAGCCCGGGGTAGGTAAAGCCACTACCGATAAACCGCACGGTATATACACAACACCCGCAGATGTGGAGTCTCCACATAAAGATTTAGGCGGCGAACGTTCAACATGGAATGTTAATCAAGACGCAAATGTTTTAGACGTAACACCACTTGCTGGCCCTGATGTGGCTATGCGCAAAAACGCTGTTGGTGCTGGCGCAGGTGTAGCTGCCGCCAAAAAATTGTTAGGGGCAGAGCGTTTTGAAACCCTCAAAGGAATGGACAAAGACAGCCTCGTTGCAGAGGCAAGTGCGCAATTTCCTAATATCGACTTTAGCAAGTATTACGACGCCCAAGAAGTTATGGAGGCTTTAGGTGCGCAGTTAGCTAAAAAAGAAGGCTATGACGCCATTTGGCAAGCCGATAAAAACCCAACATTTAGCGAATTTGTAGCGTTGACTAATAACGCTATGACCCCAACCGAAACAGAAGGAGCCGAACTTGGCACTGAAACCCCTCAAGCCGTCGAAGCAACGCAAGAAGAACAAGCGCCAGCACCAGCAGCCACAGTAGTTAAGGGAAAACGCGGACGCCCACCAGCTAAGAAGACGCACGTAGTTGTACCAAGTGCAGACGGCAGGTTTGAGCACGTTACCGACGGCGAGGTAATGGGTAGCTACGCGAATAAAAAGCAAGCTACTGCGGCGGTCAATCTGGCTAAGGCAAAGGACAGTGGCAAAGCTGACCTGATCGCTACAAACCAAGCCAAGCTGGATGCGGCACTTGCTTCTCAAGGGCGAGGCCGACCCGTTAAAGTTGCGTCGGAAGAAGGCACGGTTAAGCTAGACACAGAAACCAAAGAAGAGATGGAAGCTTTGGAGTCGGCGCTTGAGACGTACAACTCCCCTGACAGCAACAAGAGGAGTATAGCCAACGCAGCGGGATACATCAACGACGCCGCCAGTGATACTACGTTGCCCAAAGCCGTGCGTGAACGCGCTGCGCAAATGCTTGAAGAGGACGTCGATCCAAAAGACATCCCTAAGCAACTGCGCTCGACTGCAAAGAATGTAGGCAAAGCCGACGTAGGTTTTAACAAAGCTACTAACGGCGCACAAGCTGTTGCGCAAGTCATCAAGACTGGTAACGCATTTCAACGGTTTGTTGCTCAGCGCATTCGCGGCTACTTGGGCGGCGTCAAGTTTGTGGTTGTTGAGAAAGGTGACTCTTTTGAATCTGAAATGGAAGACGCTCGTGGTTTGTTCATTTACGACGCGCCAACAAATACGCGTACTGTGTACGTGCGTGGTGCTAGTTTTGGAGAAAGTCAAGGCGTCAACAACATTACCGTGCTGCACGAATTGCTGCATGCTGCTACGGCTCAACGTATTGGGCTGAGCTTAATCAAAGGGGTTCAAAACATCCAGCTTAAGATTTTTAAAAATCAAATGGCGGCATTGGCCAAACGTGCCGAACAAGCATACATAGAAGACGCTAAACTTGACCTTGTGCCCGAAGACTTAAATGATTTAATTACAGACACGCATTTTGTGGACAAAGAAACAAAAGAAGAAAAGTACGAAATTTTTACTTCGCCTTACGAGTTTTTAGCTTACGGCATGTCCAGTCCCGAGTTCCAAAGATTCTTGATGGGTATCAAGGGCAGACAAACTGAAGCAACGGGCTTCTCCAGTTTTGTCACCAACATTCGCGATTTGTTTGGCATTAAAGAAAACGAAGCCACTGCGTTCTCTGATCTGGTCAACATTACCGACAAGATGCTTAACACCCGGATGGAAGCAACGGAGCAAGAAAGCCAATCGCTCCGGCAAAAAGGCCCGCTTACTGAGGATCAAATTGCGCAAAAGAAAAAAGAAAGGGCGGTCACACGTGCGCTTAAAGCCGTTGACCGAAGCTTTGAAGCAGAAAAAATTTCGGAGGAAACTACAGTCTTGCAACGCCTACGCAATCTTGATGTAGCGCCAGTGTTAAAAGAAATTTCAACGAGTTTAAGTTCTGTGCAAAAGAAAGCTATTTCAAAAGCGCTTTCAACTCCCTTAGTTGCTGAAATTGGCGGCATAAATGTAGAAGAGCTTGTAAATACTAACCGTCTGTTAGAAGAGATGGAAGCTGCGAAGATGGAAATGCTTCGGGCTGGGGCTAAAATGGTTGAGGATATAAAGCGTCTTATCCCAACCGAGGAAAGCCGCAAAAAAGTTTCTTACGCGGCACTTGCTTTTACTACGTCTAAGGTTGACCCTCGGGTAGATAAGTCTGTAGTTAGGCTTAACAAAATTTATGACGACCTAACTAGCAACGAAAAGAAAGCGCTTGATGAAATTGTTGGTTACTACGACGACATAGCCGACAACTTTGACTACCTTTTAGGTGAAAACGTCAAAGCGCTTAGGCCCGGAGAAGCCACTAAATTGACCGAAGCCTTACGTGAAGTGCTCGGTAAAGACAATCGTATCCCGTTTTACGTGCCATTAGCTCGCGATCAAAACGGTAAATACTATTTACGTGTTGGTACTACTGAGTTCCACATACGTAAAACTGAAGCGGAACGTAACCGCTTAGCTGAAGATATTGCTAAAGAACGTAATACTACTGTAGAACGGTTACTGGAAGACAACGAGATTGAAGCTGGTGACGACATAGAAGTACTACGCAAAAAAGTACTTGATTCAAGCGATGCGCTGCGTAGAATATTTTTAATGATTGAAGACGCTGACTTTACAGCCACAGAAAACGGTGCATCTTTACAGCAAGCCAAAGATGGCATGAAGGACTCTATCTTCCAGCTATGGTTGCACATGCAACCTGAGAGCAGTTCGCGCAAACAGTTTATTCATCGTAACAAATATCCACCCGCTGGTTTTCGCACAAACATAATCCAAAATTTAGCGGAGTCAGTACTCAAGTTCTCCAACAACATGGCAAGACTAGAGTACGCTCCACAATTGCGTCGGTCTATTTCGCAAGCGCATGCCTCTATTAAGAACAGACCTGCGTACACACCGTATGTGGCTGAAATGGCCCTGCGAGTAGATGATACTTTGGCTCCTGAAAAGCAAAGCACAGCAATGGGTCTTGCACGTTTTGGTAACTCGTTTACCTTTGGCTATTACATGAGCGAGTCTACTGCGCTGTTGCAGTTGTTAAGCGTGTATCAAGTCGGCACGGCGCAATTAGCTAAGCAATACCCAATGGCTGCGGTTGCTAAAGAAGCAGCAAAGATGAGTCAGATATGGAGCACCATAGGTGTAAAGGGCAAAAATGGTGAATGGGTTATGCCCACGATTGAACAGGCTCTAAACCTTAAATCCCGCCCAACCGACTCGGCTAAAGTAAAACTTAATAAAGAGCAAGATCGCGCATTTATTGACGCAATGCACGAGCGCAATGTTTCTGAGGCTACTGGTGCTAGAGACTTACAAGGCTACAAAGACTTACCAACCGAAAAATATGGCAGTAAGTACGAGCAAGCTAAGCGTATAGGTCGGTTTGTAGTAGGCGGCCTTATTCACTCGACTGAGCGTCTATCTCGTGAGTTTATGTTTATGTCAAGCGCCCATTTGGCGCGGGATAAAGCAGTAGAGGCATTCCGCAAAACAACAGAGTATAAAAACGCGCCGGACAAAATAGCCGCAGAGCGTGCATTTGGTGAAGCTAACTTAGATACATGGGCAGACAAAGCTGCCAAAGACACAAACGCAGCTTTGTTTAATTACAGCGAGTCGGCCAAACCACGTTACATGCGCGGCGCATTGGGAAGAGTTGCTTTGCAGTTCTTTACGTACCAGCTAAATGTTGGTTCTTTTATTGCGCGTAACTTTATTGGCATGGTTAAACCGCTGCCCGGAGAAACACGTGTTGAGTGCATGCGGGCTTTTTCCACGCTTATGGCTACTACATTTACGCTAGGCGGTACATCCGCTTTGTTTGGTGGGCCAATTGTGATTGGTTTTATATCGCTCCTTATGAAAATGTTTAAAGGAGAAGATGAGCCCGACGAGTTAAAAGATTTAGATTTGTACGAGCGCTTTAAAATATTTTTACATGAGCAACTTGGTGATGTAACTGTGGGTGGTAAATCCTTTGCCAAGATTGTTGACCAAGGCCCCGTCAACGCATTCACTGGGCTTGATGTTTCTTCTCGCACAAGTGTGAGCAATATTTTGACACCCCCGGAAGTTAAAGCCGCTAGAACACCACGTGAAGGCGTATTAAATTACGCACAAATGTATGGAGGCGCAAACCTTCAAGCAGTGTTATCACTTGCCGATGGAGTGGACTTGCTTATTAAAGGTGAGCACTATCGTGGAGTTGAAAAGCTTGTGCCTTGGGCGTTTGCGCGTAATAAGATGACTGCTTTCCGTCAAGCAACAGAAGGCGAGAAGGGTCTTAAGCTTGGCGATGATGTCATAGAAGCTGAACTGTTCTACACGGGTGAGTTGGTTGGGCAAGCAGTTGGCTTACGTCCCGTGCTTCTTAGCGATGTTGCAGCAGCAAACCGTAAAGCGCATGAGATTGTGACTAGGGTTGTTAACCAACGCGCAGCTATTCTTGACCGACTTGATCGCGCTGATCGTAAGAATGACGATAAAGCATATCTTGACGCGCTGGAAGATCAGGAGAAGTTCAACGCAAAAACTTCGCTTGAATTTCCAAGGTTGAAGATAACTGAAGAAGACAGGTACAACTTTATTAAAGGGCGTAACGAAGCTCGTAGGACTTCATTTGGTGGGTTCCAGTACACGCCACAAAACGAAGTTATTGCCGAACAAATTACTGCCCGTTCTCGTGAAGCGCTAGTTAAACGCGAGCAAGAAATAGCTGAGCGCAAAAAAAACCCCCGGTGATTAGCCGGGGGCTAAGGGGAGTTTTCATAAACCAAGAGGAGAAGTTGGCAACTGCATAGCCAACGGGTTAAGTCTACTCTAAACGCGCCAGACTCGCAAACCCTTTATCCCCTCTGCTACAACTACTTTTGTAACCACAGCTATTTTCAGGCGGCTAGTTATTGCCGCAATTGTTTGGCGGGCAGCTTTGTCGTCAATGCAGGGGACAAAAATGGAATACCCCCTGCGGAACTTGGCCCAGTTAATCCGGTACGTTATCGTCTCGATCTTCATCGGTTGCTACAAAGGTATCCATTTGCAAGAACTCTGCGGCTGAAGCATCAAAACGCAGTACCCGAACAGCGGGGGATACAACCTTCATCCCCTTGGACATACGCTTGTTCATAGCTTCAACATAGATTTTGGCGTTGCCCAACTCCTTCAGGGTCGTCTTGTAGTTGATCTGTTGCTTGACGCAAAAGTCCTTGAATTGCTTGGCCGCAATGAAAAGTTGCTTAGTATCTGGCTCGTAGCGTATGAGTAGCTCTCCACGGGGCTCGAGCATGGGCATCGACTGTAGGTTACTACGAGCATCGACTTCACCGTTCACCACCAAGGCGTTGATGATGTGCGCGTTTACAAATTCACCAAGGATAGTGACAGGCGTAGAGTTGGGCGCTTGTATCTCAAACCGCATCTCGCCGAGCATGCCCTTCAGCCAGTTGTAGACTGCTTTCATGTCGTAGTCGTGCAGACCCAAGCTCTTGGCAATCAAACCACCAGCAATGTTGCAAGCGGCTACAGCAGACCAGAAACGCTCCTTCTGGTTGAACTGCACTTCCCGATCAATCCGCGCCTGAATCTGGCGCATCAAGTCAACGGCTTCTTCCAAGTTGTTAACCAGCCACTGGATATAGATTTCCCCTGCATGCCCAAAGTTTTCACGCAATTGGTGGTCAAACATCTGCTTGCCAATTTGTACGTCAATGATGTTGTTAGGCTCAATCTTGTACTCAAGCAGACGCATGGACTCGCCATCAGGAGTATTCTTTGCCGCCCCCAACTTCTCGTAAAAGCTAGCGTTTGCCGAGCACAAAGTCATGCCCTGCCACGTGGTGTTGTTAACACGCAACGTATTGGTTGAGCCGTTCATTTTATTTTTGCCCCGCCCCTGTGAGATGCTGTACGCCAAGTCTGAGAACTCCATGCCACTCAAGTTGGTGATCTCGTCGATTGTGTTGGGCAGGTTGTTCATTACGCCTAGCTGGTGCATCTTTGCGTTGAACGTATCCTTGTACATGGAGGTCAGTTCTTTGGGCTGTCCATAAACACTGTTGCACATAAACAACGCTGTTGATTTCCCAGAACCAGACTCAGGGTGAATCACGTTAATGATCGCCCCCTCAAGACCTGTGAACTTCAGCAGTGGTGAACCGAACGCAGTAAGCGCAGAGAACGCATGAGCTTCAAGTCCCGGCTTAGCGTACATGTTGAACGCTTCTTTCCACTTCTCCATCGTGCCCTTGACGATGAGCTTCTCGGCAACATCCTTCGTAACGCTTGATGGTGGGCTGTAGAACACCCCGTCTTTTGTTATCTCTCTATCGCCGAGGATGAACTTACTATTCCCCTCGACCCAACCAAATTGAGTTCTCATGGTTTCTGCCTTTTTAACGTACTGCAAATTTTTTATAAAGAAAACAACGAACCGAGCGAGTAAGTCGTACTGTGACTTATGGGCTACGACCCCGTTGTGGGCCAACTGTTTGCGCAACTCATCAGGTGAGGAGATGGCCATCGTGGATATGCTGAACTCTCGGACACCATCGTGCGGTAAGTGCAAACGAAACAAAGCTACTTCGCCAATCTCAGGGTCACGCATGCGCTTGACCACATAGAAATCGTGCTCGTAAACAAGTTTCGGCTCGGCTTCGTCTTCTTCGCTTTCTGCGCGGAGATAGATACCACCGTTCTTGCCCCGAAAAAACGGGAACGGATACTCTGGAATGTGCTGTATTTCAACCCCACCGTTTTTATCTTCAACGGCATATTCGTTATCGTCTGCATCGGCTTCTTCAATCTCAACGCCGAGCATGATGGGCGACTTAATCTTGCCCCTATGAACACAATCTTCACACCCTTGCGGGTTCTGTTTCTCAAACGTTGCGCAGTGGTGAGGGCCACCCTTTCTGCGTAGTAGGTCAACCTTTGCGTCAACCTGTTCGGCATCGTATCCCTCATGCCCACTCGACAACTTGTGCGCGGCCTTATCACCATCTACGCAGAAAGCTGCAATCGAAAGCGCGGATCTCCAAAGCGGTTCTTCAACACTATTTTGGTTCTCAAAGCAGTGGAGCAGTTGGTTACAGCCTTCGCCGTTAGCCGACTTGAGCATGATGGTCTTGAACCGCTTAACCTTGTTACCCATTAGTGCTTCCATCATCGGGCTCATTGAGCGCGGAATGAAATCGGGTACATCGTCCTTTGGTTCAGGCGCACCGAGTAAGTCTTTAACTTCTTGGTACGTCATGCGCGGCGTCAGTGAGTTAATCACCGTCACCTCTTTAGGCTCTTCCTGTTTGAAGTTGAACGTGCCGGGAATGCGCAGGATACGAGAAGCCTCAAATACTGAAGCGTCTACGATAAGCCCTTGCTCATTGCACAGTTCACGAAGCCTGTTGGCTAGTGGCTCCCACTCGCGGCGAGACACTGTTTCTTGTAGTAACCAGTACGCATGGATGCCGTAGCCAGAACTAACCAATATTGGCTTGGGTAAGCCGACCGCAGAGCAGAACTTCTTGAACTCATCGAGTCCAATCTGTTGATCGAGATAGCCCTTGATAATGCCTTTGTCGTCGGGTACACCTTTGGTTGGGCCACAGTCAATGTCCATCCACAGAGCACGGAAGTATTTAGCATTTTCATGGGTACGATTGTTTAACGGGCCAAACTTGGCGCAACCAAAGTATGCGTCAGCCTTGCGTTTTACAAACCGTTTCGCTAGCTCATCAACCTCTTCCTTAGTATCTACAAAATGCTGGTCAGGATACCTACCAATCCCCATCACACAGTAGCGCCCTTCCGGTGGCAGTACTGCGTCAAGCAGATCGAAGGTGGACATATTTTTTACTTGGTGTTCTTGAGTGTGTCGATGTATTTGGCAATGCGGGTATGGTAGCTAGCGTGGGGGTACGCATCCCCCTTAAACCAATTGTAGATAGTCATTCGGCTCACACCAAACTTATCCGCAAGATAGGTAACGCTAACATTTGCATCTATACAAGCACGACCCAAAGCCACACCCAGAGTTCTAATGTTTGCCTTTTTATTTGCATACACCAAGCTCTGGCTATAACCGTAGGTCATGCGTTTACTCCTCGTCGCTCCAAGCCTTCACCACAGAGTCAAGGTCTTTCTTAACAGTGGGTTTCGGCTCGGGCTTCTTCTCGCGCTTGGTCGGCTCGTCAAGGGCTTCAGCGGGTACAGGTGCTGAGGCACGTGGTGCTTCCAACTTGGGCTTGCCAGTCATGTCAGCTTGGTACGGAGTCATAATGACCATCTTCAGCACTTCAGGCTTCTTGG